>Ga0315287_10003043_pt1 | contig 16084 bp, 11 predicted proteins | sample YL17G11_0_MG_FD_205037 | JGI IMG/M metagenome (GOLD analysis project Ga0315287, IMG submission 205037) | Sediment microbial communities from Yellowstone Lake, YNP, Wyoming, USA - YL17G11_0 | ecosystem: Environmental > Aquatic > Freshwater > Lake > Sediment | place: USA: Wyoming | collected... | reverse complement strand
TGTGCGCAAACTCAAACGCGCCGTGGATCAGCTCACGCGGCAGCTCGAGGCAAACAAGGCAGCCTTGGTCGGTAGCCTCCAGAACTACTGGAACGCGTACTCCAAACGGTTCACGTCCCGCTGTGAGTGGATTCGCTACTCACACGTGTTCGACACGAACAGAGAGCTCGAAGTTTTCGTAGACGAGCTGCACGACAGTCTCGAGTCATTCCTAGATGATCTGCGCGACGCTCGTGCTGAGGCACAGGCGCAGGCGCGTGTCTTTGCCCTAGAGGGCAAGCCTACGGAGGCCATCGTCATCGACAAAGCCTATGTGGATGCCCTCTTGGCCAAGGAAACCCGTACTGTGGACCAGTTGGCGGCGGAGTTCCTGAGGGGGGAGCACCACCAGCTGTCCCGGTACTTCGCCAAGGGCATCGGCGACTTGAGCGCGGATATCCACAGCGACTGCGCTGGGAAGATCTTTTCCCACGTGAAACGCACCACTGTGCTCCAGGCCATGAACGACGGGGCGCGGTTCGATATCTCCCGTGCTGCGACGACTCTGTCGGTGTTTCTGCCGCTCAAGCTCAACGCGCAGACGCCAAGCATGCTGGTTGTGCAGGGCCCCGGCCCCGACGAGGTGCTCGCTGAATCTGTCCAGGCGATGGCGCCGAACCCCGCGGTCGTCGTTACGGATGATGAAGAGCGCATTTTGCTTCTGCGCATCGCCTACGACGTCAACGAGAAGGACATCACGTCGCTTCAGGTGGAATAAGCCCTCGGGCGGCCGGGACCATGGGCTGAGGCGGGCGGGGCGGCCCGTCGGCAGCCCCGTCCGCCTCAGCTCGTCGCCTCTTCGGCGATCAGCTTGGCCTTGAGCATCGCGAACTCCTCAGGCGTGAGTTCACCTGCGTCGCGCAGCTTCACCAGCTTTGCCAGCTCATCGGCGACGCTGTCGGCGGCCTCTTGACGGGTTGACTGAGCGGAGGCACGTGAACGGGTCGCCTGAGGCTTCGGCGTCTCCTAGGGAGGGGCCGAGGTGGCGTCGATGAGCCCTTCGACCATCGCCGCCACGGAGGCTCCCGACATCTTCTGGCGATGGACGCGGCCGTCACGCTCAAAGCTGAACGAGTGGGCGTCCAGGTTCGTGAACACCTCAACATGGGGGTCGAACTGGGGGCGCAGAAGATTCCGCCCGCGAGCTCCGCAGGATGCTGTCCTGGAGCGCGACGACCTCGTCGATAAGGGCAATGACGCTCTCCCGGTTGTGACGCTCGCAAATGAGCAGCGCGCGGATGCGGGCGGCGTCATCGATCGCCGTGAACTGGCAGCGCTTGTGCGTGCGTCCGTTGGCAATCTTCACTTGCAGGTACTTCACGTCGACCTGGACGTAGTGGCCAGGGCCTGCGTCTCGTAGCGCTGGCTGACGATCGAGCGCTCGCGGCAGTTGGCCGGGAGGCGCGAGCGGCCGACGCGCTGCCGGAGGTGCGGACGCCGTGGTAGCGCTCCAAGTGCCAGACGATGCGCTCCGGGCGAAGTGGTAGGCGCGGCGAGGTTGGGCGACCTTCTCCTCGACCTCAATCGGCGTGCGAAAGGTGACGTTGAAAGGACACCGCTTCTTGTTGATGAGGCCCTCCTCGCCGCGCTCCTTGTTCGCGCTTCTCCAATGGTAGCAGCAATGCCGCGGGATTCCGAAGCGCCCCGTCGTCAAAGGCCACATTGCCGGACTGCTGTGCATGCTGGAGCCGCCGGCTTTCTCTTGATGTCACGCTGTTCCTGAGTCATCCGCTCGACCTCTCGCTCGACGGAGAGCACCACTCTTCTGTCGACCAAGGTCGGAAATGTCAGAACTGGACTCCTTTCCGAGCCAATCTCGTCCTCTCCTAGATTGTGGTGCAGGTGCCGCATCATCATCGATCCGGAGGTAGTGATTGGGCGCTCGTACCACCCGCCGGCCGTTCGTCCCGTTGCCGAGTCTTGACCCAGCCCGGCCGAGCCGTCGGTATCCCGATGCAGCCGCTACGTGCGGCCCCTCGCGCCCTCGTCATCGAAGAATACCAAGACACAGGGTGTTCGGCGTTCACGAGCGCCGCCTTGGCCGGGCAGCGTCACGAGGCCTGGTGCTCGGCGGCGCAGCGGACGGTCAGCAAAGCGTTGAAAGGGAGGTAGCGTCATGAAGAAGTCCAAGGTTCTTCTCGCGGTGGTCTTGATTGTGGTGGTGCTCGCCGTCGCGAGCGCTGTGGCCACGCCGAACGCGCAGGCGTGGCCGTGGAGTTCGAAAGTAGTCCTCAACGGGAGCATCAGTGCCCCGTGGAGCATCAACAACGCGGTGACGTGGGCTTGGGTCTCCGCCTCGAACGGCGAGTGCGGCTGGGCCTGGCTCGGCGGCGGCTCCATGTACTTCGCCCCGGCCGCACCATGGCCAGGGCCAGGAAACCGCCGTCTGCGACCGCAGGGCCACGGAAGCCGCCGTACCGTCAAGCTCTTCCCATCACGACCCGATACTGGCATAATCGGCGGACTGCACGAGGGAGTCGACGGCAGCACTGCGAGAGGCGGACGGGGAGGTTCGGCATGGGCGCAAGGCGTGATACGAGAAGGGGCATCCAGGGGCGCACGCGGCGCACCGCCTGGGCGGCCGCAGCCCTGCTCCTGGCGCTCATTGCGCTGCTCGCTCCGGCGGCCGCGCAGGCGACCACCCTCGAGAAGATGAGCGTCGAGCAGCTCGCACAGCGTGCCGCGCTCGTCGTCGAAGGCACCGTGCTCTCCACCGCGGTCGACCAGACCGGTGGCGAGGTACGCACGGACGTGCGCCTGCAGGTGCGGGAGACGCTCAAGGGTGAGCCAGGCGACGTGGCCGAGTTCTCCGTGCCCGGCGGCACGCTGCCCGACGGCACCGTGGTGCGCGTGGACGCCATGCCCACCTTCCAGGCCGGCGACGAGTGCTACGTGTTCGTCGACGTGCGCGGCTGGGTGATCGCCGGCTTCCAGGGCAAGATTTCCGTCGTCGCGGGCACCCGCTGGACCAGCAGCATGAAGCGGGCCGTCATCAGCGCCCGCATCCAGAAGGCCTTGCGGCCGGGCGACGCGGCCGCCGAGGGCGCGGCGACGCCCGCCTCGTCCGGCGCCCGCGCCTCCTCCGCGCCGGTCATCTCCTCAGTCAGCCCCAGCTCGGCCTCCGCCGGCACCGATTCCCTCGTGACGATCTCCGGCCGCCGGTTCGGGTCCAAGGAGGGCTGGGTCGAGTTCACCTACGGCAACGACAACGTGGACCGCATCGAGGCCGACATCCACGAGTGGTCAGACACAAGGATCCAGTGCTACGTGCCGACCGCGGTGATCGAGGACGAAGACGCCTCGGCCGGCTCTGGCCCCATGTGGGTCACCAGCGCCGCCGGCAGCGAGTCCGCCCCCTACAGCTTCTCCGTGCCCTTCGGCTTCGGCAGCGAACACTGGATGGACCCCCACGTCACCTACTACGTCAACACGTCCGGCACCGACGGCACCCTGCGCGAGACCCTCGTCGACGCCGGCATCGCCAAATGGAACGCGGTGGGCACGGCCTTCCAGTTCATCGACGGCGGCCGCACCACCGCCACCATCGCAACGGACGGCAAGAACGTCATCTCGTGGGCCTCGGGCCTGCCCGACGGCGTCATCGCGCAGTCAGGCAACTCGAGCTTGAACGGGCTCATGAAGGAGGCGGACATCAGCTTCAGCAACGCCTTTCACTGGGGCGACGGCGCTCCGGGCTCCGGCACCATGGACATCCAGTCCATCGCCATGCACGAGACCGGCTACTGGCTGGTGCTCCTCGACCTCTATGGCCCCGGCGACACCGACAAGGTCATGTACGGGTACGGCGACGAAGAGTGGGTGACCAGGACCCTGAGCGCCGGCGACCTCGCCGGGATCAAGTGGATCTACCCGGTCGACACCACCCCGCCGCAGGTCAAGGTCAAGAACGTGACCGCCAAGCGCGGCCAGACGGTCAAGATCAACTTCCTGGTGTACGACGCCACCAGCGGTGAAGTCGCCTCGCAGGTCGACATCGTGACGCGCAGCGGCGCGGTCAAGAAGACGTGGTCCTCCGACGGCTTCGACGAGAACTACGACGGCTGGGGCTGGGTCGCGTACAGGGTCACTCTCCCCAAGGGCACCTATGGCATCGTCGTGCAGGGGATGGACATGGCAGGCAACAAGGACAAGGCCATCGGGACGCTGAAGGTGAAGTGACGCGGACCTTACGGGGACGCGGGCGCGGCCTCGAGCCGTGCCCGAGGAGTCCCGCGGCTCTACACCATCAGGCATTCGCGGTCGTACCGGCCACCGCCGTTCACTGCTTCCTTGAACGACGCGGAAGTTCTAGACTGTCACCGCGTATACCTTGCTGTGCACCAGATGAATGTCGAGGTCGCGCGAAACCGGGCAGGTGCGGCATCGAGTCGAAGCATTCCATGCGGGCGTGACACCATCTGCCAGGTTTGATTGGCATCCGATGACAGGCACTTCTCGTGTGCCAAGCTGAAAGGAGTCGATGATGGCAATTGAGAATGGGCCGTTTCCGATGATTCGGCGCCACGTGAGCGATTTCTTGCTGGACGAAGAGGGGAGCTTGAGCCGCCAGGAGATCATGCTTGTCGGATCATTCCTCATGATCATGACGTTCGTGTATGGCGTCAGGGAGGCTTGGGCAGCGCACGTCTCCCATGCATCACACCATTCTCACGCATCTCACGCATCTCACCACTCAGGGCCTCATCACTCGCATCACGCCAATCACGCCAATCACGCCAGTCACGCCAATCACGCCAATCACGCCAGTCACGCATCACACAATTCCCACGCATCTCACGCATCTCACGCATCTCACGCGTCGGGGTCGTAACAGGCGCTGGGGACCAGCGATGTCGCTCCGTCTCTGTCAGCACCTACTGCTCCAGCAGCTGATCCGAGTCCAGCTGCGCCCGCCGCAGTGGTGCACGCGAGTCCGACTCCCGTGCGTCCTTCTACCGGGGTTGATTCTTGATGTCGGGGAAGTCACCGATCGCCGGTTCCCGCCACGCCATGCTCGCCAGGTTCCACGAAGCGGTCCGCTGACCTCGAGGGCGGCAACATGATCCCTGTGTCTGACACGCACCGAGCGCCCAATAACGCCGTCACATTCGTCCTGGATCTCAGAATCTACGAGCTTGATGCGGTGCTACGCGCCGCGTATCGATTCGTTGACGGGTTCTATGTCGACCTTCGCATGAAAGACCCGCACAGCATCCAGGTCCGGCTCTGTCCAAAGTCCGGAGAGGTCTCGGACGAGCGCGCATTGGCAGGCGAGTTCCACAACGAGTTGCTCCACTGCGTACTCAGACGCTCGGTTCTGCGCGAGACCAAGGGCGTGAGGGAGATGATTCTCGGCCGGGCGCTGTTCGGAGCGCTGGTTGACCTGGACGAGCGCAGTCTCGGCCTCAGCGACCCAAATCGGCTGCGTCATGAGGCTCCGGCCGACTCAATGACCGGGTACGCGAAGGATGCCGCCGGGATTGCACGAGATTGGTTTCAATGAAGGCGCTCGTCCCTTCGCATCTCGTACTCGACGTAGACACTCGCATCTACCCGGAAGAAGTCCTCGAGAACGTCCTCGTCGCATTCCGTGGCGTACTCGAAGTCAGCAGAGTTGAACGCGATGGCTGGTGGATCATGATTCATGCCGTGTCGCACTTCGATGTCGAAACGGTGCGAGGCGAGTTCAGTAACTACATGATCTATGCGTTCGTCACTTCTCGGGCCCAAGACTGATCAATGACGCTGTATCAGGGCGCAACCGTCGCGTTGATGCTCGGCTTGGGCGTCACGGCGAGCTACACGGATCTGACAACCGGAAAAGTGCTCAACCGGCACCTCGTGCTCTTCCTCTTGGCCTGCATCGGGATCGATTGTCTCGCGTTGCTGTTCGCACCTACTACTGCATTGGCGTCGACGAGGGCGACGGCCGTGAACACGGCAGCGGGTCTAGCGCTGGCAATCCTTCTCTACGTGGCACGCGCTTGGCCCGCGGGAGACGCGAAGCTGTTCGCACTGTTCGTATTCATGGTGCCGGCACGTCTTTGCAGCACTCCCTATTCTGATTTCTTCTGGGGATTCGCGATCGTCGTCAACGCATTCGTCTTCGCCTATCTGTTCCTTCTGGGAGAGACGGCAGTGCGCTGGGGCGCCGAAGTGGCGAGTCGAACGCATGAGCCCCGTCGCAAAACGGGGGCTCGTGGATCGCGAGATGCACTTTTCGGCTTCGCCGCGCGAGTTGTGTTTGCAGTCCTGACTGGCATGCTGCTCAACACCCTTATCGCAGGCGTCATGCCGCCCGAGTTCTACGCGCGAAACGCCGCGGTGACGCAGTTCTTGGTCTTCGTCCTCCTGATCCTTATTCTGCGTCGGGTCCGCGAGACCCGAACCTACCTGGCCTTGGCGGCGTGCGAAGGTCTGATCGTCGCGTTACTCCATCTGACTGGCATGCTTCGCCTCCAGTTCGGAATGCCGACAGCCAGTATTGTCGTGACGGTCGCGATCGTTCTACTCGTCAGGTACCTCGGGAGTCGATTCGATTACGAGGAGATACCGATTGAACGCCTCGCCACCGGTCGTGTCCTATCACCGGCTTCGTATGCGTACGTTGCGACAAGGCTGAAGAGCATTCGAGTGACGCCAAATCAGCGGCTCAGGGATGAAGACGTAGGCCTCATCGTTGGCTCTCGAAGCCTGCGCAAGTCCTGCAGTCGGCTTTCCGTCGTGCGAAAGATGACCTTCGCACCATTCATTTTCGCCGGTGTTCTGGTCCAGCTCGCGCTCGGCATGATCCACCTACATTGAGGCCGGAGGCATATTGACCATTGATTCGGGCAGCAAGCCTCGCAGACTCCGGGGCACAGGTGCAACTCTCGATGGCATGTTTGTGGGGTCGATCTGCCGTGACTCGAGATCCGTGGCGCACTCGCCGCACGCAGCGCTTGTCGTCGTGGGCGAGGCGACTGTCTCCGATCTCGACGACTCTTTCGGTGCGTTCCTGTTTGAGCGGACAGTGCTGGCTCAGGATGTGGTCAATCACCTCATGGTCCATCGCGTGCCGTTCGTTGCGGGAGTTCCAGAGGCCAGGCTCCTGGAGAATGGTGACGTCGTGAGCATTGAGTCCGGCGGCGAAACCGTCAATCTGCTGCACGATTCCCGGCTGAAGGAAGCTTTCGTCGTTGTGAACCAGCGATGCAACTGCAACTGCATCATGTGCCCCGACTCGGAGTCGCAGCGTCGTCGAGACCCCTACCTCTCAGTCAGGGACCTGACTGCGCTCGTTAGTCTTCTCCCCGACGACTTGCAACACCTGACAGTCACGGGCGGCGAACCGACGATCGTTCCCGAGAGGCTGTTCGCTGTCTTGAGACAACGTGCTCTCCGCCCGCATGACTCGCACTGCCTGCTACTGACAAACGGTCGGATGTGCTGCTACTCGGACTTTGCGGAGGAATTAGCGGCCGCACTCGGCGGGCGCTCTACGGTGTCTGTTCCCGTGCACGGCCCGGATGCTGCTCTTCATGATGAGATCACCCGGGTTCAGGGAAGTTTCGACCAGACAATCGCGGGGATTCACAACCTGCTCGCGCTCGGGGTGTCAACTGAGATTCGCGTGGTTGTGAGCCAACAGAACTACGACCGCTCGCAAGAGATTGCCCACTTCGTCGCATCGACATTCCCTGAAGTCCAGCGTGCCATCTTCGTGACGCTCGAGATGATGGGGAACGCGGCCAAGAACCGATCCCAAGTATGGGTGAACTACGAGGTGCTTCGCGGCCCGGTCGTACGCGCAGCTGCGATACTGCTTGCTGCCAGAGTCCCTGTAGTCTTCTACAACTTCCCTCTCTGCCACCTACCCAAGGACTTCCGGGCTTTGGCCCAGCAGAGCATCTCCGCGCACAAGGTGGCTTTCCCGGTGGAGTGCTCGGCATGCGTCCTCATGAAGTCCTGTTGCGGCTTCTTCTCGTCGACGCTTCGCCAGATGAAGCCCACCGTCATCCCGATTGGGGCCTGATTTGACTCCTCAAGCGATGCGGCTCAATTACTTTGCCTTCAAGCAACTCGGCGAGGAGTACCTGATCACGAACGACACCGGCCGACATCTGTTCCTGTCACGAGAGTCGCTCGACAGATTGGTGGCAGATCCGGCTGAGCTCGATGAAGCCACGCGCGATGCCCTTGTTGGTCGCCATTTTCTGCTTGCGGGGCCTGAGTCAGAACTCGCGGCTGTGGAGGCCACGAGGTGCCACGAGAGTCACCTCCTGAGCGCAACACAACTCCATATTCTTGTCCTCACGAATGCATGCAACCACGTCTGCACATACTGCCAAGCCTCGGCATCCAGAGTGGCCAAGCGGCGCATCAACATGTCAATTGAGACTGCGCGACGGTGCATAGACGTAGCCTTCTCGTCACCGGCCGCATCGATAACAATCGAGTTCCAGGGCGGTGAGCCGCTGCTCAACTTCAAGACCCTTCGGTACGTCGTTGAGGAGGCCACACGCAAGGCGGAAGCGTCGGGCAAGAGTGTCGCGTTCACTATCGTGACGAACCTATCGCTGCTCGACGAGGACAAACTGCGCTTTCTTGTGGATTCTGGCATAGATATCTGCACCTCCCTGGATGGGCCCGCGGACTTGCACAACTCCAACCGCCCGTACCCGGGCCACGATGCCTATGAGTCAACCACACAGGCGCTGACGGACGTTCAGGCTGAACTGGCGAAGACTGGGGACCGAAGGCGCGCGCAGGCGCTGATGACTACGACGAGGGCAAGCCTGGGACGAAGTCGGGAGATCATCGACCAATACCTGGGCCTGGGTCTAGATTCGATCTTCATACGACCGTTGACGCCGTTGGGTCAGTCGGCAGTCGAATGGCAACGCATTGGCTACGAGCCCGAACAGTTCGTAACCTTCTACGCAGAGTGCCTGGATTACCTGGCATCAGTGAACTCGGACCGGCTGCGAATTCGCGAATTCCACACCGACATCTTCTTGCGCAAGATCCTCGGGCGCGAGCAAGTCAACTACATGGAACTGCGCTCTCCGTGCGGCGGCGTCCTGGGGCAGCTGGCCTACGACTGCGACGGCAGCGTCTATACATGCGACGAAGGCAGAATGCTGGCCGCGACCGGCGACGAGAGCTTCAGACTCGGCTCAGTCCACGATCAGGAGTTCGCCGCCCTGATTGCGGGGCGGACAGCAACCACGATCTGTTCCGCGTCTTGCCTGGAGTCAATCCCGAGCTGCTGTGACTGCGTGTACGTGCCGTACTGCGGCACATGTCCGGTCATCAACCTTGCAGAGTCGGGTGACGTGTTCCCGAGGCCAGGCAGCTACCGATGCAAGCTCTATGAAGGCATGCTCGACGCAGTGTTCTCGCGTCTGCGTTCCGGTGGTTTTCCAAGATCGATGCTTGACTGCGACGAGCGTCAAGAAGTCCATGAGGCGCTGACGTGAGGTTATTCCTTCAGGAGTTTGAACCGCCCCGGGTTCAGTGGAGACTCGTTTGTTTGAGTGCTTCCTCTTCTCTTGAGGTTGCTTGACGATAGTACTCTTCCTCGAGCTCTGCCGGTGGGACGTGGCCGATCGGTTCGAGCAGGCGGCGATGGTTGAACCAGTCGACCCACTCGAGCGTCGCGAACTCGACCTGCTCCGGCGTCTTCCACGGCCCCTGGCGGGAGATGAGCTCGGTCTTGTAGAGGCCGATGGTCGACTCGGCCAGCGCGTTATCGTAGGCGTCGCCGGCAGCCCCGATCGACGGGGCGATCCCGGCCTCGACGAGGCGCTCCGTGTAGCGGATCGAGGTGTACTGCACGCCCCTGTCACTATGGTGAACGAGGCCTTCGAGGAGGGTGCCCCCGCGCCGCCAGAGCGCCATTTCGAGGGCATCGAAGGCGAGGTCGGTGCGCAGGTGCGTGGCGGCCTGCCAGCCGACGATGAAGCGGCTGTAGGCGTCGAACACGAACGATACGTCGGATCAGCGGTGATGCCGTCGAGTCGGATTCACGCGTGAGGGCCAACATCGAGGCGACCGAGTTCTCGGCCGCGTTTGACGAGCCGTGCTTGGACGGCGCGAGAAGATGTCGCCACGTGGCCCCAACGCCGCCGGGCGCGGCAATCGACTGAGCAAAGACCAGTAGTGGCCCGCTGGTCCGTCTCCTCGGTGGTGTATCGTGTAACGATGCGGGCTCGGGGTCGCCCGTCCAGACACTCGAGGGGGCACGTTGTCAGGCTCGTTCCGGTTCGTCCACGCCGCTGACCTGCACCTCGACACGCCGTTCCAGGGGATAGCCGGGCCGGTGCCGGAGGTGGGGAAGGCTCTGCAAGAGGCGTCGCTGCAGGCCTGGGACAACGTCGTCGCCTTGACGATCGAGCGCGAGGCGGCCTTCCTGCTCATCGCCGGCGACGTCTATGACGGCGCTGACCGAGGGGTGCGCGCCCAACTTCGCTTCGTCGATGGTCTGAGGCGTCTGGATGCGGCGGGCATCTGTTCGTTCATTGTCCACGGCAATCACGACCCTTTGGACGGCTGGTCCGCGATTCGTGATTGGCCGGCGGGCGTCAAGGTGTTCGGGCCGGCTGAGGTCCAGACTGAGGCGTTCGCAATCGATGGGCAAGAGGTACTGGTCCATGGCATCAGCTACGCCACGCGTGACACGCAGGAGAACCTCGCTTCCCGTTTCCGGGCGTCCAAGGACGGATCCCTGAACATCGGTCTGCTGCACACCAACGCGGGGAGCAATGCGGAGCACGCCTCATACGCGCCGTGCTCCCTCGGCGACCTGGATGCAGCCGGCATGGACTACTGGGCGCTTGGCCACATCCACAAGCAGATGTTCCTGCGCGAAGGCGGCCCGTGGGTCGCCTACTCCGGTGATACCCAAGGGCGGAGCCCGAAGCCCAGTGAGGCGGGGTCCAAAGGAGTGCTGGTGGCGGAGGTCTCCGGGTCGATCATCGGCCCAGTCAAGTTCGAGCCCGTCGATGTGGTGCGCTTCGTCAGGTGCGCCGTGAGCATCGACGACATCGTCGATGTGGGCGCGCTCGAATCGAGGATCGTCGACCTCGTTGACGAGCTGCGCAGAGGCAGCGACGAGCGCTCGCTGCTCGTGCGGGTGGTCCTCGAAGGCAGGGGACCCGTCGCGACCGACCTCCGGCGTGAGGACGCGGTCGCGGGTCTCACCACTGCGCTCAGAGAAGGCTATGCCGGCCTCGACCCCTTCGTCTGGATCGAGTCCGTCAAGAACCGCGCCAGAGGGCTACTCGACTACGACGCGCTGCGCAAGGGCAACGACTTCCGTGCGGAGTTGCTCCGTCTCCACGACGGCCTGGCCGAGAGTCCCGATACCGTGGATGCGTTCGTCACTGGCGCCGCCACCAAGCTGGGAGACTCCAGTCAGGTGGAGAGCGTGCTGCGCGACCTCGAAAGCGCAGCGCCGGCCGACGTCCTCGCGGAGGCTCTCGACCTCGCCCTTGACGATCTCGAGAGGGAGACGGATCGATGAGGATCGACGGCTGGCATGTCGACGGTTTCGGCGTCCTCAAGGACTTCGATCAGGACGGCCTGGAGGCGGGGGTGACGGTCCTCCTCGGCGAGAACGAGGCCGGCAAGAGCACGCTCCTCGCGTTCCTGCGAGCCATGCTCTTCGGCACTGCCGCCAGTGGCTCGAAGGACTGGTCGTACGAGCCGCTGCGAGGCGGTCGCCACGGAGGAGAGCTGCGACTCCGAGACGGTGAGGACCAGCTCTGGGTCGTCGAACGCTACGCCGACGTCAAGAAGAAGACCGCCAAGATTCGGCTGCCGGACGGCTCCGAGGGCGACGCGGACGACCTCACCGGCCTTTTGGGGGCCGTCGACGCACGCCTGTTCCGGGCGGTCTTCGCGTTCGGACTTGAGGAGTTGCAGCAGTTCGAGAGTCTGACCGGCAAGGGTGTCGGTGAACGTATCTTCGACGTGGGCATCAGCGGCGCCGGGACGTCCGCCCGTGAGGTGATGCGGCGATTCGGCCTGAGGCAGGACGCGCTGCTCAAGCGGTGGTCGAGCAAGGCGAAGATCAACGACGTGGTCAAAGAGCTCACCCTGGTGGAAGCCGAGGAGAGGGCCGCCCGAGCCCTTGCCGGCCAGCACGAGCGACTGCGGCGTGACGAAGAGCACCAGAAGCGGTCGGCGGCTGACCTTCAAGCCGACAGTGAGCGGCTGCAGCGGCAGAAGACAGAGACGGAGGCTCTCATCGAGCTTCGTCCCCAGTGGGACAAGGTCGAGGAGATGCGCGGCGAACTGGCGGGTCTGCCTGAGACGTCGGATGGGTCCTTGCCCGATCGCGCGGCTGGCCTGGTCACGGATCTCGCTGCGCAGCGCGTGCGCGAGGAACGGCTGTCGGAGTTCGAGACTACGCGAGCCGGCGAGAGCGCGTCTGTCGACGCGGCGCTGGGCCGACTGGGCGACGGGTGGGAAATCGAGCGGGTGAGGACGTTCGACGCGTCGGTGGAGGTCGAGGACGCCGTGCGCACATGGCAGACGGACCTCGATGGCGCCGAGGACTCGCTGCGGCAAGCTCAACAGAAGCAGGTGACTGCGGCGGAGGAGTCGACTCGTCTGAGGGCGCTTGCCGACCGCGTTCGAGGTGAGCTTCCCGCGGCGGAGCCGCCGGCTCTGGAGGAGATCGTTCGCCGCGAGGCGCTCCTGCGGTGTCTGCGTGACGACGCGGCCCGCTGCGAGACCCTCAGGCTGAAGGCGGAACACGAGCTGCCGCAAGGGGTTCCTTCGCGCGCATGGATCGTGTACGTCCTGGCCGCGCTGGCAGGGGTGGGCGCCGCCGCGAGCTGGGTCGCCGGCTATGCCCAGCTCGGCGTAGGTCTCCTGGTCGCCGCGGTGCTGCTCGCGGTCGCCGGGGCTCTGACGCCGGGTCGCCGACCGAAGGAGCCCGGCGACCCAGGAGAGCGGCCCGGCGTCATCGACGAGCTGCGGGCGTCGATGCGTGGTTCGGCCGCCACACTCGGTCTGCCCGAGGAGCCGTCGACGGACGATATGGCGGCGTGTGAGGCGAGTCTCGGGACGGAGCGTTCACGGCGCTCGGCTTGGGACAATGCGCAGCAGCGAGTCCGCGACGCCGAGGTCCAAGCCGAGGAGGCCCGCAGGCTGGCCGACGGAGCCGTGACGCTCGAGCGGAAGGCCCAGGAGTCCAGCGCTCAGCTCATGAGCGGCTGGTCCGAGTGGCTCACGCATCGCGGTCTGACCGGCCTATCTCCGGCCGGGGTCCTTGACGTCCTCAAGCAGGTCGAGCGCGCGAGCTCCGCAGACGGCCGGCGGACGACCGCTGCGGACGACATCCAGGCGATCGAAGAGCAGGCTGCGCTCTGGGAGGAGTCTGCGCGCCGGGTCCTGGCCGGGGCCGGGCGGCCAAGCGAAGGGTTGGCGACGGAGGCTTTGCGGACTGCATTCGAGAAGCTGAACGAGGATCTCGAGCGGCGGGCGGTCCTGACCGACGCGCTGAGCTCGACAGAGAGAGCGGTGACTGTGCGTCTCGCCGCATGCGAAGACCCTGTCGCGGCCGAGGGCGAGCTGGCGTCCGGCGACATCGGGGTGTGGCAGGACAAGGGCGACCGACTGGGCGAGGACCTCGCGCGACGTCGGTCCGATCGTGACGCGGCCATTCAGGCGGCAACCACCGCTTTGCGGGAGCGCGAGGCGATCGAGCGGTCGGCGGACATCCCCCGTCTGCAGGAGCAGCGAGAGTCGCTACTCGCCGAGATGGCCGCCCACGTCCACGAGTACCGTGTGGTCAGCACTGCGAACGCTCTCGTTGCCGCGACGCTCAAGACCTTCGTCCGCGATCGCCAGCCCGCCGTCTTCGCGAGCGCCTCTCAAGCGTTTGCCACCGTGACCCACGGGCGCTACACCGAAGTGCAGCAAGACGAAGAGGTCGGCCTCGACTCTGTTGCCGTACTCAACAGGGAAGGAGTGCAGCTCAGGCCCGACATGCTCAGCAAGGGCACCCAGCAGCAGCTCTATCTGTCGATCAGGCTCGCGCTTGTCTCCGAGTTCGGCAGACGGACTCCGCTCCCGCTGATCATGGACGACTGCCTCGTGAACTTCGATCCGCAGCGGGCGGCCGCGGTGGCTGGCCTGTTGGCCGAGCGTTCCGCCGAGGGCCAATGCCTGTTGTTCACCTGTCATCCGGAGACTGCCGAGCTCATGGCCGGGCAGACGGTTGGGCCGGTTCGGGTTATCGAGATGAACGCGCGGTAGGGCCGGGAAGCGGGCCCGGCGGAGTGACGTCAGGGTCGCATCTCATGTGCATTGTCGATTGAAAGGGCGTGGACAGTGGACCTCCCGTCGAGCATGAGTCTGGCGGATCGCAAGGCTTTCTACGAGGAAATCACCATGAACGCGGTGGGAGACACGGTCGAGAAGCTGCTGGCATACCCGTACGGCTTTCACGGCGACACGGGTATCCGCGACTTCCTCTACGCAAGGCTTCATGTTCATGGGGGGAAGAGGCTCGACTTCGACGATCGTGATCGTCGGCCCGGCTTCTCGACGATTCTTCTCCAAGCCGAGGCTTACACGCGCACCGAATGGAAGAACACGGGTGAGAACGACAAGGAGGCGCGGTTCGATTTGGCCTTGACGCGGCGTCCGAAATCCGCCAACGCCAAGAAGCACCGGTACGCCGAACAGCTCGCTGCGCTCTTCGCATTCGAGCTGGGCAAGAACAAGGCACTCAAGTCGGTCATCGACAGAGACATGGTGAAGCGCCGCGCCGACGACGTCACCCGGACAAGCGATGTCTCCAAACTCTATCGCGAGCTCAGGGACAAAGAGCTCAGCCAGGGATGGGCAATCGAGTTCTACGATTCAAGAGCGAGGAGAGGTGCGCCGGTTATCCAGGAGACGCTCAACATCTGCGAGACGGTGAACGACATTCCAAGCGACAAGAGGCTTGTCGTTGTCTTTGTCGAGTTCTCTCGTGACGGCGGCAGACATCACGTTTCCTCAAACGATTCCATCGTGGAGGCATCGCTGATCGGCACGCTTCAGGATCGCGGCATCGATGCCGGGCCTGAGCTCTTGTCCTACTCAAAGGCGCCGGCGGCGTCGGATCACGGAATAGGACGGGATACGTGGCATCCGAGCGCCTCCGTCGAGGAGCTCTTCGAGACAAGGGCCGCGTTCGCCGAACGGCTCATCAGAATCGGGGGGATGGAGGCTTCCGGAAGGTCGTCACAGTACGTCAATCTGAGCTTCGGACGAAAAGGCAACATCGCCCAGCTTCATCCGCACAAGGACGGCATCGTCCTCGTCCTGCGATCGAGAGACGTGGACCGGCCCTCGACGACGTTCGCCGAGATTCCGGTGAGCGAGCTTGCCGGCCACAGGGGAGCCAACAAGTCCTGGCTCGACGGCACCGGCCGCACCTTTGAAAGAAAAGGCCCGGCGGTCGCCTACATCCTCCCGGCGGAAGTCAACGCGCTCGGTAGCGACGCAAACGAATGGCAGGAAGTGAAGAAGCTCATCACTCACGCAAAGACCTGCGCATGACGACGACAAGGAGCCTGATGGTCCGTCCAAGTCACATTGACACCCCATAGCCATGACGCTCACCCTCGACAACCTGGACGCCAGGTACCACGCGCTCTTCGAGCTGCTTGGCCCGCGAAAGGCGCAGGTCCTCGCCTTCAAGGACTACATCGAGCGGGAGACCAGCTGGCTGACGTCACCCGCCTCCACGCGCTTTCATCTCAACATCGAGCGTGGCTTGCTGCTTCATTCGGTCGGCGTGACCTACAACGCCCTGAGCATCCGAAGCCTGCTGGCGCCCGACATCCCCGACGAGTCGGTCGTGATCGCGGCGCTCTTCCACGACCTGGGCAAAGTCGGCTATCCGGGCAAGCCCTACTACCTGCGCAACGACGTGCAGTGGGAGATCACCAAGCGCAACATGACCTACAAGGTCAACCCCGAGGCCACGACCATGAACCTGGCCGTGCGGAGCCTCTATCTCATCGCCAATCGCATCGAGCTCAGCGAGCACGAGGCCCAG
>Ga0315287_10003042_pt1 | contig 16085 bp, 19 predicted proteins | sample YL17G11_0_MG_FD_205037 | JGI IMG/M metagenome (GOLD analysis project Ga0315287, IMG submission 205037) | Sediment microbial communities from Yellowstone Lake, YNP, Wyoming, USA - YL17G11_0 | ecosystem: Environmental > Aquatic > Freshwater > Lake > Sediment | place: USA: Wyoming | collected... | reverse complement strand
ATGGGATGCCGCGGCACAGTCTTTTCTGCCTTCTTCGTCTTCATTTTCTCCCCTTTATAGAGTCTTCGATGGCGCTTAAGATGGTTGCAGGGTGGATTATGGAACCGCCCAGGTGGGACACCAGATGAACGGGACACGCGCCTCCGGCGCACCGCTGCAATTCAAGGACCATCTGGCCCGCGTTAATTTCCGGCATAATGAGGGCGCGCACCCGGCTGGCTACGTCTCTGATAAGTGTTTCGGGAAAGGGCCATACCGTTTCTAATTTGATAAGTCCCGCGCGTATGCCTCTGCTTCGCGCATCGCGCACGGCATGTCTGGCAGACCGCGCACTGATCCCGTAAGCAACTACAACGACATCAGCATCATCGAGGCAAATATTTTCCGTCCGGATAATCTTGTCCCTGTTGCTTACGATTTTCTGGATCAGGCGATTGACCATCTGCGCCTGTGTCTTCTCGTCCATACCCGGATAACCGCGCTCGTCATGCGTCAGACCGGTGATGTGGATCCTGTAGCCATCACCGCAGTTGGCCATGGGGGCGACCCCGTCCGGATCAGGGTGATAGGGCAGATAATCGCGTGGAGATACCTTGGGTTTCCGCCGCCCGACAAGCTTTATTTCCTCCCTCCGTGGGATGACGACACGCTCGTTCATGTGACCGACCACCTCGTCTGCCATGATCATGACGGGTATACGGTACTGCTCGCTGAGGTTGAAGGCACGGATGGTCAGGTCAAACATCTCCTGAGGACTGGACGGAGCAAGCGCAATGACCTCGTAATGGCCGTGTGACCCCCAGCGGGCCTGCATCATATCCCCCTGGCCGACGAGCGTCGGGAGTCCCGTAGAAGGCCCTGCCCTCTGCACATTACAGATCACACACGGTGTCTCCGTACAGATTCCGAGACCGATATTCTCCATCATCAGGGAAAAGCCCGGACCAGACGTACTGGTCATGGCCTTCACGCCTCCCCAGCTTGCGCCCAGGATAGCCGCCATGGATGCAATCTCGTCTTCCATTTGTATATATATGCCCCCGAGTTCCGGCAGCCTGCGGGACATGCGCTCGGCAATCTCCGTTGCCGGGGTAATCGGATACCCTGCGAAAAATCGGCAGCCCGCGGCCAGAGCGCCCTCGCAGCAGGCATAGTCACCGTTCATGAAATAGGTTCCCGTCAATACGGCCTTGTCAGCCATGCAGCTCTCCTCGCATAACAGATACTTCTTTAAACGGCATGCGGTAAGTTCTCTCCCTCACTTATTCTTCCTTCGAGACCGGGCCGTCTCACCCTGCATCTCTTCAGTTGCCTCTATAGAGTATATTGCAAATTCCGGACACAGTGCCTCGCAGAAATGGCAATTGACACATTTTGACTCGTCTATGACTGCCGGCGTATGATAGCCTCTTACATTGAATGTCTGCGACATGCCAAGCACATCCCGCGGACAGTATGCGACGCAGAATTCGCACCCTTTGCATCGATCCTCAATAATGATTACCTTCCCCCTGCTCGCCTTGATGCTCTCCAGATCCAGGGGTTTTCTCCAGTATTTCATGCGACAATTCCTCTCTTCAAACGCATGTCTTTTAAGGATTCAATGAAATAAGAAAATTTATATATGAGAAATGACTGTATATGTCAATAGCCCATGTAGCCCAGTAGTGTTTGCCCATGTAGTCTTCAACTCTATGCCGTAATATCCAGAACATACGGATACACAGGGGAAACACTTGTTAAGATATGCCGCGAGACAAAGAAATGCAGGCATAACACCGCATGCACTGACCTGACAGGAGATGTATTTTTTGTGATTTCCTGATAGACGCGGGGATGAAGTCTTCCGTTCTAAAGAAGTTTTAAGCACGGCTGATCATTTTGGTCACAACTCTCAAGGGATTAATGTGCAGCGAGGAAAGGTGGGCAATGATGGATATATGAAATTTGCGTTGGAGGCACGCTTGAGATAACCGACAAGATTCTGAAAGGTTCATCCGGTTCGTGCGTACTTATGAGTTGATAATCTGTTGAATTCGGTAGCAAGCGCATTCCCAGCAGCTTGCTGCGGGGTAAGCGAGCGAATGACGAACGATACTGTTCCATAAGAATCGAAGCTTCTCCGCAGCACGCTGCGGAGAGCTTCAATTGAGACTTGACTAACTTACAACTGTTTACAACGACATTATTATAAAATTTGATACTTTCTCTTTGAAAGCATTGATGAACGCTAAAAACCAGCTAATTCACTGGAGCGAAAGCGGAGGCAAATTGCGCTGCAATAAAAAAGAATAGCTCACTTTATCCTGTCTTTATCTTTTACTTTCATGATCTGCTCCTTTGGAATGAGGTTGAGGGTTAGACGCCGAATCACTTTAACGGCATCTCAGTATCTGTGAAAAATATAGTCAATGCTTTATGCTAAATTAACGAAACCTTCATCATTCTTTAACAAATTTGAAACATTTCATATGTATTATAGTTTTAAAAACGCGTTCGCTTCATAATCGAAGCTATTATCGATTCATAGTATTCGAATGTCGAAGGACTTCTTTGCAGTCTTCGGGGTAAACAATGAAAGATATCCTCAAGAAATTTAGAAGATAAAGTAAAATTGAATGGAGGTTTTGACAATGGTAAAAAAATTGCTGGCCGTAGGTATGATATGCCTGATATTTTGTGTGAGTCAGGCTGTTGCCGCGGAAAATGTTGTCATCAAAGGATCGACAACGGTCTTGCCGGTTGCGCAGGTGGCATTGGAGGCCTATATGAAGGCGCATCCCGGAGTGAATATATCTCTTTCCGGCGGCGGATCGGGAGACGGGATCAAGGCACTCATTGACAAGTCTACAGACATTGCAAATTCATCAAGGGAAATTAAGGACAAAGAAATAACCCTTGCCAAAGAGAAAGGAGTTAATCCTGTTGCTCACACGATTGCGATTGATGCGTTGACGCCTATTGTTCACCCGAAGAATAAAGTTAATGGATTGACAATTGATCAACTGAGTCAGATATATCAGGGCAAGATTACAAACTGGAAGGAGGTCGGTGGCGATGATCTCAAGATCATAGTTGTTTCGAGAGACAGCAGCTCCGGCACCTTTGAATCTTGGGGACATCTGGTTCTTAACAATGCCAAAGTGACTCCAAAGGCCCAATTACAGGCGTCAAGCGGCGCGGTTGTCCAGGCGGTTTCCAAGAACAGATATGCCATCGGCTATGTCGGCATAGGTTACATTGACAAGGCGGTTAAGGGATTGACCGTCAATGGGATTACGGCTTTGGCAAAGACGGCCCTCTCCAAAGAGTACCCCATTGCAAGACCATTGTATATGTATACCAACGGGCAGCCAACCGGTGAAGCTGCAAATTTCATCAAATTTGTACTGAGTCCCGCCGGACAAAAACTGGTCGTCAAAGAGGGATTTGTTCCTATAACGGGCGAGGCAAAAGAAAAAACGTCAAGAAAAAGTAAAAAGTAAAAAGTAAAAAGTAAGAATACCTATGTCCAGACATCTCAAGGAAGCCATCATCAAGAGCATTTTTGCTTCTTTTGCCTTCGTCTCGGTGCTTACCTTGGCGCTCATCGTTGCTTTCCTTTTCCGCGAAGGGATCCCTTTATTCAAGGAAGTGTCCGTTACTGATTTCATATTCGGACAGGAATGGTATCCCACGTATGATCCTCCCTCTTACGGGATATGGCCCCTGATAATTGGTTCCGCAGTTGTTACCATATTCTCCTGTCTGATTGCCGTTCCTCTGGGGGTTCTTTCTGCTGTTTACATTTCTGAAATCGCACCCGCTTCTATCAAAGATGTTACGAAGTCGATTATAGAACTCTTGGCAGGGATTCCTTCGGTAGTCCTCGGTTTCTTCGGCATGGTCGTTGTAGCCCCCTTTCTTCAGGAGACCTTTGATCTCCCGACTGGTCTTAACATTGTGAATGCTTCCGTCATTCTGGCAATCATGGCAATACCTACGATTTCGAGCATCTCGGAGGATGCCCTTTATGCCGTGCCCCAGGAATTCAAGGATGCATCGTATGCCCTGGGTGCAACGAAATATGAAACCATTACGAAGGTCATTATGCCGGCAGCGCTGTCAGGAATTTCCACGGCCGTGATCCTCGGTATGGCCAGGGCTATAGGTGAAACCATGGTGGTGCTGATGGTGGCGGGGGGTGCGGCAGCCATTCCTGAAAGTATCTTTGATTCCGTAAGGCCGATGCCGGCCTCCATTGCCGCGGAGATGGGGGAGGCGCCGTTCGGGAGCGGGCATTACCATGCTCTTTTTGCCACCGGCATTGTCCTGTTTTTCTTAACCCTGATTTTTAATCTCATTGCCGATTATATTTCCCAGAAATTCAAAGAAGTGGGATCAGCAACACTGTAAAGGGGAACGGGGAGTTTATATTATGCAGGATGTGCTGCAGACATCCATGAAATTTCGATATTTCAAACAGCAGGTGTTTTTTACCGTCGTTCGATTGTCGGCGCTGCTGATTGCGCTGGCCTTGGGCGGTCTTATTGCTTACATCTTTGTCAACGGGATATCCGCCATCAGTTGGGATTTTCTCACCCTCCCGCCTACGGATTCCATGACAAAGGGCGGTATCATGCCAGCCATCTTAGGTACACTTTATCTGACAATCGGCGCAATGGCTGTTGCACTCCCTCTTGGTGTGGTGTCGGCAATCTATCTCACTGAATATGCGAAACAGGGAAAATTTGTCAGACTGGTCCGCATTGGCATCAATTGTTTGGCCGGGGTTCCTTCGGTTGTCTTCGGATTGTTCGGACTCGGGTTCTTTGTTGTTTTTCTTAAGTTTGGATCATGCATTCTTTCCGGAGCCTTAACCCTTGGCATCCTTGTCTTGCCGACAATTATCGGGGCATCGGAAGAGGCCTTGAAATCAGTTCCGCAAACGTTCCGGGAGGCGTCACTGGCCCTCGGTGTATCCAAATGGCAGACCATTTATAAGATTGTTTTGCCGACAGCATTGCCCGGCATACTGACAGCATCAATTCTGGGTATCGGCAGGGCGGCGGGTGAAACAGCGCCGATCATGTTTACTGCGGCGGCGTTCTTTACAGCGAAGCTTCCCGGTTCTATTTTCGATGAAGTCATGGCTCTTCCCTACCACGTCTATGTTCTTGCTACGGCGGGTACCCACATAGAACAGACGAGATCGATTCAGTATGGGACGGTACTTGTTCTTGTCGGACTTGTGCTGGGTGTTGATCTTATTGCCATTGTCATCAGGAGTTATGTCAGGAAGAAAAAAAGGTGGTAATTGTGGAAGGTAACAGTATAATCGAATTGAGGAATGTAAATTTTTTCTACGGACAGGTGAGGGCGCTGACCGATATCACCATGGATTTTGGCAAGAACCGGGTTACCGCTCTGATAGGACCTTCCGGCTGTGGCAAGTCCACGCTGTTACGGGTACTAAATCGCATGAATGATCTCATTGATGGAACCAGGGTCGAGGGAGAAATCACTTTTGAAGGCATAAATATTTATAGTACCGATGTCGATCCCGTCGACGTTCGGAGAAAAGTTGGCATGGTTTTTCAAAAGCCTAATCCGTTTCCAAAGTCAATATTCAACAATGTTACCTATGCGCCAAAGCTTACGGGGATAATGAAAAAGAGTGATTTAGAGTTCCTCGCTGAAGAGAGCCTGAAGCAGGCGGTTCTATGGGAAGAGGTAAAAGACATTCTGGATAAATCGGCGATGACCCTCTCCGGGGGGCAGCAGCAGCGCCTGTGTATTGCCAGAGCTCTCGCTATGAAACCGGATGTCATCCTCATGGATGAGCCGACATCGGCCCTCGATCCTATATCAACGGCAAAGATTGAAGAGTTGATCGACGAATTGAGGAAGAAATATACTATTATCATAGTTACGCATAACATGCAGCAGGCAGCCCGCGTCTCATCGAAAGCCGGTTTTTTCTATTTGGGAAAGCTCATCGAATATAATGCCACGGAAAAAATATTTACCAATCCGGATGTGAAACAGACGGAAGACTATATTACCGGGAGATTTGGTTGAGTGCATTTTGTATTCTATGAAAATACAACCTTGTCATTTAAACCAAAGGGAGGAATCTTAAGATTCCTCGTCGCTTCTCTCCTCGGAATGACATTAAACAAGTAAATTAATTTGTTGCTCAGTATATTGGGGAGATAACAGATGGATGAAAAAAGGCATACAAGCACCCACTATGAAAAAGAACTCCGCGAGGTCAAACAGAGACTTCTTTATTTAGGAGCACTCGTGGAAAAGGCAATTGAACTTGCAACAGAGGCACTTGTGGATAGGAATACGGAGCTGGCCCGCAAGGTAATATGCGATGACAATGTGATCGATCAGCTTGATGTTGAAATCGAGGAAAAGTGTATCCGCATGCTGGCTTTAAGACAACCGACAGCGAGGGACTTGAGGTTTATCGCAACAGCCATCAAGATAAATGGTCATCTGGAGAGGATAGGCGACATGGCGGCAAACATTGCTGAGAAGGCGATTATCTTAAGTGAAGAGCCGCCGATGAAGCCTTATATTGATATTCCCCGGATGGCGGAAATTGCCCGGAGCATGATAAAGGAAAGCCTCGATGCCCTCGTGAAGGAGGATACTGCCTTGGCGCGCAAGGTCAGGATGGAGGATGAAACTATAGATAACCTCAATGAACAGGTTTTCCGGGAACTCCTCACCTTCATGATGGAAGATCCCAAAAAGATCCACAGGGCTCTTATAATTATGCAGATTTCCAAGAGCCTCGAGCGGATTTCTGATCATGCCGTGGGTATTGCAGACATGGTCATGTATATGGTGACGGGAAAGATTGTCCGGCACGGACCAACCTGTCAGGCTTCGGAGTGACTGATTGAAGAACCGCCTATTATACAGGATTCTTGCCGGCTATGTCGCGCTGATACTCTTCACCGCCATAGTCATGGGATTGATGTATGCCCGGCAGATCAGGAGTGAGTTGATAGACGAGATTAAGAATGACCTGGTTGCTCAAATACGAATCGTGGCATTATTAGCGAAAGGTGATATTGAAAGGAAGTTATCGCCTCTGGCTGATATATCCCGCTCCCGTGTTACCCTGATTGATGCTTCGGGCCGGGTCAAAGCGGATTCAGAGAAAGACTTGGCGGAAATGGATAGTCATCTGAACCGTTCGGAAATACAGGAGGCCAGGATCAAGGGACAGGGGGAAGCCGTTCGTTACAGTCGCACCCTCGGTGTGGATATGCTCTACATTGCCTTTCCGATTACAGAAGGCTCCGAAGTGAGAGGCTACATAAGATTTGCCCGTCCGCTCTTCGAGGTAAAAAAAGCCGTTGATCAGCAGTACAGCTATTTATATAAGTGTATCCTGCTCGCTATCATCCCTTCTTTTATCATTGCATTTCTTCTGGCCAGAAAACTTATATCGCCAATCGAGAAAGTAATTTCATATACGCACAAGGTTTGCAGCGGTGAGGCGTCAGGAACACTTCTGATAGAGTCAAATGATGACGTTGGGCAATTGGAAAAAGACATCAATCGCATGGTGCGAGAACAGCATGAAAGAGTGAGGGCTGCCTATGAGGAAAAGGCAAAACTTGAAGCGGCCTTTGCCAGTATGGCGGAGGGTGTTCTCGTCATTAACAATCAGAACCGCATTGAGTTTTTGAATAGGAGTCTGAAAGACATCCTCAGAAATGAGGGTATCGCTGATATTCTGGATAAGACGCCCCTTGAGGCATTCAGGAATGTCGAATTACAGGATGCCCTTGATCTGTTCAGAGATTCGGGGGGACCAGTCCTGCGGGAGATTAGCCTTGGCCAGGAAACGCCGATTATCCTGGATGTCACTATATCAGCCGTTCATGGACTGCCGCAAGAGGAACAAAAGACGATGATGGTATTCCATGACGTTACACGTCTTAAGAAGCTGGAAAAGATACGTGAGGACTTCGTGGCTAATGTTACCCACGAGATCAAAACACCGCTTACGGCAATTATAGGATTTATTGAGACCTTGGAGGAGGGTGCCATCAAGGAAGAAGTAACGGCAAAGAAATTTCTTCACATAATTTCCGAGAATGCTCATCGTCTTGGAAGGCTGGTGGACGACCTGCTGATCCTTTCCAGCATTGAGCTGGGAGAAATAACATTGCGGTTTGAAAGTATCTCCATAGCCAATGTAATTGACAGCGTGTTACCCATGTTCGAGACGAAAGCAGCAGAAAAATCCCTGACTGTTGATAAATGGATCTCCGATGGGCTTCCCTTTATCTGGTCGGATAGGGACAGGATGGCGCAGATTCTTGTGAACATCCTTGATAATGCCGTCAAGTTTACGCCAAGTGGCGGAAAGATTTCCATTTCTGCGGTTCAAGATGACAGTGGCTTTGTGGTCGTGAAAGTGACCGACACGGGCATGGGTATACAGAAAAGTGAAATTCCCAGGCTCGGAGAACGTTTCTACCGGGCGGACAAGACACGTTCGAGAGAGTTGGGAGGCACCGGTTTAGGATTGTCAATAGTAAAACATCTCATGAAAGCCCATAACGGCAGCATTGATATCGAAAGTCAAGTGGGAAGAGGTACCACAGTTTCTCTTGCTTTTCCCATAAATAGACTGCAGAAAGCATAAAGGTGGACGAGCTGGCAGTTGACCTGGGAATTGTCGCATCCATGGCCTCCAGTTTTCTCGACAAACCTATTGATAAAGGCACCGTGGTATTTGGTGAAGTGGGTCTTGCAGGCGAAGTGAGGGGGATCTCCCAGATGGACATCAGGATCAAGGAGGCAGCCCGCATGGGATTCAGTCGCTGCATCATTCCTCAGACATCTTTCCGAAATGGATCTGCAGAAAAAAAGATGGAGTGTATCAGGGTGAACGGTCTGAAAAAGCTCTTGGAATATCTTTTCTGATTATGCCGAAAAAAATTCTTATTGTTGATGATGAAAAAGACATTGTGGATTTGATCAGTTACAATCTGGAAAAGGAAGGATTTGCAACTATCAAGGCCTACGATGGGGAAAGCGCTCTCAAACTGGTCAAGGCCAAAAGACCGGACATGGTCATTCTTGACCTCATGCTTCCCGGCATCAGGGGATTAGAGGTATGCAAATTTATCCGAAAGAATCCGGAGACAGAAACGCTTCCGGTCATCATGCTCACAGCTAAAGGCGATCAGGTAGATAAGATACTGGGCCTTGAGATGGGGGCAGACGATTACATCACTAAACCGTTCAATGTGAGAGAACTGATTGCCAGAATTCATGCAGTCCTGCGAAGGGCGGAAGTACGCTATGATTCAGACAAAAAAGAACTGTTCGCATACAAAGGGCTCCGCTTCGATTACACCTCCTATGAGGTTACCGTAGATGGGAAAAAAATAGATCTCGGTCCTACAGAATTAAAACTTTTACGATTTTTCACACAACATCCCGGCAGGGTTTACACCAGGGATCAGCTTCTGGATTACGTATGGGGGGATGAAACATTTGTGGAACCCCGCACCGTGGATGTCCACATCAGTCGCCTGAGGATGGCGGTAGAAGAAGACAAAGAGAAGCCACAATACATTCTTACTGTCAGGGGGATCGGATATAAGTTTGCAGACCTGAAATGAGCTTTTCCATATCAAGGACGGATGAATGTGCTCCGCTCATCACCACAGATCTTCTCCGACAATCAATAAGCAATTACTAATTGAAAGGGTGGATATTTACTGTGTGTCCAGGATTAACAAGGAAGTACGCATCAACCGGATGAACCTTCTGAAAGCCACTAACCCGTATGACAACGATGTCTTTGCTGAAACGTATTCAGGAGGTGATGCTGATTATCCTATGGCCTTGCCGCCCCGCTCGCCCGTCCGGGCCCCCTTGATGATCGCCTGAATCGCCGGCTCCACACCTTTATTGACGGCCGCAATCAGCTTTAATTTCTCTTCGTCGCTCAGATTAATTTTAGCCATTAACCCTCCATGCACCGCCACGGGCGGAACCAACGCGCTCAATGGCGCCTTTTTCTTTAAGTTTCTTCAGATGCTTTTCCACAGCCGTCGTGCTGATGCCAAGTTTTTCAGCCATTGCCGGTATGGCCATAAACTTGTCGCCCGCGATAAACGCCAGAATCTTTCTTTCCGTTTCACCCAACCTTTCACCCAACTGGTCACAGCGCTTTTCAAGAAAAAACGCTAATTGACCAAACGGCTAAGTCTTTTTAGTTAATTGCCGCTTTGTCGTCGGCGGTAGAAAATTCTCTCCTGTAACGACTTTTTCCCGGTTTTAGCTTCTAATTCAAGCCGTGCTTTTTTAGCAATCAGGCCGCTTCCGGGAAAGCTGGCGGCGATTTGCTTGACAACTTCTTCCACCTGATCGTCTTCCAGCCATTCGTTGATGATCTTGAGTTGCGCCCTCAGAACCTTCAGCATCACCACCTCGGTGAAGCTCTCGCGAAAGGAGTCGCCGGGGCGCTGTTTGCTGTCGAGGTCGATGACCTCCCAGCTCAGCCCATCAAGCTGATCGAGGAGGGGGTTCTCGACGTTGTTACGCTCGTCAATTCTCAAGTATGTTGCCTGAGAGGTAAAGTTTGAATTCATTTTCTGCCTCGGGTCTTCATATAGGGAATTCTCATTGCGTATCTTCTAACAACTCGCGAAAGGTTTTCACCCATTGCTTCCACACGCGATAAAAATCCGGCACGTCTCTCAGCATCGGCCCCAATTGATTGCGCCATGCGTTTTCGTTCCACTCCCGGAGCGCGTCCGAAATCAGACCCGCAGTATTAGGCTGCAAGCCTCGAATACGGCACTTCTCTTCGAAAAGAGGTTTCAATTCTTTCCATGAAAAACGCTCTCCTGATCTACACAGAATATACCAGAGATCATACAAGTCTCTCGGACGTGGCCACTTATTCTGCTGTTGCAGCAGTGATCTCATCTTTTCCGCGAGGATTTCTTTTTTAGAATAAGTCGTAATAGTGAATGCCGAAAGGTCAGAATACCCCGGCTCAACTGAACGATCGACCGCTTCATCGAGAACAGGCTCGTCAAAGGTCAGATGCACTTTCACCTGCGGCAATCCCTGCCGTCGCGCCCCTCCCCTTGTGTACTCCAAGGGAATCTCAAATTGAAAATCGCCCGGCACCGTCACGGGCGCCCGCCCGGACAGGTGAATGCCCGATTCACGCAAAACCCATGCGGCGACCTTATCGAGCAGGCGGAGCGATGCCTCAAGGTTGCCTCCGCCGGGCCTGCAACTGAAATCAATGTCCTCAGAGAACCGGTAACCTTTATAATAACAGTGCCTCAGGCAGGTCCCGCCCTTGAAGACCCAGCCGTGCTCTTTCACCCCTGAATGCGCCAATCCCGACAGAAGCCAGAGGATGACGTAGTCTTTTTCAATCTGATCAAAACGGAGTCCTTGCTCTGCTGCCACGCGATGGAGTTCCGCGGTCGTAATCATGATCGTATCTCCGCGTTTACCAGAAGTCCCCACCGTCTGTTGTATTTCCCGCGCTTGGGCATGGTCGGGTCAAGTGAAGAAAAGCCGGAAGCACGCGGTATCGCTGCACGTAGGGCTTCGACGTCTCCCAGTTCCAGTGTTTCCATCATAAACCCGAGCCGTTTGGCAACAGCGGAATTACCGATTTTGGCAGCGTATTTTCTCAGCTTTTTCTCGTCCAGCAGCTTCCAGGAACCTGTCAACGCCTTTGTGATTTCACTCACCCCGCCCACGTACTGCGGAAGATCCAGTCCGTCGACGATCGTCTTCTCCCGATCCGTGACATTGAAGGGAATCTCGTCTACCCAGTCCTTCATGACGCCGAACATCTTGCCCGGTCTCAGCGACACGATCTTGTAGGTCACTCCCAGCACATCTCCCGGCTGGCGGCGTACGGGATGGTCGGTAGCTACGAAGACTGTACGGGGAAGCTGTTCCGTCATGCCGTGATGGTTGAGCGCAGACCAGAACGCAATCACCGCCGGAGACACGAGTTCCATGGCAACCACAAACTCATGCAGTTGCGGCGAACGATCCTCGCCGGAAGAGAGCGGAACAACCGCAAACCGCCCTCGCCGGATGCGTCTTATCCAGCCTTTACTTTGCAGCCGTTCAAGAAACTGAGGTGTCGGATCATGCTTTGTATGCCCCAATATCTGGCGCGCAAAGGCAAGGCCGAAGGTAGTGTGAGCCCCTGCCTTGGCAAGAAACGCGGCCTCTATCTTTCCCAACTGCCTTCTTGTTATATTTCGTAGGTCATTCATAGTCTCTACAGCCTATTTATGTCACATAGACTATAACATTTTGCCGACAAGTCAAGATGTTTTCGGTAAAGGCTTTGCACGTTTCATTGTAAAAAGCCTTCGATTCGAGGGAATTGAAATAGGTCATCATGTTGATTCGAGAGTATGGATAACTTTCAAAATTAACGAATGCTTGACAAGGAAGTACGCATCAACCGGATGAACCTTCTGAAAGCCACTAACCCGTATGACAACGATGTCTTTGCTGAAAAGTAGTTAGGAGGTGATGCTGATTATCCTATGGCCTTGCCGCCCCGCTCGCCCGTGCGGATGCGCACTACCTCGTAAAGATCCGAAACGAATATCTTCCCGTCTCCGATCTCGCCCGTCCGGGCCCCCTTGATGATCGCCTGAATCGCCGGCTCCACAAAATCCTCATTGCAGGCTATCTCCAGCTTTATCTTCTTCAACAGGCTCCCTGCCTCCTTGGCCCCGCGGTAGATCTCCGTCAGTCCCTTCTGCCTGCCCCGTCCAAGCACATTCGATACAGTTACTAAATTTACCTCCACGTCCTCGAGGCTTTTCATTACCTCGTCCAGTTTGTGGGGCTGTATTATGGCGACTATATATTTCATATTCGTTAACCTCCTTATTCTATAACCGTGTAGGCGGCTTCACTCTGCTGGGTCAGGTCAAGGCCGATGATTTCATCCTTCTTTTCCACCCTCATACCGACTAAAGCATCCACAAATTTGAAAAGTATCCAGGTCATGACAGCCGCAAAAACAGCGGCTACAATAATAAGCATTATCTGAACCAGGAACTGATGGACGTTGCCGAAGAACAAACCGTTCGCACCGGCTTCGTTCACGGCCTTTTCGGCAAAGAGTCCTGTTGCTATTGTTCCCCATATACCGCCGACGCCGTGAATACCGAAAACATCGAGGGCGTCATCATACTTGAATGCCGCCTTCACCTTGGCAATGGCAATGTAGCAGAAGACACTGACGAGAATGCCGATGAATATGGCATTCATGGGGTTCACAAATCCGCAGGCCGGCGTAATGGCGACGAGGCCTGCAACCGCCCCTGTTGCCGCCCCCAGGATAGTCGGGGCGCCATGCTGCTGCCATTCAATAAGCGCCCAGGTCAATCCCGCAGCAGCAGCTGCCGTATTGGTTGTGATAAAGGCATTCGCTGCCAGTTCGTTCGCCGCCAGGGCGCTCCCGGCGTTGAATCCGAACCAGCCAAACCACAGGAGGGCTGCCCCCATAACCGTAAAGGGAAGATTATGCGGCCGGAAGGGCCGCTCCTGATAGCCGATCCTCTTACCGATCAGTATTGCCATAACCAGCGCCGATACCCCGGAACTGGTATGGACGACGATGCCGCCTGCGAAATCGAGGGCGCCAAGATTTTTCAGCCAGCCGCCCATTCCCCAGACCCAGTGGCCTAAAGGATCATAGACAAAGGTCGCCCAGAGAATCGTAAACAGAAGGAAGGCAGAAAATTTTATCCGTTCCGCAAAGGCACCGACAATCAAAGCAGGTGTGATGACTGCAAACATACACTGAAAGATCATGAAAACGCTGTGGGGGATAGTCGCGGCATAATCGGGATTCGGCTGTCCTCCTACGCCCCTTAATCCTACCCAGTCGAAGCCCCCGATGATCCCTATGCCGGTATCAGGACCGAATGTTAAAGAGTATCCATATAAGATCCATTGCAGGCTGATAACGCACAAAATAATGAAACACTGCATCAACAGGGAAAGAACGTTTTTCCGCCGCACCAGACCGCCATAGAAAAATGCCAGTGCAGGCACCGTCATGAGTAAAACCAACGCTGACGATGCCAATACCCATGCTGTATCACCCGAATTCATAATACATACCTCCTGATTCTTGAAATCCATTTTCAATGGGTACAAAAGCAATTAGGGTGCCATGAATAAAAGTTGTTGATTATATTAGTTAATGTGCTATAAGAGCGGCGGCGGGCATGAATCAATGTGACAATTTTGTACTATATGAATATGAGCTTGACAAAAATGTAATTCCCGTGCACCTGTCAGCATCAGACCCTCTTTTTCGTTTGACACAGAGGCCGCATCTAACTAATAATGACGCAAATATTTTTTCAAAAGGTGGAAGATCATATTGAGGGCTGACGAAGGACTGCCATTCCTCCTGCGATTTGAGAATGTGGCGGATTACAGGGATGGCGAGGTGTGGATATTAGACAGGCGAAAATATCCTGCTAAAGAAGAGTTCGTCCGCTGCACGGACTATCGAGAGGTTGCCCAGGCCATCGCCGGCATGGTAACGCAGAGCGGGGGACCCTGGCTGGCAGCCGCCTACGGAATGGTAAGTGCGGCGAGAGAGGTGCGCAATCTCTCTAACGAAAGGGCGAAGGAAGAGCTGAAGCGTGCGGCAGACGCGCTGATCTACGCACGGCCAACCACATCGGCAAATATGAATATCCACATCATGCGAATTCTCAAGGTGGCTGAGGACGCCATCGATCGGGGAGAGGACGCAGAATCTGCTGTTTATGCTTATGCGCAGAATAATCTGGAAAACCGCTACCGCAATTCGCGCCAGATTGCAACGTATGCCGTCGATCTGATGCCGGATGACGTTAGCATACTTACCCAGTGTTACGCAGAAACCCTCATCGGGTTTGTTCTGCTGGTATCTCAGGAGAAGGGTAAAAAAATATCTTTGATCTGCCCGGAGACCAGACCGTATCTCCAGGGGGCCAGATTGACAGCCAGCGTGGCATGCGACATGGGTGTACCGGTAACGGTTATTACCGACAATATGCCCGCGTATATCCTGTCTAAAGGAATGGCGCAGGTGTTCATGTCCGCCGCAGACGTGATCACACTGGACGGTTACGTTGTGAACAAGATAGGCACCTTCCAGATAGCCCTGGCGGCTCATTTTCACGGTGTACCTTATTATGCTTTGGGGACACCGTCTGCAGGGAACCCTGACATATCGAAAGTGGAGATTGAAGAGAGAGACCCTGAGGAGACGGTGCATGCCATGGGAATACGGACATCTAAGGACGGTGTGAAAGGTTATTGTCCTGCTTTTGATGTCACACCCCCTCTGTTGATACGTGCAGTGGTTACACCGAAAGGGGTCTTTTCCCCATTTGACTTGAAAGGATATTTTTCATAGATACGCTCTAAGAGGTTTGCATGTTATACGAGGAAGCTCGAAAGGCATTACTTAAATGCGTCTTAAGGCTTTACCAGAAAGGCCTTATTCAGTTAAATTCGGGCAACGTGAGCGTCCGTGTTTCTGACGAACATCTCGCGATTACACCGGCGGGGATATCCTACGATGACATGTCGGAAGAGGATCTGGTTGTCATTGACCTCAATGGTGACGCGGTTGAAGGTAAATATAAGCCCTCTTCCGAGACGCCCATGCATACAACTGTCTATAAGAATATGCCCGATGTGAAGGCCATCGTACACACCCACTCACCGTTCGCACTGGCCTTTGCTACAGTGGGAAGAAGCATTCCTGTCATCAGCACGGAAGGATTAGCGGTACGCGGGCCCATACCGGTTGCCGATTATGCATGTCCGGGCACGGAGGCACAAGGGTGGGCTGCGATTAAGGCCATGAAGGGACCGCCGTATGTGATGGGAACTTTGCTCAAGAACCACGGCGTCCTCGTCACAGGAGCAAGCCTGTCCCATGCATATTCAATAGCCTGTCGAATCGAGATGGCAGCAAAGGTTTTTTTCCTGGCTCTACAGATAGGCGAACCCGATGTCCTTACAGATGACCAGATTAAGGA
>Ga0315287_10003041_pt1 | contig 16085 bp, 15 predicted proteins | sample YL17G11_0_MG_FD_205037 | JGI IMG/M metagenome (GOLD analysis project Ga0315287, IMG submission 205037) | Sediment microbial communities from Yellowstone Lake, YNP, Wyoming, USA - YL17G11_0 | ecosystem: Environmental > Aquatic > Freshwater > Lake > Sediment | place: USA: Wyoming | collected... | reverse complement strand
CTGGCGGATGAGGCTGTAATAGCGAGGACGATAAGGACAGCATAACCTTATCAGAGCAAAGGGTCTCTGGGCGTGGGGGTTATCTGGAGGCGGAGGCAGTTCCAATTGGCGAAGGCCTGGAATGGAACAAGTAAGACAGGAAGCCGAACGATAGCCTGAGGGTGTGTATAAGCCAATAGGGAGCAGAGGACATCAGAGCTGGATTTAATCTGTGCTACTAAGGTGAAGGTCACATTCAAATCCATGCTTGTAGCCGTATTGGGGAAAACCCACCGTACGGAATTTTAGAGGGGGCATAGGAAACAGGGACATGGTTTGAGGCTCTTTGGCACCAGCAGACGAAAGGGCTGGAAACGGAAAGTCCTTAACCTAAATTTACTGCGCCTGTGCTCTACTCGACCCAAAGTTCACTCCTATCAAGGATGCGATGACGCAACCATTCGAGACGACGTTCATTCTGTTTGCGGACATGCTGGGCTTTGCTGCTCTCGTCGAGAGGGAGGGTGACGAGCTCAACGAACTTAATCCGATCTTTACCGGCGTTGAACTGTATTCGCCATCCCCTGCGGAAAGCCTGCTTGGATACCGCTTTATCAATTTTCATCGTTGCCTCAACCAGGCTCGCGTGCGCCTCCAGGAGATGGGCGCCGGTACCGCAATTGTATTTTCCGACTCGGCATTTTTCCGAATAGAGACGCTCGATAATGCGATTCACCTCGCGCGCACGCTAATGTTCGAACTCGTCACCAGCGAGACGCCTGTCCGCATGGGTCTTGCCCGCGGCTCGTACCGTATGCTGCGATTCCTCACGGACTCGTCCGCTCATGTGTTCTTTCACATGTCGCAGTTCCTGGGAACCGGTATCGTCCGTGCGTACCAGACCGAACGCTGCGGCGTCCCGGGCCTGAGAATCCTGCTGCATCCAGACCTCGAGCCCTTGCTGGATAAGAAGGCCTTGCGAATCGCTCCTGTGAAGCCCAGCGAGAAGATGCGGCTGAATGTCCAATCTGAAGTCAACTACCTGGACGCAACAGACAATCATTTGGGTCAAGATTTCGAGGATTGCATTCCGTTCGACTGCTTGCGAGGTATGATGGGCGTCACGGATGAACCGCTTCAATACCATTACGTCGAGACATTCAATGCCTGGAACATAATGCGCGCACAGCTCGGGCGCGCTCCGTATCCATGGGAGAAGTTCTTGGATCGTGACGAATACGACTACACGCATCGAATTCGTGAGAGACCTTCGGCAAGTTAATGACGGACGGTCGGCTAACACTGCCTTCAACCAGACGGGGAGTAAACACTTTTTTGGTTTTGGCGTGATTGCCCGCGCTGGTTAAGGCCATCGTTCGGCGTAAAATGTAATGAAAATATCGCACCTCAGAACCGCATGTTATTTATACAATCAGTTTACTGATTATGATTCCAGTTATTTAGAGTTACAAAGAAAATATCCAATCTTGGAACTAAACCAAAAGGAGCAAGTAATTGCTCTTATAAAATGGCTTCGGTCTTGGGGCTGTCGCCAGTTTAAGAAAAATGATGAAGACATATCAATTAACAGTATTATGAAATGGTATGAATTAAACAAATCGAAAATCCCCGGCCCGACCGATTGCCTAATAGATTATGATTTGAGTAAAAATAAAAAGGCAATTATTGACCTTTTTTCTGACCTATCAAATCGGCAGGCAGCAACAAAAGAGCGCGCTGGGCATGAGATTGATGTTCGTATCGGGCCAGTCGGTGCCGCCAAAACGCTCTTTGCTCTGAGACCAAATCTTTTTTCGCCATGGGACACACCTATCTATAATAGATTGAATTTAGAAGGCAATGGTGCTGGTTATGTCAATTATCTTTTTAAGATCCAACATGACTTGAAGGATATTAGAGCTGCTTTAGAAAATACTGTTATCAATTGGAGTGACTTATTTACGTATTTAGAAAAGCAACATAAATCTTATCCAAAATTAATCGATGAATATTATTGGATTACGATAACTCAGGGGTGTGATCCTTCGAAGCTCGAAAAGTTCTTTCAATAATGGAAAGAGCCCAACAAACAATTCAACCCGACTGGCAATAGCCTCGGTAGGTTTTTCAATCGTTGGTTGCGCCAGCGGGTTAAATCCATCGTTAGCCCAGGATAATAAAAATGCCAAAGAGAACAAATATTTTTCAACGATTAGTCAAGCTGCTACATGATAGGCTTGATGAAAATTGGGAAGTCAATGAATCAGAAATGCTTTGTAATAGGCTCACTGGTGAAGATAGAGAAGTCGATATTGTTCTGAGATATAAACTGGGAACTCATAAAATAATTGTTTCAATAGAGTGTACAGATACTAAAAGACCAGCCAGTTCAACTTGGGTAGAAGCAATGGCTAAAAAGCATGAATTCCTACCTACATCAAAGCTTGTTTTATGGTCAGCAAGTGGTTTTTTCAAACCTGCTACGATTACAGCAGAAAAACTTGGTGTAGAAACAGTATCCCAAAACGATGATATAGATGTTGAATGGGCGGCAATCTCAAAAATTTTCAAAGAAGGTTTCTTAAAGGTTGTTCATTCATCGTTTTCCTTCTTTATTGATGTATTTGACACCAATGGCAAAAAGATCAGACTTGAAGGTCCTTATAATTATTTATTCAGAGTAAAGGATAAGGAATCTTTCTTCACAATTTTGCAATTAAGGCAATATATAATGAGCCTTCAGGAAGTAGGAACTGTGCTGCTCAATCATGCTACTAATGATAAAAAAGATTTCTGGATCAAATACGAACCACGATTCGAATGCCAGGTTCAAAAGGAAAATGGAGATTGGGTTGAACCATTTAGGATTGGTTTTGGAATAAAAGCAAATGTTGAGGAAACTAAAGCCGAGACGAGAACCGTAAAATATCAAAATACGGTTTCAACACTTGCAGTTGGGAAGTTACAGAATGGTTCGTTAGAAGTATTCATTGAAGAAAAGCCAGGCCAAAACCCCAAAGTGTCTTCTCAAATTAATAAAGAAATCCAGCTAACCAAGCGTTCCAGCGGAAGCCGCAAACGACGCGGCTCTCGCTGAACTTATCGTTGGACATAAATGACAATAATAATGACCCCATATCATGTTAAGGTTGCGGCAGAGGCCTTTGCGGCAGGTCTGTTCGCACAGGCCGGCTGCGATGTCCTGGTACAATACGGTGCTGATCAGCCCCAATATGACTTGATCGTATCGAGGCGACGAGTGATTAAGAGGGTTTCTGTTAAAGGAAGCCAAGAGGGAAAATGGGGGTTGGCACAATCATACTTGAAGAACGCAAACTACCGGGCTGCAATTGATAGCTGGCTTTCTATCCAGGGAGAAGACATCATTTTCTGCCTGGTCCAATTCAAGGGAATAACACTGGGTGAATGCCCAAGAACCTATCTTGCAACCCCCAAGGAGATTGCTGAAAAGCTCAAAAATGAATGCAAGGGGCGAGGTGCGACAATTCTCTATGAAGACCATGTGTGGACAGATCGTGCCGTGGGCGCGGGAACGCGTGAGAAGCTTCCGGATTCATGGAGGTTCTCAATTGAGCGCTTGGAAGAGCTAATGAAATAAGAATGTCCAATCGGGTAAGGGGCGGTGTTTAACCGTCCCTCCCCACACCACCCATCATGCGGGTCCGCAATGGGCGGTTCGCAGAAATCATCGGGCCTTGGCCGGATAAAGGAAGACTGGGAGGTCAGGCTTGCAATGTTGCAATTTAACGGCTGCTAATGACTTCCTCCTTCTCTCCGCAAAATCCATGTCCGTTTTAAACCCTATCTGTAAGCGCTTCGCTGCTGAACTTAATGAGATATCCGCCAGCCAGGTTATGCTGCGGCGACCAGGAGATAAGCAAAGAAGTCCCGGCCTTCCGGTATGGTCGCTGCGTTTCGGGGGTGAAACGGGTTTGCGCCTTTCGTGTGGGATTCGGTAATCCCAAGACTTAAGGAACAAATAGACCCTCCGTTCCATGGGTAATTCTCCCAGCAATCCCTTTTAGAAAGGTTTTCCCATCCTTCTTTTTTGATTCCTAAATCACCGCCCGATTGGATTGTGGTCTCCCTTCCTCTTCTTTCCAGATGTCTATGAATACTATAGTCTGTAGATTTTTAGTCTACAATGGCAGAACATATGTCCTATTCCCACCTCAAAGGAGAAATAATTATGACCCCCGAAAAGGCATTCGGTAAGGTTCTCAGGGAAATCCGGAATGAACATTCTCTCTCCCAGGAGGAGCTCGGCTTTGAGAGCGGCTACCATCGTACTTATATCAGCCTCCTTGAACGGGGGAAGAAGAGTCCATCTCTGAATACGGTTTTTCAATTGGCTGCCGCTCTGGGAGTCCGACCTTCTGAGATTCTCCGACGGACCGAGGATGGAGTCAGCCAGGTCAGGAGACGAGATGGCGGAGAAAGGAGAAAGACCGGATGAAAATAATTAGAGTTGAGCGCTTGATCGATGCCGGGGGATTTTCTCAGACCGAAACATGGAAGGCAATAGAGAAACATATCAAGCAGGCCATTGAAGCAATAGAATGGCCACCCGGCTCAGGGTCCTTCACACTTTTCGACCAGCCAGGCAAGGCGAGGGGCGAAGGGAGTGGAGTGAAACCAATCAAAGATGCCTGCATGGCTCATTTGAAGTCTTTGGGCTGGACTCGTGAAACACGTGTTGATATTGCTACTCTGAAACAGCCGGGTCCCATGGATGCCACCTATCCAGTTGGGGACCGCCTTTTTTGTGTAGAGTGGGAGACAGGAAACATATCTTCAAGTCATCGTGCCGTTAACAAGATGGCCTTGGGGATTCTTAAGAAGGTCTTGATAGGTGGTGTATTGATTCTGCCTACCAGGGCAATGTACAAATACCTTACAGATCGGGTTGGTAACTTCCCTGAATTAGAGCCCTATTTCCCTCTTTGGCAGGCTCTGAAAACGGAGGAGGGCCTTCTTGAAGTCATTGCTATTGAACATGATGGAGTAAGTCAGACTGTGCCTCGTATTCCAAAAGGCACAGACGGCAGGGCTCTTCAATGATCGGACTACCTCCGTTGTAACATCACAATGAACTCCGTTCTCATGGTGTTCGCCATCCCAGTTATTTGGCGACTAAGTTTCCGGATAAGATGTAAACCATGCGGTTTCCCATGTTCAACTAAAAGCTCATCGATACCCTTCACCTCACCAGGTGATATCCCCAAGATCTTACTTAATTGATTATTATTCGTTCCTACAACAATCGCACATATGCGGCCGGGCCGCAGAACCCGAGCGCACTCGGAAAGTATCTTTTCCATGTCCGTTTCGTATAGCTCAAATTTTTGGCGGAGCGTTCGTCCTCTCAACCCGATCATTTCTTCTCGTAGTTTCTCAATGTCTGTTCCCAAGAAGCCCAGATGAAAGGAGTCATTCTCAAGATAGTCGATAGCAAAACTGTACGGCGGGGAAAAAATGATACCGTCAATACTGGAGTTCTCAATAGGTAGACGTCGGGCATCACCTTCCAGGGCTTTCGATTCAGCGAGTTCTGATTCTGCCCCCGCAAGCACGGTTTGGATTTTTTCGCCCACGAATACGTAGCGTTCGAGGATGGCATGAAATTGATCATAAGGAGACTTTCGATCACTCCGCTCCGAGTATCCAGCGGCATCCAAGTAGGCCAGGAGGAGAAAATTATAAACTTCGAGTATCTCACATCCTTCGGGAAGTTCTCCTCTAATTGGAGACGTTGGTACGTATTTGTCACCTGGGTCCCTTACGGAATGCAGGTCTTCGGAATCTCTTTCAAAACGTTTCTTGCTGCCAGGGTTTGGCTGGCCGGCCAGTCTCACGAAAAAGTCATATACCGATCTACAATTCTTCAGAGCTTCACGCACCGGTGTCAACGGAACCGCCAGAGCATCTAATTTTACCTGAGTCATAAATCGGCAAAAAGGACTTGCGTCAACGCCAATAGATTTGATGCCCATTAGTTTTGCTTCAATGAGAACAGTTCCAGACCCCATCATGGGATCGAGAACCGTTTCGCCGGGTTTTAGACCCATTACATTGATCACCCCTTTAATCATCTGGGGATGGAATTTACCTCGGTACGGGAATAAACCGTGGGTTGCGTAACCGGTCTTAAACTGATTTGTATGGAAGAACGAGCGTAACCTTGAAGATGAATGCTGGGGTAATCGGACGGGTTCGCCGCTGCACATAAGGAAGTGTCTCGTTAATGTATCGCCTACCCGAGCGAAATAAGCTCCGTTTCGAATGATTTCCTCATCAGTAAGAATTTTGCTTTCATAATAGGCTAATTCCAGCTCATAAAGCTCGTTCAACTGAGGTACGAGTTCAAGGTGCCTGGGGAAAAAACTCTCCTTAACTCCACGAGATAAAATGTCAGGAATGTTCTTCACTTCATAGGACACCTCTTGTTCCTTTACGAGCGGAATTGAAACCCGTTTGGAACGCTTTCCCTTCATTTTGGTTAGGCTTCCCATGGCCATTCGTTCTCGCCTTTCTTTTTCCATGTAGTTTAATATCATTAACAAAGCTTTTTTGCAAGGAGATCGCGCGGAGCGAGTGATTTCCAAAGGAAAGAATTTCGCATCAGGGGTGCAAAATGCCGCGAAATCAGCGGAAACGGATAGATCTATTGATAGAAGGGGCTCTATCCAGAGTTACGTGTTCTTAGTCCAACGCCATAGTTCATGACTATGCACGATGATGCCCACGGCCAAGGCACAGCCTGCGTAGGTAGATAAAACGGGAAATAGAAAAAGTTTTTTCTCTGCTGATTCGATATGACAAGAAAGAATGTTCTCTTAATTTCTGATAGCTAATCAATTCTCCACAATCCCTCGATGTTGAGCTTAGGTTTTTTACTAAAAAGAACAACCTCAAGTACGGTCCGCCGAGCCTCCAACGCCCTGCTCACCAGAGATTTTCTGCCTACTTTCCATGCCCACCATCCTGAATACAGCTTCAACAGTTCATCATGCCACATCCCGCTAACAGCTACAAAAGCGTCGCGTCTGGCTGCATCATGACACGCAACTGATAGTCTCTGCTGGTCAGACCATTTAAACAGCCTCTCATTGTATCGCAAGAAGCCATTGCCTTGTCCCAAGGTCGTGTAGGGAGGATCTGCATAAACAACGTCTCCGGCGTTCGCCAGCTCAATGATTTGTTTGAAGTCACTACAGTAAATGTCCGTATGACGCAGGACGTGGGCGCAGGCCTTCAAGTTCTCAAAGTCACATACTGGTCGGCCGGAATTACCAAAAGGAACATTGAATTCACCTCTCTGGTTTACACGGTACATCCCCCCCCAGCATGTTCGAGTTAGATAGATAAGCCGTGCCGCCGCAACGTATCCACCGTGCGGCCTTCGCTTGCGAACACGGTAGTAGCAGCTTTTACTGTTGGACCACATCCGGATTCTATCCACGATGCAATCAACATTGTCCCTGACAGAGCGTACGCAGTGGATAAGTTCAGGATTCATATCGGACAAGATGGCTCTCTTGGGTTGAAGTCGAAAAAATACTGCACCCCCACCGAAGAATGGCTCAAGGTAGGTGCGCTTAAGGTATGGCGCTATGCCATGTACTACGAGTGGGGCGATCCATCTCTTACCTCCGGGCCACTTGAGGAAAGGCTGGACCGGCATAACAACCGTGCCCCCCGAGAGGCTGCGGTTCATGTCTTGCGGCAAGATGGCATGTTGAGATTGAAATCTTTCATTCATCACGCCGACCACAAAAATGGAACCCAACAGGATCAGAAAGAGGTTGCACATCTACCGGCTTGAAATCCTCTTCCTTACGCCGCTTGACGTGGAAACAGGTGATCCCCTTTCTGCCTAGTCGAAGTGGTACTAAAGAGGCGGCGAGTATGAGAGGTTTAGGTCCATCGGGCACGAGTATTACATCGCCGAAATATTGGAACTCCGAAGCAACTGCGGCAATCTTGCTATAGGCAAGCACAAAGTCATGAATGGGAACAGTGAATGTGTAGTTAGCTGCCGATAGCACAATTCTATTGTCATTTTTCACCCGGTCCACGTATTCTGGTTTAGAGGCAGGGTCGGCATAGAAACACACGAGATTCTGAGGATCAATTATGCTCCATATTGCCTGGGATCTAGTACGGTCAAAGCCCAGCCCGAATATATGGGTGCGGTATGCTGCCCCCAGAGACGGCCTGCCCGAGAACACATGGAAATCCTCTACGCCAGCCGTCGGGTACTCTGTTTCGGGATACAGACCAGGCGTGTACCAAAAGTAGGCCTTGTCTTGTCGACGGAGCACTTTTTCGAGCAGCAGAGGCAGACGACAGTACCAAAGGCGTGGCATACACGAATAGTCAACATGTACTTCGACAGGCTCGCCGGCTGATTCAGCCAAGAGCGTCACGACGGCGACGTTGATTCGCTCGAGAAACGCTTCCTGCTGCTCAGAACTCTCGGCAGAGGGTTCAATCCCTCTTTTGCGATAGAATTCGTCATTCCGCGAGCGGCTAAGTGCGGCTGGGAAGTCCTTGAACCCTACTACCATACACGAGGCTTTGTCTGGGAGGGCAAGAACGTCCAGGGTCCTTTCAATCCACCGGGTGTTCCTGGCTTCATAACCCGAAGTTACAATGAACAAGCGCCGCCTTGCGGGGGCATCTGTCGCAGCCTTGAGCCAATCAGATTGTGTGGAGGTTCCAATCCCTCTGAAGACGGGTCTTTCATTCGTGAGTGTCATCGAAAAGTTCCAATTGAATTTGCGCCAATGCGCGTTCGGCACCTTGTCGAGTCGTAGGCACGCCAAGATTCACGAGGCGGTGACGGTTTCGAAGGACAAATGCATCTCCCTTCCGCATAGGAATCCAGTACTCAACCCCGTAGAGGAAGCACAGCCGGAAGTCGGAATGCTCGCCTATACCATGAAGCACGCTGTCCTCGTCAACCCGCATATGAAGAAAGTCAACTGCCAGTTTTAGAGCGCCAAGAACAAGATGATCTTCTATTAGATCTCTTCCAACCCTGAAATTGCATCCACCATTTACCATCGGGTCTTTGTGGACTCTATCCGCGAGCAATTCGCCGATCTGAGCAATGAGTCCTCGCAACACGAGGCCATAGCGCTGAAGGGCCTCGCTTTCCCCGAGAACCGACTTGCTAAAGCGCGTCAATACTCGATGTTGATCCTTCGGATCCAACTCACCTTCTCGTGCTTGTTCTACGAGCGCGTTCATAATTTGGATGAACCGACGTGGATTGCCGTCGGCAATTCGCCTTATCATCTTCGCTCCAGCGAACCAACCAACAACTCTTGCTCCCTTCGAATTCTCTTCGCGCATTCGGCGCATAAAGTAGACCGGGCTATACTTGTTAAGATAGGGCTTCCCCCGCTTCTCCTTGTCTTCCAGCAGGCTCCATAGGTGGTCTCCACGACGTTGCGAGAGCGACTCCTTGATGCCCTCCAGAATCTTCTCTTCGGTCGCTTCCTTAGGCAGTTCGAGGCGGAAATAGTCGATCAAGTCGTCATTCTGCCCCACAACACCAAGGAACTTCTCCAGCGTAAGATCCGAATCAACTATCCCACACCTCGCTAGCCTAACCCGACAAATGTTGTTACATAAGCCCTCAAAATCCGCGGAATCCCAGGGGGCATCGATGATTCGATAGTTGAAGTCATTGCCACCCGGCTCAATCGAGACCCCCTCGACAAGGGTCTCCCGCGTTGAGTGCTTAAAGGGTAAGGTGGCCATCTTGACCACAAGCGGCCGCTTCTCGCTGCGCAGGAAGGTATTGATGCACCTGATAAAAGGCTCGCTCAGGAACTCTGCCTCGTCTATGCATGCGATCCAATTGGTATGCTGTAGATCGAATCCGAGGTCCACCGTGAGACGCGGAAGAATGTTGACAATAGGGGACATCAGTTTCTTTGAGAACTGCCCGATTCCCTCCAGGCCCTCTTTATTTAGTGTGTCCATATTGTTGTAAAGCAAGTCCACATACCACTCGAGATCCCTTATACTGGAAATCTTTTTTGCTTGCTCCTTATCGTGGCACCACATAGGAGCAATGTGGTCTACAATCTGTGCTTCCTTTTGTAGGCGTTTCTTCGGATCCTCCTCTGTATTACTCAAAATATCTGCCACCTGAGTGAGGAGCGATTTGGCAGTTACACAGTTGAATGCGAGTCGAAAGTAAAGGAGTCTTTCCGCTTCAGAAGCTTCCATTCCAGGCAGAGAGGCGATGAACTCAAGGTGGAGGGGGACGTAGAATCCCAGAAAGCTCTTCTTAGCTATGTAATCTCGTGCCTGGGGGTGGTTAAAACGCCGAAGGCACGAATACGTTAACATTTTGAGCAAGATAGTCTTTCCACTACCTCGGGTCCCCAGGAGGATTTCGTGCTGCTCGTTAAAAAGAGACCAGAAAAATGATGTTGGAAAGAACTCGCCTACCACCTTTTCATCACCGTAGGTGCGTGCTTGGGATTCCTGAAAAGGATTCCCGCCCTTGTATCCCTTCAGCTTATAACTCAAGCCGGACATAGCGCTACTTTCTGAGGACTACGTTTTCATTAGGGTAAAGCCCTAGAACTTTCCTCGAAAATTCCTTCATGGCGATCTCCCGTATGAGACTATTCAGCAAGTTCACCGGCAGACACTGCAGCGAGAAAGGCAAGGAGTTGTAAACCGGAAGATCAATGAAGTCAGTGGTATTATTTGCCCCGAGGGACTCCATCATGTCTCGGGCGTGCCTCCTTCTTTCAGCTTCTGTAGCAATGCTACCAAACCGATGGTTTCCGTCGAGCGGGACTTCCGGAGAGTACAATACCGGAGTCCACCCCGTGGAGGTAGTGTACTTGTAGGTCAGGACATTTCCATTTGCCGCACCCTCAGTGTTGCGCGATTCGAGGTTCACAACGTGACATAAGTTGGGTATCTCCCCATGACGGCGCTCAACTACATTCACGGCCAAGCTACCCGCACAAAGGAATGTCACAGGAGCCATCCATACGGTCAACATCATCGTGCAAAGGTAAGGGTGATGCCTGTGCCCATGACATACTATGTCAACTTTGCTCTTCCCAATGAGGTCAAGGAGTTCGGAACCCTCCTGGAGGCACGAGATGTCCTCGGTGGGAGTTGGGAATGAGTACTTCTGGGGATGGTGGTGAAGAAGTAGTATTCGCCAGCGCAAATCATCATCGGGAATTGCTGAAAACGACCTTTCGAGCCATTTGAGTTGCTCCATGCCAAGGATTCCGTGCCGGTATTCCTGGGCGTGCGAACAGTAGTAGCCGGTATTCGCAACGATAAGGACGAAGTCATCACGTTTATAGACAGCACACCCCGGAAGCGGGCCAGCACTGTATGGGTCTGGGTTCCTGACAAAGATCCCGCCAATTTCCGCTGCAACCTTCGTATAGAGAGGGTCTTTCTTTCCTCCGTTCCCTGTGGCCAAAGACGAGACCTTCCAATCAACGTCATGGTTTCCAAAGGTAAAGAAGATGTTGTCGTTTCGGATACCAAGAGCAGAACCCATTTCAAGTACAGTCACCGAACACTGCTCAAGTTCTGACGGACTTCCCGTTGAGGTCAAGTCCCCACTGGCAAGGAGAAGGGATATGTTCTTGCCGGAAAGAGCTTCAATAAGGCTGGTCTTCATCGGTGCGGCTCCCGAAATTAGGTGTTTCGGAGGAGCATCTTTCAGTGCAAAGTCGGCACTGAAGGCAGAGGGACCAAAGTGGATGTCACTAATGAGCAGGAACGTCAGTCGCCGAGGAACCGTCATTCGTCTAGACCCCAAACTCCCACGTCTCTGATAAGAACTCGCGTTAGGGTGAGCTAAAAATACGATAAACAGCGTTGGGTGTCAAGGGAAATGTGTGCAATTGGTGCCAGGCATCGGTAATTAGGTAATATCTTAACAAAGCTTTTTTGCGGGGAGATCGCAAAGGGGGAAGCTGAGGAGGCGCGGGCTAAGGCTGTGGGGCTTGCGATGGTGCAATTTAAGGAACGGCTGCTAATAACTTCCTCATTCTCTCCGCTAAATCCCGGCCTTCCTTGGACCTTATTTGGGAAGAGCCTGATGCCTAATCCCGCAAAACGCGGGAAAGTCCGGTGTCTGAATTGCAGTGGACGAGGTAAACAGGGCTGTAGCGCCTCATCTTGGCTCTCTTTTCTGGAAGAGGGGGAAGATTCGAGTTCGGTGGCTGAACGAGTCTCGAACAGGCATTTAGCGGATGATCTTGCCAGCCCAAAGATCTTCAAGAAATACTTTCCAGGGAAGAATTTCAATCTTGTTTTCAAATAGTCGCGGTTTAGGGTCACAGGTTACCAGAATTCGACGGCGGGTCTTGTATTCATCACCAAAAGCAATAAGTCCCCGGAGATGATGCGGTTGGGCAGATGCTGTTCCTTTGAGTTCAAGAGCAATCTCGTGATCCCCGAGAATAAAATCCACCTCTATTTGGGATGCAGTCCGCCAGTAGGAAATCGGATAGCGCAGTCCCGAGTAACTGGCATGGGCGGATAGCTCCATAAAAAGGAAATGCTCAAAAGCTCTTCCGAAAAGTTCGGAACCTCGCTCGACTCGCCCACGCCGGGTAAGGAAACCGACCACACCAACATCAAAGAAATAGAAACGGGGGGCAAGAATCACACGGCGTTTAGGACGTTTCTGAAATGCCGGGACAAATCTACCGATGAGGGTGTCTTCTAAAATCTGATAGTAAGATTTAACCGTAGGGGAACTGACGGCACATTCCCGCGCGATATTGCTAAACTGGATAATATCTCCATTGCCCAAAGCAGCGATCTCCAAGAAACGACTGAAGCCGGGGATGTTCCGCGTAACCGCCTCCGCGGTGATTTCCTCTTTCAAATAATCCCCCACATAAGCTTCGAGTCGCTTTCGTGAAATGGGGCTGCCATAGTGTGTCGGTAAGAGTCCGTCATTCAGGGCCGTTTCCAGGGAAAAATCAGGGACTTCCGGGAAAACGAGAGGGTAAAGTTCATAACGAACCGCCCTTCCCCCAAGAAGATTACCATGTCCTCGTTTTAATTTTCGGGCGCTTGACCCACAGAGAATAAATCTGAGCCTCTTGTTCTCAATTAACCAGTGGATCTCATCCAGAAGATCGGGGACCTTTTGAACTTCGTCCACAATGATTGGCTGATTCTTCAATTCACCACGTTTCTGAAGAGCCAAACACTCCTCACGAATGATGGATGGGTGATGTACCAAACGCCGATATTCTTCGGAAAGGAGAAGGTCATATCGCCTTGCAGAGGGAAACCTCTCGCGGAGCAAAGTACTCTTTCCTGTTTGGCGGGGTCCCCACAAAAAGAAGCTCGTTTCGGGAGGAAGGGAAAAATCTATTATTCTTTTATACATGATATATTAAATATCAGTTTTTATTTATCATGTCAACAAAAATCCGCTTTTTCCATACCCCCGAAGGTGTACAGCCGGGACGGAAAAAGGGGACGTAGGGAAGAATGCAACTTAACGAAGGCAATAAGTCAAAAGCTCTGAGCTTGCAATATTGCAATTCAGGGAAGGACTCCTCATAACTTCCTCGTTCCCTCCGCTAAATCCAAGTCCGTTTTAGACATAATCTGAAACCGCATCGCTGCTGAACTTAATGTCGTAACATCACGTTCAGTCCGTTTGCTCAGTTCCCCAAGTGATAAGATTTGTGGATGAGATATCCGTCACAGATGAGATGAAGCATATTTCTTTTGTGCTCAGAGAGATGTTAAAATTAAGTAGTCGTGAATTAAGCCCAAGCAAGAAGGAACCATAGGATAAGGTGCAAACATGTATGAACAGGGAGTGATCAGACCGCCGAGTGAGGCATCGAGCCTTCTCATCCGTGTCACGCGCAACTGCCCTTGGAATCAGTGTCTTTTTTGCCCTGCTTATAAAGGCGTGAAATTCTCGAAAAGGACTGTGGAAGAAGTAAAGAAGGATATTGACAGCATGGCCGATGAGCCCAGCGGATACTCGGGCGTCAGAACAGCTTTTCTGCAGGATGCGGATAGTCTGATCCTACCCGCGAATGACCTCGAAACGATTCTGAATTGCCTTAAGGAGAAATTCCCTAAGATCGACAGAATCACAACTTACGCCCGTGCGCGCACGTTGAGTCACAAGAGTGTCGATGACCTCAAACGCCTCAAGCAGGCAGGTCTGACGAGGATTCATACAGGCATGGAGAGCGGATCCGGAAGGGTATTACAAATGATCAAGAAGGGAATGACACCCGAAGAAGCGGTGACCGGGGGTAGACACGTGATGGAAGCCGGGATTGAGCTTTCTGAATATATTATGCCTGGGGTCGCAGGCCAGGCCCTAAGTGAAGAACATGCGATAAAGACAGCAGAACTGCTTAACCTCATCCGCCCTCATTTTATAAGGGTGAGAACCTTTGCCATGCATCCCCAGTCGCCTATGCAGAAGATGGTCATGGAAGGGACTTTCGTGCCCCTAACGGACGACGAAATCGTTTTTGAAATACGCCTTCTCGTTAATCACCTCGACAGCATGCATAGCTATTTCTCGTGTAACGATTTCAGTCTGAACCTCCTCATGCAAGTGGATGGCTTCTTAGATGAGAAGAGAGAGTCTATGCTGAAAGAACTCGATGCCTATCTGTCCATGACAAAGAGACAGAGACAGGTCTATACCTTACTCCACTATGCCGGTTATAATCGCTATCCATTAAGCGTTGTGAACGATCAGAATGTCCTGGATCAGGTAGTTCCGGAGATAGAAAGATTGGAGAAGAGCGGTGGGGAACACGGGTTCGATGAGTATATACGAATGCTCAAGACCTACCAACTCCCCCAGCCTCAGACCGACAATTGGTGTTAGTGATACGGGTATCGGTTGAGTTGTTTAGGAAGCTTGGAGCTAGGCCTGCAATACTGCAATTTAGGAAACGGCTTCTCATAACTTCCTCATTCTCTCCGCTAAATCCAAGTCCTTTTTAAACCTTATCTGTAACCGCTTCGCTGCTGAACTTAATGTCGGAACATCACATTATATCCGTTCGCTCAGTCCCTCAGGGGGCAGAAAGTATTTTGTTTGCCGCTACCTCCCGACGTGACGGGCTGGAACCCGGAACCCGCGCATACGACCAGCGTCGTGGCGGGAGGGGAAAAGGACAGTGCCGGGAATTCAGCGCTTAGTCGAAGGGGTTGATCACTTCAAGACCCGGATAACCGAAATCACCGGCATTCCGCGTCACCAGCCGCAACTCATGATGCAACGCAGTCGCCGCAAGAAGGCTGTCGATGGCGGGGACCGGCCGGCCCACCTCTGCAAGCAGCCGGCCCCAGCGGTCGGCCACGGCAAGGTCAACCGGAAGCACCCGACCCTCGAACCATGCCGGAAGCTCGTGCTCCAGCCAGAGGCGCAACTTCTCCCGCCGCTTTCTGTCGGTGAGCGCCTCGATGCCCTTACGAATTTCACCAAGTGTCAGGACGCTCACAAAGAGCGCCTCACCGGGGATCCGGTCGAGCAATGCGATGACCGCCTTATTCGGGTTGCGACGGATCGTCTCGGATACGATATTGGTATCGAGCAGATAACTCATGAAACCTTCGCCTCGCGCGTGAGGGTTTGCTCACGCCTCAGGTCAAGCTCCAAGCCGTAAAGCGGTGAGCAGCGCATGAATTCGACGAAACTGCCTTTGGGGTGCTTGAGCCGTTCGTACTCCTCGCTCGAAATCACAACAGCAGTTGGTTCCCCGTGAACAGTGATCTTCTGCGGGCCTTCCTTCGCCGCCTTCTTGATAACCTCGCTCAGGCGGGCCTTTGCCTCCTGAAGCTGCCACATGCCCATGAAACCCTCCTTAATTTAGTCAGTCTAGTCAGATTATCTTAGCACTTTCGGGATGGGTTTGCAAAGGCCGGGAAAATGCAAAAGGAGGCAACAATCAATAGAGGTCATTGAGATCATTGGGGCGCTATGAAAAATCGAGGGGACATTGCTCACAATATTCACAAATATAAGAGGGAGCTCTGGGTTTCGAGTATTACAATTTAGGGAACGGCTTCTAATA
>Ga0315287_10003039_pt1 | contig 16092 bp, 11 predicted proteins | sample YL17G11_0_MG_FD_205037 | JGI IMG/M metagenome (GOLD analysis project Ga0315287, IMG submission 205037) | Sediment microbial communities from Yellowstone Lake, YNP, Wyoming, USA - YL17G11_0 | ecosystem: Environmental > Aquatic > Freshwater > Lake > Sediment | place: USA: Wyoming | collected... | reverse complement strand
GTAGAGGGCGATGAACTTCCGGGGCAGCGCGGCGAGGGTCGCGAGCGGGTGGCGCCTCATCCAGTCGATCGCCATGGCCTTCGCGCGCGCGTCGCGCTCGACCTCGCGCGTCTCGCTCCGAACGAGCGCGGTCAACTCGCGGTTCCAGAACACGCCGGGCGCGTACGCGCCGGGCATGTTCCCGATGACCAGGTTGATGCCACCGTTGGTCGAGACGAACACGAACCGGCCGAAGGCGCGCCGGTTGCGCACCCCCAGCGGGACGAGGGTGAGCGCGAGTGCGAGGTAGACGACCATCGCACCCCGAACGAGCCGCCCCCGATCGCGGAAGTGCAATACGCCGAGCACCAGCGCGGGCAGCAGCACGGCCGTGGGCTTGGTCCAGGTCGCGAGACCCAGCACCAGCCCCGCCGCGAGCCGGAGCCACACGCTTTCGCGCTCGCGCCCGCGGACCAGGAGCGCCACGCCGAGCGTCTCGAGGAAGGCGAACAGGATCTCGGAGGAGGTGATCGAGACGTAGGCGATGTGATTGGGCAGGAAGGCGAGCAGCACGAGCGTGATCCGGCCCGCGAGCTTCGAGCGAAAGATCCGCCTCGCGCACCACGCCAGCGTCGCCATCAGCCCGAGGTACAGCGCCACGTTGGCGAGTTGGGCGGCCAGCAGCGGATCGATCATGCCGCTGCCGAGACGGAAGAGGCCGGCGAGGAACAGCGGATAGCCGATCGGCCAGAACGCGGTCGGCTGCGGCGAGGCGAGCGGACGGCCCCGCTCCCACAGCGGGCAGCCGTCGTCGATCACCGTGTAACCCTGGCCGGCGGCGAGGCGCTGCCCCTGCTCGAAGTACCAGCTGAAGTCACTGAGCGGGACGGGATGCACGAAGGCGAGCCACAGCAGCCGGACCAGCAGGGCCGCCGCGAAGCAGGCGATCGGGAAACGATCGTGCGTGAGGATCCGCGCGAGACGTTGCGGGAAGGACCCAACCGTGGCCCTCAAGGGCACCCTCCGTTCGTTTGCGCGCGGCTTCGCTCTTCGATCGGGTCGCGGGAACGCATTGCCGCTACTGCAATCTCAACTCGAGGCGGATCGTGCGGCCCGGCTCGGGGAGACCGAAGCCGTCGCAGATCGCCTCGTCGGTCAGGTTCTCCGCGGTGATCCGCGCCTCGAGCATCGAGACCTGGCCCGGCCCGAAGCACCAGGTGTGACCCAGGTCCACGTCCACCCGCGCGCGTGCGGGCAGCGTGGTCTGGTCCCCGCTGTCGGGTTCGATTGCGTACTGCTCGCCGATGTAGCGCATCGCCGCGCCCAGCGCCAGGCGGTGCGGGAGCGGCCACTCCACGCGCAAGCCGCCGCTCACCTCGGGCAGGTTCTCGGGGTGCTCGAGCGCCGCACTCGGATCGAGCAACTCCACCGACTGGACGACGAGGTTTCCTCCGAGCGTGAGCCGCCCGACGGTGCGCGAGCCCAGTAACTCGACCCCGGCACTCCGCAGGCCCTCCTGGTTCACGCGGCGGTACATCCCTTCGACCTTGATGCGCACGACAGCGTCGTGGAGGCGCTGAAGGTAGCCGACCAGCTGTAGCGTGCCCGTCGGACCGCGCAGCGTGACGCCCGCCTCGGTCGCAACGAGTTTCTCGGGCTCGAGGCCCGGGTTGGGGTCGAAGCGGCCGAGGGCACCCGAGTAGAGTTCCCGCAGCGACGGGAACCGTGCCCGCCGGCTCGCGCTCGCGTGCAGCGTCAGGGCCCCGTCGGCGAGCAGTGCGCTCAGGCCCGCGCGGCCGCCCCACTCGTCGCGCGGACCGAGGGCGGGCTTGCCGCCCGTGAGCGGGCAGGTCGATCGGTCGAACGCGCCGCCCAGGCTCAGATCGACCGCGTCCAGCATACCGCCGCCCGCGAGGGGCAGCCGGACCACGGACTCGCCGGCGATGCTCCACAGGCGGTGCCGGTAGCGGCTGTTGCCGCCCGGCTGCAGGTACTCGTCGTAGGTCAGGTCGCCGCTCGTGACCGCGAACCTGAGATCAGCGCGGCGGCCGAGCGTCTGGGTCCCCACGGCGCGCATCGAGAGCGTGCGCTGATCGCCGTCCTCCTCGCTGTCGAGGTTCTCGTAGGTCCTCGAATCGAACGCGTCGATCTCCGTCCGGCCCACGTCGAGGCCAAAGCTGGCGCGCAGGCTCGATTCTCCACCCCAGGGCGCGCGGCGCACGCCGCTCCCGCCCGAGAGCACCGTGAGCAAGCGGGCGACGTGCGGATAGCGCCAGAAGCGGGGTTCGCTCACGTCCAACTCCGCGGCGATGCCTCGCTCAGCGCGGAACGCGGAACCGGCCAGCGACACCCAGCCTCCGTCGCCGCGGTCGAAGCGTGCCGAAGCGAACCCGTCGGTCTCGGTGAGGTCCGTGTTGATCCGGAGATCCCCTCCGGGGATCGGCTCGACGACCCCCCGGGCGAGCGGGAAGCCCGGGCCATCGCGATGACCGGCCCCGGCGCGCACGGTGAGGACTCCGCCCGGCATCACCCTGGGAGTGGTGACGGCGGCCGAGGCGCCAAATGCCCCGACCTGGTCGGCGCCGCAGTGGGCCTCGAACGAGGACCGACCAGGCCCTGCGCCGGAGGCGCCGGTCTCGAACTCGATCACGCCGCCAAGCACGTTCGGGCCGGCGAGGAGCGTGGAGAGCCCGCGCACCAGCGTCACCTGCCGGAGCGCGCCCACCGGGATGACCGACACGTCGGTGCGGCCGTCCCAGCTCAGCGTGAGCGGCACCCCGTCGACGAGCACCGCCACCTGCCGCGACTCGGAGCCCCGCACCGAGATCTCGGCCTCGCCGCGGCTGTTCGTGCGCACGTGGATCGCGGGCAGGCTGCGCAGCACCTGCTCCAGGCTGCCGGCCATCGGGATCGGCAGCGAGTCGAGCATGGCGCGAGTGGCGCTGCTGCCGCCCCGCGTCGTGAGCGGGTGCGTTCCGAAGACGGTCAGACCCTCGATCTCGACGCTCGCCGTGTCCGCGGGCGCTGCACACCTCGCAGGGCCTGCGACGGCCAGGGCCGACAGCATGAGGATCGACAGGCATGCGAGAAACCGCCAGGGATGCCTCATGGCTGGGGTCTCCAGCTGCTGGGACGCGACACGGAACCGGATGGTGCTTCAGCGAAGTCTTCGCAATCGCGCCGGGCGAAGTCAAGGGAGAGGCGCTAGGCTCACCCGCGCTGGAGACGGCCGGCCCGCCGACGCCACAAAGGACGGAGCCCGGCTCCACGGTCACGTGGAGCCGGGCCTGAACGTCCTGCCCGATCGACAAGGTGGCGGGGCGGACCGCTTCAGCCGACCGGCCCCCGATTGCGGCCAACCTCTACAGGTCCGGCCCCCGCTCCCTGCCTCTCGTGCAGAGGTCTTGCGACCTCGACCTCGACCCATCGCAAGGCGCGGACCAGCGCGCGACGCGGACTGCGGAACCGCGTAAGCCGTGATTCTCGTGAGGACAATCGCTGCCGCAACTCCGGGCGTGCCGGTGTCCACTGCGTGAGACTGTCCACGGAGTACCAAACGGCGTCCACGCATGGACGCCCAGAGGCCGGCGCACGCTGTGGTTTGCCTCGCTGTCGCCAACCGTCACGCAGCGTCGCCGCCGTGCACGGGGTTCGAACCGGCGAAGACCCCGCCGTTACAGCTCGAAATCAACCCTTGACATCCTGCACGCCTGTGCAGTACGGTACCGTCAGTCGACGTCCATGGGGGACGGGGCCAACCGGAGGCGCGAGTCATGTTGAACGATCGAGCGCGAGAGATCCTGTCCTACATCCGGAGCTTCCAACACGAGCACGACATGCCTCCCACGATCCGCGAGATCGGGAAGGCCTTCGGCATCTCTTCAACCAACGGGGTCCGCTACTACCTGACCATGCTCGAAAGGGCCGGCTACCTGAAGCACCGCAGCGGGGTCTCGCGCGGCTGCTGCCTGGCCTCGATCAGCCAGGGTGTCGGCATCCCGCTGGTCGGCCGCGTCGCGGCGGGCCAGCCCATCCTGGCCGAGGAGTGCATCGAGGACCGGCTCGACGTGGGACAGGTGTTTGGCGACTCGAGCGACCTGTTTGCCCTGCGGGTGCGGGGCGACAGCATGGTGGACGCCGGCATCCTCGACGGCGATGTCGTCATCGTGCGACAGCGCGACCAGGCGAAGCCCGGCGCGATCGTGGTGGCCCTGATCGGCGACGAGGCGACGGTGAAGTACTACAGGCCACGGCCCGACCGGATCGAGTTGGCGCCGGCGAACGAGAAGTACGACCCCATCCGGGTGACCGAGGGCCAGGACTTCCGCATCCTGGGTGTGGTCACCGGCGTGCTGCGGACCGTGGGCGGCTAGGGCACGTGGGAAGGTCATGACTCCTGTCTTCCCTGGAGTCGCGACCGCTCTTCATCAGGTGAACCCCCAAGCGGCGAATGGCATCTAGAAGTGTATGCGTTTACTGCACGGATGTTCAGCGAACAGGAGGCACGAACGTGAACCGCAACTTCGCCCCCGAGGTCGATGAAGCATTGCGTGGACGCTGGGAGCCGGTCTACCGGAGCCAACTCCACTACGTGATCACCTGGAGTACGCGCGGCCGCCGGCCGGTGCTGAGGGACCGCCACACCCGGACCCTGCGTGACCTGATCCAACAAACCTGCGACGAGCTGGACTTCACCCTGGTCGAGTTCGCGGCGGCGCCGCAACACGTCCATTTGATGCTCGGACTGGGCCCCACCCAGAGCGTGGCGAGCACCGTCCGTCAGCTCAAGGGACGGACCGGTCTCACCCTCCTGCAGGCCTACCCGGAGTTGAGGGTCTGGCTGCGCGGGAACCTGATCTGGGACGAACCGTACTCCGTAGAGACAGTGAGTGGGACGCGGGTCGAGAAGGTGCGCGAACGCCTGCGCGCCCTGCACTCGCCAGACGAGGATCTCGCCGCAGCGAGTTGACGGCGAGTCGATCAGCGATGCGATCGCGGACGCTCGAAGTCCGGCCTCAAACTCAGTCCGGAGCGCCCTCTCAAGGACGCTCCGGACCGGTCGAATGAGGCTTTCATTCCGCTCGTGAACTGAAGTTCATTCCACGCCGGAAATCTTGTGCGCTCACGATATATCGTGACTTTCATTGAAACATGTACAGGACTGAACGACATCTGATTACGGCATCCAAGTCGGCAAATCCAGCATCATATTCACGATATTTCGTGATGCGTTCCTGGTCCCGTGGAGGAGAACTCCCTGGCTAGAGCAGGCGCCTGCGAACGAGCCGACAGGTCCACTCTCTGAGACCGCGTCGCAGCTTCAACGAGAGCGTGGTTCCGGGCGCACCTTCGAGTCTCAGCGCGACCGCCACGACGTCGAGACCCGAGACCGATTCGCCGTCGATCGCCACCAGTTCGTCGCCCGCCAAAATGCCCGCGTGCGCCGCCGGGGACCCCTCCGCGACGGCGAAGATCCGGACCTCTTCACCCACGCTCTCGAGCTGGAGTCCGGGGTGGGAGTACTCCTCGAGACGGTCCCCGACATCACCCCGGGAGGGGTCGAGCCAGAGCAGGCCGCGAGGGAAGTCCAGCGCGATTCGGTAGTGCTTGAGGAACGAGTAACCGAGCAGACCTTCCACGGGCTCACCGACGTCATCCGCGAGCACCTCGCCCAGGTCTCCCGTGAGGACGGCAGCATCCACCCCGGAACGGGCGACGTTCCCTCCGGGCGTCCTGAGTTCGATCCCGGTCACGCGGACCAACTCGGCGCTCGCGTCTCCGATGAGGGTCGGGGCGCCGAGTCCCCGGAGCGCCGGCCAGGCCGTCCACCCGGGCAGGCGTCGGTCGAGCGCTGCCCGGAAGAAGACGCTCTTCGTCGCCCCGGTGTCCACTATCAGGGTGAGCTTCCCCGCAGGTCGGCCGGCCCGGCTCGTGACCCAGGAGGACACGAGCATCTTTCCGTCGCCAGCCAGGCGGAAGGGGACAGCCACGGCGGTGGGCGACAGGGCCAACCCCGCCACCGGGGAGGGTGAAGCCGGAGCCGGCTCGGGCGGGAGGAGTACGAGGGTGCCCTCCAGGTAGTCGAGTACGACCACCCGATCACGGAAGAGCGCCTGCCCGAGCAACCCCAGGACGGGACGGCCGGTGACCCGCCGGATCACGCCCGCGTCCACCGTGAGCACGGGCGAGACCTGGTCCATCTGCAACCCACCCAACTCGAGACGGGCGAGCGGGCGCGCAGCAAGGCCCACTGCGGCGGCTGCCGGGACACTGTCCACCATGCCGAGCAGGCGGGCGAGGCCGAAATCGAGAGCGAGGAAGCTGGCGCCCGTGTCGAGGACGAAGATGCCGCTCGTGTCGCGTCCGGACGCCGAGACGAGTCTCGCGCACACGAGGATCGCCCCCTCGAGATCCTCGAAGCGGAGCACCTGAGTGCCTTCAGGCCAGGGCCGCGAGGCGAGCGAATCCGGCTGGTCCGCGACGTCCGCCTTGCGCTGGACCGCCGTGACAGGCTCGGATGATCCAACCTGCGCGAGGGTCCGGAGCGGGACTGAATCGCGTCCAGATGAAATATTGTAATCACAAGAGTAACAACAAGTAACAGACGATACAATGAAGCATGATGACAACCAGACGGCGAGTCTCGTTGGAGACAGGATGCCCGGCCGCACGGCCCGGCTTGAGTCCGGGCAGGGCGCCGGCCCAAAAGGCGAGAATCGCCGGAATCGCCCGGACGCCCCCCACCGTGGCCGTGAACTCGGCGCGGCACCCCGAACGTCAGCCGCGAACGCGGGGGTTCTCAGTCTGGATCTGGACACCCTCAGTCCCCGTGTCCAGCATCGTACAGCGCCCCGTGAAGTAGACGCCGGCCTCCATCACCACGTTCACGGCCGCAACGTCACCTTCTATATGGGCGCCCTGCTTCATCTCGACTACGCCGAGCGCCCGGATGCTGCCGTGGACGCGCCCGCGAATCACCGCCTCCTTCACCTCGACGTCCGCCCTCATCAACCCGTGTTCACCGATCTCGAGCCGGTCGCAGTCGAGGATGTCTCCCTCGAACTCGCCGTCGATGCGAAGCGTACCGTGAACCATCAGGGTGCCATGGAAACTCGATCCAACGCCGACCAGCGCGCTAGGCGCTGGAGCTTCGACCTCGGATGCGCGTGAACGAAACATGGTGTCCTTTCCTCGCAAAGCGGCTGACCTGCCCGGCCGCAGTTGCTGCCCACCGCCAGACGAACTTCCGCTAGAGTACTCCCCAGGCTTCGAAGAGACGCTCCAAGTCTTCCTGCCCGTAGTACTCGAACCCGACCTTGCCACCCTTGCGACCGGGCGTGATCGCCACGTGCGTGGCGAACTTCTGCTGGAGCCGCACCTCCCATTCGCGCAATCCATCGAGCTTCGGCGTGCGGGGCCGCGAGTGCATCCGGCGCAGCTTGCGCCGCACGAAAGCCTCGGTGCGTCGCACCGAGAATCCCTTGCTCTGGACGTAGCGCGCCGCTGCCAGTTGATCTCCGGCCTTGTCGATTGCGAGCAGGGCCCGCGCGTGTCCAGCGCTCAATGTTTCACGTGAAACCATCTCCTGGACCTCGTCCGGCAGGCCGAGAAGCCGCATGGAGTTGGTGATCGAAACCCGCTGCTTGCCAACGCGCTCAGACACTTGATCGTGAGTCAACCCGAGTTCCTTGACCAGCGTCTGATAGGCTTTCGCCTCTTCGATCGGATTCAAGTTCTCACGCTGGATGTTCTCGATCAGGGACAACTCCATCATTTCACGGTCCGCCACATCCTTGACGATTGCAGGTATCTTCTTGAGTCCGGCAATGATAGATGCTCTGAGGCGGCGCTCTCCTGCCACCAACTGATAGCCACCAGCCTCTGAATTGCGGCGAACAAGGACGGGTTGGAGCACGCCCGTGGCTCTGATGGAGGCTGCCAGCTCCTGGATGGCCTCGTCGTCAAAGTGCGTGCGCGGCTGGTAGGGATTCGCGACGATCTCATCGACCGGCAACTCGAGCGCTCCACTCCGGGTAACCTCGGGCAGGGCCGTTGCTGTGTCTGACGGTGGGATCAACGCCTCCAGCCCTCGCCCCAGTACTTTCCTATGCATGCTCAAGGACCTCCTGTGCCAAATCCCGGTAACTCTCGGCACCTGTGCTGTGTGGATCATATAGAACTTTGGGCTTCCCGAAGGAAGGCGCCTCACTCAGCCGCACGTTCCTGGGGATCACCGTGCGGTAAACCCGCTCGGAAAAGAATTTCCGCGCCTCCTCCGCGACCTGCTGAGATAGGTTGAGTCGCGAATCGTACATGGTTAACAGGACACCCTCGATCCTGAGGCCTCGATTCAGGTGGTCCTGAACCAATCGAATGGCGCCGATCAGTTGCGTCAACCCCTCGAGCGCGAGGTACTCGCACTGCAGAGGTATCAGCACCGAATCCGAGGCTGTGAGCGCGTTGACCGTGAGCAATCCTAGCGAAGGAGGGCTGTCCACCAGGATGTAGTCGTACTGGTCGCGCACCTTGGAGACGGCCTGCCTGAGCCTGGTCTCACGGGCCATCATCCCAACAAGCTCGACCTCGGCACCCGACAACCGCTGCCCAGAAACGGCCACGTCGAGATTCGCCAGTGCCGTCGGGAGGACCGCCTCGGCTAACTCAGCATGGCCGATGAGGACTTCATAGATCGTGTTCTTCTGGTCGTTACCGTTGAGCCCGAGCCCACTCGTCGCATTGGCCTGCGGGTCAATATCAACGATGAGCACGCGCCGGCTCTCCTGCGCCAGACACGCGCCCAGATTGATCGCGGTGGTCGTCTTGCCGACGCCACCCTTCTGACTGGCAACTGAGATTATTCGTCCCATTCTCTTGAGTGCGGGGGCGAAATCATCGCCCACCTGGCTTGGGTCAGAGGGGGAGGTGCAGGGGCAAGATAACAGCACGGAGCAGAGCGGAACAAGGGGATTGTTCCACGTGAAACCAAACGCCACGAATCAACGTATCAATTGTTCTTTCTGATGAATCTGGCCACGGCAGTCTGTCCGTTCCCAATCGCAAAGACCTCATCCAAATCCCAGAAGGCCTCCCACCGGCAGTCATCGACCATCTCCTGCTCCATCCGGCTGCCCTTCCAGAGGTATGCAAGGCCACCAGGTGGCACCCACTCAGCTGCAAGTGCAAGCGTAGGACCGAGCCGCAACGTCGCGCGTGAGGTGAAGCCGTCGAACTTCCCGAGTCGTTCCGCCTCCGCTGGCAGCAACTCGAGCCGAGCCAACTCCACATCGATGTTCCTCAACTCAAATTCCTGAATTATCTTGCGGAGAAATAGCGTCTTGTTCCTGCGGGACTCGACCAGGGTCCAACTCTCCCCGATCCCGGCGAGCGCGAGGGGAAGCGCCGGAAGGCCTCCTCCCGAACCGAAGTCCAGCCAGCGCCGCGCGCCACTCGACTTGATCCAGTGAGCCGGCTCGAGTGATTCGAGGATATGTCTTTGCACCAACCGGTTCTCGTCGCTGGTGGAGATCAGGTTCGAGAACCCGCGGTTCCATTCGAGCATGAGTTCGACGAAGCGCCGGATGCGCGGCAGGACCTCGACGATGTCCGCCCCCGCGCGCAGCAGGTGCGGCGTGAGCAGATCCCAGGGTTGCCGATTGAGCACCTTCTCGATGTCGCGCGGCAGTTCATGCTTGACGGGCCTGACCGACGTCGAGCGTCTCAACCCACTATCATTCTTCGTGTTCCTTGATTTTGTTCCAGCCTGGCTCCGGCTGCGTGGAGAGCGCGAGTCGGGAGCCCAAGAGCCGCCTTCCGGCCGCGAACCGAAGGTCTGGCGCGACGAGGCCCCCCTTCGCGAAGGGCGCGCGCCTGCGCGAAAGGGCTTGCCCGCACCCGGCCGCGCTGGGCGTTCGCCCGTGCGGAACGGCTTGCCCGCACCCGGCCGCGCTGGGCGTTCACCCGTGCGGAACGACTTGCCCGCACCCGGACGCGCTGGGCGTTCGCCCGTGCGGAACGGCTTGCCCGCACCCGGCCGCGCTGGGCGTTCACCCGTGCGGAACGGCTTGCCCGCACCCGGCCGCGCAGACCGCTCACCCGTGCGGAAGGGCCTGCCTGCCGCCGGACGCGCAGCGCGCTCGCCTGTGCGAAACGGCTTGCCTGCGCCCGGACGCGCGGGACGCTCGCCGGTAGCGCCAGCGCCCTGCGCGGGACGGCGGGCCCTCTTCGACGGCGCGGGTCTCGGACGGCGCTCTCTCATGACCGCGCACTCTAGCACGCGCCGGACCACCCGGCACCGTGACGACGAACGCGGACGCTGAGTGCGCGCTGAGGTAGCGGGCGCCGGGGCTGGCGGTGGGCGAGCGCATGGTGTCTTGCTCGCCCACCGCCACCCCCGGCACCCGCGCCGGACCGGGCACCACGCCCGGGTCCGCGCCGGACCGCGGTGATGAACCCTCCGAGAAGTGCCCGACGCGGAAGACCGGCCTCCAGGATGCCCCAGGATCGACGATCTCGAACCGCCGCGAAGGATTCCCCTGCCCAGAAGTGGGCGCTTTCGGACTACTCCGACGAACTCGTGAGCCGGCGCGCGTGCACCAGGAGCACGGCGACGTCCGCGGGCGACACGCCCGCGATGCGCGCGGCCTGCCCGACTGTCGCGGGCTGCCGGTGCGCGAGTTTCTCGCGGGCCTCGAGGGAGAGGCCATTCAGTTCTCCGGCCCACAGCGCCGCGGGCAACTCCAGGTGTTCGAGTCGGGCCGACCGCGCCGCGACGCGACGCTGGCGCTCGATGTAGCCACGGTAGCGCACGCGCACTTCGAGGCACTCGCCCCACGTCGCGGGCAGAACGGTGGCCACGCCGAGCGATCGCAGGTCGTGGTACGAAGCCCCGGGGCGCGCCAGGAACTCGAGGGCACGGACCGCCCCGCGTCTTGAAAGGCGCGGCGCGCCCGGCCGCGCCCGGGGGGGAACCATCCCTGCCGTCTCGCGCGTCGCGCCATCGCACGCAGCAGCCACGACGCCCGGCGCGAGCGCGATCTCCGCCACCGCGTCAGGCCCCGCGTCGTCCGAAGGTGCCTCGAGCGCGGCGGCAGCGACCTCGCGAGACGCTACGCGAACCGTCACGCGCGCCAACCGGCGCTCCTCCGCCTCGATCGCGGCGTACTTCTCGCGCACGCGCTCCACCTGGTCGGCCGTCAGCAGGCCGAGCCGGTGGCCGATCGCAGCGAGCCGCTCGTCGGCGTTGTCGGCGCGGAGCAGCAGCCGGTACTCGGCGGCCGAGGTGAACATGCGATACGGCTCGAAGTGCTCGCGGGTGACGAGGTCGTCCACCAGCACGCCCGCGTAGGCCTGATCGCGCTGCAGAACGAAGGGCTCGCGCCCCAGCAGTCGGTGGGCGGCGTTCACTCCCGCCACGAGGCCCTGCGCTGCGGCCTCCTCGTAGCCCGAACTGCCGCAGATCTGCCCGGCGAGGAACAGGCCCGGCACGCGTTTCGCCTCGAGCGTCGGCGTGAGCTGGTGAGGCAGCACGAAATCATATTCGACCGCATAGCCCGGACGCAGCATCACCGCCCGCTCGAGCCCGCGCACGCTGCGCACGAACCCGAGCTGCACCTCCTCGGGCATGCTCGAGGACATCCCGTTCACGTAGATCTCGGGCGCCGCCCGCCCCTCGGGCTCGAGGAAGATCGGATGGGAGGCGTTCTCCGGAAACCGCACCACCTTGTCCTCGATCGACGGGCAGTAGCGCGGCCCACGGCCGCGGATCTCGCCCGAGAAGAGCGGCGAGTGCTGCAGGTTGGCGCGGATCACGTCGTGGGTGCGGGCATTGGTGCGGGTGAGCCAGCAAGGGACCTGCTCGACCTCGAGCGCCTCGGTCCAGTGCGAGAACGGCACGGGCGGCTCGTCGCCGTGCTGCGGCTTCAGCGCGTCCCAGTCGATCGAGTCGCGGTGCAGGCGCGGCGGTGTGCCGGTCTTGAGGCGCCCGCGTTCGAGCCCGAGCGCGGCCAGCGACTCGCTCAGCGCCCGCGACGCGTGCTCCCCGATGCGCCCGCCCTCGAACTTGCGCGGCCCGATGTGGATGAGCGCGTTGAGGAACGTGCCGGGCGTGACGACCACCACGCGGCAGCGCAACTCCCGCCCGTCCGCGAGCCCGACCGCCGCGACCGCGCCGCGCTCGAGTCGCACCCGCTCCACCACACCGGTCACGCGCTCGAGCCCGGGGACGTCCTCGAGCAACTGCGCCATCTCGAGCGTGTAACGTGCCTTGTCGCACTGCGCGCGGGGCGACCAGACGGCCGGGCCACGGCCACGGTTGAGGATGCGGAACTGGATGCCCGCGCGGTCGGTCGCGAGCCCCATCAGGCCACCCAGTGCATCCACCTCCCGGACCATGTGGCCCTTGGCGATGCCGCCGATGGCCGGGTTGCACGACATGCGCGCGGTGCCACCGGGATCGGCGCTCACGAGCGCGGTGCGCAGCCCGAGCCGCGCGCAGACCGCAGCGGCCTCGCAGCCGGCGTGTCCCGCGCCCACCACCACCACGTCGAACGCGCTCATTTGCCGATGCAGAAGCGGCTGAAGATGCGCTCGAGCAGATCCTCGTCCACCGTCTCGCCCGTCACCTCACCGATGGCCTGGAGAGCCTCGCGCAATTCGAGCGAGACGATCTCGCCAGGCGCACCGCCTTCGGCCGCCGCGTGCGCGCGCCCGAGGACCTCGCCTGCGCGCTCGAGGGCCTCCGCGTGGCGGGGGCTTGCGACCACGCCCGCGAATCCGCCCGGGCCCGCGAGGAGCCCTCCCAGCGCCGAGCGCAACTCCGCGATCCCGTCGCCCCGGGTCGCAGAGGTCGCGACCGCCGCCAAGGGCCGGCCGCCGAGCGACGCCTCGATTGCGGCGGCCTCCACGGCGCACGGCAGGTCGCATTTGTTCAGCGCGAGGATCACGCGGCGGTCCGCGAGCCGCCCAGCGATTCCGCGGTCTTCCGCGTCCAGCGGCGCCGAGGCGTCAACCACCCACAGCACGACCGCGCTCTGCTCGAGCGCCGCGTGTGCGCGGGCCACGCCTTCGCGCTCGGCGGGGTCGCCGCCTTCGCGCAGGCCCGCGGTGTCGGCGAGCGTCACGCGCACACCGGCCACCTCGATCGCCTCGCTCACCAGGTCGCGCGTCGTGCCTGCGTGCGGCGTCACGATGGCGCGCCGCTCACCCAGGAGCGCGTTGAAGAGCGACGACTTGCCCACGTTGGGCCGGCCGACCAGGGCGACCCGCACGCCCTCGCGCAGTGCGCGCCCGTAGGCCGCGCCGTCGAGCAGCACGGTGAGCGCGGCCCCGGCCCCGGCGATCCGGTCGAGGACGTGCCCGGGCACCTCGACGCCACCCACGTCCTCGGCGAAGTCCACGCGCGCCTCGACCTCGGCCACGGCGTCACGCAGGGCTTCGGAGATCGTGGCAAGTTGCCGCGAGAGTTCGCCCCGCAACTGGGCCAGCGCGAGGGCGTGCGCTCCTTCGGTCTCGGCGTGGATGAGGTCGGCCACCGCTTCGGCCTGCGCCAGATCGATCCGCCCGTTGAGGAAGGCGCGCAGCGTGAACTCGCCCGGGCGTGCCAGGCGAGCTCCGGCCGCGAGCAACGCCGCCAGCACGCGCCCTGCGGAGAGCGCTCCGCCGTGGCAGGAAAGCTCGACCACATCCTGGCGCGTGTAGGAGCGCGGAGCGCGGAACACGGCAGCGACCACCTCGTCGAGTCGAACGCGGGCCGCCCGCACCGAACCGTCCGGCGCAGTGGATGCCGGGTGGCCCGCGGCGGCGACGCCGTTCGCCGGGGGAGCCTCCGCGGCCTGCGGCCACGCGGCCCAGCCGTGGTGGAGCGTGTCGCCGGGCGCCTGCGACAACCGCGCGCCCTCGAACACCGCCTCCGCGATGGCGAGCGCGGAGGAACCGCTCACGCGCACCACGGCAAGGCCAGCGGCCCCGATGGCCGTGGCGATGGCGGCGATGGTGTCGTCGAGGTCGAGCAGGGTGGCCGCTCCAAGAGAAGACGCCGGGCCCTGGAGGGAGCCCGGCGCCGAACCGTGCGAACCGGGCTAGTCGCGCTCGTCTCTCGGGCCGCCTTCGAAATCGGCCGGCGCGATCGCCACGCGTTTGATCATATCCGTGCCCAGAGCATAGGTCTTCACGCGAGCGTCCTCGCGAAGGGTGACGTGGACGATGCGGCGCTCCTGCGCGTTCAGGTACTCGGTCATCACCTCACCGCCGGCGGCGACCGCCTCGTCCGCCAGCGAGCGGGCCAGACCGCACAACTCCTCCTCGCGCCGCTTCCAGAAATCGTTGATCTCGAGTTGCAGATGGTAGCGGCTGACCTCGCCCCGATTGAGGATGCGATTGAGCAGGTGTTGCAGTGCCTGCCTCACCTCACCCTTGCGGCCGGTGAGCAGTTCCTCGTCCGTTGCAACCTCGGCCGTGACATCCACGTGGTTGCCGTCCACCGTGGCGCTGATCCTGGCTTCGAAACCCATGGCCTTGAGGAAATCCTCGGTCAGGCGCGTGCTCTGGGCGATCAACTCGTCGGCCGAAAGACCCGGACCATCGAACTCATCGGACCGCGGATCGCGGGGGTGGTCGCGCGCAGGGCGCTCCGGCGACTCACGGCGCACCGGCGGCTCGAAGCGCTCGGGCGCCTCGGCACGGACAGCGGGTGGCTCATCGCGGAACTCACGCTTCGCGGGCGGCTCATCGTAGACCGGGGCGCGTTCTGCCGGGAGATCATCCCGTGCAGGTCCGCGCTCCGCGGGGGACTCGCGCGGCTGGAAAGCGGCCTCGTTTCCTTCCTCGCCAGGTTCGCCATGACGCCGGCGTCCACCACGGCGGCCACGGCGGCGGCGACCACGGCCCTCACCACCGTCGAGATCCTCCGCGCCTCCGGCCTCGATTCTCGTGCGCTGGGCTTCGGGCGGAGCCGGGCGCTCCGGACGACGTTCCTCGCGCTCGGCAGGACGCTCCGGACGACGCTCCTCGCGCCCGGCGGGACGCTCCGGACGACGCTCCTCGCGCTCGACGGGACGCTCCGGACGACGCTCGCCGCGCCCGGCGGGACGCTCCGACCGCTGCTCGCCGCGCTCGACGGGACGCTCCGGCGCCTGCTCGCGGCGCCCGGCGGGACGCTCCGGACGATGCTCGCCGCGCCCGGCGGGACGCTCCGGCGCCTGCTCGCCGCGCTTGCGCTCATCGCCCCGCTCGCGCGGCCGCTCGCGCGGCCGATCGCGCTGCTCCCCGGACCCACGGCTCCCTTCGCCCTGGCGTCCTCCGCTTGCTCCACGCTCACGGTCGCTGCGGCCACGCCCCGATCCGCGACCGCCCCGGTCGTCGGTATCCGCGAGGAGGGCGCCTCCGGGGCGTCGCATCATTCGCACCCGGTAGGGCCGCGCTCCGATGCCGAGGAACCCGCCCGAACCCTCCTCGAGGATGGTGATCATCACTTCGGCGCGGGAGAGGCCCAGCGCTTCCAGGCCCTTCGTCACCGCCGCATCCAGCGTCCTGCCTTCGAAAACGTCGCCCTTGTGGGCCATCTGTCACCTCAGTCCTGCGCATCGCGTCCGGGCGGCAAGACGAACCCTGGAATGCCTGCCCTCGCGCTGCAAGCGAACCTTGAATGGTGGGGCGGACCCCGACCCACCGGCCCCTGGCCGGCGGGTGTTTCCTCTCGCGGCCTCGCCGGAGCGCTCGCCAGGTGCCCGTGAAGGGACCGCGAGACGCCCGCGCGGCAGAGGCGAATCGGCCGGAGGATCCGTGGCGGACACGAGGTGCCTGCGTGGCGGGTCCGGGCCAACCGCGTTCGGATACGTCTAGACTAGTTCTGTGCGACCTCTCTGACTACAGCGATAATAGCAGGACCGGGAGCGCGGCCCCGCGCCGTCGTGCGCCGATCATGGCGCTGCGACCGCGCGACCCACCGCGGCATCACCCGGACTTCTTCTTCCTGCCCCCGGCGGGCTCCACCACCACCACCGCGGAACTGTCCTGACGCAGCACCATCCACTGCTGGAACGCGCTGGCCAGGTTCATCACGGTCCAGTAGAAGACCAGGCCCGACGGCAGGTTGTAGAACAGCACCAGCATGAAGGC
>Ga0315287_10003037_pt1 | contig 16095 bp, 12 predicted proteins | sample YL17G11_0_MG_FD_205037 | JGI IMG/M metagenome (GOLD analysis project Ga0315287, IMG submission 205037) | Sediment microbial communities from Yellowstone Lake, YNP, Wyoming, USA - YL17G11_0 | ecosystem: Environmental > Aquatic > Freshwater > Lake > Sediment | place: USA: Wyoming | collected... | reverse complement strand
CGTGCGCGGGTTCGGGAATGGCTATGGCACGACTACCCACAAAACGGGAATGGACCCCAGGCGAGATGGGTGCTGAATGCAGGGCGAGGGGACAGGTGGCGCGGACACCGGTGGGGGGATGAATGAACCTGAAAGGCGAAGCGGACAGCTGCCGGATTTCCACGCAGCCCGCGGACGAAGGGACAGAGCAGAAATACCTGATGCTGGCGTGCCTCATGGTGTTTGCCTGGATGGGGATAGGCTACCTGGGACTGACCTACCCGTTTCTGGCCCCACTGTTCATCGTTCTGCTCTGCGCTGTTACCGGGGTGTTCCTTTTCTCTGTCTGCAGAATCCTCGGATTGTATCGGATTGGCAAGGGGAAGTCGGGGAAGACCGGGAGATGAATTGTCGGGGTCAGGCATCCTCGGCGGACTCGGGAGCGTAGGTGGTCGCCGGGCACGGGCCCGTGAGGCAGGCGCCGCGGGATGCGCACGGCGTGCCGTGTGGAAAGTTATATTAGGTATAACCCCCATCATACTCACCATGATTATACATAGGCCATACGAGACCAAACTCATCTCCAAGGGCAAGAACTGGGTAATGGTCTACGGACGGCGCAAGACGGGGAAGACCTTCCTGGTCCGCAGCTTCGTCCGGCACGACGAGTACTTCTTCGTGAGGAGGGACCGGACCATCCTTACGGGCCGGGACGGCGGGACGCTGGGCTACGAGGCCTTCACCGAGGTCCTCCGGCGGGGCCTGGCCGACGGGAAGACGATGGTCGTCGATGAGTTCCACCGGCTCGGAGACGGCTTCTTCGACCTCCTCCATGCCACCGAGAGAACAGGGAGGCTCATACTCGTTTCCTCGACCCTCTTCATGGCCAGGAAGCTCCTTTCGGGCCGGTCCCCCCTCCTGGGCATGTTCACCGAGGTCAGGGTGCCGCTGATATCTTTCTCGGACTGCGCCGCCGCGCTGAAATCGGACGTTAAGGGAAAACGTGAGCTGGTCGAGCTGTCGGCGGTCCTCGCAGAGCCCCTGGCCATCGGGTACCACGACGGTACGCGGTCCCCCGGACAGGTGCTATCGGAGGTCGTGGCCGGCTCGGCATTGACGGTCCCCGGGCTGATGGGGGAGATATTCATAGAGGAGGAAAGGGGGCTCTCGGCGATCTACGAGGGGATATCCAGGGCCGTGGCGACCGGCAAGGTGGTCTCGGGGGAGATATCGGGGTACCTCTTCTCCCGGAAATTGATATCCCGGGACGACCCCAGCACTGTCCAGCAGCACCTCAACAACCTCGTCAAGTTCGGGATACTCAAAAGGATAGAAGTGCTGGGGAAGGCCAAGTACATATACAAGCACGTTTCGCCGCTGGCACGCCTGTTCTACTATGCCGACGAGAAATACAACCTGTCGGAACAGGAGCGGCCCGGGCGGGAGCTCCGGAGGGTGGTGGACGAGCTCATTCCCAGGGTCGTGGAGGACGCTGTCAGGACGGCCTTTGCGGAGAAGCTGGGGCTTCGGGAGGCCGTTGTGGAAGCAGCGGACCACGACATCGATGCGTGCCTGCTCAAATTTCAGAAACCTGAGGTGGTCATCGAGGTCAAGTGGAAGAAGAAGGTGGACAGCGAGGATGTCAGGAAGGCGGAGCAGACACTCCACCGCATCGGCGCAAAGAGGAGGCTGATGTTCGTCCCCGACAGGGCAGGCCTGACATCCGACAAGATCGAAATCGTGGATGTTTCCGAGCTTCTGTCATAGTCGCTCTCACGAATTTCGCCGGGACGCCCAGGGCTTGGCCCTGGGATGGATGGAATGCGGCGAAATTCGTGTGACGCCACCTGCTTCAGCAGGTGGAGGATTCCCAGACCCGATATTATGCGCGTTGCGGCGACCGTATCGAAGGTCGCCTCCTCAAACATCCCCGCCGCCGTCGGGAGGATACGCCGTCACCGGGCAGGGGCCTGCAAGGCAGGCACCGCACGAGGTGCACTTCGCTGCGTCGATGGCCATGCGGCCGTTCTTTATGTCAGCTGCGTCCGACTTGCACCTTCCGGCGCAGATGCCGCAGCCGGCGCATTCCTCTGCCCTCATGACGGCTTCCTTCAGGGCAGCGACCCTTCTTTTCAGTTCATCCTCGGTCTCGCCGCGCACGACAGCCGTGCCGTCCGCCCGAATCTCGGTGTGGTGCGCTATGGCGAGCATGTCACCTTTCCTCTCGACCTTGCCGAGGGGCAGGAGGCGCTTTTCCAGAATGTCGATGTCGAGGGCCCGGGAGAATTTCCCCTCGACGGCGAATTTTCCGATGGAGACCCCGCTGTCTATGGGAAAAACAGCGGAGAGCCTCAGCTCCAGCCTTCCCGGATACGCGGGCGCCGGCTCGGGGACCACATTGCGCTGGGCCAGCAGGTCCTGCACGCCCTTTGGAAGGTGTTTCCAGCGCCACAGCCCGTATACGCGCCAGTTCTCAGGCAGCTTTGCGAGCTCCGTTTCCCATCTGTCGTAGCCTGCGAATCCCTTTTTAACGAGCTCGAAGTCGCCCAGGTTCGTGGCGGGGCACAGGAAGCAGCCTATCCTGTCCAGCCCCCTTTCGTACCAGGGATTCCAGGTGACATTCTTGCCTTCCTTCCTGAGCTCGAGCATTTTGGAGAACAGGTACAGCCAGACTGCGAATGCGGTCCACTCCTGAATGGGCGAGGCGCCTATCTGGCCGGGCACCCAGGGGTTCTTCCAGACCGAGCCCTTCGAGGCCCTGGCCTCGGATTCGTACCTTCTCTGGCCAATGAACGAGAGCACCCCGTCGGGGTAATGGTTCGATATGTGCCGCGTGACGGGCCCGAGCTTGCAGCATTTGCAACACCACCGGCCGTCCCGCGCCGGCGGGCCGAACCTTGCCAGATTGAGCCAGAACGCCTCTCCGGCCTCCTCGGTGGACAGCTCCAGCCCAAGTTCCCTGCTGACGCTTGTGGCATTCTCCACAGTCTCGGGGAACTCGAGCCCGGTATCGATGAAAAGCACCTTTGGCCTGATTCCGGCGTCCAGTACGAGAAGCAGCGTCGCGAGGCTGTCCTTCCCGCCGCTGTACGAGACCGCCACCTGTTTTCCGATATGTTTCACGCCTTCCTGAACGAACGTCACGGAGCGCGCCACCGCTTCCTTCAGGGAATCATTGTTGGCCGCCAGAAGGTCCTCATACGTTATTTGAGCGACCCCTAACGGTGCTGTCTCGGCCTGCGGCGCATTCCCGCCCTGGACCTTCGCCTCCATCCTCCATCGGACCTTGACGCCCGTGCCGCGGCCCTTGGCCAGCATGTCCTCCGAGCTCATTCTTGCGGAGCCGGTGGCGATGACCTCCCTTTTGGGAGGCTCGTTCCTGAGGACATAGACGCGCGCGTACTGCGGGGCACCTGACTGGCATTCCACGGTCTCCTTCCCCGGTGCAAGCTCCCTCAATACGATGACCTCGTCCTGCGGCTTTATCCCGGGCGAGCAGGCCACCACTCCGGGGCCCAGAAGATTGGATGAGCCAAGGAGCGAGGGTATGGCCCCCTCATCGGCCACAACCCAGCCTTTTTCAGGCACCCCTATTCTGAGGGTGCCGGCCATCCTCAGCTGGAGCACGAACCCCTTTCCGAGGATATACGTCAGGTTCGCAACGACCTCCCCGCCGGCTATCACCTCGTCCGACCTGTCGATGTCGGGGATGCGGTTGAGCATCGCGAACTCCCCGTCGCGCAGCAGCCTCTCCCCGGCGCCGGGCCCGAACTGCTCGACTGCTATCCTTCGCACGAGCAAAACATCAAACGAGAACGCCGGCCTTGCGTCTCCCGGAGGCGTGAGGGCAACGGCCCTCGGCCTTCCGCCGCATTTGCCGCAGGGCCTCTTCTCCATGAGGGGAACGTTGCACGTGCGGCACCAGTGGAGCGTGATGCGGCCGAGGCGTACCTGCGTCAGCTCACATCACCCGCTTTATTTCCGGTATCATGTAAAAAGCGCTCATCGGGGCCCTCACCTCTGGAACCCGTGTTCGCCGAGCAATGGCACGAACACGCACCCGCCGTGGTTCGTCTGAACGACCTTTCCGCCCTTCTTCTCGACCATTATCAGGTCCTGGTAGCCCGCGCCCACGGGCACGAGCATCTTCCCGCCCTCTTTCAGCTGCTCGATGAGAGGCGGGGGTACGGCGGGCGCCGCGCAGGCGACGAATATCCTGTCGTAGGGCGCGTATTGCACAAGCCCTTTCGAGCCGTCGCCCGCCACGACCGTGACGAGCTTGCCGTAGCCGGCCGCATCCAGGTTCCGGCGCGCCCTTTCCGCCAGCGATTCTATCCTCTCCACGGAATAGACATGGCCCTCGGAGCTCGTGATGGCCGCCGTGACGGCGGCATGGTAGCCTGAGCCTCCCCCTATCTCGAGGACCCTGTGCCCCTTCCGGAGGTCGAGCTTGTCCACCATTATTCCCACCATGTGTGGCGCCGATATCGTCTGGCCCTCGCCTATCTCGAGGGGATGGTCGGCATACGCATCGTCCTTGTGGCGGTCAGGCACGAATACATGGCGCCGGACGGCCTTCATGGCCGCAATCACCTCGGGCCTTGAAATGTAGCCGCGTGCGACGAGGCTCTCCACTAGGGCATTGCGCCGGGCAGTGAAAGTCTCCTCGCTCGGGGACGGCATCGCCTCCCCATCCGGCGCCTCCGCCCTTATATTTTGTGGATGCCCCCTCGGAGCATGCCCCGGCGGCCAGCCTGCCGTGCCTGTGCGCTCCTCGACCCCTTCCGGTTCTGAAATGCCCGGCCCGCTCCCTCAGAAAAGAGCCTCGATGGCGGACCGGAGGTCCTCGCGCCCGAGCCTCTTTCCGTCCTTGGGGTCAAAAGGCGCCTTTACCGTCAGCGTGTCTCCCTTCAGCTCAGCGCCGGGCTCCTTTGAGTCCATGAACTTTAGCTTCCTGAGCTTCTTCGAGAGCTCCTCCTTTCCGACATCCGTCCTCGAGATCGCGGTGACGGCCATCACGGCGTCGACGATGATGTCGTGGACGTTCCACACGGCCTCGTCGGACTTGGGCAGGTCGCGCCAGTCCGCCTCGAGGGCGACCTTGGCGCCCAGGGCAACGGCGAGCTTCTCCTCCCACTTCTCGACCTTTCCCCTCAGGTCGAGGGGGGTCAGCACCCCCTCCCGGACGGGGTTCTCTATCTTGCCAATAGACAGCAGGTGCGCTATTCCCGTTACATTCTCGACTAGAATTCCCTCGATGGAGTGCATATCGATGTACATCACGTTCATTCCCAGGTCGCGATCACCAATGGGCACACGGAGCAGGAGCCACCTAGAGCCGTCATCCATCATGTCCAAGAACAGGCCCCGGACCTCCCGCCCGCCACGCGTGAAGATGGTCACCCATGGCTCCTTAATCTCCTCCCCGTCACGAACCCTGTTCCGCACGTCCTGGAGCACCTCCAGCACCGAAAGGACCGATTTCGCAGGCAATTCTTTCAAGGCTTCCTCCGGCTTCATCAGTATCCAGCTCCCGGCGACATTCGCCGCATCACTCCGAATTCGGCGGGGGGGTTATGTAACTTCGCAGCCTTCCCACATTCGGCGCTTTCGTGTCGGTGGGGGGCCCATCCCGCCGCCGTCGGAGCACCACATCTTCGGGGGAAAATCTTTAATAGCGTGAGGCGTAATGGCCGATGGGGACCATAGATGCCAGTCAAGGTCGACCTCTCCAAAATGAGGCACGGCACCGAGCTGCTCAAGCGTGGCTTCGCCAAGATGCAGAAGGGCGGGGTCATCATGGACGTCATCAACGCGGAGCAGGCGGTTGTTGCCGAGGAGGCGGGTGCGGTGGCCGTCATGGCCCTCGAGCGCGTGCCGGCGGACATCCGCGCGGCGGGCGGCGTTGCGAGGATGGCGGACCCCAAGAAGGTCCAGGAAATAATCGACACTGTCACGATTCCGGTCATGGCGAAGTGCCGCATTGGCCATGTCGCCGAGGCCCGCGTGCTGGAATCTATGGGCGTGGACATGATAGACGAATCGGAAGTGCTGACGCCCGCGGACCCGTTCTTTCATGTCGACAAGAGGACCTTCACGGTACCTTTCGTTTGCGGCTGCAGGGACCTCGGAGAGGCGGCGCGCCGGATATGGGAAGGCGCGGCGATGATACGCACCAAGGGCGAGGCCGGCACCGGCAACGTGGTGGAAGCGGTCCGCCACATGCAGCAGCTCAGCAGGATGATAGCGAACCTGAAGGATTACAACGACGGCGAGCTCTTCGAGCTCTCCATTGAATACGCAGGCAAGTATTCGAAGCTCCAGCAGGCAATCCAGCCCGATTTCTTCGGGCAGGTCCCCAATTCATATCCGAAGAGGAACAAGGCCATATTGTTCGAGGACAAGAACATCGAACAGATAGCCAAGGAGATCAAATCTCTCCTCCTCGAGATAAAGAAGCTCCAGCGCCTTCCGGTGGTCAATTTCGCCGCCGGCGGCATTGCGACCCCGGCGGACGCGGCGCAGATGATGCTTATGGGCTGTGACGGCGTCTTCGTGGGCTCGGGAATATTCAAGTCCGACGACCCGAAGGTGCGCGCAAAGGCGATAGTCGAGGCGGTCCTGCACTACGACGACCCCAAGGCCATCGCCAAGATATCTAAGGGCCTCGGAACGGCCATGAAGGGCCTCGACATCCCCTCCATCCCCAAGGAAGAGCGGCTCCAGGAACGCGGCTGGTAGAGAAACAGAACGCCCGTGTTTTAGCAATGTGGGTTCAAATCCCAGTGCTCCCACCTTTTCTTTGCGGCAAGGGCGGGAAGTCGAACCGATCTTGTCTAGGCGGGATCGCATTCTAGTCGAGCGGACAAGTTCCAGGTGGCGATAACGGATTTCGCAAGGTTGCAATGGGGCGAGGTATGCCACGGATAGTGGAAGTGCTCTCGGTTCGAATCGAGGAGACGGTTTTTCAATATCCTGCTCATCCGGATGGATTAAATACTGTGGAGTGATAGCTATCAGTGTAAGGTATAAATACTCAGCAACAAATAATGATACGGATGAAAATCAAGAGAATCGAGGATTTCCCGGATGTCAAAGAGGCCATCATCGCCATCCTTCATCTTTCTTCCGATGCCGATTTCAGCGCCCAGAACCCGCTAGAGCTGGATGGTGTTGATTTCCAACCTGACTTGATCATCAGGGACCGGAAAAAGATATATATCCTGCTCATCCGGAACCTGCCGGAACAGGAGGACATCGCGCAGCTGGCGCTCGTCAAGTCGCTGGCTCCCAAGGCTTTCAGGGATTATCACTTCGTGATAGCGGCGAAGAAGATACCAAATTCCTTCCAAACCCTGGCCAGCAAGTTCGATGATGGGCTGCAGGTGGTCCAACTTCCCTATTCAGTTCCAGTTGAGTCGCTCAGGGATGACGGCGGCAAGATCACTCCGTCGAAGGCCTGGAAGGTGGTCGAGCAGCTTCTTCCCCCTGGTACAATGGCACCATCTATCCAGAAAATCGCTGATAACGCGGGTGTATCGTATGGATGGGTGCACACGGTCGTCAACAGGCTTGTCGCAAAAGGTATTGCGGACATCCATGCGCATTTCATCAAGATAATCGATGCCGGCAGGTTGCTGGATGTCGTGGCGCTCGAGCGTCCCATCGGGCGGGACATGGACCTCAACCGGGGCATCATCCAGACGGAATACAGAAATTCATTCGATGCGGCGACGGCCATCACCAACATGCTTGATGCCGAGAGGAACGTCAAATTCGCCTTCACGGCCCATACTGCCGTCACCCTCTACACCGGTTACGCGGTAAACCACGATTCCGTCTACCTTTACCTCGATGATGTTCAGCTCTACCGGAGGATGAAAAAGGATGAGCCCAGGGTCCTTGGCGGGGTCAAGCTCCACGTCCTCAAACCGGACAGGGATGTATTTGCCAATACATGGATAAAGAAAAATGTCCGGATAGTGGATAAGGCCCAGGCGTTGCTGGATATCGCCGGTTTCGGAATGCCTGCGAGGGCGGTTGCGGCCGACATGGTGAAGAAATATGGCGCCCTCTGAAACTATAATGGACCTCTCCCTCAAGGAACTCGCCCGGATATTCCGGATTCTGTCCTCCTGGGAAGAGGAACCAAAGAAGCCCCGTGCAGCATTGATCGGCGGCTGGGCGGTATATTGTTATAACAGATACCACGGCTCGACCGATGTTGACATTTTAACCCCTGCCGGCAAAAGAGATTCCCTCATAAAGGAGCTGAAACGGCGCCACGGCTACGAATTCCGGGCCCTGGAGGACGGCGAGAGGCCCCACTTATACAAGGAATTCGGGATGGAGAGTGCCGATAATGGAAAAAAGGAAAAAGTGATTATCGACTTCATCAACCCTACCGATAAATACCAGTTTCCCGGGAAGAGCGACGCCCTGAGGCACTCGTTCATCTACGAACGGTTGACGACCGCCCCGCTTGGTGGAATCACGGTGCCCGTGCCGGACCGGACGGCCCTGCTCGTGACCAAGCTCAAAGCCGCCTGGGACAGGAGAGTGAAGCTGGACTTCTATCCGAGGACGCCTGACAGACCATATCAGGAAGGCAAGATCATCAAAGATTATGCTGACATCCTAGCGCTCGTCGATCCAGATAAAGGCGGAACGGAACTCGACCTTACTTTCCTTAACACAATGCTTGAAAAACACAAGTTCCTCAAGGCGGTATTGGATAGATGCGAGATCTCCGGACCTGCTGCGGAATTATACGGGATTTCACCGGAAATGGGGAAAGAAATCGTCAGACGGTTGGCTGGATTGCTATAGCGCGGGACGATTCCATCGGTCTTTAAAGGCGCCTTCGCGCCCGCATGCCAGGTCCAAATATGATGTTAAAACAAAAGTCAGAGACTCCTTTTAATGGTCCCGGTGATAGAATGTGGCGGAAATGGAAATATCTATGGCATAAAACCCGAGCGCAGATGTTTCCGTCCTGGTATCGCATGAATGTGTGGGAAAAACACTGGGCATTCAATATTATCACGCAACATCTAAGGGATACCTTGCGCCCCTCCACACCTGAATATCGGCATGAATATTATCTCAGGCACAAAGAGGAGATACAAGCATATCATAGAGAATATCGAATGAAAAACAGGAAAAGACTTATAGCACCGCAGACCGCACTTAGAGTATTGAAATGTAGGCGTTTAATTAGATGTGTCCGCAACGGCACTGCCAAATCATATCCTGGGTAGTGTCCACAGAGATATTTCCCCCTGCGACAGATCTCCGTCAAACGGTTTTCGTGAGCGGTGACAGTGGTCCTTATATGACACAGGCGGCGGTCTGCGAGAGGCTATAACATATTCGGTTCCATTTCAGACCGAACGTGTTACATATTCGGTTTCCATTATGATACTGGAATGCGCCCATTGATTTGAATCGGTCCTTACTTCATTCAATCCGCTTCAAATTCCTAAGGCTGACGGAAAGGTACCAAATTCTGGGGGACAATACACGTCTCTCTCCATTCGATTTTGGAGTGGGGACCACCTCAGGGTTCTCCGGGCCGCTTTCCCGCAAGGAGCCTTCTTACCGTCTCCCGGATGCGTCTCTCCCTCGTCTCGAGCCTCTTCGCATCGAGTATCCAGCCTATGTACTGGAATCTATGGGAGTTGGGCATGGCCTCGAAAAATCTCTTCGCCTCCGGCGACTTCGCGAGCGCCCTCTTTAGGTCGGGGGGCGCGACGACCTTGACGCGGGTGGAGTAGGCCCTCTGCCAGTTCCCGCTCCTCTTCCCGTCATCGACGGCGGCCATTCCTGCCGGCGTCATCTTGCCTTCCTTTATGAGCCTGAGGGCGCGGTCCTTGTTTATCTTGGACCAGAGCCCGCCCGGCCTGCGCGGCGTGAACCTGAGCATGTATCTATTCTCATCGAGGCTCTTCAGTTTTCCGTCTATCCAGCCGAAGCAGATAGCCTCCTCGGTGGCCTCCGGCAATGTGATGCTCGGAACGCCGCTCGCCTTCTTGTAGAAGAGGAGCCAGAGCTCACTCGCACTGCCGTGGTTCTTTGAGAGCCAGCGGCGCCACCGAGCCCTGTCCCTGAATGGGACCGCCTCGATATCAGACATTATCTGCAAATCCGCATGCAGATATTAAATTCTGTCCTGCTACCCTCATTCCCACCCGCCGGCCCGCTCACTCCGCCCGATGCCTTAGGTGATTTTCCGTTCCCTCACCAACCTTCCATCCTGCCCCTCGATGATTTTCGGGACACCTGCCGATTTTCCCTGCCTTCACCAGCCTTCCATCCTATGCACGCCTTTCCGATGCGGTGAAGAACGGGTGGCCAGTGCAATTGGAGTGTGAAGAGGCCCGCCCACGGACCACGAAAATCGGGCCCTCCTCCGGCACTCGGGTCGGCCTGTCCGATGAACGCGACCCCAACCTTTTTAGGCGTCCCGTCGATGCAAGTAGGAGAATGATGGGCTATCCAATATTGGGTGCTTCGGAGGGATGCGCGTGCTGAAGGCCGGCGTCGTGGCCGTCCAGGGCGCGGTGTCGGAACACATCGAGGCCCTCGAGAGGGCGTTCAAGGATTCCGGCAAAGCTGGCAAGGCCGTCACCGTGCGCCACAGGCCGGACCTCGACGGCGTCGAGGCCCTCGTGCTTCCGGGCGGGGAGAGCACGACCATCTCCAAGCTCCTTGTCAAGTTCGGCCTCTTCGACGAGATAGTCAGGCGGGCCGGAGAGGGGATGCCCATCCTCGGCACCTGCGCCGGAATGGTGCTTCTGGCGAAGGAGGGCGACGCGGACGTCGCGAGAACAGGCACGAAGCTCCTGGGCCTCATGGACGCCGCCGTGGACAGGAACGCCTTCGGCCGCCAGCGGGAATCCTTCGAGGCTGAAATAACCGTGAATGTGAAAGATAAGGAGTTCAAGCAGCCTCTGAACGCCGTGTTCATCCGGGCCCCGATAATAAAGCGGGTCTGGGGCAAGTGCAAAGCCCTAGCGTCCGTCGACGAAGGCATCATCCTCGCGGAGCAGGGCCGATTAATAGCCGCCGCCTTCCACCCGGAGCTCACGGCGGACACCAGGCTCCACAGGCGACTCCTCTCGAAGATATAATGCGCCTTTTGCGTAAATGTGGAGGCTCATTGCGACCCATTGACAAGGAATTATCCTCCTCGCTTGCCGGCCTGATGGTCGGATTGGATATCCGGCAGACGCCTCGATGAGGCTCATATGATGGTGTCGATGGGCTTCATCCGGAGACCCCGTTGAATAGGTCGCCGGGATTCCATTCCGCCGCAGGCGGCTTGGGTCGGAGCCGCAGTCCATCTCATTGGGTCGAGAGGGGTCATGGCCGACGATCGGACTGCATCATCAGGCTGCGCTGGGCAAGTTTAATACCGTCCATCCGGATTCCGATGACGGCATGGACGTAGTAGCGCTTCTCAATCAGGGCAAGGGCACGCGCTTCTCCCTCGAGACATACCCTCCCAAGACATCCTCCGTAAAGGGAGAGCCGACGCTGCAGGAGCACCTGTCCAAGATATTCGACACGGTGGAGCACCTTCTCCCGTACAAGCCGCTCTTCGTGAGCGTCACCTACAATCCCGAGGGAAAGACGAAATCGACCTCCATCCCGATAGCGAGTATCATAAAGCAGCGCTTCGCCGTCGAGGCGCTGGCGCACCTCACATCTCTCGGCATCCCGAGGGACGAGATACCGCGCACATTGGATGTGCTCGATTATTTCGACATCCACAATGTGCTGGCGCTGAGGGGCGATTTGCCCAAGAACATGGAATGCGAGGCGGGAGCGATGATACACGCCTCGGACATGGTCGCGCTCATCCACAAGCACAGGAAGGATTTCTGCATAGCTGTGGCGGCGTATCCCGAGGGGCACCCCGAATGCGTCGACGAAAAGGGCGCAAGGGACCTGAAACGGGACCTATCGTATCTCAAGGCGAAGGTCGAGCGCGGCGCGGGCTTCGCCATCACCCAGCTGTTCATGGACAATTCCAAGTTCTTCGACTTCGTGGACAGGTCCAGAAAGGCGGGCATCGAGATACCGATATTGCCGGGCATAATGCCCCTCGTGAACTACAGGAACATCAGGATAGTCAAGAACATGACGGGCGCGACCATCCCTGATTCCCTCGTGAACAAAATAGAATGCAAGAAGGACGACCCCGCGGAGATAATCGAGATAGGGATAGAGCATGCGATATCGCAGTGCAAGGGTCTCATGGACAAGGTGCCGTGCATCCACTTCTACGCCATGAACATGTGGGAGCCGACAGAGAGAATAATAAATGCCCTTCTGTAGTTCCTCGATTCGCAGTCAGGAATCGTGTTCGCTCGAGTAGGCCATGGCATCGGCTACTGCGGCCCCGGCGGCGGTGATTGATAATCTTGGGGCGGCTGCGGTGCTGGTTGCTGTGCGGGAGCGGCAGACGGCGGCGCCTGGGCCATCTGGGACTGCGCCGGCGGGACCGCCGGGGTCGATTTCTTCTTGCGCATCAGCAGCATTGCAACGACGGCCACGGCTGCGATGACGCCTATTGCGACGAAGAGCAGGGGGCTCGGGCCCTCCTGCACGGAAGGCTTCGCCACGCCGTTCTTGACTGTGAAGTTGAGCCACTCGACATTGGAGTTGCTGTTGCCGTCCGATGCCCTTACTTGAATGGTGTGCGGGCCGTTGCGCATGCCCGCGGTGTCGAGCCCGAACGTCCACGAGGCGGTTCCGATGGCCGTCTGCCAGGCCCCGTTGTTGACGCTGACCTCCACCTTTGTTACCGGGCTGTCGGGGTCCGTTGCCGTGCCGGTGATGGTCACGAGCTTCGAGAACGGCGTTGCAGCGGAGGGGCCGGTTATCGTCACGCTCGGGGGCAAATCGATGTTGTTTATCTTCACGGTGACGGATACTTCGGAGGAGTAGAGCTCGCCGTCGAAGGCGCGGAAGGACACCTTCTGCTTTCCGTTGGGGAGCTTGGAGACGTTCCAGTCGTATGTCCATGAGGTCGTTCCGGTGGCGGGCTTCCAGTCCCCTTTGTGGTCCTTGACCTGGACAGCCGTGAGGGTCCCGTTGCCGTCGATGTCCCATGCGGTGCCGCTCAGCGTCACCAGTCCGGAGACCTCGTCGTTCTCGCGGTGCGAGATGAGCAGGAGGCCGGGCGCTCGGTCAGGGGCCTTCTTTACGGTTATCGTGACCTTTGCGGAGGCGTTGTGGCCGTTCCCGTCGTTGGCCCAGAGCGTTATCTTGTGCTCGCCCTCGGAAAGCGTGCGGGAGAAGATAGCGTTCGGTGAGAGTGCGCCATCAATGCTGGAGGTCCAGTACAATGAGAGCTCGTCCCCGTCCTGGTCGCTCGTCCCCGTGCCGTTGAAGCTGATGGTCGTGCGGGTGTCGAAGATGTCCCCCTCGGAGGGCGAGGAAATCAGAGGTTTCGGTATTGTGTTCGCCGTCGTTCCGTTGACGCAGTTGGAATCGTTGTAGAGCCCGCCCAGGTCGTAGACGCGTATTGTGAAATAGTAGTTCTTGGCCAGCGCCAGGTTCTCTACCGTGTAATCGGTGGTCTGCTTGTTCGACATGTTGGTGATGAATGTCGATGCTCCCGGTGTGAATGACACGTTGCGGCTGGCGTGGACCTCGTAGAGCGCAAAGTCGTCGTCCGTGGAGGCGCTCCAGGTGAGGTAGGCGCTCGTCGCGGCCATCTGGGCCGTGTTCAGCGTGACCGCTGCCGGAGGCGCGTTCCCGCTGCGGGCGCTCACCTCGTTCGAGGTGTTGAAGAGCGCCGGCGTCCCGTTGTCGCAGACGCGGACCTTGAAGTAATAATTGGTCCAGGGCAGAAGGCTCTGCACCATGGTCGAATTCTCTGCGCCTGATGTGATGGTCTTGACGAGGTTGGATGGTACGAGGGCGAAACCGCTCGTGAGGCCCTTGTAGACCTCATATTTGGCAAAGTCCGGGTCGGAGTTCACGGACCACGAGAGCCTCATGGATGTCGGCGTGATTTCCGACGGCTCGTATAGCGTGACGCCGGAAGGGGCGCCGTTGGGCGTGGTCGTGGTGGCGCCGACCTCGTTGGAATCGTTGAACATCGCCGGGGCGCCGCTGTCCACCACGCGGACCTTGAAGTAGTACTGCGTGGAGTAGTTCAGGCCGGTCACGTTGGTGGAGTTGGATGTCTTGGATGAGATGTTCAGGGCGAGGGTGGCCGGCGATGGCGTGAACCCGGGCACGAGCGATCTGTGGACCTCGTACTTGGCGAAGTCGGAATCGGGGCTCTGGGACCAGCGCAGCCACAGCGATGTATCACGGATAGTATCCGGCGGGGAGAGCGTCACGGCCGCCGGCGGATAGTTGGGTCCGGCGGTCCCTATGCAATAGACCTTGGCATCCGAGCCGCCGACGTACAGGCGACCGGCGGCGATGGCCGGCGAGGAGCCGATGCCGGAGCCGATGGGGTCGTTCGGGCCGACGTAGTAGGTCCACACCGATGAATGGTCCGAGGTCTTCAGGCAGATGATGTCCATGCCTGCGGTGAAGTAGACGTTTTCGCCTGCCACTACCGGGGAGCTCCAGGGCGGACTGTTCACTGTGTGTGTCCACTGGTTGGCGCCGGTCAGGGCATTCAGCTTCACCAGCGCCCCGTTCATGCCGCCGGCGTCGGCGCAGCAGTACACCGAGCCATTGGAGATGGCAGGGGAGGAGCAGGATTCGACGTAGCCCAATGACACGTCCCAGGCCTTCGTGCCGTTGGATGTGTAGAAGCAAAAGAGCCGGCCGTCGGCATTGGCCACATAGACCATCCCGTCGGAGAGTGCCGGCGAGCCGTAGCCGTCATCGGTGATGGAGGCGCTCCAAAAGAACGCGCCGGTCATCGGGTCCATGCAGCGGAGCTGGTTTTGGCCCACGGAGAACAGGCGGCCTCCGTCGATAGCGGGCCCGGCCGCACCACCGGCATTGGAGACGCTCCATTTGGTAGCCCCGGTCGTGGCGTTGAAACAGTACAGGCCGTAGGGTCCTGCGCCCGAGACCGTGTCCCCGCACCCGATATAGACATTCCCGCTATAGATTAGGGGTGCCGATATGATTTCCCCTGCAGTCTGGTTACGCCAGACCTGGGTGCCCGTGCTGATGTTGATGCAATAGAGATAGCCATCACGCGAGCCCACGTATACCAGGCCGCTGCCAAGGTCCACCGCTGGCGAGGAATCCACCGCACCCCCGGTGTCGAACCTCCAGTAGCGCGCTCCGGTGTCGGCGTTGAAGCAGTAGAACCGATTGTCACCGGTAGTGGAGCCGATGAAGACGCGGCCCCCGGCCACCGCCGGCGAGGAATAGGGCGTGGCCCCGGTGTTGTTGGACCAGAGCAAGAGGTTCGAGCCCGGGCCGTTGTCGGAGGTGTTCCCGGTGCGGCCGGAGTCCCCTCGGAACATCGGCCAGGGAGGGATGCCGCCGGCACGAGCGTTTATGTCAACTCCCGTATCCGCCAGGCTCGCGAGCGGAAGGGCCAGGATGGTCAGCAACAACGTCCCTGCAAGAGCTGCAAGCAATTTCATGAGTGCATCCTCTGATCGATGTCAGGACAGTCGCATTATCTCATTTTTAACTTTGTGGTATGGTCATTTACCCAGAGGATGGGTAACTTCCTGGTCGGGCAGTTGGAGCTACTGGTTGTTCTGTCCCGGTGGCGGTTGCTGATAATTCTGGGGCGGTGGTGTTTCGTAGCTCTGGGGGGGATGAGACTCGTAGCTTTGAGGCACGGGGGACCGATAGTCCCCCTCGCCTTGGCCCGCCTGCGGCGGCGGTGATTCATAGCTCTGGGGCGTTGGGTCCTGATAATTCTGCGGCCCGGGGGCCTGATAGTCCCCCTCGCCTTGGCCCGCCTGCGGCGGCGGTGACTGATAGTCCTGAGGCATGGAGCCCCGGAATTCCTGGGGCGGATACTGGGGCTGCGGCTGGTATGCGGGCGGCTGCGGTGCTGGTTGCTGTGCGGGAGCGGCGGGCGGCGGCGACTGGGCCATCTGGGACTGCGCCGGCGGGACCGCCGGGGTCGATTTCTTCTTGCGCATCAGCAGCATTGCAACGACGGCCACG
>Ga0315287_10003035_pt1 | contig 16100 bp, 14 predicted proteins | sample YL17G11_0_MG_FD_205037 | JGI IMG/M metagenome (GOLD analysis project Ga0315287, IMG submission 205037) | Sediment microbial communities from Yellowstone Lake, YNP, Wyoming, USA - YL17G11_0 | ecosystem: Environmental > Aquatic > Freshwater > Lake > Sediment | place: USA: Wyoming | collected... | reverse complement strand
GGCACCAACAACAAGATCAAGACCATGAAACGCCAAGCCTACGGCTTCCGCGATCACGAGTTCTTCAAGCTGAAAATCCTCGGTATCCATCAAACCCGGTACGCTTTAGTCGGATGAACCTGTTTTTACTCACCCAAAGCACAGACAGGAGGACCAAGAGATGTTATACCTTGCCATCGACCAGCACCGCAAGCAGTTGACCGTGACGACCAAGTTCCCGATCCCAAGCACCACAAGCCACCATTGGACGAGCAGCAAAACGCCCATTTCTGCTACGGCGTGGAAAGTACGCAAAAAAATCCGCCCGGAGGCCCTTGACGCCAATGGCTCTTTCAGGGATGACCAACAGCCGTCGGCGGAAGAAGGGGGACCCAGGCTATTGCCGCGGCCGGGTCATCCCCCAGGGGTCGAGGGCTTCGTTGAGTTGGTCCTCGGGCAGGATGTTCTTCTCCCGGCACAGTTCGCGGATCGTCTTGCCGGTGGCGAACGCCTCTTTGGCCAGCGCGGCCGCTTTTTCATAGCCAATATAGGGATTCAGACCCGTCGCCAGCGAAAGGCTCTTCTCCACTGCCGCCTCGCACGCCTCGGCATTGGCCTCCATGTCTGCAAGGCACAACTGCGTGAAGGCGTCGGTGGCCCTGGCCAGCAGGCGGATGCTCTCCAATAGGGCGTCGCCCATCGCGGGCATCATCGCGTTCAGTTGGAACTGCCCGCCGACGGCGCCGCAGAGGGTGATCGTCTGATCGTTGCCCAGCACCCGGGCGGCCACCTGCATCAGACTTTCGCACAGCACCGGATTAACCTTGCCCGGCATGATCGAGCTGCCCGGCTGGCGGTCGGGCAACTTGATTTCGTGGAATCCGCAGCGCGGGCCGGAGGCCAGCCAGCGGATGTTGTTCGCCACGTTGAACAGCGTGGCGGCGATGGTGCGCAACTGGCCGTGGCACTCGACCAGCCCGTCGCGCTGGGCGTTGGCCTCAAAGTGGTCGGCCGCCTCGGCCAGCGGGATGCCCGTCTCCTTGGCCAGCGCCTCGCACACGCGGCGGCCGAACTCGGCGTGCGTGTTGATGCCGCTGCCGATGGCCGTGCCGCCGATGGGCAATTCAAACAGCGCCTCGAGCGCCACGCTCGCCCGGCCCACCGACCGCTCCAACTGCCGGGCCAGCCCGCCCATCTCCTGGCCGAGCGTCAGCGGGGTGGCGTCGGCCAGGTGGGTGCGGCCGATTTTCAGAATGTTTTGCCACTCGGCCGCCTTGCCGGCCAGCGTCTTGCCGCATCGTTGCAGCGCGGGGATCAATTGACTTTGGATTGCCACGGCCGCCGCCACGTGAATGGCTGTCGGGAACACGTCGTTGGTGCTCTGGCCCAGGTTGACGTGATCGTTGGGATGGATTGCCTTCTGTGGGCTGAAGCGGTCGCCGCCCGATAGCTCGATGGCCCGATTGGCGATCACCTCGTTGGCGTTCATGTTGCTCGACGTGCCGGAGCCGGTCTGAAAGACATCGACGGGGAACTCGCCGTCGAATTTGCCCTCGGCCACCTCGCGGCAGGCGGCCAGCAGGGCCTCGACTTGCCGATCGTTCAGCCTGGCGGCGGAAAAGGGGACAGGCACCATTTGCCGGAACGGCCCGGAGGCGGGCACCATGCTTGCATGGTCGTCGCACAAATGGTGCCTGTCCCCTTTTCCGCCCAGCAGGCCCAGGTCCCGGTTCACGGCGGCTGCCGCCCATTTCACCAGTCCCAGGGCGTGGATCAATTCCGCCGGCAGCGGCTGGCCGGAAATGGGGAAGTTTTCCACGGCCCGTTGTGTCTGCGCCCCGTAATACGTCTTGGCGGGCAGGCGCACCTCGCCCATCGAATCGCGTTCGGTGCGGAAGTTGGTCATGGCGGCTTGCGCGTCATTGGTTGGTTGCTGCGGCACGCGCTCTATCATAGTTCGTTTGCGGCTTGCCGACCAGAGGTTGGGACTCGCGCAGAAATAGCTCACGCACATCCTGTCAAGGGTGGCACGTCCCTGAGCCCTCGCGACGGGCGTGCTCCCGGGCAGCCACGCCCTTCGTTCCACCGGGACGTGCCACCCCAGCTTTGTGTGCAGCAAGATTTTCTGGCGTGAGCGCAGAGCAGTAGATCCCGCCTGCCGGGCGGGATTTATGGCGGAAGCGAGGCTCTCGAAGGCACCTGAGGTCCCGCCCGGCAGGCGGGACCTACTGCCAGAAAATCTGGCCGCACACCCAGTTTTGTGCGGAAGGCGGGAAACGGTATAATACGTTCAGCCGCAATGGCCGTGACAACTCTACGGGGGGGATTCGCATGGACACGCTTCACAAGCAGATCCGCCGGGCGCGACGGCGGTTGACCTTCCAGCGGTTTCTCGGCGTGCTGGGTTGGTGCTGGTTCGCCGCGCTGTTGGCGGCGTTGGTGTTAATCGCCGTCGACAAATTCTACCCGCTGGGCGTGGAAGCCTGGATGTGGGCGGCCGGGGCAATTGGGCTCGGACTGGCTGCCGCCGTCGGCTGGACGTTCATTCGCCGGGCCAGCTCGCTGGAAGCCGCCATCGAGATCGACCGCCGCTATGGGCTGAAGGAGCGGGTATCCAGCGCACTGGCCCTGCCGGCGGCCGACCGCGAAACCGAGGCAGGCGAGGCCCTGGCTGCCGATGCGGTCCGCCGCTTGGAGCGGATCGACGTGGCCGAGCGGTTCGCCGTCAGGCCGCCGCGGTTGCTGCTGCTGCCGTTTCTGCCCGGTGCGCTGTGCGTGCTGGTGGCGTTGCTGGTCAGTCCGGCGGTGGTCGATAATCTGGCGACGGCCAAGACGGACGATCCGGCCGTGAAAATGCAGATCAAGAAGTCGACCGACGTGGTGCGCCGTCAACTCGCCGAGCGGCGCGAGCAGGCCAAGAAGGAGGGCCTGCAAGACGCCGAGCGGCTGTTCAAGAAGCTCGAAGAAGGCACCAAAGAGTTGAATGCCGAGCCGGCCAAGGACAAGGCCCTGGTGAAGCTCAACGATCTCTCCCGCCTGCTCAGCGAGCGCAAGCAGCAATTGGGCGGGGCCGCGAAGATGAAGGAGAACCTGGAGCAACTGAAGAACCTCGACCGCGGCCCGGCCGATAAGTTTGCCCAGGCCCTCAGCCACGGCGACTTCAAGAAGGCGGCCGACGAGTTGAAAAAGCTCCAGGACGAGCTGGCCAACAACAAGCTGGACGACAAGCAGAAGGCCGACCTGGCCAAGCAACTCGAGCAGATGAAGGACAAGCTCGACAAGCTGGCCGAGGCCCGCAAGGCGGCCGAGCAGGACCTCAAGCAGCGGGCGAACCAGTTGCGGCAGGCCGGCCAGGCGGCCGAGGCCAACAAGCTCGAAGAGCAACTCGACAAGATGCTGCAACAGGCCCCGCAGATGGAGAAGATGAAGGAGATGGCCGAGAAGCTTGGGCAGTGCTCGAAATGCCTGAAGCAGGGCAAGGGCGACGAGGCGGCCAAGGCGTTGGACCAGATGCAGGCGGCCATGCAAAAGCAGCAACAGCAGTTGGACGAGATGGAAATGCTCGACGACGCCATGCAGCAGTTGGCCCAGGCCCGCGAGCAAATGAACTGCGCGAAGTGCGGCGGGGCCGGCTGCGATCAGTGCCAAGGCAAGCCGGGCGACGGCTTGGGCAAGGGCCGCGGCGAGGGTGCCCGGCCCGAGAAAAAAACCGACACGGCGTTCTACGACTCGCAGGCGAAGCAGAAGGTCAGAAAGGGTTCGGCCGCCGTGGTCGATATGGTCGATGGGCCGAACGTCAAGGGGAACGTGCGGCAACAGATTCAGGAGCAAGTGGAATCCGCCAAGCGCGGCTCGACCGATCCGCTAACCGGCCGCCGCGTGCCGCGAAAATACGGCGAACACGCCAAAGAGTATTTCGATCGGATTCGGGAGGGGGAGTAGGAGAAGATCGTGATCAGACCATTTGGTGTGTTGCTGACCTTCACGTTTGCGGTTGTCTGTCTTGGAGCCGAGCAAGAATCTGCGCCGACGTTGCAGAAGAATGAACCATCGAGTCGGCAGCAAACATTGAGCGGGGGGAATACTCTCAGCGATTGGGTGGCCCAATGCAAGGACAAAGATCCGATCATGCGTGCGGCAGCGGCTCGTGCCCTGGGACAGGCCGGCGTCGAGGCAAAGGCCGCCATTCCGGTGCTCGTGGAATTGTTCAAGGACGATGTTGACAAGGTTCGGTGGTCCGCCGCCGAGGCCCTGGCGAAGATCGGGCCCCCGGCCATTCCTGCCCTCACGGAAATGCTTGATGAATTGCGCAGAAACAAGGATTGGTCGGTTCAGTCTGCTGTCACTTGGGCCTTGAATAACATTGGTCCTGAGACGACGATTGCCCCTGCTCTTACGGAATCGCCCAAGGCGGCAGAGGTTCCGAAGGCCGCTGCTTCGGCCTCCCCCAAAAATCGCTGCCCGGTCTACATCAGGGTCGGAAGGGCACACCGAATTGCCGGACTTCTGCAACGCATCGAAATAAAGAGAAAAGGCGTCTGGAGGCCGGGAAAGGGACATCATCACTGATTTTCGGGGACTTCCCGGTGGATAATCGGTGATGTTCCTTTCCCGTTCCTTTCCCGTTGCCAGAGAAGCCATGTTGCCAAAACGCAACAGGTCCCATCCGCGCCGACCGCGTTAGCCGATTTGCCTTTGGGGCGGATACGACGTAGGCTTTTCATGGCGATCTCCTGCGATCTCCCGAACCTCTCGTCAAAACCAACGTGCCTGTCGAGCTATCCAACCTCGTCGCCGACTGCAACCGCGCACACGGCGCCCTGGCGGAGATCCGTGCCAGCCACGCCGAGTTCCAGACGTTCTTCGCCGGCGTGTTTGACGGACTAGAGCAGTTGTACGACGCATTGTTGGCCCACGAAATCGAGCGCGACCGCTATGACCGTCAGATCGAGCAAGAGACCCTACAGCAGCGGGTCGATCGGCTCAGTGCGTTGGCCGCCGAATTGATCGAGACCGTATCCGAACACAAGCGGTTGACGGCTCGGGAACAACAAGCGTCAGGAACACCATGAGATTCGTCGAACACGCCATCTTCGCATCGGCCGAGCAGGATCGAGCGGCGGGCTACCAGGTTGTCGCTCGCAGCCCCGGCGTGTGCGAGGCGGACGCCCGGGAACTGGCCCTCTGGAGCCCGACGCACGATTCGATGCTCGATCCCGACGTCGAGAGCTTCAACTTTCACCCCCTGCCCAGCGGCGCCTATTGCATTTCGCTGACCGCGGCGGCGAGCCGGGACTGCGGCGGCCAAGTCGGGCAGCGGGTGTCTACGCACTGCCTGATCGTGCCGCCGGAGGTGCTGGCACGGTTTGCCAACAACCCCTTCGCACTAATGCGCACGGCACTGGAGAGCGGCGGGATGGAGGTCCTAGCGCCGCCGCCGTCGGTGCTGGAGCCGCTTCTGCTGGTTGGCAGCGCGGCGGCGGTCGATTCTACGCTGCTGACCGAACTGGCCATCGACCCCGGCCCGCGTCACGTGGCCGTGCTGGTGCAAGCGGCTCGCGATGCGGTTTGTCTGGCCCTGGCCGGCGCTCGCTCGCCGGCGCAACAGATCGCCGGGCTGCTGAATTGCCTGCCGCCGCAGTGCCGGTTGGAGTTCTCATTCGCCACCGGCTTGAAGTTCTCCCCGCGGCGTCCCTATCGCCTGGTGGCGCTTTCCGGCGACCCAGCCGAGCGGCTCTGGGCGGCACATCACGCCAACGTCAGCATCTTGGATCTAAGCGACAACGATCCGCCGCGCTCTATGTCGCTGGATGGTTGGGCGCGGCTGATCGAGCGAATTTTGTCGACCGGCCGCATATCGTTTCTCGCCGCCCAATTGTCGAAACGCCGCTTCAAGCTCACCGGCGATGACCTTCCCGGCCTGGGCCTGCAATTGCTGGAAGACCTCGAATGTTCGGGTGGTGCCAACATTTCTGTCTGCCCCGAGGTAGGCAAGAATGCCTGCCCCACCGGTGAAGAGGCAGACAAGAATGCCTGCCACACAGGTGAAGAGACAGACAACAGTGCCGGCCCCGCCGGCGAGAATGCGTGCCCCACCCTGGCGCCGCCGCGCGCCCACGCGGCCCATCGGCAGTTCGCGAAGAGCGCCAAGGCTGCCGCAATGGTCGAGTGGCGGGCCTTGGCCCCTTCGGCGTGCCTCGACGCCGGCTCGCCGGAAGTGCTCGATAAACTCGAAACGCTCGACGACCTGGTGTACGAGGCCATCAACGGTCAGACCATCGCCATCGAGCGACTTCACATCCTTTGGCCGAAGCTTCTGGCCGAATTGGGCGAGGACTTGCTGGTCGAGTCGCGCGAGCAGTACCTGCGATTCGCGCTTTCAATCTGGGAACAATGCAGCGATTCCAACGGCGTGCGCAATCCGGCCCGTGCGGATCAGGCGCTGGACGTGCTCTGCCTGCTCTTCGGCGACGCGACTTGACCCGCCCCCGCCCCTCGCTTACGATGGGGGCATGGATCGGCCCGTCACATCGACGTTGCTCAGCCCGGAATTGCTGGCCCGGCTGGAGAAAATGGAACTGGTCAGCCGCAAGATATTCCGCGGTCGGATGAAAGGCGAGCGGCGCAGTCCGCGGAAGGGGCAAAGCGTCGAGTTCGCCGATTTCCGCAACTACGTGCCCGGCGACGACCTGCGGTTCGTCGACTGGAACACCTATGCCCGGCTGGAGCGGCTCTTCTTGAAGATGTTCCTCGAAGAGGAGGACCTGCACTTCTACGCGCTGATCGACGCCAGCAGTTCGATGGATTTTGGCGAGCCGACGAAGCTGAAGTTCGCCGCGCAACTGGCGGCGGCGCTCGGCTTTGTCGGCCTGGTGCGCGGCGATCGCGTCAAGATCGAGACGGTGGGTGAATCGGCGCGCGAATCGGCGCCCGCCTTCCGCGGCCGGCGCAGCCTCTGGCGGATGCTCGATCGCCTCGGGCAGATTCAGCCCGGCCAAACCGGTTCCCTGGCCGAGGGCGTCAAGAGCTTCTGTTTGCGGAACTCGGGCAAGGGGATCGTGGTGCTGATCAGCGACCTGATGGACAAGGCCGGCTACGAGTCGGCCCTGCGATACCTGATGTCGCGGGAAATGGACGTGTACGTGATCCACGTCCTTTCGCCGGAAGAGTTGGACCCCGACATCCAAGGCGATCTGCGGCTGGTCGATTGCGAAGACGGCGACGTGGCGGAAATCACCGTCACCGGGCCGCTGATGAAGCGCTACAAGCAGACGTTGGCCGCCTTCATCGAGTCGGCCCGCGAGTTCTGCACCCGTCGCGGCATGACGTACCTGCTTGCCCGCAGCGAAGTGCCGGTGGAGCAGTTGGTCACGGGCTATCTGGCCACGCGGGGGTTGGTGCGGTAGCGCGACTTTTCCGATGGTAACGATCGTAGCGATGAGCGACGCCGCGCCGTTGCCGTATTCTGAAAAATACGCCTCCCGTCGTGGCGGACCTATATTTCGGCATTGGACAAGATGGGCAACAATGGGAAGGGGCACCCTGGAACAGCTTTGGCGAACGGACGAAGCAACGTGAAGATCGCAACTTGGATTCGGTGGCCGGTGACGGCCTTGTCGGCAACGATTGCCGGCGTCGTCATGCTTCTTGTTTCTGTTGTTTTGGCGCAGGCGCCGGCAGTGCCGGCTGCGCAGTTATCGGCCGATGGAGGGCCGTTGGCTCCGGCCACGCCGAACGAGCACCCACTGATGCCCGCCCTGCGCTGGGCCAAACAGGGCCTGCCGGCCATCGAAAACCTGAAGGACTACTCCGCGGTGTTCGCGAAGCGCGAGCGCATCCGCGGCAAGTTGACCGGCTACGAATACCTGTTCATCAAGATTCGCCATCAGCCGCTGAGCGTCTACGCCTATTTCCTGGCCCCGGCTTCGACCAGGGGACAGGAAGTGATCTACGTCGCCGGCCAGAATCAGGGCAACCTATGGGCGCACCGGGCCCATTTGCAGGGCGTTGTTTCGCTGCGGCCGGACGGCCTGATTGCCATGACCGGCCGGCACTATCCGTTGACCGAGATCGGGCTGGTGAACCTCGTCCGCCGCCTGGTCGAGGTGGGCCAGCAGGACATCAACTATGGCGAGTGCGAAGTGAAATACTTCACCACCGCAAAAGTCGACAAGCGTCCTTGCACCGTGATCCAAGTCGTCCACCCGGCGCCGCGCGACGTTTTTCGCTTTCATCTCGCCCGGATATTCGTCGACGACGAGTTGAAGATGCCGGTCCGCTACGAGTCCTACGACTGGCCCCGCGAACCGGGCGGCGAGCCGGAGTTGATCGAGGAATACACCTACCTCGATCTGAAGCTCAACAACGGATTCACCGACGAGGATTTCAGTATTCGGAATTTGGAGTATCGCTTCAAGTAGCCGGCGGTGGTCGGGGTGGCGCCCGCCCTTAATAAGTCCGAAGACATCGCCCCCGACCCGACCAGCCGACCGACGCCCGCGACGAGGCGGTGCCTGCCTCCTTCGACGAGTATTACTCCCAGCACTGCGATCGCGCTGCCGCCTGAGGGCGTAATCGTTTACAGGGGACTGTCCCGATTTTCGCGGCGTCTTGGAGCCCCCAACTCTTTCATGGTATCTGGAACTACCTGCCCCGGAACTATCTCCCGGAACTACCTGTGAGGCGCACGCGGTTGGGAGTTTGGTCGCATAATTATGTTCACATGGGGGCCTGAGAGGACCCACGCGTCAAGATCCTTTACCCTGTTCGCCACCGCCTTTTTCCCTGTGCCGTCGAGCCTTTGTTCGTACGCAGCCAAGTCCGCTGGAGGTTGCGGTCCGTCGATCGCGCCCGGCGCTCCGGGTCCGCCGACAATCTTCGGCTGTTCCTTTTCCATCGCGGCGGGAACGCCTGGCAGGGGCAGGCCGGCGTTTGGATACATTACACCGGGGATGCGCTCGTTGGTCTGCGCCGGCGTGAAGATCGTCAGCGCGTCGACTTTGCCCTGCACTCGGCCCGTCTTCCTGTCAACCAGAGCGATGAAACGCACAAACGCGCCCGGAGCGAGGATGTCGGGCTCGGCCATGCCCACCACCCGAATCTGCGTCCGGTTCGTCAGCGCGACCGTGTAAGTCCGCTTTGCCGCCGTGGTCACCAAAATCATGCGGTTGCCGATTTGGCTGATCGTGCCGCTGATTTCGACGGGCACGATCTGAATTATTTGCTGGGCCGAGGCCGCAGCCGCAATCGCCAGCGCCAGACACCCTGCAAAACACGCGCGGCAGAGCATGGGCAATACTCCAGGTTAGGGCGGGCCTTCTCTACATTCAGAATACCCCTTTGCCATGCTCTTGAAAAGCGCGATTCTCAAGAAATCCCGGCAAGTCCCCGCCGCGGCGGCTACTGTTGCCCGGCTTGCCTTCGATTTACAATAAAGGCCATGACACCCGAAGAACAGCAAATCACCGTGCCCCAGTTCATGGCCATGAAGGCGGCAGGGCGAAAAATCACCATGCTCACCGCCTACGACTACGCCCTGGCCGGGCTGGTCGACGCCGCGGGCATCGAGGGCATTCTGGTCGGCGACAGCCTGTCGATGGTCGTCCAGGGCCATGCCAACACCCTGCCGGTAACGATGGAGGAGATGATATACCACGCCGAAATGGTGGGCCGGGCGGTCCGCCACGCCCTGGTGGTCGTCGACATGCCGTTCCCCAGCTTCCACCTCGGCACGTACAAGGCGATCGAGAACGCCGGCCGAATCCTCAAGGAAACCCGCTGCCAGGCCGTCAAGCTGGAAGGCGGGGCGGAACAGGCCGACGTGATCGCCTCGCTGGTTTCGGCCGGCATTCCGGTGATGGCCCACAGCGGCCTGCGCCCGCAAAGCATCCACCAGTTGGGCGGCTACCGCGTGCAGCGCGACGAGCGGCAGCTTCTGGCCGACGCCCAGGCCGCCGAACATGCCGGGGCGTTCGCCATCGTGTTGGAGTGCATCCCGGCCGAAACCGCCGCCCGCATCTCGGCCTCGGTGAAGATTCCCACCATCGGCATCGGCGCCGGATCGGGCTGCGACGGCCAGATACTGGTGCTGCACGACCTGCTCGGGCTGAACCCCGGCCACGTGCCGCGGCACGTGAAAGCCTACGCCGACCTGAAGAAGACAGTGGTCCAGGCCGTCGCCCAGTTCCGCGATGAAGTCCGCGGTGGCACGTTTCCCGGCGAGGAGCACGGTTTTTCGTGACCTTCCGTCCCCTCTCCCTTTGGGAGGAGAGGTTAGGGTGAGCGCCACGGCAGATTATTGGGAGATTACGATGCCAAGACGTGGGAGATCAGGCCGAGTAAAGCTGACTCTCGGTGAGGTGATCGTCCTGATCGCGATAATCGGGATCGTGACGAGTATGCTCGTGCCCGCAAATGGCCCGCCGCCGCCTCGCACCGACCAAGACCTGGATTTTGGCTCATGGGATCCAGCCGCGGAGAGTGCAATCCAGCCGCCACAAGACGTCGTTGCGGCGGATGTTAACTTGGCGGGGAAATGGATGGGCAAACTCCACGGACGGGCTTGGCTGGCAATTGAGCCGGATGGTTCAGATGCTTGGCACGTCACTTTTCGCTCCGGCGGTCGGTGCGGTCTCTCGCAGCATATTCTACTGACACGGACGGCCACCTGTAAGTCGGGAATGCTGATCTTGGATCGTCCGGTTCAGGAGATTTCGGGCACGACCTATCAGCGGTTGTACACGGCACGCATCCACGGTCGGGAATACTTGGTCCCTTCTGCAAGAGTGGAGAAGCTGAAGCAGATTCTTAAGGGCGGGACTCCGGAAGAGCAAGCTTCCGCGCTGGAATGGGAGGTTCTTGTCCGCTTTGAACCAGATAAAGATGTCAATCCATCAACAGCCGCGGATTGATCTTGAAGCTGCCCGCCCGTCGCTGGCGTCGAACCCTTCGACGATCATTTTGTTGACATCACCGAAATGATCGAAATCGGTAGTGGTGCGATGCGGGGACTAAAGGGGTCGGCATTGCCCCAGGCGGCTTTCAAGCGGGCCTTCACGCCTCTTTCAACCAGTTGACCACATTCAACCGATCAACGCGAGAGAAGTGGGCGTCGTTGTTCGTCACGAGCGTGCCGCCCAAAGCCAGGGCGTGCGCCGCAATGAGGAGATCCATCGACCCGATGTTCTGTCCGGCGGACTCCAGTTCGTGGCGGATTCGCCCGTAGTGTTCCGGACACGCGACCGCATCGTAATCGTACAGGTCAAACGGCATCAGGATTTTGTGGACGGCGGCGATTTCGTCTTCGTAGTTGCGGCTGTTGTCGGCCCTTAGCCATGAAGTCGTCGGACAATTCCTGGATGCCTTCGCAGAACACTTCCCACGGATCCCGGGGACTAACGAGAAATCCTTCCGGGGTTTTCTTCAAATACACCTCGGCGGTTTTCACGCAGAATTACTTTGGCAGTCGAATGGCCTGGCTTCGACCGCTTTGGAAGACTTTCGCGGTTTGCATGTCTGAACCCTCCTCCCCAGCCCCTGCTGGTATCTACCGAATGATAGATGCCAAGACGGGTTCTGTTTAGTACGTCCCTCAGAACCCGGTGAAGGCCGCCCCTATTTCAACTCCGGCACCGGCGCCCAGTAGTAGAGGTGCGGTTTGGCCGACTTCTCGGGGTGGAAGAAGAACGACGGCAGCGCCAGCGTGCGCAGCAGATGCGAGGGAACGCCCAGCACCTGTAGCGCCGTTTTGGTCAGGGCCTCTTCGTCGTCGCGGCCGCCGAAAAAGTCGAAGATCGACTTCTCCTCGGGGTACTCGACGATCTCGACTTCGTCGTCGGGCTTCAGGCCGGCCGCCTGCTTGGCCGCCGCGATGGCGTCGTGCAGCGTGCCCAGTTCATCGATCAGGCCCAGCTTCTTCGCCTGCCGGGCCGTGTAGACGCGGCCCTCGGCCAGCTTGGCCACCTGCTCGATGGGCATGTTCCGGCACTTGGCCACCTTGCCCTTAAAGTCCTGGTAACATTCCTCCACCAATTCGACGAGCACCTTGCGCTCCTCGGCGGTGAAAGGGCGGTCGAGCTCCACGCCGCTGAGTTTGCCGCGGCCGATGAACTCGGTGGTGATGCCCAATTTCCGGAACATCGTCTGCGTCACCAACTTGCCGCCGATCACGCCGATCGAGCCCGTGATCGTGCCCGGCTCGGCAAAAATCTTGGCGCCCGGCACGGCGGTAAAGTAGGTGCCGCTGGCGGCCACGCTGCTCATGCTGCTGACCACCGGCTTCTTCTCTTTCAACCGCATCGTTTCCTGCCAGATCAGGTCGCTGGCCGTGGCGGAACCGCCGGGCCCGTCGATGCGGACGACCACCGCCTTGACGTCCGCGTCATCGCCCACCTTGCGCAGTATCTTCCCGATGGTGGTCGAGCCCTGCGTCTTCATGCTCAACGGGCCGGCGGACGAACTCTTGCCGGTGACGATCTCGCCCGTCTCGTAGACCACGGCAATCTTCTTCTTGCCGCTCGATTTCTTGGACTTGTCGCCGCCCGCGAAGAGCTTGAACAGGTCCATGACGCCGGCAATCTCTTCCTTCCTTTTCTTCTTGTAGTTGGCGACGACCTTGAGACCGTCGTCGGCCTTGAGGACTTTTTTCAGTTCGTCCTCCATGCGGGCGGCCTGGACCACTTGATCGACCAGCCCGGCCTTCTGTGCGGCAACGGCCGTGAAAATGCCGTGGTCGATCAACTCCTTGACCTTGGCGGCTTCCATGCGGCGGCCGGCGGCGATCGTCTCCACCAGTGCGTCGTAGGCGTCGTCGACCAGCGATTGATAGTTCTCGCGGACCTCGGGGCTCATTTTCTCGTGCGTAAACGGCTCGTAAGCGCCTTTGCACGAGCCCACTCGCAGCACGTCGAACTGCATGCCCAACTTGTCGAGCAGCCCCTTGAAGTGTTGGCGGATCATGCGCGGGCCGATGATCTCCATGTCCGTGCCCTCGGCCATGTAGATTCTGTCGCACGCCAAGGCGACCTGATACACGCCCGCGTCGGCGCCGGTGTAGATCTCCGCGTACACCGGCTTGCCCGCCTTGCGGATGCGCTCGATCGCGGCGCGAAACTCCTGGATGTTGCCTCCCGCGGGCTGGAGGTCGTCGAGCCTCAACCATACGGCAACTACGTCCTTGTCCTTGCCGGCCGCGTCGAACCGCTGGATCAACTCGAACAAGCTCGACCCATCCTCTCCCAAAGAACTGAAGGAGATCAACATCCCGAGGTCCTTCTCCTCGGGATACTCGCCCGTCAGCGTGAAGCGGACCAGCGATTGCTTCTTCGTCTCCTTCGGCTTGTCGGTCTTCGGCTTGTCGGTCTTCGGCTTGTCGGTCTTGGACTTGTCGGTCTTCGGCCCGTCGGTCTTGGGCTTGTCGGTCTCCACCGCGGACTTCTGGGGCTCGCCAGTTTGCTTGTCGTCCTCAAGCACACTCAGGATCTTATCCAGCAGGGTTGCCTTGTCGGCCGGCGACTTCTCCTTGGCCGCCTTGTCGTCCGCCTTGTCCTTCTGCGATTGTTGCGCGTCGTCTTTCGCATCGTCGGCCATCGCCCGAGCGACCGACCCCGACAGGCAAAGTGCAAACACCACACAACTCACCGGCAGCAATCGTTTCATCACGGCATCCCTCGCTAGAGTAATTCCCCAAGTCACCGAATCCATAAATGTTACCACGAATCCGTAAATCTTGCCATGTGCGCCGCAAAATAGGAAGCCTATGCGAGGAACCTGCCATTTTGGCCGTTCACCCCAAGAAAGAACGATCCGCACATGCCGACGACACTCCGTTGTGTAACCGACGGCAAAAGTTTCAGAGGCGGTTTGCAAGTTTCACCGTCTCCGGCGGGCTGCAAGCAGTTTTGTGGCCCATCGCAAGTTCTTATTGCTTAAACAGTTGTGATGATTCGGGGTTCTTTCGCCGGGTCCGGCCGTGCCGATCGTGACGATTAGGCATGGCAATTGCACTTGCTTTGCCCCGCCGACACCGGGAGGTTCGGAGCAAAAGATCACCCCAAAGGCGGGCAACCTTCGTTGCGGAGGCCGACTGCCGTGTACTGTGGTGTTGAAAAGGGCTCCAGACCCCGACGGACGCCGGCCGCCCGAGCCGCTTTGGCGGATCGAGCGAACCCTTTTCTCATGGGATGCGTATCAAAAATGAACGGCACAATTGAACAACTGCGACCGCGTGCCGGTGGCGCCAACCCGCTGCTGGCATGGACCGACGAACGGCTCCTGCTGGAGTATTGCTCGCGGCGGGAGCAACGGGTGTTCGAGGAACTGGTCCACCGCTTTGAAACGGAATTGCACGGCTACCTTCGGCACTACCTGGGTAATGCCGAAATGGCCGAAGACGTCTTTCAGCAGACGTTTTTGCAAGTCCATTTGAAGTGCGACCAGTTCGAGCCGGGCCGCAAGGTTCGCCCGTGGATATACACGATCGCCACCAATCAGGCCATCGACTATCAACGGCGCAACCGGCGGCACAGAGCGATGAGTCTCGACCGGCTCGGCCGGGACCATCAAGCGGACGAAGGCAGCCTGATCGAGTTGTTGGGCGACCCGGAGGCGGGGCCCGCCGATGGCGCCGAGTCGGCCGAACAACACGACGAGTTGCGGCAGGCGGTCAACGCCCTGCCCAAACTGTCGAGGGAAATCGTGATGCTGGTCTACTTTCAAGGACTGAAGTACCGCGAAGCCGCCCAGGTGTTGTCCATTCCCGTGGGGACGGTCAAGAGCCGGTTGCACATTGCCATGCACAAGCTCACCGACGCGCTGTCCCACCTCAACCTTCCGAAGTAGACGAAGGCCGAAGCAAGTGCATCGAGAAGAGCCCGCCCACAGCAACGATGTCGTGTCCCAGCAGTTGCTCGGGCACCTGTTGGGTGCGCTCGACGACGACGAGCAGCAATGGGTCGAGGCGCGGCTCGAACGCGACGTGGAATACGGCCGCCAGTGGGCGCAATGGCGACGGCGCTTGGCGCCGCTCGAGGCGCTTCGGCCGGATTTTGAGCCCCCGCCGGGCCTCGTGGCGCGGACATGTCGCTATGTGGCCGACTACAAGTCGGCGATGGCGGCAGGCAGCCCAAGCCGGCGGGCGCTGAGCCCCGTCCTCGCGCCGCCCAGTTGGATCGCCCAGGTAGGGTGGGCCGACGTTTCCGTGGCTGCGGTGTTGTTCCTTGCGGCGGCCGTGTTGCTGTTGCCGGCGATCCAAAGCAGCCGCTTCCATGCCCGGTTGGCGGCGTGCCAGGACAACATGCAGCAGTTCGGCGCGGCCTTGACGCAATACGGCAATCAGCACGGCAGTCCGCTGGCGCAACTGGCCGGCAACGGACGGCTCAACGCGGCCGGGCTGTTCGCATCCCGGCTGGTCAACGATGGCTTTCTCGCCGACAGCCGCCGGACGATCTGTCCCGACGCGTGGCTGGCCGTGCAGGGCAGGCTGCGGAGCGTGGCCACCGACGAGCGGGGTAGCGATGCCGTTGGTCCTCCGCCCTCCAAGTTGGCCTTGCTGAGCGATGCGCCAGGCGCCGACTCGCCAGGGCAGATTCTCGATAGTCACGGCGGCCTGGGCCGGAACGTGCTGTTCGAGGACGGCCACGTCGATTTCCTCCCCTGCTCGGCGTCGCACGAACCGGCCGAGTTCTTCTTTGCCGACGGCAATGCTCAGCCCGCCGCCGGCATCTCCGCGCCAAGCATCTGGTGAATTGATAGTCTCCCCAGGGCTTCGTAGGGTGCGCGAAACGCACCAATCCTCACGTTGGAGTGGCAGTTGCACTGCCACCCCGGGGAAACACAAGGGGGAGGGGCCCCGATTCGTGTGCGGCAAGTATCTCTGGCGCGAAAGGTAGGGGGGATGTATAGCTTGGGATGGTGTCTTTCCGATTTCGTTGTACATCGAACAGGAGACGACGAAGATGGAACTGCCCAAGATGGATCGAAACGCTTATCGCGAACAGATGCGTACCGAGGTCGACCGGGCGTTTGATGCAGCGGATGGCGTGCCAACTGGAGTTGCCCAAGGCAGAGGAGAAGGTAGCCAACGTGGACGGAGCTCCCTGGATTCGCAACCAGATCGAGTTTCA
>Ga0315287_10003033_pt1 | contig 16109 bp, 12 predicted proteins | sample YL17G11_0_MG_FD_205037 | JGI IMG/M metagenome (GOLD analysis project Ga0315287, IMG submission 205037) | Sediment microbial communities from Yellowstone Lake, YNP, Wyoming, USA - YL17G11_0 | ecosystem: Environmental > Aquatic > Freshwater > Lake > Sediment | place: USA: Wyoming | collected... | reverse complement strand
AGGCGACGGCGCTGGTCGGGGAGGTGGACGACATGGTTTTTTCTTTTTGCCTGCCGAAAGGGAGAAGGGAAGAGGTGTGACCCGGGTTTTTCTTCGAAAAAATCATCCCGGGTCGCACGAAGCCTTCCGCCAGCAACTTTTGCCACAGCTGAAAAAGAAGAAGAAAAAAAAGACTCTGGCGGCTAGCATCTGAAATTCTCCTCCCTCTTTCCGACACCTCCCCCCCCTCTCTCTCAATGCACGCCCACGCCCAGGCCTACCGCGGCGGCGCCGCCGCTGCGGCCCGTGCGATCTGCGCGTGCGCCTGCCGCAGCAGGAGCTGCGCTTCCGCCGTCGCCGGGACGGCGACGGCGAGGCTGCCTTCAGCATTCGTCGCCCGAGCATTGACGACGACGACGACGACGACGACGACGACGACGGCAAGCGCCCGCTCTCCCTCGCCTTCCTGCAACGCCGCGCTCGCCATGCGCACCCTGCCCGTCAGCCGCGCCGTCGTCGCGAGGGTCCTCATGTCCGGTCGCGGCCTCTCGGCGCTGTCGGGCTGCGGCAGCGGCGCCGCGAGGCGCGGATTCGGCGGCATGGGCGGCCCGAGATTCACAGCCGCCGCCGCCGCGTCGGCCGAAGCCGAGGCGTCGTCCTCCCCCGACGCGAACGACGCAGCCAACCCGTTCGGCACCGACGAGGCGCTGCTCGCGGCCTTCGACGCCGCCTGGGACGAGCACGTCTCGAAGCTCAAGGAGCACGGCCACTGGTCCGAGACGTCGAGCGACGGCGCCGCGCTGTCCGCCGCTGGCGCGCTCAAGCACGCGAACCTCGCGTTTGCGCGGGCGCGCGGCGACGCGATCTTCACGATCGACGCCGCCAAGATCTCGGCGCTGCTGGGGCCGGCGCTGCCCTACTCGGACCGCAAGACCACCAACTCGAGCAAGAGGCTCCTGGCGACGTATATCGAGGGGAAGGACCTCGACCACGGGGAGGGCGGCCCGGCCAAGACCGAGGACATGATGCGTATGGTGCTGGCCGCGAGGTTCGGCGCCTCGGCACAGCGCTCCGCCGCCGCGCGCGGGGAAGGGGAGGAGGACTACCAGCCCGCGCCCCCCGCCGACGGCGACGACCTGCTCTCGGGTGGGCGCACGGTCAAGAGCCCCGGCTTCCTGGCCGCGGCCATCGAGCTGCTGCCGGAGCTCGCTCGAGTGATGGCCGCCGAGCCCGACGCGGGCGCCGTCGCGCTCGCCGCCGACGCCGCCGAGAAGGCCGAGGCCGCCCGCGCAGTCGCCGCCGCCGAGAAGCAGGCCGCGATGGCGCTCCGCGGAGGAAACGACCGCTTTTCCCGCGAGGGCGGCGACCGCTACGGAGACAGGCGCCGCGACGACCGCTTCGGCGACCGCCGCGGCAACGACCGGTACGGGGACCGCCGCGAGCAGCAGCGCGAGCCGCAGGCGATGCGCCCGGGCGACTGGCGCTGCCCGTCCTGCGACGCGCACAACTTCGCGGCCCGCGACACCTGCTTCCGCTGCGGCACGCTGCCGGACCCGGCGGTGGCCGCCGAGGCCCGCGAGGCGCTGGCGGCCTCCCGCGCGGCGTCCTCCGCGAGGCGCTTCGACCGCAACGGCGGCGAGCAGCAGGCGCCGCGCGAGGGCGACTGGGACTGCGAGGGGTGCGGCTCGAGCAACTTCTCCTGGAGGGGCTCGTGCTTCCGCTGCGGCGGGGACAGGCCGGCCAGCGCCGGGCCCATCCCCGAGAGGACGTCCTCGTACGGCAACAGGGAGAGGAGCTTCGGCGACAGGAACAGCTTCGGCGGCGACCGCGGCTCGGGAGGGTACGAGCAGCGCGAGAAGCGCGTGCCGTCGCCCGGGGACTGGTTCTGCGGCTCCTGCGGCAAGGACAACTTCGCGCGCCGCGACTCGTGCTTCTCGTGCGGGACGCCGCGCGCCGCGGACGTGCGCGTCGTGCCCGGCGACCCCAGGGCCGGGGGCTCGTCGTTCGGCGAGCGCAGGCCGCCGAGGAACTACGACGGCGAGGAGCGCGGCCCGCCGGCGCCGCGCGAGGGGGACTGGCCGTGCCCCGACTGCGGCTTCTCCAACTTCGCCTCGAGGGGCTCGTGCTACCGCTGCGGGGGCGGGAGGCCGGCGAGCGCTGGCCCCATCCCCGAGCGCAGGGGCTACGGAGGCGGCGGCGGCGGCTACGGTGACAGGCGCGAGGGCGGCGGAGGCGGCTACCAGCGTCGCGAGGGCGGCGGTGGCTACGGCGGCGGCGGCGGCGGCGGTCGCGGTTACGGCCGCAGGGACGACGCCGGGCGCGGCGGGGGCAGCAACTGGTCTTCGAATTCGTCTTCCGGAGGCGGCGTGCCTCCTCCGGCGCCCGTCGACCTGGACTGGGATTAAAGAGAGAAAAGCTGGAGAGCGGCGGAGCTGCCTTTGCTTCTAGCCCTCCTTTTTTGAGTTTTTCGAGTTTTTTTGGGCGAAAGAAAGAAAGAGAGAGGAGAGTTTTTGATGATCGTATTTTTTTTGCTGCATCGTTTTTTGAGAGAGAGCCTCGTCCCCACCCTCGTTAGTTGCTTATTTTTCCAAATTTCGGGAGATTGAATGAAAAAACACGGGAGAGCGTGTGGAGAGAGAGAAGGCGTTTTTTTTTGGAGAGTGCAAGAAGGGAGAGAAAAAGAGAGGCAAAAAAAAAAAAAAAAAACATTCTTTTTTCACAAGGCATTGCCCACTTTTAAACGCTCTTTCTCTTTCTCTCTTTCTCACGGCGCTTTTCGATCTCGCGTCCGGAACATTTACGCGAGGACACGTTCTTTATAAATACGATGGGCAAGAAGGAAGACAAGAAGGCCGCAAAGAAGGCCGTCAAAGAGGCAGCAGCAGCGGCAGCCGCGGCCGCACCTGCGGCCGACGCCGACGCCCACGCCGACGTCGAAAAGAAGGAAAAGAAAAGCAGCAAAAAGGACAAGAAGCGCCCCGCTGAAGACGCCGCCGAGGTGAGCATGGTTTCTTTGCGACTCGATTTAATAGCCTGCCATTCGAAAATGAACGAGAAGAATTCAGGATTGCCTCTCGCAGACGCTAGTAAAAAAAGAACATTCGAAGCTAGCCGCCGCCGCCTCAAGTTTTGATGCCCTCACGCATTTTCCCCTCTCTCCAACAACTCACTTCGCCTTAAAACAAGCAGGAGCCCGTCCCCCTGACCGCCGCAGACCTCAAGAAGCTCCGCGCCATGGCGCAGGAAGCAGCTGGAGCCGGAGGCGAAGGCATCACGACGGTCGCTGACGACGCGATTCTATCGGCGAAGAAGAAAAAGAGCGCCGCCAACGCTGGCAACGCCGACGCCGAGGGCGCCGACGACGCCGACGAGGAACCCGCTGAGGTCGAGGTCGAGGAGGACGACGGCGCCGACGTCGACGCCGCCAACGCGAACAAGGCATCGAAAAAGGCCTCGAAGGAGGCGAAGAAGGAGAAGAAGCGCAAGCGGCTCCAGGAGAAGAAGCAGAAGAAGGAGGAGGCGAAGAAGGGCGCGGCGGGGAAAGGAGGGAAAGCGGTGGCGGAGAAGGAGGAGAAGGAGGCGAAGAAGAAGGTCGACGAGGAGGCGGCCGCTGCTGCCGATGCCTCCGACTCCGACTCCTCCGAGGACGAGAAGGAGCCCACACCCCCTCCAGCCAAGAAGAGCAAGAAGGAGAAGAAGGAGAAGAAGGAGAAGAAGGAGAAGAAGGAGAAGAAACCCTCGGAGGAGAAGGAGCAGAAGAAGAGCGCCGTCGCCGCCGAGGCGCCGGCGACCCCCTCTGGCCCCTCCACCGAGGCCCTCCCCCCTCCCCCGCCGCTGCCCGCCAACGGCGGCGGCGGCGGCGACGACGGCGGCGACGACGACGCCTCCAACAGGAAGAAGAAGCTCGGCACCGCCGCCTCGGCCTTCCAGCGCGTCAAGGACGAGGAGTGGCTCGGCAAGAAGGGGTCGTGGAACAACTCGTACGACGCGACCTTCGGAGAAGGCCAGGGCTGGGGCGCGAGGGCGCAGGCCGTGCTCGGCGCCGTGAGGGGCAAGGACTTTAGGCACGAGAAGACGAAGAAAAAGCGCGGGTCGTACAGAGGAGGGCTGATCAACTCTGGGGCGGTCTGCTCGTACAAGTTTGAGAGCGACGAGGAGTAGAGAGGGAGAAAGAGGAAAGAGAAGAGAGAAGAGAGAGAGAGAGAGAGAGAAAGGGAAAAGTCATGAAAAAAAAAACTCAATTTTGTTTTTCTCTCTTCCAACACTGTCTCTCTCCTCCACGCCAAAGGAGCAAAGAAAAACACTCTTTCACTCCCTGCGCTCTCCCGCATCACACTGCGTGCAACAAAAAAAAAACCCGCAAGAAAAAAAAGACGAAACACGAGAAGAAGGAAAAGAGCGCTCTCTACCTCTCCTTCTCCTCCAGGAGCTTCGCCAGCCTCCCCCTCAGCCCCTCGACCTCGGCCCGCAGCGGCGCCGCCAGCGGCGCGGCGGCGCTCCCCCTCGCGGCCTCCTCCGCCGCCTTCGCCGCGGCCTCCAGCGCCGCACCCCCCACGAGCCTAAAGTGCTGCTTGACAACCTCCTCGAACCCCGGGGGCGGCGCGTCGAGCATCCCGTTCATCGCGTGCTTGACGACGTCGAGCGACACCTGCGCGTTGTACCGCGCCGACTGGGCGATGTGGCTGGGCGAGCCGCGCCGCGCCTCATACCCCGGCTCGTTGAAGTAGGGGTCGGCGACCAAAACCATCCCCTGGATAGACACGAGCACGCGCCAGAGGTTGGCGGCTTTGGCGCTCCAACTCTCTGAGGCGTGAGAGGCTCCCCAGGTCCCCAACAGAGAGAGGCAGACCACCCCGCTGGAGTAGAGGTTTGGGTTGAGCCGCGCGCGCCCGCCGCCGGTCGTGTCGAGCGAGAGCAGCGGCGGGACGTCTGGGTAGCGAGCGGGAAACAAAACGTCGAACAGGAAGCACCCGCCGTGGTAGGGGGTCCCCTCGGGCCCCGTGAGCATCGCCCTGGCCTTGTCGAGGCGGTCTGAGGCGGTTCGGACGAAGATGGAGGCCGCGGGCGAGAGAGGGAGGGCTCCGGGCTTCTGGAGCTCCTTGAGCTCCTTGGCGATGCGATTTGCGGCGCTGCGCGGGAGCGGTCCCCCGCCGTCGGCCTTCGCGGCGAAGGCGCGGGAGTAGCCCCGCGGGGCCGAGGCGTCGAACTCGCCAAAAGAGAGGGGGCCCAGGGCCGCGGAGTAGCCTGCCACAAGCTCGGTCGCTCGTCGGCGAGCGCCACGAGTGTTGTATGCTTCGGTCATTTCGATGCTTCGATGCTTGTCGGAGAGCGCCGGTTTTCCACTATTTTGTTTTCGCAGCCTCGCTGAGGGCAACCAAAAACTCTCTTGCGTCGCTCGAGGGGCCGCAAAGCGGGAAAGAGAGAGAGGGTGATGGAGAAAAAACCGGGTTTGTTTTTTCGATGCGATGCGCTTCGTCGTCGAAAACGAGGCGGAAAAAGTGGAAAAAAGAAGAAAAAACCTTTTTTTGTTTTGCAAAGCCGTTCAGTCTTTCTCTCTCTCTCTTTCTTTTTATCTCTCTCTCTCTCTCTCTATTCTCTCCCTCCCCCTCCCTCTGTCTCAAACAAAAAAGCAGAAACTAACAAAGACAAAACACACGACGCGAAAGAAGAACGAGAAGAAGAAAAGCGCCCTCCTCTATTCCTCCGCCAGGAGCTTCACAAGCCTCCCCCTCAGCCCCTCGACCTCGGCCCGCAGCTGCGCCGCCAACGCCGCGTCGGCGCTCCCCCTCGCGGCCTCCTCTGCCGCCTTCGCCGCGGCCTCCAGAGCGCTCCTGCCCACGAGCCTAAAGTGCTCTTTCACGACCTCCTCGAACCCGGGCGGTGGGGCATCAAGCATCCCGTTCATCGCGTGCCTGACGACATTCAAAGACAGACGCGCGTTGTACCGTGCCGACGCCGCGTCGCCCTCGGGCGTGCCGCGGACGGCCTCGACGCCCGGCTCGTTGAAGTAGGGGTCGGCGACCAGGATCATCCCCTGGACAGACACGAGCACGCGCCAGAGGTTGGCGGCATCGGCGTCCCACTTCTCCGAGGCGTCAGAGCCGTGCCAGGTGCCTAAGAGGGACAGGCAGACTTTGCCGTCGGCGTAGAGGTTTGGGTTGAGCCGCGCGCGCCCGCCGCCGGTCGTGTCGAGCGAGAGCAGCGGCGGGACGTCTGGGTAGCGAGCGGGAAACAAAACGTCGAACAGGAAGCACCCGCCGTGGTAGGGGGTCCCCTCGGGCCCCGTGAGCATCGCCCTGGCCTTGTCGAGGCGGTCTGAGGCCGCTCGGACGAAGATGGAGGCCGCGGGCGAGAGCGGCAGCGCCCCGGGCTGCTGGAGCTCCTTGAGCTCCTTGGCGATGCGCTTTGCGGCGCGGCGCGAGAGCGGTCCCCCGCCGTCGGCCGCCGCGGCGAAGGCGCGGGAGTAGCCCCGCGGGGCCGAGGCGTCGAACTCGCCAAAAGAGAGGGGGCCCAGGGCCGCGGCGTAGGCCGCCTCGAGCTCGGGTCCCGAGAGCTGGGGCGTCGGCAGCGAGAGGTCGAGGGTCATCGCAGCGGAGGGAGCGCCGCCGGCGGCGGCGGAAGGAGCGCCGGTGGCGTCAGCGGAAGCCGACGAGGCCCCTCCGCCGCCACGGAGCGCCTCCACCTCGTCTATCAGCGCCTCGAACCCGGCCCTCGCGCCGTAGTCGGTGGCCCCGGCCGCCACCGCGGCCCTCCGCAGCGACTCGGCGACGAAGTCGGGCTCCGCGGCAAGGGCCTTCACCAGCGCCGCGCCCGCGTCGCTTGAGCCGCCGTCGCCGCCTCCCCCTCCCGCTCCCCCCTGGGCCCTGCGCAGCCGCAGCGCGATCGCGACCATCGCCTTCTGCAGCCTCACCGGGTCGTAACGGAACCTCTCGGGCCGCTCGATCGACGCCAAGGCGGCGCCCCTGTCGCCCGCGACCGAGTTCAGGAACGCGACGACCGCGAACGCGACCTTGCCCGCGAGCAGCGGCGCCGCGAACGACGCCGCGATCGCCGGCTCTCCCGCCAGGCGCGCGAGGACGTCGAGGGCGCTGAGCGCCATGCGCATGAACCCGCGGGTCACGCCGGCCTCGGACCGGAGGTAGGCTTCTTTCTTGGAGCGCTCGCGGGCCGGGAGGGCGTCCCAGGCGCCGGATCTCTGCTGCTGCTCGTTCTCTTGGATGGCCTGTCCGAGAGGGTTTTTTGATTTTCGAGAGAGGTTTCGAGGGAGGGGCGGGGGGGGGAATCGAGTGAGTTTTTTTTTTCCCATTTCGAAGGCCCGAAAGAGGTCCCGAATCAAATCAACCCGTCTTTTTCACCTGGAGGCGGTTGATGCAGTCCTCCAGCAGATAGATCAGAGAGTTGAGCACCGATCCCACGTAGTCTCCAAACTCGTTGCCAGAAACGGCTCCGTCCCGGCCGTCCCCGGCTCTTTTCGCGGCCTCGGCCGCGAGCGCCGCCGTCGCCGACAGGCAGCTCGCGTCGCTCCACAGCTCCATCAGCAGGGCGTCGACCTGCGCGCGGAACCCGAACTTGTCGAAGCGGTCCCGGTCGACGTCGAGCCCGACGACGACGTCGCAGCCGGCGTGCGCGCGCATGAGCGCGGGCACGAGCGCCGACGCGCCCCCCGCGCGGCCCCCAGCGGCGAGGACGGTGGCCACCAGCGCGCGCTCCCCGGGCGACATCGCCGCCGGGCCCAGCGCGTCGCCGCGGGAGCGGCGGCGGCCGCCGTCGAGCTGCGGGGCGAGCATGGCCTGGAGGAGCTCGACGCAGGCGGCGGCAGACAGCGGGCTGAGGAGCGGCGGGGCGCCGGCGCTCGCTGCCGAAGAAGAGGAGGGAGCTGCCGACACCGACGCCGATGCCGACGACGCCGCGGAGCAGGGCACCCTCGCCGCCAGAAGCGCGGCGAGCGCCCCGACGAGGGCCCCCGCGTCCGCTCCCCCCACGACGTCGGCCCCGCCGCAGCGCAGGATGAACGAGAGCAGGCCGCAGGCGTCGCGGAGGGCGTACTCGGGCACGGAGGCGATCGAGGGCAGCGACGCCGACGATGCCGCCGCCGCCGCCGGCGCCGACGAGGCAGGAGCGGAGGCGGAGGCGGCAGAGGAGGAGGCGAGGAGGCCGTGCAGCCAGGTCGCGGTCAGGGCGGCGAAGGCCACCGCGTCGTTGACCAGCGAGGGCTCGCCCAGGTGCGCGAGCCCGCAGTCCCGGAACAGCGACTCCTCGAGCGACGGGCCCGCCCTCGCCGCCGCCGCCGCCGCCGCGTCGCCGCTCCCGGCGGCGGCGGCGGCGGCCTGAGCCTGGGCCTGCCCGAGCTTGGAGAAGTGGTCCCAGCCCTCCTGGAAGCGGTTGATCGCCGGCATGAGGCCCACGTGCACCACGCGCTGCGTGAGGAAGAAGCAGTCCGCGACGAAGTGGGGGGGAGGGGGGGGGGTCGCGGAGGAGGGGTCGGGGTTGAAGTAGGGGAAGAAGGGGAGCGCGGCCGCGGGCTTCTCCGGGGGGCCTTCGTGCTCGTCGCCGCCGTCGCCGCCGCCGCCGTCGTCGCCGCCGTCGCCGCCCTGCTTTCCCTGCTTTCCGCCCCTCGCTCGCGCCGCGAGCGCCGGGCACAGCGGCGAGCTCCCCTCGGCGACCCCGGGCAGCCTCCATAGCCCGGCCCCGCCGTAGTACGAAGGGTCGAGGCGCGACAGGGCTGCCGCCCTCCCGGACGGGGTCGGCGCCGCGGCGGCGGAAAAGGGCCTGCAGAGCCGCAGGCAGAGCGCCGAGAGGCCCAGCGCGAAGGCGTCCGAGGCCGTCCCGGCGACGGCCCCCGGCTCCAGCGCGCCCTTGTCCCCCCCCGAGGCGCGCGGGGCCAGGGCGTCGGCCGCGGCGGCGATCCAGGCGAGGAGGGCCTCGCGCGGCGCGGTCGCCGGGAGAGGAGTCGGAGGAGAGGAAGTCGAGGTCGGATGATCCGCGGCGGCGGCGGCGGCCGGGAACTTGGTGCGCGCTGCGCGCTCGGCACAGCCGTGGGCGGCCCTGGCCGCGGCCTCCAGCGGGGCGGCGAGGCCCCTGGAGGCCGTGACCGCCTCGCCGTAGCGCTCGGGGTAGCCTTTGTTTTTTGTTGACGGGTCGAAAGAGGGGGGAGAAGGGAATAGAAAAAAATGAGCTTTTCTTTCTCGGAACAAAAAGACAGCGACGAAGAAGAAGAAGAAAAAGACGAAGAAGAAGAAAAAAACTCCCTACCCCTCAGGGACTCGAACACGCCCCGCGCGGGTGAGACCACCCTCCTGCGAGACAGAGACGTGGGGACGTCGGGAAAAGGGGAGACGCGGAGCAAGGGGGCCAAGAAAGACGCCCTCTCGAACGCAGCCCCCGAGTCGGCAGCGCCGCCGCTCCCGCCCCGCGGCGCGGCGGCGAGCGCCTCGGCCGCGAGCGCCGCCGCCAGCGCCGCGGCCAGCTGCGGCCTCGACGTCATCGCGTCCAAGGGAGCAAGCGCAAGACCCCACGCGTCGGGCAGGTCGGAAAGCTTGGCATCGGCGACGGCGGAGAGCGCCGCGGAGAGCGCGCGGGGCCAGGCCGAGGAGGCCAGCGCCCGGGTCAGCAGCGGCGGCGGCGGAGGAGAGAGGAGCTGCTGCTCGCCTGCTCCTCCTTCTTCGCCGCCCTGCGCCCACGCCCCCGCGGTGGCGGCCAGGCATGAGTCCAGAAACGCCACGGAGACCCGCCCGCGGGCGAGGCCGGAGGCCAGGGCCTCGTGCGAGGGAACCGTCTCAAAGAAGAGGTCGTCGACGTCGGCATCGCCGGCGGCCGCGAGCAGCGAGACTCCGGCGCGGGCCGCGGCGGCGGCGAGCGCGCGCAGGGCCGGAGCCGCCGCTGCGGGGGAGGAGGAGGAGGAGGATGCGACCGAAGCTGCTGCTCGGTCGTGGATCGCAGCGAGGACGAGGATCTGCGGGTCTGGGGCGCCGCCGCTGCCGCCGCCGGCAGAGGAGGAGCGGCGCGCGAGCGAGGTCGCGGGCGACGAAGCTTCCCTGACGGCGGCGTCGAAGTACGACCGCGACAGGGCGTTTTCCCCTTCCTTGAGCAGCGCGGGGGATCCCAGAGCACTCGAGAGGGCAGAAGCGACGGCGGCGCGCTCGGCCGCCGGGACCTCGACCGGAGCGGAGAAGGAGGAGGAGGAAGAAGAAGCAGGGCCACCGCCGCAGAGAAGCCACGCCGGAGGCGCCGGAGAGGAGGAGCTCGAAGAGGCCCTCGCCATCGTCGGGGCCGAGGCCGCGAGCTTCTTCGCCCACGCGGGCGCCGGGGGGAGGATCCTCGCCGCCCGTGGCCTCGCCTCCTGCAGCTGCTGGCTGCGGCGCGGCGGAGCGGCGGGGGCGGGGGCGACGACGGAATAGGAGCCGCCGGCGGCGGCGGCGGCCTGCGCGGCATGGAAGGCCTGGGCGAGGGCCGCCGCCAGCTGCTGTCCGCTGACGCCGCTCGAAGGAGGAGCGGGGGCGGCTTGCTGAGCTCCCGCTGATGCTGCTCCGCTCAGCGCCGCGGCGAGCGAGGCCGCGAGCGACGTAGCTGAAGGTGCCGCCGCTGCTCCCGCTCCCGCTCCCGCTCCTGCCGTCTCCTCGGCGAGCGAGAACGAGGGCGGCGGGGCCGGTTCCTCTCCTCCGCCGGTTGTGTGCATCGGCGCGGGTCCTCCTCCTCCGGCTGCTTGCTGCTCGGCAGCGGCCGTCTGTATTTGTGTTTGTGTGTCGGGAGGGAGAGAGGCGGAAAAGAGGGTGAGAAGGAGAGAAAGGTCGATTTCTTCCATCTCTCTCGCGCGCGCGCGAGCGCTGGGATCGACCGTGCGATCGCTTCAACAATCGATGTGTGGGATTCCATCCATTCCCTCACCTCCATCGACGCCGCGATGGCCGCCTGCAGCATCGCGTCCTCGTCCATCAATGCGTCGTCGTCATCGGGATCTGCCGATCCTCCTCCGGCGGGGTTTGGCGGGGGGAACATGGCTCTTTGATGAAAGAAGAAGAAGAGACGATTAAAGGTTTTGCTCTTCTCTCTCTCTCTCTCTCTCTCTTTGTCGAAAGAAAAAGAAAAAGAGTGCGAGCGAGAAGGACAGAGGCGCACCTCGTCGTCGGCTCTCTCTGTAGACACTCTCCGTTTCGTTTTCTTTCGTTTTAGTGTTCCTCTTCCTTTCTTCGCCATGTCGAACAAGAACAACAACGGCAAGAGCTTCCTCGCCGAGGTACGCGTGAGCGTTCTCGCTCTCTCTCTCGCCCTCTAGAAGCGGCGCGAGCAGGGAGCGGGAGATCCCTTCCAGAGAGAGACAAGGAGAACTGAGACAAGAACGATGGCCTCTCTGTTCTGCCGCGTTTTTCGCTCTGCTGTTTGCGCCACTCGCCGAACATTTGCCCACCTCTCTCCGGCCTCTCCTGTTCTTGAAGCCTCCCTCGTCGGCCCCGAGCGCGCCCGCGAAAACTCTCTCTCGCGGTCGAAAGGACAAGGCAAGGGCAGCATGCTGCGTTCCTTCCAATGCTCTTCGATGGCGCCGCCCCCTCGAACCGGAAGAAGAAGAGCGAAAAAAACGCCGCGGCGGAAAGAAGAAGAAAACCTCGACCTCACCCTTCTCTCTCTCTCCCCCCCAACGGGGCCGCCCCCGCGCCCCCCTCCCCCCCCCCCCCCGCACCACCACCACCCCGCAAAAACCCAAAACACCACCGACCAGCTCTTCCTCCTCGCGGCCTCCCTCGCCGGCTCGGCCCTCGTCATGAAGTTCGCCCTGGACCAGCTCAACCCCAACGCGGACTCGAAGAAGGCCGCCAAGCACAAGAAGAAGGAGATCGCGCGCCGGCTGGGCCTGCCCCCGGGGTCGATCGAGACCAACAGCTACGAGGACGTCATCTCGCTCGAGGTCGTCACGAACGACAACCTGGACGTCGGGGGCCTGCACGACGTCGGCGGCCTCGACGACATCAAGGTGGCGCTGCACCAGAAGGTCATCGCGCCGCTCCGCGAGCCGGCGCTCTTCCGCTCGTCGCTGCTCAGGCAGGCCAAGGGCGTCCTGCTGTTCGGCCCGCCCGGGACAGGGAAGACGATGCTCGCCAAGGCCCTGGCCGCGGAGTCCGGGGCCTGCTTCGTCAACGTCAGGGCGTCGACGCTGCAGTCGAAGTGGTTTGGCGAGACGAACAAGCTGGTCACGGCCGTGTTCACTCTGGGTGAGTCTTTTTTTTTTTCCTCTTTTTTTTTTGTCCCCGTCGGTGTTTGGTTTCACCTCCTTTCTCTTGTCCTCTCTCTTTTTCTCTCTTCTCTTTTCCTTCTCTCCTTTTCCTTTCCGCTTGCCTTCGAAGGCTTGAACAAGCTCTTCTCGTTTGTTTCGAACGACAAAGAAGGTGAGGAAGAAGAAAACTTCAACCCCCCTCACACTCTCTTTGCGCCTCTCTCCTCGTTCCCTTTTTCGAAAAAAAAAAAAAAAAAAAAAAAGCCGCCAAGCTCCAGCCCTCGATCATCTTCATCGACGAGGTCGACGCCCTCCTCGGCAAGAGGCGCGACCAGGAGCACGAGGCCGTCACGGCGATGAAGACCGAGTTCATGCAGCTCTGGGACGGCTTCTCGACCGACCCCCTGGCCAACGTCATGGTCCTCGCGGCGACCAACCGCCCGTACGACCTGGACGAGGCGGTGCTGCGCCGCTTCTCGGCGCAGTTCGAGGTCCCCCTCCCCGACGAGGCGCAGCGCGAGGCTATCCTGAAGCTGACGCTGGCCAAGCACGTGGCCGAGGCGGGGGAGGCGACGGTCGAGAGGCCGCTGCGGACCAACACGCCGGCAGCGACCGCCAAGGGCGCCGCCGCCGCGGGGCGCCCCCCGCGCCGGCCGCTCGCCGAGGTCGCGGCCGCGACGAGCGGCTTCTCCGGCAGCGACCTCCACGAGCTGTGCTCTGCAGCCGCGGCGATCCCGGTCCACGAGTTTATGGCCGCGTCGAGCAGCAGAAGCGGCAGAGGAGGCGCGGGAGAGCGCTTCGAGGACGCCGCGGAGGAGCTCGAGGCGGAGGGCAGCAGCGGCAACGGCCACGGCCGGGCGCGGAGGTCGACGTCGAGCCGGCGGGCCTCGAAGTCGCCGCTGCGCGGCAGCGGCGGAGGGAAGCCCCGACAACTCTCCGTCGCGGACTTCCACGCCGCCCTCCGCACCACCAAGCCCAGCGGGGACCACGCCGCGGCGTACAGGGCAACGAGCGACGGAGCCGGAGGCGGCGGGGGGGTCTTTGGAGGGGGCATGGATGCCCTCGCGGCGCTCGCCGCGGCGCTCGGGGCCAGTGCCGGCGGGGCAGCGGGGGGCGGCGGAGGGGGCGCGGGGCGGCCGAACGGCGCGGGGCGGCCTGCCGGCGCGGCTTGATATCTCTGCCTTCGCTAACGTCGCTAACTTGTCCTGTCACCGAAAAAAAAGAAGGAAAGACTCGGAAGAGGTGTTGTAAGGGGAAGAAGGAAGAAAATGAACCTTACAAATCTCACGAAAGGAAAAAACCGGGTTCCCTTTTTTGTGTCCTCTCCTTAGTCTCCTCAACTCAATGAATCTGCAGAATCAGTCCTTCTTGATGATGAGGGGCCCGACGTTGTCTCCCGTCTCGGTGTTGTGGGCGACGTGGGCGCCGTTGCAGAGAGGGAACTGTTGAGAAGCGGAAGAGGAAGGGGGAGCGAGGAGAGTGAGAGAAAATGAGGGAGGAGAGACACAAGAGGACAACGAAGAGCGAAAAAGCTCTTCGTCCACAGAAAGCCCCCCCCCAAAAAAAAAAAACTCACCGTCCCGCTCTTCCAGCAGCGGCAGTAGACGGCCTGCTTCTCGATCGTCGAGGTCGCGACGGTGTGGACGACCTGGGGTGTTTTTTTTTTTAATTGTCGGGGTTGAAAGAAGGTCGGCGAAAAACATCGAAAAAGCAACGCGTGGACAGATCGGCCGCGTTCTTCGCCCGCAGAGCGCGGAGGAGAGCACCGCTGCTCTTAATTTTTATATAAGAGGCATCGAGCGGATGTTTCTTCGCTTCTCGAACAAACAAAAAGCGGAATGGCTGAACACATATTTTGCTGCCTCGAGCGAGGCGAACTGCAATTGCGCGTTGAGAAAAAAAAACTAGGGAGGGAAAAAAAAGCCACGACGACGAATCAAACACCTTTGGGGAAGCCTTATCAACGGTCTTGTTGATCTGCGCCCCCTCGGCGGCGCGAGCGATGACGCAGCTGCGGCGCGGGGCGACAGAGAGCGGAGAGCGGAGCGCGAGGGCGTTCATGGTTTGAATTGATTGGAGAGGGCCAGAAGGAGAAAGAGAATCAAGGAAGTGCGAGCTTCTCGCTCGCTTCCTTTTCGACCTCCTCTCGCGTTTTTCCTTCCGCATTTTCGAGTTCTCTCTTCCTTTTACAAAAGACATATCAACTCCTTCTCTCGCTCTCTCGTCTCTCCTGCGCGCGCGAAGGCGAATTGTGGCAAAGAGCCTCAGGACGGCGCGCAGCGCCGGAGAAAAAGGGAGGGAAATAGGAACAAGGAAAGAGGAAGGGACAAGAGAGAGCCCGTCATCTGTGTTTTCCTCCCTCTTCTCCCTCCCTTTCTCCCCCCTCTCTCGCTGCTCGACAAGAACGGAAGAAAAAACTGTCAGTGGTTGGTTTGGTCGCGGAAGGGGTAAAAAGCGCGCGCAAGTACAAAGTGAGGAAGTGGGAAACAAGTTTCTTTCTTTTTTTCAGAGGAAAAGAAAAAAGTTGGCCGAGGTTTTTGTTTTTTGTTTTTCATTCGTTTTTTTTCATTCGTTTTTTTGTTGTTGCTGCTGCTACTGCTGCTGCTGCTGCTGCTGCTGCTGCTGCTGGATCAGAAGGGGAAAATAAAGAGACGGTCGTGGTGGTGATGATGATGGCAGTGATAAAAAGTGGTGTTGCTGAGCCGAAGAAGAAGCCACGCGTTAGGAAACAAATCAGTCCATCAGGTCCTCGCCCAAGAGGTCGCCGTCGAGGTAGTCGTCCTCGTTGAACGAGCCCTTGACGCCTCCGTTGCCGTTGTTCCCGCCCGCCGACTTGGCGGGAGAGGACGAGGACCTGCCTCCCTCTCCTCCGGCGCCGCCGGCGGCGCCCGGCCTCGCCCTCGCCTCCTCGACGACCCTCTTGACCTCCTCGGCGCTCTGCGGCGACGGCGCCATCAGCGCGCGCGCGGCCTCGCCTCCGTCGGCGAGCTCCTCGGGCAGGTTCTTCAGGAACCACGGGTGCTTCTGGATGCCGGCGATCGAGATGCGGTTGGCGGGGTTGCCCACGAAGACGCGCGCGATGAGGTCGACGCACTCGCGCGACAGGTGCAGCGAGGGCGGGAACGAGTACTTGACGCCCATGATGCGCTGGATCGTCTTGCGGAAGTTGCGCGGGTCGGCGGGGTCCTCGAAGGGGTAGGCCCCGACGAGCATGACGTAGAGGGTGACGCCGCCTGGTTTCGTGTGTGTGTGTGGTGGTGGTGTGTGCGGGGGGTGGGGAGGGGGGGGGGCGTCAGGGGGGGGAGAAACGAGGACGAAGAGAGGGAGAGGGAGAGAGGGACAGCGAGAGAGGGAGAGCGAGTGAGTTGAGGTGCTGCTTTCGTCAGGAAAAAAAAAACGGCCTCTCGAGGAGACAAGGGGGGAAGGGAAAACGAAAACTCACAGCTCCACACGTCCGCGACCTCGCCGTCGTACTGCTTCCTGCTCAGCACCTCGGGCGCGATGTACGCGGGCGTCCCCACGGTGGACTTGGGCTGCGAGTCGAACAGCGCCGACTTGGAGTACCCAAAGTCGCAAATCTTGAGCCGCGGCGCCGGCCGCCCGTCGAGCAGCGTGTTCTCGAGCTTGAGGTCGCGGTGGCAGACCCCCTCGGCGTGGCAGCAGCGCACGCCGCAGACCAGCTGCTGGAAAAAGAAGCGCGCCTCGTCCTCGGAGAACCTCCCGGCCCTGACGATGCGGTCGAAGAGCTCCCCGCCGGCGGCGTACTCCATCACGATGCCGAGGTGCGTCGCCGTGAGGAAGACCTCCTTGAAGCGCACGATGTTGGGGTGGAGGAGGGACCGGTGGTTGACGAGCTCGCGCTCGACGTTGCGGTCGATCTGGATGGGAGTTTGGTTGTGGTCAGTGTGTGTGTGTGTGTGGGGGG
>Ga0315287_10003031_pt1 | contig 16115 bp, 15 predicted proteins | sample YL17G11_0_MG_FD_205037 | JGI IMG/M metagenome (GOLD analysis project Ga0315287, IMG submission 205037) | Sediment microbial communities from Yellowstone Lake, YNP, Wyoming, USA - YL17G11_0 | ecosystem: Environmental > Aquatic > Freshwater > Lake > Sediment | place: USA: Wyoming | collected... | reverse complement strand
TCGAGGTCGCGGTACGGGAGCGGGCCAAGGTGGTGGTGCTCAACTCGCCCAACAACCCGACCGGTACGGTGCTGCCTCCGGGCGCGGTGGAGCGGGTGCTGGCAGAAACCGGCGCGCTGGTGCTGTGCGACGAGGCGTACATCGATTTCGGCGGTGCGGATGCGATGGGTGCGCTGGCGTCATCGGACCGGGTGGTGGTGCTGCGCACCTTCTCCAAGGCCCTCGGCATGGCGGGGCTGCGCTTCGGGGTGGGCCTGGCGCACCCGGCAGTGGCCCGGGAGATCGCGAAGGCCAAGCTACCCTATAACGTCAACCTGTTCACGCTGACGGCGGCCGAGGTGGCGCTGGAGCACATGGACGTGCGGCAGGACCTGGTGTCGCGCATCATCGCGACCCGTGACCGGTCGTTCGCCCGTCTCAGCGCGTTGCCTGGTATCACGGTGTACCCGAGCGCCGGCAACTTCTTCCTGGTGCGGTTCCATTCCGCCACGCCCAGTGAGGTGTACCGCCGGCTGTTGCAGGAGCATGACATCCTGGTGCGCGACGTCTCGGCGGTGACTGGACTGGAGCAGTGCCTGCGGATTTCGGTGGGCACGGATGGGGACATGGTGGCGGTGGAGGGGGCGCTGGGGGAGATTCTAGGCGGGTCGTGAGTCGTGAGTCGTGAGCCAAGGAGCAGTGAGATGGGGCGCGTTGGGGAGATTGCCCGGACAACCAAGGAGACCGAGATCCGCGTGCGCATCGACCTGGACGGGTCGGGCGTGGCGAGCGTGAGCACGGGCATCGGGTTCTTCGACCATATGCTCGACGCCTTCGCGCGGCACGGCCTCTTCGACCTCACGGTCGAGGCGAAGGGCGACCTGCACGTGGATGGCCATCACACCGTGGAGGACACCGGCATCGCGCTCGGGCAGGCGATCGCGAAGGCGCTGGGCGACCGCGCCGGCATCCGCCGCTACGCCGATGCCATGGTGCCGCTCGACGAGGCGCTGGTGCGCGCGGTGGTGGACGTGTCGGGCCGCCCGTACCTGTCGTACCAGGTCGAGATTCCCAAGTGGCAGCTCCTGGGCGACTACGACGTGTTCCTCACCCCGGAGTTCTTTCGCGCGCTGGTGATGAACGCCGAGCTCACGGCGCATGTGGACCTGATCCGGGGCGACAATCCGCACCACATCGTCGAGGCGGCGGTGAAGGCGTTTGCCCGCGCCCTGGACGGTGCCACCACCATCGATCCCCGCGTGCGGGGGGTGCCGTCGACCAAGGGCGTGCTGTGATCGTCGTGGTAGACTACGGCGTGAACAACCTCGCGAGCGTGGTGCGTGCGTTCCGGGCGGCGGGGCACGAGGTGACGCTCTCGGCTGATCCCGAAGTCGTGAGTCGTGAGTCGCGAGTCGTGATGCCGGGCGTCGGGCATTTTGCGCAGGCGGCGGAGAACCTGCGCCGGAGCGGGCTGGGCGATGCGGTACGGCAGGTGAGTGCCGCGGGGCGGCCGGTGCTGGGCATCTGTCTCGGCCTCCAGCTTTTCTTTGCGAAGAGCGAAGAGGCACCCGATGCCGCCGGACTCGGCTTGCTTGCGGGTGAGGTGGTGAAGTTCCGTACCGGCCTGCCGGTGCCGCACGTCGGCTGGGCGCGCGTGGAGGGGACGAACGCGGGGAAGAGTCATGCTGGTGTGGCCGCACTCTTTCAGGGCGAGCCCCCGTTCTTCTATCACGTGCACAGTTATCACCCGCATGCCGTGCCGGCCGGCGACGTGCTGGCGACCGCCGACTACGGCGAGGTCTTCCCCACCCTCGTGGGTCATGGCAACGTGCTGGGGGCACAGTTCCACCCGGAGAAGTCGCAGCGGGCGGGGCTGGCGCTGCTGGATGCTTTCGCGCGGTGGCACCCATGACCGGCAGCGCCATCACGCTGGTGGATGTGCTCGTGCTGCGCGGCGTCGGTGCGGGGCTCGAGTGCCTGCTGCTGCGTCGCGCTGCCGGCGGACGTTGCCCCGGGTCGTGGGAAATGGTGCATGGGCATGTGGAGCCTGGGGAGCCGCCGGCGGATGCCGCGCTGCGCGAGCTGAGGGAGGAAACCGGCTTCGACCCGCTCAGCATGTACAACCTGAGCCGGGTAGAGAGCTTCTACCTGCATCGGCGCGACAGCGTGACGCTGGTGGCGATGTTTGCCGTGTTTGTGGACCCGTCCGCCGCCGCCCGGCTCGGCCCGGAGCACGACGATTCCGCGTGGATGTCCGTGGAGCAGGCCAGGGCCCGCTTTGCGTGGCCGCGCGAGGTGCGCTGTCTCGACGATGCGATACACCTCATCGGGTCGGGCAGCGCGGGCGCGCTCGAGGACGTGCTCCGCGTATGCTAGCGCGGCGCATCATTCCCTGTCTCGACGTGGCGAACGGGCGCGTGGTGAAGGGTGTGCATTTCGAGTCCCTCCGCGATGCCGGCGATCCGGTGGAGCAGGGAGCGCACTACGACGCCGAGGGCGCCGACGAGCTGGTGTTCCTCGATATCGCGGCGAGCTACGAGTCGCGCTCGATGACGCTCGACATGGTGAGCCGGGTGGCCGAACGCCTGTTCATTCCCTTCACGGTGGGCGGCGGCATCCGCACCGTGGAGGATGCGGGGCGCGCGCTCCGTGCCGGCGCCGACAAGGTGGCGGTCAACACCGCCGCGGTGCGCGACCCCGACCTGGTGCGGCGGCTGGCCGACAGCTTCGGCACCCAGTGCGTGGTGGTCGCGGTGGACAGCCGCAGGGTGGAGGGGCGCGACGTGGTGATGGTCACCGGTGGGCGGGAGCCCACCGATCGCGAGGCGGTCGAGTGGGCGTCAGAGCTCGAGGATCGCGGCGCCGGCGAGATCCTCCTCACGTCGATGGACCGCGATGGCACCCAGTCGGGCTACGACCTCGCGCTCACGTCGGCGGTCTCGTCGGCGGTGCGCATCCCGGTGATCGCCTCGGGTGGCGCCGGCAAGCTCGAGGACCTGGCGGATGCCCTCGCGGCCGGGGCGCATGGTGTGCTGGCGGCGTCGATCTTCCACTTCCGCGGCTCCTCGCTCCCCGAGGCGAGGGCCTATCTCCGATCCCGGGGCTACCCGGTGCGACCATGATCCTTGCCGTATTCTCCGTGCTCTCCCTCCTGCATGCGGCGCCGTGCACCCGCGTGGCCCGCGCCGGCACCGAGCTGCGCGGCGACACGAAGATCTGCCCCGGCCGCTACCGGATCGCCGACCCGGGGCAGAAGGGCGTGCTGGTGGTGGCGGCCTCGGGGCTGCACCTCGACCTCGACGGCGTGATCATCGAGAGCGGCGACTCGGTGCCCAGCCAGTACACCGGGTACGGCATCAGGCTGCGCAACGTGGACAGCGTGGCGATCACGGGCGGCACCGTCCGCGGGTACCGTTTCGGGGTGTGGCTGGAGGGCGGGTCCGGCCACACCGTCACCGGCATGACACTCTCCGGGTCCCGTACGCCGTCGCTGCACTCGACCCCGGAGCGGTACTCGGAGGCCGACTGGCTCGACATTTTCCGCCCGGACAGCTTCGAGACCTACGGCGCGGGCCTGTACATCAAGAACGCTGAGGGCATCACGGTGCAGGGAGTGACGGCGCGGGACGCGCAGAACGGCATCATGCTGTCGAGCGTGCGGCGGAGCCAGTTGCTCGACAACGACGTGTCGGACAACAGTGGCTGGGGCATCAGTCTCTGGCGATCGTCGCGCAACGCCCTGCTGCGGAACCGCGCCGCGCACAACGTGCGGTGCGAGAGCGACCGCTACAGTCACGGCTGCGACTCGGCGGCGCTGCTGCTCCGTCAGCGAAGCGACTCGAACGTTGTCGCCGACAACGACCTGCGCTGGTCGGGCGACGGCTTCTTCCTGAGCGGGCACCAGCCGGGGCTCGAGCCCTCGGTGGGCAACCTGGTGATCCGGAACGATGCCAGCCACTCCTATCACAACGCCTTCGAGGCCACGTGGAGCTGGGCGACCGTGTTCATTGACAACCGCGCCGACAGCTCGGGCTATGGCTTCTGGCTGGGCTATTCTACCGGGGCGGTGGTGCGGGGCAACACCGCGGTGGGCAGCCGCGAGGCGGCGATAGCGATCGAGCATGGCAGCGACAACGAGATCGCGGGCAATGTCCTGATCGGCGGCAAGGACGGCATCAGGCTCTTCGTCTCGGCGCCGAGTGGCCCGCCGAGCCGGGGCTACCGCGTGAGCGACAACACGCTGTCGCGCTTCGGGCGCGGCCTGGTGCTTCAGGGGACGACGCAACTGCGCATCAGGGGGAACGTGTTCGATGGCAACACCGAGGCGCTGGTGGCCGACGCGAGCGCGAAGGACGCGGTGGTCCAGGGGAATATCTTCCTGCGGCCCGGACGGTTCTACGTGATCGCGCCGGAACTCAACGCCGGTGGCAACTACTGGGACAGTGTCACCGAGGAAGCCACCAGCGAAAAGGTGTCTGGCAATGTGGTGCTGACGCCGTGGCAGGGGGCGGAGAAGGCAGGGTATTAGGGCGGGTGGGGCGGGTCAGGCGGGTAACTGAGGGCTACTCCTTGGACTGAGCCTGCCTCATGCTTCGAGCCAGCAGCACGACCAACTTCGCCGCGGACGCCTGAAGTTCAATGAGCCGCTGCCACTCGTCGCGCTCAAGGATGCCGAGGTCGAGCGCGAGCCGCAGGTGATAGTCCAGTTCTCCAAGCGAGCCCAACGATATGTCGAGAAAGCGCTTGAACTCCCGGGGGCCCAATCGCGCGGCACCCTCCGCGATGTTGGCTGCAGCCGAGCTCGCGGCACTGCGGGCTTGGGCGGTCAGGCCATAGCGTTCGGCGGAAGGCCAGCCCTTGCTCGCCTCGTAGATAGCCAACGCCAGTTGATGGGCTCGCTGCCATGCCAGGAATCGTTCGTGCCTTGCCATGGCGACAATATCTCTGTCATTGCCGTTCCGGCCGCCATCCTCACGCCGCTCATGGTATCCGAAGTACCCGGCTACCCGCCCTACCCGCCCTACCCGCCTTACCCGCCTTACCCGCCCTACCCGCCCTAGTCGTACCTCCCCTTGTAGCTCAGGAACTTCCACTCCCCGCCGCGCTCCACGATCAGCCCGAAGAGCCGTTCCTCGATCGTGTCGCGGGGTGTCGCCACCCGCTTGATGGTGCAGGGTCCCCATACGACGTTGTCGCCTTCCTTCGACGATTTTGGATCACAACTGTAACCAATGACGTGCAGTGGCATCCCGCCCCGGTCCTGCAGGAGCCGGGCCTGCCCCTTGTTACTCCCGCCATCCACCACGAACCACATCAGTGACGGGCTCAGGTCGTAGGGCGGCAGCCCCTGTGATGCGGTGGGATAGTAAAGCCAGGCGAACTCGTCGCGGGAAATGCGCAGCCGCGCGAGGCTCGCGGTCTCGTTGGCCTCGATTGCCCTGACCCAGTCACGCACGAGGGCGTCGCGTGACGGCGCGCCTCCGGTGAAGCGGTCAACCTCTTTCATCCCTTCTCTGAATCGTTCCAGGGCCACCTCGCGCGGCACCACACTGTCGACGTGCTGTGGTGCCGCCGCCGTGGCCGTGGCCGATGCCGCGGCGGCGGGGGTGCGCTCGCCGCCGCAGCCGGCGACGAGCGTGGCGAGAGTGACGACGATCACGGTCCAACGATTCATGCTGGTGACGATCAGTTCAGTTGGTCTGGTAGACGGTCCAGCCCGAGTACCAAGGCGTACCGGCTGCCGGGTCCACCGCCCCGATGTACGACGTGAACACCCAGGTGTTGCTGAAGTAGTTCTGGGTGCGGTTGGTGACCAGCGTCGGTGGCGCCGTGACACCCGACCCGGTGGCCGGAGAGCCGACCTTCGGCTTCCAGTTGAGGGCCGGCGGCGCCAGTGTGAGACCGAGGAGGGTATCAACCTGCACATCACTGGCGTACGTCCTCATCGTCGCGAGGCGGCCGGCATTCCAGTTGGTCGTCTGCGCGTACCCGGCGCCGGTGGTGTCAAAGTTGTACCCGTTCTGCGCCAGGAGCGTATTGGAAATCCAGAGCGAGTCCTTGCCGCCAGACCCGATCCAGAGCGAGTCGGTCCAGGCATCGCGGATGTTGATGCCGATGCCCTTGTAGCGGGACAGGACGCCGTTCAGGATCGTCGCACCGGTGCCGCGGCGCCACACACCGCCGTTGCCATCGTTCGGGAAGGCGGGGAGCAAGGTGCCAGTCCCGATCATCGTGAAGTTGGCAAAGACCGGCATGGAGTACGGCGTGCTCGCGGTGGTCGCGGTGACCGTGCAACCGGCGACCGCGGGATCGCACCCGTCGCCCTCGAAGCCGCGGGGATCGGTCGAGAAGTTGCCGGTACCCGGCGCGGGCGCGAGGCGCGTGCTCTGGAAGGCGATCAGGAACTGGTTGCGGCCGACATAGCCCTCGGTCCAGTCGAAGTGGTCGTCGCCCGACTCGTAGGAGACGAGGTACCGGCCGTCGACCGCGCCGCCCCACCACTCGAACGAGTCGTCGAGACCGGCCATGGTCTGGATGTACTCGTAGGTCGTGCCCCGGCCGACGGCATAGCTGGAGAGGGTGTTGAGCTCCTGGCCGGCGCCGCTGGAGATATCGTACCCGGCGAACTCGATGCGGACATATCGCAGCGTGCCGCTGTTGTCGCTGTTGTCGGTGCCGCCGGCGTAGTTCTCGGCCACACCCGCCGCGCCGCCCTCGGTGAGGATCGGGTTGCCAGTGCGGTTGATGATGCCGTTGCCGATGATGATGATGCCACCCCAGTCACCCGGCTTCCGGTTGCCCGGAGCCCGCGCCGACGTGAAGACGATCGGTTGAGTGGCCGTGCCCAGCGCCTGGATCTTCGCCCCGCGGAGGATCCAGAGCGAGCTGCCTGACGTCGTGGTGTCGCCGACGATCTGGGTGCCGGGCTGGATGGTCAGCGTGACGCCGTTCTGCACCTTCACGTAGCCGGAGAGGGTGTAGAGGGTGTCGCTGTAGAGCGTGCGGCTGGCGGTGACGTTCCCGCTGATGACGCCGGCGGCGAAGCTCGCGGCGCCGCTGAAGGCGCTGGTGCCGGCCGAGTTGGTGGCCGCCACGCGGTAGGCGTACTCGGTGATCGGCAGGGTCAGGGTGGCGTCATCGTACGACGCCGTGGTGATGGTTCCGCCGATGTCGGTGTAGACCGTTGGGGCGGACGTGAGCGCGCGCTGCAGGCTGTAGCTGGTCGCGCCCGAGACGGACGCCCACTGGATCCGCGCGGTCGTGGCGTTCACCGGCTGGACCGTGAGCCCGGTGGGAACCGCCGGGATCGACGGCCCGTTGTTGTCGCTGCATGCCGCCAGCGCGAACGCGGCCATGCCGGCGAACAGGAACTTCCGAGAAACCTGCGTCATCGTGATCCCTCTGTGAGGTTGTGAGTCTGCCTGCCGGAGCCGTCCGGTCGCGGGTTTCGAACCCGCGAACACGAAAGCGGGTTCGCGTCCCGGAACGGCCAGCATCCGGTCACAATCGTGTCAACGACGCCTAGATCTCCCACCTGAAGCTCACCCCGAAGATCCGGCCCGAGTTGTACGCCTGCCGCACCGTGCCGCCCTGCTCGAGCAGGTACCGGGCGTCGAGGAGGTTCCGCGCTTCGAGCTTGGCCGTCAGGCTCCGCGTGACCGGGATCTGCAGGGTCGCGTCGATCATGCTGCGCGGCTTCTCGTAGGCATCCGGGATACCGCCAGCGCCGGCCTCGAGAATGCGCTGGCCCTGCACGTTGTAGAGGAGGGAGGCTGCCCAGGCGCTCCTGGTGAAGAGCAGGCCCGCGTTCACGATGTAGGGTGACTGCCCCACCATCGGGCGCACCGGGTTGGTGAGAGCCGAGATGCTGTCGTTGCCGACCGTGATGGTGCTCTTCATGAGGGTGACGTTGGTGAACGCCGTAAACGACCGCATGGTCTTCCCGATGAAGTCGAGATTTTTCCGCGCCTCGAGCTCCAGACCGTAGTTGTCGGCACTGGACGCGTTCACGTAGCTCAGCAGGTTGGCGCCGGCGGACTGGATGTACACCTTCTCGATCGGCGTGTTGAAGTGCTTGTAAAACACGCCGGCGCTCAGGATCTCGCCGGAGCGGGGAAACCACTCCCACCTCAGGTCCAGGTTCTGGATCAGCGCGCGGTTCAGCGCCGGGTTGCCCTGGGTGACCGCGAAGCCCACCTGCTCGAAGTAGGCGATCGGTGACAGCTCGCGGTACTCGGGGCGCGACACCGTCTGGGTGGCGGCGAAGCGCAGGTTCTGGTCGGGCGTGAGCGCGTAGTTGAGCGCGAGCGACGGCAGGATGTCGGTCTTGCTCGGGTTGGCATCCACCACCTGCCCGGTGGTCGTGACGCTGGCCACGTCGAGGTTCCAGGCCTCGAGGCGGGCGCCACCGACGAGCTGCAACCGGCGGGTGAGGGGGAACTCCATCTGCACGTAACCGGCGTAGATGTCCTCGCTGGCGCTGTACCGGCCACCGTTGGCATTCGCCTGCATGAAGAAGCTGCTGGAGTCGATATTGGCTTGCGAGAAAATCTGCTCCGGCTGTTGCTGCAGCGACTGGTCACCGAGGCGCTGGTTCACGAGATCATAGGCCCGGACGTCCACATCGCGGCTGGCGGTACGCCAGCCGCCGCCGGCCTTCACGCTCCAGGGGCGGCTGAGCGAGCCGAAGCTGTGCTGCCAGTTGGCGCCCATGTCCCAGCTGGTCTGGTTGAGCTGGCTCCAGGTGCGGGTGGCGAAGCGGGTCTGGCCGAACCACTGGTACGGCTCGAGCGTACTGTCGGCGCCCGGACGGGCGAGGTAGCCGATGTCGGAGCGATCCGGCTCATCCCGGTTGATCCCGCTGGTCGCCACCTGCCAGGTGAGGTAGTTCCGCTGGCCGATGAGGTGGTTGCCCAGGATCTGGTTGGTGCGGACGCTGCGCTGGATATAGGTGATGCGGGCGAAGGCGAAGTTGGTCGCGAACTCCTCGTTGTACCCGCCGAGGTCCTCGACCGAATTGTCGGCGCCGCGGGTCAGGGTGTTGTTGAACTCGAGCTTCGTGCCCGACCCGATGCGGGTAGAGAGGTTGAGCAGGCCGCCCCACAGCACGCTGCCGACGGAGCTCTGGCCGCTGTACTGGTTCAGGGGAAGGGCGGTACCGGTTTCCGGGCCCAGCTTGGACATGCCCTTCACCTGGCCCGACTTGATCTCCTGCGCATATCCGTAGCTGAACGATGCCAGGTAGCCGAACATGTGATGGAACAGGGGATCCTCACCACCGATGGACGCGTTGAAGCCACCCGCGCCATTGCCGGTGCCGTTGTCGGGGCTCCAGGCATTCCGGAACGACGCCATCAGGGTGTTGAGCTGGGCCTGGTCGGTGCCCTGCAGGTCACCCGCGGCGGCGACGTTGGACGGCAGCGCGCGCTGGCTGGCGCCATTGCCGAACCAGTCACCGCTCACCGTGGGCGCCTTTGCGATGTTCTGCCCGGTGACGAGGGTGTTGAATCCCGCCGAGACGCCCATGTTGATCTGGCGGCCGGCGGGGAACTCCTTCGTCTTGAGGTCGACGCGGGCGCCGCTGAAGTCGCCGGGCTGGTCGGGAGTGAAGGTCTTCGAGGTGGTGATGCCTTCGAGCAGACTGGTGGGGAAGAGGTCGAGGGGCACCACCTTGCGGTCGGACTCGGCGCTCGGGATCGTGGCCCCGTTCAGCGCCGTGGTGGTGTATCGCTCACCCAGGCCGCGCACGATCACGTACTTGCCGTCTTCCACGGAGACACCGCTGACGCGCTGTACGGCCTGGCCCGCGTCGGCATCCGGCGACTTCTCGATCTGCTCGGCGCTCAGGGAGTTGACGACGTTGATGGCGTTCTTCTGGGTCTCGAACGCAGCGTTGAGCGAGCCCTTCTCCGCCTCCGCGGTCACCGCCACTTCTTCCAGTTGCACCACCGACGGGGCCAGCGAGATGTTCTGTTCGACCACGTCCTTCGACGTGACGGTCAGTCCCGTCACCGTCTTGGGCGCGAAGCCCAGCATGCGCGCGGTGATGGACACGGGCCCGGCCGGCACGTTCTGCAGGGTGTAGCGGCCGTCGATGGCGGACACCGTGTGGATGTCGCTGCCGGTGACCTGGACCTGCGCGCCGGCGATCGGTGCGCCCTGGCCACTCTCGACAATGCGACCGACGATCCGGCCGGTCTGCTGTGCAGCAAGTGCCGCGGGCACGAGCATCAGCGTGAGGAGGAAGGCAAGGTGCGCGCGCGATCGAGTGCGGTGCATGGCTCTCTGGGGCCCGGGTGCATGTCGGGCAGGCGCCGGCGATGTCCGGCAATGCCGCCCGTGGTGGAACGGCCCAAAAGTCCCCGATGCGCGTATCGGATGGCGCACCGAATTGCCACGGATCTGTCACAGAGTCACGAGCGTGCGGCGGGAGACCCCCGTGGTGTCACGAGGGAGTAACGACGGGTGGAGCCCCGCGAGATCAGCGGGGCTGCGTGGCGGGTGGTACCGGTTCGCTGGAGCTGGTGCCGGCCGATGACCGCAACAGGACTCGCTGGCGCTCATTATTGATCTTCGCGACGCGACTGCTGGACCACTCGGTCGAACCCTGTTGATAGTACTGCAGGCTGAAGGGCTCGAGTACGGGGATCTGCTCCTCGAAAAGGTAGAAGGCGGTTACCAGCTGACGAGGCTCGAGTCGCCCGTCGGTGAACTTCTGGCTGTAGGGGATGATGGAGATCGGCCGAAGCAGGCGGCCGCGGAAGACGAGGACGAGAGACTGCGCGTCGAAATTGGCACCAGGCTGCAGGCCATAGAACTGGACGAAGGCAATTCCGGGACGTGACACCGCGTTGACGCGGGCCGCCGAGTCAATGCGGGGGCGGTTGGTCTTGACCAGCGCCGCCATCGCCACATAGGCGTCCGGGGCCAGCAGGTTGATCACCCGGGGATCGAGGGGGGTGAAACGGATCTCCAGCGCCGTCGTGGCGAGGGCGATCTGCAGGTCTTCCTGCTTGAGGGTTCCGTAGCCGGGGGGCAGCACCTGCTCGGAGCTCGGAAGGTTCTGAGCGGGCAACGCCGTTGCTGCCATCGCCGAAAGTGCGAATACGATGAGTTGGCGCTTCATTCTGCCTCCTGCCGGTTCACGGCGGCCTTGATGCTCTCTCCCAGTTCCTCGATCCCCGTCCCCTCGACACTGCTGACCAGCTGCATGGAGTCTTCCGTCAGCCCGAGCGTCTTGGCGATGGCCTTGACCTGCAACCGCTGCTGCTGCCGGCCCAGCTTGTCCGCCTTGGTCAGCACCACGAGCGCGGGCCGGCCGCTCTCGGCCAGCAGGTCCTGGAAGGTGAGGTCGTCCTTCGACGGCTCATGCCTGATATCCAGCAGCCAGACGACGCCCTTCAACTGCTCTCGCCTGGTAAGGTACCCCTCGACCAGCTTCCGGTAGCCGGCACGCATGCCCTTGTTGGCATGGGCGAAGCCGTAGCCCGGCAGGTCCACCATGTAGAAGGCGGGGAAGCGGAACATGTTCATGTGCTGGGTCTTGCCGGGGGTGCCGCTGACCCGCGCCAAGCCCTTCCGGCCGGTGAGCGAGTTGAGGAGGCTGGACTTGCCCACGTTCGAGCGCCCGATGAAGGCGATCTCGGGCAGCACCGGATCGAGATTCGTGAGTGGGTCTGGAAAGGAGCCGACGAACTCTACCGGAAACTCAAGGAAAGGAGCGGGCGTCAGGCTTCCTTCTTCTGCTTGACCCGCTCCGTAACGATGAGCGGCTGGATGCCGTCGTTCACCGACTCCTTCGTGATCACCACCTCGCGCACGTCCTCCCGGGCGGGAAGATCGAACATGAGGTCGGTCATCATGGTCTCGAGGATCGACCGGAGGCCGCGGGCGCCGGTGCCGCGCTTGAGCGCCTTGGCGGCGACGGCGCGGAGGGCTTCCGGGTCGAACGTGAGGCCAACGCTCTCCAGCTCGAAGAGCTTCTTGTACTGCTTGGTGAGCGCGTTCTTGGGCTCGACCAGGATGCGCATGAGCGACTCCTCGTCGAGCGCTTCGAGCGACACCGTGACCGGCAGGCGGCCCACCAGCTCGGGGATGAGCCCGAATCGGAGCAGGTCGTCGGGCTCCACCTCGGCAAAGGGGTTCCGCGGGTCGGCACCCTTCACGCCGGCGCGGTCCTGGGTGTTGAAGCCGATGAGCTGACGGCCCGTGCGGGTCTCGATGATCTTCTCGAGCCCGTCGAAGGCGCCGCCGCAGACGAACAGGATGTCCTTGGTGTTGATCTGGATGTATTCCTGCTGCGGATGCTTCCGGCCACCCTGCGGCGGCACTGATGCCACGGTGCCCTCGAGGATCTTGAGCAGCGCCTGCTGCACGCCCTCACCCGACACGTCGCGCGTGATGCTCGGGTTCTCGGATTTCCGCGCGATCTTGTCGATTTCATCGATGTAGACGATGCCCCGCTCGCACTCCGAGACGTTGAACTCCCCCGCCTGCAGCAGGCGCACCAGGATGTTCTCCACGTCCTCGCCGACGTAGCCCGCCTCGGTGAGGGTGGTGGCGTCGGCGATGGTGAAAGGCACGTCGAGGATGCGGGCGAGCGTCTGGGCCAGCAGCGTCTTGCCGACGCCGGTGGGCCCGATCAGCAGGATGTTGGACTTGTCCAGTTCGACGTCGCCGTCGCGGCCCGACTGCGAGTTGATGCGCTTGTAGTGGTTGTAAACGGCGACGGCCAGGGTCCGCTTGGCGCGTTCCTGGCCGATGACATACTGATCGAGGACGTCCTTGATCTCCTGCGGCAGCGGTACCTGGGTAATGCTGTCGGCAACCTCGCGCTCCTCGTCCTCCGCCAGGATCTCGTTGCAGAGGGTAATGCACTCGTTGCAGATATAGACGGACGGGCCGGAGATGAACTTCCGGACCGAGTCCTTTGACTTTCCGCAAAACGAGCAGCGCAGGTGCTTGTCGTTCGACATTCAGGCCGTTTCCGGAATGTGGTGTGGGGCGAGCCGAAAGCTTGCCCGCCCCACGGGGGGCGTCAAGGGCTAGCCCGCAACCGCAGCGACCAGGCTTTCCGCACCCTTGCGGGCCGTAAACACCTTGTCAATGAGGCCATAGGCCATCGCTTCCTCGGCGCTCATGAACCGGTCCCGGTCCATGTCCCGCTCGATTGTCTCCACCGGCTGGCCGGTGTGGAGGGCATAGAGCGAGTTGAGCTTGGTGCGGAGGTAGAGAATTTCCCGAGCCTGGATCTCGATGTCGGCCGCGGTGCCCTGGGCGCCGCCGGACGGCTGGTGGATCATGATCCGGGAGTGGGGCAGGGCGGTGCGCTTGCCCTTGCTGCCCGCGGCCAGGAGGAACGACCCCATGGAGGCGGCCATGCCCATGCAGATCGTGTTCACCGGGGCCTTCAGGTGCTGCATGGTGTCGTAGATGGCCAGGCCGGACGACACGACGCCACCGGGCGAGTTCAGGTAGAGATAGATGTCCTTCTCGGGGTTATCGGCCTCGAGGAAGAGCAACTGGGCGATGATGATATTGGCGACGTCGTCGTTGATCGGCGCGCCAAGAAACACGATACGATCCATGAGCAGGCGCGAGAAGATGTCGTAGGTCCGCTCGCCGCGGCTGGAACGCTCGATGATGTACGGGGGATACAGGGCCATCGTCAGGACTTCGCCTCCGCTACGGTGGACTGCGCGAGCAGCCAGGTGAACGCCTTGTCTTCGGTGATGCTGAGTTCCAGCTCCGGCAGCCGACCCGCCTTCTGGAGCTGGCCATAGAGATCTCCGGCCGACACGCCGCGCGCGGCCGCGAGCGCGCCGATCCTCTCGTCGATCTCGGCCTCGGTGGCCTGCAGCTTCTCCCGCTCCACCAAAGCCCCGAAGATCAGGTCGCGGCGCACCTGCGCCTCGGCGATGGAATGAAACTGCTCCTCGAACTTTGCCAGCGCCTCGTGCGGCTCCTGCGGAATGCCGAACTGGTGCGCGTAGGCATGCAGCCAGCGGTGCACCAGCGAGTGCGGGGCCGGGATGTTGTTGGCGGCGACGAGCTCATTGATCAGCGCCGAGCGGACCTGCGCGTCGGCGGTGCGCTCGGCGTCACGGGCCAAGTCGGTGCGAATGGCGTCCTTGAGCGAGGCCAGCGTCTCGAAGTCGCCCACCTCGTTCGCGAACGCGTCGTCGAGCGGGGGCAGTTCCTGGCGCTTGATCTCGTGCAGGGTGACGCGGACGCGCCGAGTCTGCCCGCGCCGCGCCTCATCGGGATGGTCCTCGGGGAACCGGACGTCGGCCTCGACCGTCTGGCCGGCCTCGAGACCCATGACCTTCTCTTCGAGATCGGGCACCGCCTGGTTCTGTCCCAGCACGATGTTGTGGGGGTTGGACTCGCCCACCTTGCCGTCATCGATCGGGGCCACCTCGATACGGACCATATGTCCGGGCGCCGGCTTCCCACCCTCGACGGGGAGCCAGTTGGCCTTCCGATCGCGCATGCGGTCGAGCTGCGCGCTGATCGCGGCTTCGTCCACCGGGACCACTGTGCGGGTGAAGCTGAAGCCGCCGGTGCGGGCCAGGGTGATCTCGGGACGGACCTCGACCACGAGCTCAAACTCGACGGGGCCACCCTGCTCGAACTTGAGGTTCCGGACCGAGGGATCGGAAATGGGCTTCAATCCCTGTTCCGCCTGCGCGGTTTCCCAGCTCTCGCGGATCACGTCCTCGAGCACGGCCTGCTTGATGGCCTGGTCAAAACGCTTCCGGACGATAGCGACGGGGGCCTTGCCGGGGCGGAACCCGGGGAGGCGAGCGCGGCTGGCGTACATGGCTACCGCCTTGTCCTCGGCCTGCTTGACCCGTTCGACCCCCACGGTGACCTGGAGGGACCGGGAAGCGGCATCCTCGGACTTCTTTTCGATGGTGATGTTGGACATAGGGCAAAGATAATAGGGCGGGTAAGGCGGGTAAGGCGGGTAAGGCGGGTAAGGCGGGTAAGGCGGGTAAGGCGGGAAGAGGGGTCACGCCGGGGTCACGGAGCGTGGGTAGGATGTGGCAGGTCGTAGGCTTGTTTCCGCACACTGCCCGGAGATCCTGCATGCACCTCGCCCGGACACGAACGACTTCAGATCGCATCATGATGCTGGCATTGAGTGGGTGCACGGCCCTCACGACCGGCTGCGGTGCCGGTTGGCGCCAGACCCCGATTGACTCCCCGGGATCGCTGTCGCCTCGGCAGCAGGCCCAGGTGTGGGTCCATGGCGGCGCGCCGCTTCGGCTCAAGGAGGTGCGCTGGACAGCGGATTCGGTGTTCGGCCGGCCGTACCTTGCCGAGCTCGACGGGGACACGGCCAAGGTGATTGCCATTCCACGCTCTCGCGTCGATTCGGTGCGGACTGGCAATCCGTCGGCGGGGCTGTGGAAAACGACCGGCCTGGTCCTCGTGGGCTTGTTTGTCGTCGGCATCGCCGCATGCGCCTTGGGACAGTCCTGCCAGCTCGGCGATTGAACGCCGGCAACCTCCTTCCTCCTCGCACTTCCCGCAGTTCCTCACGGCCTCACGGCCTCACGGTTGAATGTGAAATATTTCACATGAACCTGCGCATTGCGTAGCGCCGGCACGGCCGGTACAATCCCGACGCTGTTCATAGACGCAGGCGGCGCTGTAGTAAGGAAGCCGGTACCAAGCCGGCGCGGCCCCGCCACTGTATGAGGCCCGCGAGACGATCCGCGGACTGGTGTCGCCAAGGACAAGCCACTGGGGACGGTCTGCTCCCTGGGAAGGCCGGTGACGCTGCCTCGAGCCAGGAGACTGGCCCGCCTGCGCCCGCAGCATGTCTCTCCAGGGAGGGACGCGGGGGCAGGCGACATCTCCGCGCGGAGGAGATGACGCTTTTCAGCACCCCCCGTTCCAGGAGCCGGAACAGGTGGGTGTTTTTCTTTGTCTGATCGTCATGCTGCTCGCCGCCTGCCAGGGTGGCGGCAGGGATGCCCCGGCCGGCAGCGCGTCGATCGCGCTGACCGATGACGCCGGTCACGCCGTCCAGCTCGCCGCCCCCGCCCAGCGCGTCATCTCCCTCGTTCCCAGCGTCACCGAAACCATCATCGCCCTCGGCGCGGGCAACCGCATCGTTGGACGCACCG
>Ga0315287_10003030_pt1 | contig 16115 bp, 8 predicted proteins | sample YL17G11_0_MG_FD_205037 | JGI IMG/M metagenome (GOLD analysis project Ga0315287, IMG submission 205037) | Sediment microbial communities from Yellowstone Lake, YNP, Wyoming, USA - YL17G11_0 | ecosystem: Environmental > Aquatic > Freshwater > Lake > Sediment | place: USA: Wyoming | collected... | reverse complement strand
TGATACCGGTACCGCTGGTCAGAGTCGCCAGGGTGAAGCCGGACCCGTTACCGATGTGCAGCTGACCGTTGGTCGGCGTCGCGACTGTACCAGTACCACCGTTGGCTACCCCGAGAGTACCAGAGGTAATAAACGCCGCGCTGTGCACCGGCAAGTCCGTCGCCGTCAAGGCCCTGAGCGAAGGTGCACCCGAAGCTCCGCTGGGAGTCGCGAACATCAAATTCGCAGCTCCCGTCGTAACACCCGTACCGCCGTTGGCCACAGCAAGGGTGCCTGTGACGGCTGCGCCTTGGGACAGGTTGAGCGCGCTAAACGACGGAGTGCCGCCGCCACTTGGGACCGTAAGGCTTTGGTAGGCTGCACCAGCAGCAGTGGATAGGATATTGCTGGACGTGTTGCCAAGCAAAACACCATTGTTAGTGAAGCTGGTCGCACCAGTACCGCCGTTGCCGACAGGAAGGGTGCCCGTGACCAAAGCGGCTGGGACCGCCGGAAGATCCGCACTCACCAGCGTGGTGCCAGCCAGGACGCGGCCCTTGGTATCGACGGTGACTTTGCTGTAGCTACCAGCCGTGACACCAGTGGTTGTCAAAGTTGGACTTGGATAGGTGCCGGCAAGGTCACCGCTGGCTGCGCCCGAGGGAGCAAGTCCCGAGACCCAACTAAACGAGCCGGCGCCATTGGTCGCCAAAGCCTGACCCGAACCACCATCCGCTGTTGGCAACACCCAAGTCACCGACGCTGCCAAGGCGTCTGGAGCTTTTAAATTAATGGCGAAGGTGTTGGCGCCATTATTGAGCGTCATTAGGTTGGATGCAGCGCCTGTGCCGCGGATCGTTAGGCCGCCAGTGGTCGAGATCGCGCCTGAGGCGATCGTGCCGGAGGTGTTAATCGTGGTGGATCCAGTGATCAATGAAGCGCCGTTGATTGTACCCGCACTGATGACTGGGCTGGTCAGCGTTTTGTTTGTCAAGGTGTCGGTCGTGGCACGGCCCACCAAGGTGTCGGTGCTGATTGGAAGAGTCAGAGTGCCGATGTTGACGATGGTTCCAATCAGAGGAGCGGTCAGTGTTTTATTGGTGAGTGTTTCGGTTGCTGCTTCAGTGACCACCACACCACTGGTCGGGAAGGTCGCCGATGAGTTAACACCAGTACCGCCGTTGGCCGTCGCCAAGGTACCAGAGGTGATTAAAGCTGCTGAGTGGGCAGGAATATCGGAAGCCGCCAGTGAAGCGCCTGCAGTGACGCGACCTTTGGCATCGACGGTGACTTTGGCATAAGACCCAGCAGTGACTCCGGTAGGTGCCAATGTTGCAGCGGCGGAGCCTGGACCAGCTGCCGTCAAGTCACCTGTAAGAGCCGTGATATAGCTACCAGAGGCTTGTTTAGCCGTGAATGCGGCGTAGTCCGCATTGGAAATCAAACCTGCGGTGACACTAGCACCGGATGCCAGCGGAATACTCAGCGTATGAACGTTGGTTGCCGAGTTGATCGCTGGAGTAGTGCCGGTAGCAGCCACAGCAAAAGTCTGGGTACTGCCCGACTGTCCACCCAGGCTGGTGAGTCCAGCGCCGGATACACCAAGGGCCTGGGCTGCTGCGCCGTCCCAGTACTTCATCTGGTTGGTGGCGGTGTTAAACCAAATCTTGCCTTTGTCGGCAGCAACGAGCCCAGCTGGGTCGACGCCGTAGGTACCAAGATTTAAGGTTTTAGAAGCGGCGAGCGCCATGTTACCGATGCTAGTCAAGTCCTGAGTGCCGATGTTCCAAGGCCCAGTCAGCGGCGTGGTGCCATCTTTCTTAACCATCAGCGATGGATCGGCTGATGCAGAAATCGTGATCGTGCCAGCGGCGTTGGTCACGGAAAGTCCAGTACCACCGACAAGATTGGACAGACTATACCCAGCTCCATTCCCAACCAGGATTTGGCCGTTCGTTGGCGTTGTAGTCAGTCCCGTACCGCCGTTGCCGGTAGCGAGAGTGCCGGTAACTCCAGTGCTTAATGGAAGGCCGGTTAAGTTGGTCGCGACACCGCTTGCAGGAGTGCCGAGTAATGGTGTGACAAGTGTTGGGCTGTTTGAGAGGACCAGGCTGCCCGTGCCAGTCGATGTCGAGACCCCTGTACCGCCGTTGGCGACGGCCAGTGTGCCAGAAACTGCCGCAGTAGTGCCAAGATTCACGGTGCCAAAGATTGGTTGGTTAGACCCGTTGACAGTCATGACTTGACCCGTGGTTCCTGTAACACTCGAAAGCGAACCAGCGCCGGCACCGATGACGACACCGTTGTTGGTGATGGTGGCGGCGCCAGTGCCGCCGTTGGCGACGCTGAGCACTCCCGAACTGATGATCGAAGCGGAAAGTGGCGGAATATCCCCTACTATGAGCGCAGAACCAGCAGTGACGCGGCCTTTAGCATCGACCGTCACTTTGGTATAACTGCCTACTGTGACACCGCTGGTGGCGAGTGTCGGGCTTGGGTATGTGCCAACCAAATCACCCCCGGCCGCACCAGATGCGCCGCCGGTACCGCCCCCGACTCCGGTGGTCCAACTAAATGAGCCAGCACCGTTAGTCGATAGCAATTGGCCGGCGCTACCGTCGGCCGTTGGTAAGACCCACGTGACTGAAGCCGCCAAAGCGTCGGGTGCTTTAAAATTTAAGGCAGAGGTATTGCCACCATTGTTTAGCGTGAGCACGTTGGCGGCAGTGCCGTTGCCTCTGATCGTCAGGCCCGCATTGGTAGCAATGGCACCAGCGGTGATGGTTCCAGTGGTGTTTATCGAGCTAGATCCCGCAATCAGCGAGGCCCCGTTGATGGTGCCCGCAGTGACAATAGGACTGGTCAGCGTTTTGTTGGTCAAGGTGTCGACGGTATTGCGTCCGACCAGCGTGTCTGTTGAGCTTGGCAGCGTGAGGGTTCCGCTATTGACGATCGAACTCATCAGAGGCGCCGTCAGAGTTTTGTTGGTGAGAGTCTCCGTGGCCGCCTCGGTGACGATCACACCCGTGGTCGGAAAGGTTGCGCTTGAAGTGATGCCGGTACCGCCGTATGACGCCCCCAAGGTGCCGGAGCTGATGCTGTTGGCCGTGGTTACCGTCGCCAGCGTGACCGGCAACCATTTGCTGCCGTCGTATTGCAGCACTTGCCCAGATCCCGGTGTCGTGGTGCTAATGCTTTGGCCTTGCAAGGACGCGGCACTGGTTGCAGGGGTGCCCCAAATCAAATTGCCGCTGTTGTCTTTAGTGAGGAATTGGTTGGTGCCTGGGGAGCTGCTCAGCGATAATCCGAGGCTGCCACTGGAATCAAAGGCCAAGGTTTTGCCGTCGACTGGCACCTTCATAGCGTAGGGCATCGCGCTGAGGTGTTGACGAGGGTAGGTGACGTTGTGGGTGTGGTCGGTGACTTCGACGTAGGTATCTTGGCTGGAGTCAAAGACGAGCGCCATTTCCGCAGAGGTCAGTTGGCCGATGTCTACTTGGAAGACGCCGTCTTCAAGTGGGACGTTGCTGAAGGACATATTGCTCACGCCAACCGGGTTGCCGCCTGAGGCGGAGCGGAAGAATTTCAATTCGATGTTTACCGGCCCCGTGACTGCGACATCGGAGCTGTTGGCGAGTCTGCCGCCGTAGCTGAAGACAAATGGGCCGGCGAAGCTTGGCGCCGAGGCTAAGTAGAGTAGGGATGCGGCGGCAATGTAACTGAACCGTTGGAGGCGACCCATGGCTATCTCCTAGTAAGGATTAAGTCCTCCATCGGTAAACTCCGGCGTCGCCTGAGATAAAATTGGTTTACTTCTTGATAACAACAGGTTGGCGGGCCAAAAGGGTGGGGATTTCCTAGCCGAGCCAGGAAGGGCGAGTTCTCGCACTTTTTCAGTGGTCGTACCTACCGTGTGACGCAACAGCGAGCGACCGAGCGATTTGTCTTCCTCGCGGCTTTATAACTAAACAATATTAAAGATTAAATCGAAAATCATTGGGCAAGGGTAAAGTTCCTTCGTCGTAGTGTCGATAGGATCGTTGAGGTTAGGGCCTTAAGGCACACCCACCATCCAGGAGTCATCATGACCAAGGGCAGCACCACGATCAAATCGCTCGTCACAGCATCCTTCGCGGTGGCCTTGGCGGTGTTTCTGAACAGCTGTGGCGGTACAGCGACCTCACCCAAGGCGTCCAAGCGCCAGGGGCCAGACGCAGGCAATGCGCTAGGCACATGCCCTAAGGCGCAGCTGAGCCTCGCTGCGGTTCCGAATTATACGGACACGATCCAAGCCTTCTTGGCGGCAAAATGCGTCACCTGTCATAATGTGACGAAACCATTGCTCAACTCCTATGCGACGGCGACGGCTGCAGCGCAGGTGAGCTTAGCTGATATTCAATCGGGTAAGATGCCCATCGGTAGCACTGTAAGCGCCACGGAAAAAGCAGCCTTTGCCGCTTGGGTTGCCGCCGGTATGCCGCAATCCGCGGCGGCCGCGCCTTCGCCGGCGGTCATGCCTGGCGTTGGCTCCGGAACTGGTACCGGCAGTGGCGTTACTGTTAGCGTCGGTGCAGGTACTGGCTCCGCCGCCGGAACAGCCAATGGAAGTGGCTCAGTGTCTGGCAGCACCAGCGCTGTGACTCCCAATACAGCGCCCGCAGCTGCGACACCGGCAGCCTGTGTTCCAGCAACTGGTGGGACGCCATCCGACGCCAATGCGGTTCCAGCGAGCGGCGGTGGTGATCCACAGGCGCCAGCGCCTACGCCGGCACCTGCACCTGCACCAGCGCCTACGCCGGCACCTACGCCGGCACCAGCGCCGGCACCAGCGCCTACGCCGGCACCAGCGCCTACGCCGGCGCCAGCACCAGCGCCGGCACCAGCGCCTACGCCGGCACCAGCGCCTACGCCGGCGCCAGCACCAGCACCGGCTCCTCCACCAGCGATCACTTACACCAACACGATTGAACCCTATCTCAACGGACATTGCACCGGGTGCCACCTAGCCGGCGGTTCAAAGCCTCGCCTGGATACCTATGCGACGGCCAAAGCCGGTGCGTCCAGCTCCTATTCATCGATGGTGGCAAAGAGGATGCCACGAGGTTTGGGGGCAGCCTCGGCGACGGAGTTGGCCAAGTTCCAAGCCTGGATTGCGGCTGGTACACCAGAGTGACAGACCAGGTGGAACCCGCCACCGTCCACCTTCGACCATCGAAGGTGGATGGTGTTTACGAGGCGAGCGAGGTCACTTCCGGGCTCGCCTCGTCCATGCCTAGCTCTAACCAGCGGGCGTTGAGGGAGACGATTTGCGGGTCGCTGTCTCCGAGTCGCTGTCTGAGCTTTTTCACGTAGGTACGTAGCTGCTGTGTTGCCGCCTTCGGCAGCGACAGGCTTTGATGCAGCTGTCCTTTGATGAAGATGTGCGCATCGAGCAGCAGGCACAGCGTATTTGGTTCCGCTTCGGCGCGAGCTAGCCATTGGTAGAGCGCTGCCAAGGTCTCTTGTAACTGGTCGAGGTCACTGCTGTCGCAGGCCCGAGCCAGTCCAGCCAAGGCGTCCGTTCCCTTGATTTGCACTAGCGGTATTCTGGCGATCTGTGAGCGTTGACCAGCCCGACGCAGGAAGGCCAAAAAGTCGCGCCTTTGGGCCGGGGTATGGCGATGGTAGTCGGTCGTGGAGAGCACTAGCCAGGCCTCTTCAAAGCGCGGGTCATGCGGCGACAAGGCCACGGCCTTGAGGCGGGCGATGTCGCGCAGGGCGATCTTATCGATCTGGGCATGGTGGAGGATCTGACTAGGGTAGCCGATGGCTCGGACGGCATTCAGCAGCTCATCCTTTAGATCGTGGTCGGAGTTGGTGATGCGCTCATGAACGGCCAAGATGAGCGAAAGGGCATTGTCCTTTTCGCGGAATCCGCGCCACGCGACGCTGCTGATCTGAGCTAAGACCTGGGCGATATCGGTGGCGGTTTGGGCATTGTTTAGCTGCAGTGTCAGCAGTCGGTGAATGCGGTAACTGGCGTCGCTTGGCTCGAAATCAAACAGCGCTTGGCGCATCGTATCAAGGTCGAAGTAGCGCTGTAGCCGGGGAATGAGCTGCTCGAAGCGCACGATGAACATGAGCACTTGCACCCCTCCCGCGCCGCCCACCGGAATCGGGCAGGGTTCGAGCACCGAGTGCATCGCTGGTGCTTCCTGCAGCAGGCGTTCACGCGCCTGGGGGCCGAGCCAGACAAAGTTGCCGATGCCGCCGTGTTTAGCCAGGTAGTCGAGCATCGCGTTGCGCAACGGCGACGGCAGCGTCGCGATTTGTACATCGTAGCGGGCACGGTTGGCCGTTTGCGTCATGTGCTGATCGATCCAGTCGAAGTCAAAATGAAAGAACCACTGGTTACGCCGAATCAGCGATGCGACGTTGACCTTATCGACGACTTGGGCCAGACCAGGGTCGACGATCGGCAGCAGCGAGACTAGGCCCTTGATGCGCCGCTCGACCAGTGGGCCGGCATCGAGGTACAGGCAAGCGAACATCTTTAGTGCATCGATACAAGGCCTTACCGCCGGCTCGGGATCGATGGCGCCGGAGACTAAATTCGAGGCGGCACTGCTGTGCAACTCGAGCGGACCGAGTACGGCATTGACACAGCGCTGGATTTCTTCGCTGCGGATTTGCAGGATGGACGCTGGCAAAACCGCCTGCAGCTGCGTACCGGGATCATGGTCGATCATGAAATTGGCGGTTTTCAGGCCGATCGTCGCGGCCCAGTTTTTGCGTTGACCTTCGTAGCGAGTGAGAAAACGCAGGGCTGAGGCTGGAGCCAGCTTGGCACTCAGTAGACTATGGTGCTGCTCGCGGGAGACGGTGCGAAGGCCGTCCAGGCTGAAGTACATGCAGCCAAACCAGCTAAACGAAAACACCGTGAGGATGCGGCCGATTAAGGTGCTGCCGTCATGGTCTGAGAGCGACCATGCGATGTTTAGGCCGAGGCTTGCCACGGCACCGAGGGCCCCAATCAGCAGCGCCTTTCGTTTTGCACTGTGCTCAGGTCCTGCTGGTAGGCGCAGACGGATGGACCCCAGGATGCTTTGCGGATCAAGACGCAGCGTCTTGATCTGGCCAAAAGCCAGGGCCATCATGAGCGGCCCGGCGCTTAGGATGATATCGCGGGCCATTGAGGTCACCTGGTGGAATGTTGCTAGTGGCACCCAGGATTGCGCCAGAAAGCCAAAGCCGCCAACCAGCGCCAGCGCGCCAGATGCGACGCGCTGCGGTAGTTGGGTCCATAATCCACTGATCTTTAGCAGCTGGCCCATGAAGAAGAAGTAGGCGTAGACGTAGGCCACCTGTCCAGCCAAAGATAGTGCAAAATAGCTGGTTTCGCTGAGATGGTGGACGCTGTGGTTGACGTCGATGGCCGACGAGAAGGCCAGCGCTGCCGAGCCCGCGGCACTGGCGATGCGGGCTGATTGGGGTTGAATCGTCGCAGAAAAGCTGCTGATAATGGCGGCGCTGCTAAACATCATGGTGAGACCGAGCATGACACAGGTAGCATACGGTAGCTCGCCGCTGAACAGCGCACCTAAAAAGCCGCCACCAGCCGCCAGCTGCAGGCCTAGCATTAAGCTAAGCACTGCGGCCATGGAGCTCATGGTCACTTTTGGATGGGCGGGTCTTATTGCGGGCATGAAGCACCTTTGTCAGCCGGTCGGACGACATCTCGAACACTTAGAGGACTAGGATGCCGCATGGACCTCCGGTCGTACGGCTCGAAGCGGTATTTCGACGGTAAAGCGGGTCCCGACATGAAGCTTACTGGTTGCGCTCATCGTACCGTTCATATCTTGGACGATGCCGTAGCACAGGGCTAGGCCGAGGCCGGTGCCTTCGCCGGGATCCTTGGTGGTGAAGAACGGGTCGAAGATGCGCGGTAGATGTTCGGGTGAAATACCAACGCCGTTATCGGCGACCTCGTAGACACCGAAGATCTGGTTGTTGGCATCGACTCGGGTGGAGGCTTTGATGCTGACGGTGCCGCCGCCTGGTAAGGCTTGGATGGCGTTTTGAATGAGGTTGAGAAAGACCTGGATGATACGGTTGCGGTCCGTCACCAGGAGGTGCTCGTTGCCATCGAAGTCCTCCTTGAGGTGGATGCTGCCGGCCTTTTGGATCGCCGCGCGGCTAAAGCGCATCGCCGTGCGGATGGCATCTAGCGTGTTGATCTCGGGGAGTTTGGATTTGGGTGTTTCGAGGGGGTTTTGCCGGGCAAAATCCAGCAAGCCTTGAACGATTTGCTTGCAGCGCTGGGTCGCGGCTTCGATCTCGACGACGTCTTGATAGTGCGAACTATTCTTGTCCATTTCGCGCAGTAGCATCTGCGAAAAGATCAGGATGCCGCCCAGTGGATTATTGATTTCGTGGGCCACGCCGCCGGCCAGAAGTCCGATCGAGGCGAGCTTGTCTTGCTGCGCCAACTGACTTTGCATCTTTTTCGCCTCGGTGCGGTCGCGGTAGACGTGGACGACGCCGTCCTTGACGCCGTTGGCATCCAGGAGCGGCTGGGCCGTAACCTCATAGAAGCGGTCACCGCGCACACCGGCCAGTTCAAAGGAACTATTGGCGGTGCTGTTCGCCTGTTTCTTCAGTTGGCATCCGGTGCAAGGGGATTTGCGGCCGGCAAAGACCTCAAAGCATTTGCGCCCGACAATGTCTTTGACGGCAGCTTTGCCGAGCCGGGCGACGGCGAGGTTGGCCTTGCTCACGACGAAGTCGTTGCCGATGATCATCAGCGGATCGACCAAGGCGTCGATCGTGGACATCCACTGGCGCTTTAAGTCTTCGACGAACTTCAGCAGCTCGCCCTCGCTGCTGAGTGGCTGTGCTGCGGGCGCTGCAGCGGTAGCTTTTGCCGCCACAGGTTTGGCCTTCTTCGCAATGGGCGTGCGTACGGTCCTTTTTACGGGCATGACGATCCTCAAGTCGGGAGGAGTTGATCTCCGTCTCTACCTGGGATGTTTCGGAGCTTTGCCAAAAAAGTTGAGGCCCTGGCCGCCTCTTCAGGCTGGCCAGGGCCAATCAATCGGAGCCTAACCAATTTAAGCGCTAGTGGGCAAAGGCCAACTCGGCGCTACCGACTTCGGTTTCGGTGATTTTACGCAATTTCTCAAATAGCTCGTCTTGGTCTTTGACGTTGTCGCCTGGTTGGCGCCAGACCAGAGCGTGCATCAACACAGTGTCCATGTGCTCCACGGGGACGATGGTCACCTCTTTGAGGATCTGCTTCGGCAGCTCGAGGATGTCCTGCTCGTTGTCCTTGGGGATCAGGACCTTTTTGATTCCACCGCGATGCGCCGCGATGATCTTCTCTTTGAGTCCACCGATCGGCAGCACCCGGCCACGCAGGGTGATCTCACCGGTCATCGCCACGTCTTTGCTGATCGGACGATTGGTCAAAGCGCTGGTCAAAGCGGTCGCCATGGCGATCCCGGCGGACGGGCCATCCTTAGGGATTGCACCCTCTGGCACGTGAATATGGATGTCGATCTTGGCGTAGAAGTCGTCATCAAGACTGAGGAACTTGGACCGCGAACGGACATAGCTAAGCGCAGCCTGTGCCGACTCCTGCATGACTTCGCCGAGTTTGCCGGTGCACGTCAGTTTGCCCTTGCCGGGCAGGATCGAGACTTCGGCGACCAACAGATCACCGCCGACCTCAGTCCATGCTAGGCCGGTGCACAGGCCGATCTCGTGGTGTTGATTGGTCAGGCCGATGCGGAAGCGGCGTGGTCCAAGGTATTTGTTGATGCTCTTTTCGGTGACGTTCTCGACGATTTTAAGATCGATGATGCCATCGGTCTTAACCTCGTTGGTATTGCCTTCGTGGTACTTCTCCAGGTGCTTGCGTGCCATCTTACGAAAGACCGAGCCAATCTCACGCTCCAGACTCCTCACGCCGGATTCCCGCGTGTAGTAGCGGACTAGCTCTTTGAGAGCGGCCGGGCTGACGGTGACGCTGCCCGTGGACAGGCCGTTGGTCTTGATCTGTTTTGGCACCAGGTACTGTTTGGCAATCGCGCACTTCTCTTCTTCGGTGTAGCCGACCAGGCGGATGATTTCCATGCGGTCGAGTAGAGGCTTCGAGATCGTGTGCAGGCTGTTGGCGGTGGCCATAAACAAAACTTTAGATAGGTCGAAGTCGATATCCAAGTAGTGGTCGACAAAAGTCGTATTTTGCTCTGGATCGAGCACCTCGAGCAGAGCCGAGGTCGGGTCGCCGCGGAAGTCCTGGCTGAGCTTATCGATCTCATCGAGCAACACCACCGGGTTGGCGCTGCCGGCCTTTTTCAAGGCATTGATAATCTTGCCAGGCATGGAGCCAATATAGGTGCGGCGATGGCCGCGAATCTCGGCCTCATCGCGCACGCCACCGAGGGAAATACGGACGAACTTGCGACCGGTGGCTTCGGCGATGCTCTTGGCCAGGGAGGTCTTGCCGACGCCAGGAGGTCCGGCGAGGCACAGGATGGGGCCCTTCATCTCGGTGACTAAGGTGCGTACTGAGAGAAATTCGAGGATGCGCTCTTTGACCTTCTCCAGGCCGAAATGATCGTTATCCAGGACTTTGCGGGCGAAGTTGATATCGCGTTTCTCGGCGGTCAGTTCGTTCCACGGTAGCGACAGCACCGTCTCGATGTAGTTGCGGACGACCGTCGCTTCTGCCGACATCGCCGACATATGCTTGAGTTTGCGCAGCTCTTTGGTGACTTTATCGCGTGCCTCTTCGGACAGCTTCTTCTTCTTGATGAGGGTTTCGATCTCTTGGAGTTCGGCGCGGCCGTCGTCGCGGTCGCCTAGCTCCTTTTGGATCGCTGCCATCTGTTCGTTGAGGTAGTACTCCTTTTGCGTCTTTTCCATCTGCCGCTTGACGCGGGCGCGAATCTTTTTCTCGACGCGCATGATTTCAATTTCCGATTGGATAAAGCCGTAGAGCTCCTCCAAGCGGACGCGCGGGTCGGTCTGCTCTAGGAGTCGCTGCTTGTCCTGGAGCTTCAGATTGGTCAAATGCGCAACGAGGGTGTCGGCGAGCTTGGATTCGTTCTCGATCTGGGCGATCGACAGCAGCATCTCTGGCGGAATGCGCTTGTTCAAGCGGACGTAATTATCGAAGGCCATCTTCACGGTGCGGGTGAGCGCTTCGTTTTCGACACCGGCCGATGCGGCTTCAACCAGCGGCTCGGCCTCGACCATAAAGTATTCTTCGGTTTGCAGGTAGTCGATCACCTTGGCGCGGCGTTGACCTTCGACCAAGACTTTGACGGTACCGTCTGGCAGGCGCAGGAGCTGCAGGATGACCGAGATCGTGCCCACGCGGTAGATATCCTCAGCGCTGGGATCGTTGGTCTTGGCCTTGATCTGCGCTGCAAGGAGGATTTCCTTGTTGGCCGCCATGGCTTGCTCTAGGGCTTGAATCGATTTGTCGCGGCCTACAAACAGGGGCACGACCGTCGACGGAAACACCAAGATATCGCGAAGGGGCAACAAGGGAATACGGACACGCTGCGATTTCGATGCTGGTTCAGTCGTCATACCAAAGCCTCCTGATCGGTCAACTAGCGCCGAATAAAGCAACTAACCCGCCGAAGGTCGAGACAAATTTTACTAGGTGGCGCTCCGAGTCATCTTATCGCATGTGCCAGGGGAAAGCCTAGAAACTTTGATATCGCTGCGTAAATTCTTTGCGACGGCAGATGAGGGAAAAAATAGCTGAGGTTGGCTAGATACGTGGCGACGATTTTTTGGGGGCTGCTGTGCAAAAAACAGTCAAAAGAAAGGGCCCGACCGACGGCAAGCCGTCGTGGCGGACCCTGTAGGCATCGCTGCTGGACTTAGCTCTGGCTGCCGCCAGTGCCGAATTCCCGCTTCTCATGGCCCTCTTTGCTGTTGGTCTCGGCTTCCGAGCGGTAGACGAGGATCGGATCCGCGTCGGCGACGATCACCTCTTCGGTGACGACGACCTCTTTGAGGTTCAGCTGCGAAGGCATTTCGTACATGACCTCGAGCATCGCCGTTTCCAGGATCGAACGCAGGCCGCGGGCGCCCGTCTTACGCTTGAGTGCTTCCTTCACCACGGCGCGTAGCGCGCCGTCGGTAAATTTAAGCTCGACCGTTTCAAAATCAAACAGCTTCTTGAACTGCTTGACGATGGCGTTCTTGGGCTCCGTCAAGATCCGGATCAGCGCCGCCTCGTCGAGTTGACCCAAGGAGCAAACGATCGGTACCCGACCGATGAACTCGGGAATCATGCCAAACTTCATCAAGTCTTCGGTTTGGACTTTGGACAGTAAGGCGCCGACATCCTTTTGCAGCTTGGAGCGGATTTCCGCGCCAAAACCCATCGAAGCGACCTCGATGCGGCCCTGGATGATGTCCTCTAGCCCGGCAAAGGCACCGCCGCAGATGAACAGGATGTTGGTCGTGTCGACCTGCAGGAACTCCTGCTGTGGGTGCTTACGGCCACCGCGTGGTGGCACGTTGGCGATGGTCCCTTCGATGATCTTGAGGAGTGCTTGCTGCACGCCCTCACCGGAGACGTCGCGGGTGATCGATGGATTCTCACCCTTGCGGGCGATCTTATCGATCTCATCGACGTAGGCGATGCCGCGCTGCGCCAACTCGACGTCGTAGTCGGCATTTTGCAGCAGGTTAAGGATGATGTTCTCGACATCCTCGCCGACGTAGCCAGCCTCGGTGAGGTTGGTCGCATCGGAGATGGTGAAGGGAACATTCAGGATGCGCGCCAAAGTCTGGGCGAGCAGCGTCTTACCCGAACCGGTAGGACCGATCAGCAGAATGTTCGACTTCGACAGCTCGACCTCGTCGCCTTTGGCTTTGTGGTCGATGCGCTTGTAGTGGTTGTGCACCGCTACCGAGAGGATCTTTTTCGCCGATTCCTGGCCGATGATATAATCGTCGAGGACCTTCTTGATGTCCTTGGGATTGGGGATCTTGCCCGATGGACTGAGCAGCTCCTCCTTCTCGACTTCTTCGGCGATGATATCGTTACAAAGCTGAATGCATTCGTCACAGATGTAGACGTTCGGCCCGGCGATCAGCTTTTTGACCTCACGCTGCCCCTTGCCGCAAAAGCTACAGTGCAGCCCTGAGTCTTTGCCTGCCATGTGTCTGTTCCCCTCTCTTGCGCAACCATCTCTTTGAGTGCGGTGCCACCTCGGCACCTCACCTAAGCACTAGGAGTGCCTCACTCGGCCTTCTTTTTCTTTGCAGAAGGCGCGATTTCGTCGACGATACCATAGTCCTTGGCCTGTTCGGCCGACAAAAAGTAATCCCTGTCGATGTCGTTGGCGATGACTTTTTCGCTCTTACCCGTATGAAATGCCAGAAGTTCGATCATCCGAGCTTTGGTCTTGATAATCTCTTGGGCTTGAATCTCGATATCGGTCGCTTGACCGGTCGCTCCGCCGAGTGGTTGGTGGATCATAACGCGAGCATTGGGCAGAGCGTAGCGCTTGCCTTTGGTCCCCGCAGCGAGCAACCACGCACCCATCGAGGCACACTGGCCGACGCAGTAGGTCCGAACATCGGGACGGATGACCTGCATGGTGTCGTAGATCGCCATTCCAGCCGTGACCGAGCCTCCCGGAGAGTTGATATAAAAATGAATGTCTTTGTCCGGATCGGTGCTCTCTAAGAATAACATCTGCGCCACGATCAGGTTGGCCACATCGTCGTAGACTGCCGAACCGAGAAAAATAATCCGGTCTTTGAGTAGCCGAGAGTAGATGTCATACGAGCGCTCGCCGCGGTTGGTCTGGTCGACAACAATTGGTACAAGTGGCATAAAACCCTTCCTCAATCAGCAGGTTAACCGTAGCCGTGCAGGTAGCCGCAAAGGCCCACACTGGCAGTCATTGCGCCCTATTTCGCGAACCCATAGGAATTCTTACTCTATTTTACCTGTTCAGCCAATACCTCTTCGGCTGCTAGCGAAAGCGGAACGGACCTACCATAAGTGGGATCGACTGGCGGGGGGAAACCTTTAGCGGGACAGGGCGTCCCGCTTCCGGCAGAGGGCTTAAAGGGCGGTTGGGATTTCTGTAACTTTGGCACTTTTAATCAGTAATTCCAGGGCCAACTCGAACATCAAATTCTCTCGGATGCGAGGCTCGATATTTTTCCTGACCTGGACTTTTTGCTTGGCTTCGGTGATGCCGGAGGAGGCCAAAACCTCGTCGAGGCGGGTGTTCACGTCAGCCGCAGTGACTTCGATCTTTTCCTGTTGGGCGACGTGCCACAGCAGCAGGGTGTTTTGGGTCCGCTGCTTGGCGGTCTCGAGTAGGCTCTGGCGCAGGTCGTTGTTGCGGAGGGCCTCCTTGCGCTTGGCCTCTGGATGCTGGGCCAACTCCTCCTGGATGATGCTGTCGATCACTTGATCGACCATCGCTGGCGGCACCTCAAAGGGTTGCGCCGAGAGGATCTTGCTCAGCACTGCGGTCTCTAGCTTTTGCCGGCCGAGGTCCTTGGCCCGGTTGGCCAAGTGCTCTTCGACATTCTTCTTCAGGACATCCGCGCTCTCGAGGCTCAGGTCCTTGGCAAACTCGTCATCCAGCGCTGGGATATCGAGGTGCTTGAGGTCGTTGACGGTCACGGTAAAGGTCAGCGTTTTGCCAGCCAGGTCCTTGTCGCCGTAGGACTCGGGCAAGGTGACGGGGCCGGTCTTGCTGGCGCCGATAGCGGTGGCGACGATCAGGTCTTCGAGTTCGGGGAACAGCTCGCCGTCACCCAGCACCACGCTCATATTCTTGGTGTCGAGGCTCGCCAGCTCCTTGCCGTCCAAGGTGGCGCTGTGGCTGATGGCAGCCACCATACCTTTGGCCGCGACTTGGCCAGGCTCGACCGGCCTAGTGCGGGCGTGGCTGCGGCGCAGGTTGGTTAGCTCGCGCTCGAGCGTTTCGACCTTGACGGTGTAGACCTCGGCATCGACTTCCACGCCTTTATAGTCGGCGATAGTGATCTCCGGCATGACGTCGACAATCGCGCTGAAGGCGAAATCTTGGTTCTCGACCGGTGCGGTCTTGGCCTCGACCACCGGCGAGGCGATCGGCCTAAAGGTCTGTTCGCCAAGGGCTTTGAACAAGTGGGTGTTGATCAGTGCCTCATGGACCTCGCCCGTGACGGAGCTGCCGTAGAATTTACGGACGATTCCAAGCGGTGCTTTGCCTGGGCGAAAGCCCTGGATGCGCGCCCGCAGCTGTAATTTGCGATAAGCGTCTTGGAAGGCCTTGTTCACCTCATCCACCGAAACTTCGACGTGGACGCGGTACTGCACTGGGTTGAGCTGTTCGACGGTGGACTTCATGCCCCAGGCTCTCCTGTAAAAACCGAATGTTATCTGATGCTTGCTCGGTAACCGAGGTTGGCGGACGCTAGCAAACTAGGGCCATGGTGTCAAAAAGTATTTAAATGCTAAGATGCTGAAAGATCACCATAGGAGGGCCAGACATGGCAAAGCTGCGGATGCAGGTGTTGATTTTGGCAGTATGTTTGACCGGCGTGGTCATGGCGAAACACTACGTCGGCAAGATCGCCGCACAGGTTGCTGGCGCAGACGCCGGCAAAGCGGTCGACGAAGCACCCAGCGGACCAGGCGTCGTGCAGATGCCGTAAAGCCCTCAGTGACGGGCGGGCGGCTCTCGCGGCGGACTACATTGATGCTGCAAATGGATTGAGTGTGGCGACTGAGCTGGCGGCGAAGTCTTTGACGTTGCGTGTGGCTAAGGTCCTCTGAGCGACGACAGCGGTCGCGCCGATGAGGCTGTCGGCTAGGGTCATCGGCACCCCGTGCTTTTGGCTATCAGCGCGGATGCGCCCAGACATCAGGGCAACCTCAAGCGTGACGGGGAGCAGCTCGCCGTGGTCGGTCAGTTCCTCAAGCCAGATGCGAAGGCCCTTTCGCCGCGCCGACGGTGCTGTGTCGATGCCAAATTCGATTTCGGCCAGTGAGACCACGCTGAGGCAGGGCTTTTCCAGCGTGGCGAGCCACTGCGTGACTCCGGCGTGCGGTGCCGGCCGCACTAGCTCGCTGATGACGTTGGTGTCGAGGAGGTAGCGCATGATCACGG
>Ga0315287_10003029_pt1 | contig 16116 bp, 18 predicted proteins | sample YL17G11_0_MG_FD_205037 | JGI IMG/M metagenome (GOLD analysis project Ga0315287, IMG submission 205037) | Sediment microbial communities from Yellowstone Lake, YNP, Wyoming, USA - YL17G11_0 | ecosystem: Environmental > Aquatic > Freshwater > Lake > Sediment | place: USA: Wyoming | collected... | reverse complement strand
CTTGTTCTGTCCGACGTCGCCGACCCACAGGTCGCCGGTGGCCCGGTCGAAGCTCATGCGCCACGGATTGCGGAGCCCTGTGGCCCAGATCAACGGCTCGCCGGGGCCGTCCACGAACGGGTTGTCGCCGGGGACGGCGTCGGGCCGTGACGGATCGAGGCGCAGGATCTTGCCGAGGAGCGTCGAGCGGTCCTGGGCCCGCCCGTCCGGGTCATCCGCGGAGCCGCCGTCGCCGAACCCCGCGTAGAGCATCCCGTCGGGCCCGAACACGAGGCTCCCGCCGTTGTGGTTGGGGAACGGTTGGGGGATGCCCACCACGTTGCGTCGGCTGTCCGGGTCGGCCCGGATCGAGCCGTCCCTGCCGGACAGGGCGAACGCGTCGATGCGGGAGTCGCCGTGGCCGGCCTCGGTGTAGCTGACGTAGAGCTTGTCGCCCTCGGGAGCGACGGCGATACCGAGGAGACCGCGCTCGGCCTCGGTGCTGCCCACCAGATCGGTGATGTCGAGCACGGGCGACCCGGCCACGCGGAAGCCGTCGCCGTCGGCCACGGCTTCGCGCACCGTTCCGCCCCGCTCGGCCACCAGCAGCGACGAGCTCTGCGGGCGGACGGTGAGGTCGATGGGCGACTCGAGGTCGAGGCCCAGGTCGACGGAGCGGACCGTGACGTCGGCCAACGGTCCGGCCGGCGTCGGCCCACCGGTGGGCGGGGACGGCGACGGGTCGGCCGTGGTGGAGGGAGTGGTGGAGGGAGTGGTGGAGGGGGATGTGTCCCTGGGCGCCGCGGCGTCGTCGGAGCCGCAGCCCACCGGGACCACCATGGCCGCGGCCGTGGCCAGGATGGCGAACGGTCGGTTCACACCCCGTGCTCCCGGGCCGTGCGGATGACGCCCTCCTGGACGACCGAGGCCACGAGCCGGCCGTCCTGGCTGAACACGAGCCCGCGTCCGAGGCCCCGTCCGCCGCTGGCGCTCGGCGTGTCCTGGGCATAGAGCAGCCAGCCGTCGCTGCGGAACGGGCGGTGGAACCACATGGCGTGGTCGAGCGAGGCCATGAAGACGTCGCCCGCCGCGAACGACGACCCGTGGGGCAGCAGCGACGTGTCCAGCAGGGTCATGTCCGACGCGTAGGTGAGGACGCAGATCTGCAGGACCGGGTCGTCCGGGAGCCGGCCGTTGGCCGTGAGCCAGACGTTCTGGAACGGGGGCTTGTCCTCCCGGCGTTCCCAGGGCCCTTCCTCGCAGTACCGCGTATCGATCGCCCGGGGCTGGTCGTACCAGTCGCCGATGAGCTCCTTGTAGGGCTCCATCCGGGTGTGGAAGTCGGGCAGCTCGTGCGGCCCGGGGAGGCCCTCGGGCATGGGGAACTGGTGGTCGTAGCCGTCCTCGGGTGTCTGGAAGCTGGCCGACAGCGTGAAGATGGACCGGCCGTGCTGGACGGCCTTGACCCGGCGGGTCGTGAACGAACGCCCGTCCCGGGTGCGGTCCACCTCGTAGATGATGGGCACGGTGGGGTCGCCCGGCCGCAGGAAGTAGGCGTGCAGCGAGTGCACGGCGTACTCGGTGGACACCGTGCGGGCCGCGGCGACCAGCGCCTGACCCGCCACCTGACCGCCGAACACCCGCTGGCGGTGCTCGTCGGGGCTCAGCCCCCGGAAGATGTTGGCCTCGATGGTCTCGAGGTCGAGCAGGTCGATGAGGGCGTCGACGGCCTTCTGGTCCATGCCCCATTCTCGCCCGGCCTGCCGCCGGACCGTGCGTCGGCCGTCCCGGGGCACGTCCGGGGCCGACCTCGGCCACTCCGGTACGATCGTCCCCCGTGAAGCTCAGTCCCACCGCCGTGATGGCGCACGCCCGCTCCGACGAGGGTCGCAAGCAGCTCCGCTACGCCGGAGTGTCGCTGGTCTTCGTGCCGGTCGGCCAGATCCTGATCCAGGTGCTGGCCGCCACGGTGTTCGACGGGAACAAGAACAACTTCACCTGGGCCTCGATCACCGCGGCGGCCATCCTGACCCTGCCGAACTTCTTCGCCAACAAGTACCTGGTGTGGAAGACGACCGCCAAGGACAACCTGCGGACCCAGGTGCTCGTGTTCTGGGTGGCCGCCATGCTCGGCGTCACGTTCGCCACCCTCCTGACGTACTTCGTCGAGCAGCAGGTGCACAACAAGGTGTCGGGCCTGGTCGAGGCCCTCGCCGTCTTCTTCGCGCAGCTCCTCGGGTTCGGCATCGTGTGGATCGGCCGCTACCTGATCCTCGACCGCTGGCTGTTCAAGGTCACCCACCACGGCGAGGAGCCCGGCGAGGACGACCTGGACATGCTCCACGGCGACCTGCCGGTCTGAGCCCTGACGTGACCGACATCCCTGCCGACATGGACCCCGTGGTCCGCGCCGCGGCCGAGGCGGCCCGTGGCTTCATGCCACCCGACGAGGGGCTCGCCCTGTTCCGGGCCGGGCTGGACGCGTCGGCCGCGGTGCCCGGAGCGCCCCTGCTGGAGGTCGGGTCCTACTGCGGGAAGTCGTCGATCTACCTCGGTGCCGCGGCCAAGGAGGGCGGCACGGTGCTGGTGGCCATCGACCACCACCGGGGGTCCGAGGAGAACCAGCCGGGCTGGGAGTGGCACGAACCGGATCTGGTCGATCCGCTGGTCGGCCGGATCGACACCCTGCCCTGGTTCCGGCGCACGGTCCACGACGCCGGCCTCGAGGGCTCCGTGGTGGCAGTGGTGGGGGACTCGCCGACGGTGTCGTCGTTCTGGTCGACGCCGTGCGCGCTGGTGTTCATCGACGGGGGGCACGGCGACGAGCCGGCTGACGTCGACTTCCGCTGCTGGACCCCACACGTGGCGCCGGGCGGACTGCTGGCCATCCACGACGTGTTCCCGGACCCGGCCGATGGGGGCCGCCCGCCCTACGAGCGGATCTACCTGCCGGCGTTGGCCTCGGGCCGGTTCGCCGAGGTGTCGGCCTCCGGCTCGTTGCGGGTGCTTCGTCGCATACCCTGACCCGTGGCCCGGGCCCGGGACAACGGATCCTGGCCGGCGTCGGCCCGGGCCCGACGGGCCACGCGGGACCGCCACCAGACGAAGCCCATGATGGCGAGCAGGACGCCGCAGATCATGAAGAACAGCGACACCTGGAGCCAGCCGCCGGGATCGGTCGGGGACTGGGGCTCCCGGCCGCAGTTGGGCAGGCGCACGATGTGGCCCGGGGCGCAGTTCTCGAGCTGGACCGTCGTGGTGGCCTGCCCCGACGGATCGCCCGAGGAGCCGCCGACGCCCTCCTGGGCGCCCGCAGGCACGGCCGGCCCGGCGGCCGACAGCAGCGACCCGATGACCACGGCCGCGGCGGCGAGGGCGACGAGGGCGGCCCGCGGTCGGCGGCTGGGCTCAGGAGGGTTCGACAGCATCGCGTTGAGTATGCGCGTCGAACAGGTCCGGAAGCTCGTCAGGCCGGGTGAACAGCCCGGAGGCCGGGGAGCGCCCGGCCAGCGCGTCGGCGGCCAGGATGATGGCGGACGCCGTGTAGGTGGACTGCTCGCCGCCGGGGAAGTGCACCTCGTCGGGCAGCACGATCCCGGTCCAGTACCGATCCTCCTCGGTGCGCAGGCGCTGGGCCCATGACACCAGCCGGCGGGCCGTGTCGTCCTCACCCACGGCGAGGTGGGCCATGGCGCACTCACAGGTCTCGGCCGCGGTGATCCAGGGCCGGTCCGAAACGCAGCGGATGCCCCAGTCCTCGGTGACGAAGGCGTCGTAGCGATGGGCCAGCCGCTCGCGACCGGCGTCGCCCGTGACCGCACCCGACAGCACCGGGTAGTACCAGTCCATGGCCCAGCGGTGCTTGGGGGCGAAGGCATCGGGCTCGTCCCGGATGACCTTGGCCAGCCGGGACACCGACAGCTCCCAGTCCGGGCGTTCGTGGCCGAGCTCCTCGGCGATGGCCACCGCGCACCGCAGGCTGTGACAGATCGACGACGACCCGGTGAGGAGAGCGAAGCTCCACGGCGTGCCGTCGGCATGGCGGGCCCAGAGGATCTCGCCGCGCGGGGTCTGGAGGTCGAGCACGAACTCGGTGGCGGCGTCGACCATGGGCCACATCGACTCGAGCGCGCCGCGGTCCTTGAAGAGCAGCCAGTGGAACCAGACGCCGGCGGCCACGTAGGCGCAGCAGTTGGCGTCCAGCTTGTCCTGCTCCACCCGGTCGGCCAGGTAGTACTGGTGCCAGGAGCCGTCCTCACGTTGCATGGACCGGAGCCAGTCGAATCCACGCTCCGCCTCGGTGCGGCGGCCGCCGAGCATGAGGGCCATCAGCGCTTCGGTGTGGTTCCACGTGTCGGCGTGGCCGCCCGGGAACCACGGCACCATCCCGGAGTCGAGCTGCCATTCGGTCACGGCGTCGACCGTGGCGCGGAGCTCGCCGGCGGTGACGATGCCGTCGACGTCATGGAGGAACACCTCAGACGGAGACACGTTCGGCCTCCGGGGTCGATCGCCGGGAACGGGCCGCGCCGGGCGACCCCGGTTTGCGGGAGTAGACGACGACGCTCTTGCCCAGGACGGGGTTGAGCACACGCTCGGTCGTGCGGGTCAGCGCCGGTGCCTCGGCGATGTCCCACACCAGCAGCTTGTGGTACGCCCGGACGAGCGGATGGGTGTCGTTGGTGGGGCCGACGACGCACTTCAGCCACCAGTAGGGCGAGTGCAGGGCGTGGGCCCGGTGCGATCCCTCGGGCTGCAGACCGGCGCCGACGAGCCGGTCGCGGAGCATGCCCTCGGTGTAGATGCGCACGTGGCCGCCCTGGGCCAGCGGTGCGTGGTACTCCGCCGACAGGGTCCAGCAGAGCTTCTCGGGCATCCATGACGGCACCGTGGCCGCCATCACGCCCCCGGGGCGCAGGACCCGACGCAGCTCGGCCATGGCGCCGGCGTCATCGGGGATGTGCTCGAACACCTCGGAGCAGATGATGCGGTCGAAGGTGTCGTCGGGGAAGGGCAGACGCAGCGCGTCGCCGTTGAGGCAGGCGCCGAGGGAGTCGCGGGGGGCTTCACCCTCCTGGCGCATCGCCCGGAAGAGGTCCCGCACCGGGGGCAGCTCGTCGAAGCCGTAGTCCAGGGCGACGACCTGGGCGCCGCGTCGGAAGCACTCGAAGGAATGGCGCCCGGCACCGGCTCCCATGTCGAGCACGAGGTCGCCCTCGCGCAGGCCCAGTCGGCCGTAGTCGACGGTCAGCATGCGGTCAGCTCCTGGTTCCGGTGCCGTGTCCGGCGGGGGTCGGTTCGGCGGCGCGCTCGTCGAGCAGGGCGCGGTAGTGCTCGATGGTCCGTTCCGCGGTGTGGCGCCAGCTCCAGCGGTGGATGACGCGGTCCCGTCCGGCCCGGCCGATGCGCTCGGCGGCCTCCGGGTCCTGCAGCACCCGCCGGATGCCGGAGGCCAGGGCCTCGCTGTCGCCGGGGTCCACGGCGAAGCAGGTCTCGCCGTCGGCGCCGGACACCTCCGGGATGGCTCCGCCGGTGGTGCACACCAGCGGGCAGGTGGCGCTCATGGCCTCGATGGCCGGCAGGGAGAAGCCCTCGTACAACGACGGCACGACGGCGCAGGCCGACTCGTTGTAGAGCTCCACGATGCGCTCGTCGGACACGCCGGAGACGAACTCCACCGCGTCGGCCAGGCCCAGGGTCTCGATGGTCCGCTGGGCGGCCGAGCCCTCCTTGAGTCGACCGACCATGACCAGCTTCAGGTCGGGGTACTCCGTGCGGAGCTTGGCCAGGGCCTCCAGCAGGTAGCGCTGGCCCTTCATGGCCACGTCCGACGACGCCGTGGAGATGATCTGGTTCTGGTTGCGACGCACACCGGGCATGGGGGAGAACAGGTCGGGGTCGACGCCCACCGGGACGATGTGCAGGCGTTCCGGCGACACCAGGTGGTCGCGGCAGATGTCGTCGTAGGACGACTGTGACACGGTGATCACCCGCCGCAGGCGCCGTGCCACACGGGTCTGCATCTTGGTGAAGGCGTACCACCGGGACTTCGACCAGCGCTGGCGGGCCGACTCGGCATGCTCCATCTCCAGGCGCCGGTCGACGGTGATGGGGTGGTGGATGGTCCCCAGCACGGGCAGCCCCATGCGCTCCATGAGCAGGAGCCCGTAGCCCAGGCACTGGTTGTCCTGCACCAGGTCGAAGTCGTCGCGGCGCCCACGCAGGTGGTCCCACGCCCGCAGCGAGAAGGCCAGCGGCTCGGGGAAGGTGCCGGACGAGAAGGCGGTCACCTCGGCCCAGTCCCAGCGGTCCTTCAGCTCCCACAGGCCCGGCATCCGCATGGGGAAGTAGTCGTTGTAGATGTCCAGGCTGGGCAGTTCGACCAGGGGGACCCGGTCGTCCACCAGCGGGTAGGGCTGGCCGGACAGGACCTCGGCCTGGTGTCCCATGTCCACCAGTGCCTTGGTCAGGTGGCGGGTGTAGACCCCCTGGCCGCCGACGTGGGGCTTGCCCCGGTAGGTGAGGAAGGCGACGCGCAGCGGGTCGTCGGGGCCCGGGATCCGACGCCCTGGCTCGGCGCGGGAGGAGGGGATCGGGCCGGTTCGCATGACGAAGTAGCTTCGCCGTGATTTGACCGGTCGGTCAAGTGACGGCCACGTAAAGTGGTCAGAAGGAGCACTATGCGTGGTTTGGTGCAGCGAGTGTCCTCAGCTTCGGTGACCGTGCGGTCCTCCGGTGGCCCCGACGAGGTCGTCGGGCGGATCGGCCCCGGGCTGTGCGTCCTCGTGGGCGTCACCCACCACGATGACGACGGTCGGGCCCGGCAACTGGCCGACAGGCTCTGGAACCTCCGGATCTTCCCCGACGCCGAGGGCGTCATGAACCGCTCGGCCGCGGCCCTGGCCGACGAGGGCTCCCCGGTGGGCGTGCTCGTCGTCAGCCAGTTCACGCTCTACGGCGACGCCTCGCGCGGCCGTCGACCGTCCTACGTGGACGCCGCCCGACCGGAGGTGGCCGAGCCGCTGGTGGACGCGGTGGCGGACCACCTGCGCGTCCTCGGGGCCGACGTGGCCACGGGTCGGTTCCGCACCGACATGGCGGTCGAACTGGTGAACGACGGGCCCGTCACGCTCCTGTTGGAGGTGTGACCGGGGCGCCGGCGCCCACCTCGGCCCCGGCCCGTCGACGGATGACGCGACGCCGGTGGTCCACCGCCATGATCGCCAACGCCCCCAGGGCGAGCACCAGCGCGGGCAGGTCACCCAGGGCCTGGGCCGGAGTGGTGGCATCCAGACGCGGGATGTCCCGTTCGATCACCGCCCGCTCGGACACCGACGTCCGCTGGTGCACGTCACCCGACGGGTCCACGAAGGCCGAGAAACCGGTGGGCGCGGCCTGGACCAGCCACCGCCCGGACTCGACGGCCCGCAGCTGTGAGGCCGCCACCTGCTGGGTCTGGACCTGTGTGAGCCAGTAGCTCGAACCGTTCGTCGGGTTGAGCACCACCTCGCCGCCCGCGCGCACGCCCTCGCGCACCCGGCGGCCGAAGAAGATCTCCCAGCTGATGGCCACCGCCATGGGGCCCGCGGACGTCGGCACCATTGCGGTGCCCGTTCCCGGCACCTGGTCCCGGGGCGGCAGGGTCGACCCCACGAGGGGCTGGAGGAGGAACCGGAGCGGGACGTACTCGCCGAACGGCACCCGTCGGTTCTTGTCGTACCGGCCGGTCAGGGACCCGTCGGGATTGACCACGACCACGTAGTTGGCGAACTGGTCGTCGCCCACGTCCTCGACCACCCCCACCAGGATCGGCGCCCCGATCCGTGCCGCCTCCCGGGCCAACTCCCCGCGGTACGGGTGGTCGGCGAAGTGCCCGGAGATGTTGATGGCGTTCTCCGGCCACACCACCAGGTCCACCGGCCCGGTGATCGTGCGGGTGGCCGCCAGGTGCCGCTGGTACACCAGGGGTGCCTCCGCGGCCGAATAGCGGGTGCCCTGCGGCCCGCCACCCTGGACCGCGGCGACGCGCACGGTGGTCACGGGGTCGCCGACGGGCCAGAGCGAGCCGCCCACCGCCAGGACCGCGATCACGGCGATCACGGCCAATGCCGGTTGCCAGCGCCGGATGGCCAACAGGTACAGGGCGCTCCCCAACGCCGCCACCACACCGCCCAGGAGCAGGGCCCCTCCCAGCCGGGCGACCGGCAGGAGGGGTGCCCTGGTCTGGGTGTAGGCCAGGATCGACAGCGGGACGCCACCGAACGGCGCGTGCAGGTGGAACCACTCGAACACCACGATCATGGCGGGCAACACGACGAGCCGGCGACGGTCCGGCGGGCAGATGATGCCGACCACCCCCACCATCGGCCCCCAGGCCAGCAGCACGCCCACGACGTAGCCGGGCGGGGTCAGCTGCCACATCCACAGCGTGGACGGCCCGTACCAGGCGATGCCCACGAGCCAGGAGACGGCGAATCGACTGCGCATGCGCCGCCCACCCAGCAGGTGCAGCCACAGGGCGATCCCGACCGGGGCGAGCGGCCACCATCCCCACGGCGGCATCGACGCGCAGATACACAGGCCGGCACCGAGGGCCCCGAGCACGGTCCACGTCCGGCGTCGCACGGAGGCGAATTGTTCCACCAGTTGGGCGCGCACGCGGCACCGGCGCTGACTCGGCCGTCGTGCTCGCGTCCGGCAGACTCCCGGCCATGCGATCAGCCCGCCTCTCCGTCGTCGCCCTCGTCCTCGTTGCCGGTGCCGGTGTGACGTCGTGCGGAGGGTCCTCCGACGAGAGCGCCACGACCACGCCCGCGGACCTCTCGGCGCAGGCCACGGCCGGCAAGGAGGCCATCGCCGACCTGGGGTGTTCGACCTGTCACTCCGTCGACGGGGCAGAGGGCGTCGGCCCGACCTTCGCCGGGCTCGCAGGGTCGAAGGTCGAACTCGACAGCGGGAAGACCGTCACCGCGGACGACGCCTACCTGACGCGGTCCATCAACGATCCGACGGCCCAGGTGGTGAAGGGGTTCCGGCCGATCATGCCGCCCCGGAAGCTCCCGGCCGACCAGGTGGCCTCGATCGTGGCCTACCTCAAGGCCCTCGGAACCTGACCGTGCGCCCGTGGGAGACTCGTGCTTGTGACCACAGTCATCGCCGGATCGGGAACTTCGTTCGCTGCTCGTTCGACTGACAAGGAGATGGCTGACGCACGGACCTCCCGCCGCCGGCGACCCCGCCGCACCGGTCTGACCGTCGCGGCGGCGCTGTGCGCGGTGCTCGTTCCCGCGTTCGTGACCGGATGCGGTTCGGACGACACGACGGCCGGCGGCTCCACCACGACGGCCGGCAAGGACTTCTCGGGCTACACCCGCCAACCGGTTCCGTCGGTGCAGGGCGTCAGCCTCCCCGCTGCAGACGGCTCGACCGTGACGATGTCCGCACAGGAACCGGGTGGACTGCGCCTGGTGTACTTCGGCTACACGTCCTGCCCGGACGTCTGCCCGACCACCATGTCGGACCTCAAGCGGGCGCTGGCCACACTCCCCGCCGAGGAGCGGGCCAAGGTCCAGGTCGACATGGTCTCGATCGACCCGGCCCGCGACACCGGGGCCAAGCTCACCGACTACGTCACCACCTTCATCCCCGACGGCACCGCCGTGCGCACCGACGACCAGGTGGCGTTGCGAGCGGCCGCCGACGCCTTCGGGGCCGACTACTCGGTGACGACCGGCGCCGACGGCGAGCCCGAGGTCAAGCACACCGCCGACCTGTACGCCGTGGACGACGCCGGGAACGTCGTCCTCATCTGGCCCTTCGGGACCACGTCCAAGGACCTGGGCAAGGACCTGCGCCGCCTCCTGGCCGGCGACCGACCGGCGGGCGCCACCGCGGCCCCGCCCACATCGGCAACACCCACATCAGCCTCATCCCCGTCAGTTTCACAAGGAGCACCCTCATGACGAGCACCCCTGGTACCCCGGCCACGCGCCGCGCCGCGTTCTCGGTGGCGGCCCTCGCCCTCGCCCTCGTCGCGTCCGTCGTCCTGGTGGGCTGCGGCAGTGACGAGAAGACCGCTGACAACACGACCACCACGAGCACAGCCGCGGCGACGTCAGCACCCACGGTCTCCGACGTCTGGGCCCGTCAGGTCCAGCAGAACGGCGCCACCTACATGACCATCAAGGGCGGGTCCGAGGCGGACGCCCTGGTGAAGGCCGAGGTCCCCGCGGACATCGCCGGCTCTGCGGAACTCCACGAGACCACCGGTGCCGCCGGCTCCACGACGATGGGCGACGGCTCGATGCCCTCGACCACCATGAAGGACGGCTCGATGTCCACCACCACGATGGCCGGGTCCGGCGGATCGAACACCACCGCCATGGGCGGCTCGGGGATGATGGAAATGAAGCCGGTCGACCAGATCGCCGTCCCCGCCGACGGTACCGTGGAGCTGAAGCCGGGCGGCTACCACGTCATGCTCCTGGATATGAAGAAGACGCTGAAGGCGGGCGACACCTTCGAGGTGACGCTCACCTTCGAGACGGCCGGTGTCCAGAAGGTCACGGCCACGGTGAGGGAGGCCTGAGCCGCAGATGATCCGACGTACCGACGCACCGGCCCACCTCCCGTCCGCGTTGGTCGTCCTCCTGTTGATCCTGGGCCTGGGTCTGGTCGCTCCGGCATGTGGGAAGGACCAGGCCCAGGTCAAGGTGGTGCAGGGAGCCACGCCCGTCACCCATGACTACGTGATCCCGTTCGGGACCAACAACCGGCTCGCCGGTGGTGAGAAGATCGCCATCGTCCCCCAGGTGCTGGACGTCAAGGTGGGCGACGTGATCCGGATCGAGAACGAGGACTCCTACGGCTCGCAGGTCGGCATCTTCCACGTGGGTGCCGGAGAGACGGTCACGATGAAGTTCACGACCCCGGGGCAGCTCAAGGGAGCCTGCGACATCCACCCCAGCGGCGAGTTCATCATCAACGTGAAGGACGCCTGAGCGCTCCCACCGCAGCGATCAGGTCCCGAGCAGGTCCCTGGCCGCGGCCCGGCCCTGGCGGATGCAGGCCGGGATGCCGACACCGCGCATGGCTGCACCGGTGAACCGCACCCCGGGGGCGTCGCGTCGGAGCGCGGCGTCGACCCGGTCGACCCGGTCCAGGTGCCCCACGGTGTACTGCGCAAAGCCCCGACCCCACCGCGAGATGCGGACGGCCAGCGGTGCGGCCTCGATGTGCATCGTGGTCCGCAGGTCGTCCCGGAGCCCGGCGATGAGCTCGTCGTCGCCCAACGTGGCCCCCCGGTCGTCGCCGGCGTGGCCGGCCGAGACCCGCAGGATGACATGGCGCCCGTCGTCCCAGTGGGCCCATTTGGTGGAGCCCCAGGATGCAGCGGTCAGGAGGAGGCCGGCGTCGCGGGGGACGAGGAACCCGGACGCGTCGAGGGGCACCGGAACGTCGGACCGGTCGTAGGCCAGGGTCACCAGCGCCACCGAGCAGTACTCGACGGCGTCGAGCTCCGATGCCGCGTCCACACTCAGGTGCCGGAGCAGCGATGCCGCCGCGGGCGCCGGGGTGGCGACGATCACGCAGTCGGCGTCGGTGCGCTCCGTGCGGTCGGTCCCGTGCGCGATCCCGACGGTGAGGCGCCGGTCGGGCCCGGGCACACAGCCGGTGACGGCCGCTCCGGTGTGGATCAGCACGCCCCGGTCGCGGCACTGCCGCGCCAGCTCCTCCACCAGCCGTCCGGTGCCTTCGGGCAGCCCACTGAAGACGGGACCGGACGGGGGTTGGGCGGCCCGACGACGCCGGAGGGCCACAGCCAGGCTGCCGCCGTCGGCGGCAGCCTCGGCCAGTTGCGGGGTGACCGCGGCGAGGCTGAGCCGGTCGACGTCGCCGGCGTTGATCCCGCCGACGAGGGGCCCGACGACGTGCTCGACGAGTTCCCGCCCGAAGTGCTCCCCCAGGAACGGCCCGATGGCCACATCGCCGTCGGGTGCCGCCGCCGCCGATGCCTCCTCGGCCGCCACGGCCGTGAGGCCGCCGTTGCTCATGATGGCGGTGGCCCGGAGATCGTCGACGTCGAGCGGGACGCCCAGCACGTGCTCGGTCGGGAAGAACCGCAGTTCGCCGTCGACGAACACCTTGGCCCGACCCGACGCCGGGTGGACGAGTTCGCCCTCGAGGCCGAGCTCACGGCACAGCTCGACGGCGTCGGGGACACGGGCCAGGAAGGCATCGGCGCCCTCGTCGATGGTGCGGGGCCCGTCGGGGAGTTCGAGCACGCTGGTGCGGATCTTGCCGCCGAGGCGGTCGTCGGCCTCCAGCACGACGACCTCGACGTCGTCGTGGGAGCTGGCCTCCCACGCTGCCGCCAGTCCGGTGATCCCTCCGCCGATGATGACCAGGCGTCTCATGTGGTGGCCTCCCTGACGAGTTCGGCCAGCGCCGACATGACGGCCGGGTCGTCGTTGACGACGTCGGTGCGTGCAAAGTCCAGGCCGACCTCGGCGGCGACGGCGGCAGCCTCGATGTCCAGGTCGTAGAGGACCTCCAGGTGGTCGGAGGTGAAACCCTGCGGGACGACGAGAATGCCGGCGGCCCGTCCGGTGCCGGCCAGGTCCCGGATGATCTCGAGGACGTCGGGGCCCCGCCACGGTTCCGGGGTCCGGCCCGCCGACTGCCAACCCAGTCCCCAGCCCGCCCACCGGCCGAGGCCGGCCTTCGTGGCGATCGCCTCGGCCGACTCCCGGAGCTCGTCGGGGTAGGGATCGTCCACGAGGACGCGTTCGGGCAGGGAATGCGCGGTGAACACCACCTTGGTGCGCTCGGGCAGTTCCGCCAGGCGTTCCCGCACCGACGCGGCCTGGTGGGCCACGAACGCCGGCTCGAGGTGCCAGCTCCTGATGCCGGTGAAGGCCAGGCCGGACCCAGCGGCCGCGGCAGCGGCCCGCTCGTGGTACTGGCCGACGCTGAAGCCCGAGTAGTGCGGCGCCAGCACGAGCCCCACCACCCGGTCGACGCCCGTGGCCGCCAGCGCGGCGACACCGTCCTCCACGAACGGGGCGGCGTGCTTCTGGCCCAACACGACCACGAACCGACCGGGCTCGGCAGCGTCGAGGGCGTGGGCGATGGCGTCGAGCTGGGCCCGCGTCCGGTGGGCCAGCGGGGAGATGCCGCCGATGGCGTCGTACCGGGCCGTCAGTTCGGCCAGGAGCTCCGGTGTGGGGGGTCGGCCCCGCCGGATGTGGGTGTAGTAGGCCTCGACATCCTCGGGCCGGGCCGGGGTGCCGTAGGCCATGACGACCACGCCGACGCGTCCGGTGCCGGTCATGGGCGCCCCTCCGTGGCAACGGCCATCTCGCCGTCCGGGCGCCAGGCGTGCACGTGGTCGGCCAACCGCTCCAGGGTGGCCGGGTCGGTCTCGGGCAGGACGCCATGGCCGAGGTTGAAGATGTGGGCCCGGCCCCCGCCGCGGCGGAGCACGTCGGTGGCCGCGGCCTCCGTCGGCCCCCAGCCGGCCGCCACCAGCGCGGGGTCGAGGTTGCCCTGCAGGGCCGTGCCCGCCGGAACCCGGGCCCGTGCCGCGTCGAGCGGGGTGCGCCAGTCGACGCCCACCACGTCGGCACCGGCCCTGGCCATGAGTCCCAGCAGCTCGCCGGTGGAGACACCGAAGTGGATGCGGGGGACGCCCAGGTCGGCGACGGCACCGAGCACCTTGGTGCTGGCCGGCAGCACGAACCGCTCGTAGTCCTGCGGTGACAGGGCCCCGGCCCATGAGTCGAAGAGCTGCACCGCCGACGCGCCGGCGTCGACCTGGGAGCGGAGCGAGGCGATGGCCAGGTCGGCGAGACGGTCGATCAGGGAGAACCAGAGCGGCTCATCGGTGTGCATGAGCGCCTTGGTACGCACATAGGTGCGTGACGGCCGCCCCTCGATGAGGTAGCTGGCCACGGTGAACGGCGCCCCGGCAAAGGCGATGAGGGGGACGGTGAGTTCGCCCACGAGGTTGCGGACGGTCTCGAGCACGTAGGGCGTGTCGGCCTCGGGGTCGAGGGGCCGGAGCCGGTCGAGGTCGGCGGGGCCGTCGAAGGGCCGTTCCACGACGGGCCCGACCCCGGGGGCGATGTCCACGCCGAAGCCGATGGCATGCACCGGGGTCATGATGTCGGAGTAGAGGATGGCGGCGTCCACGCCGTAGCGGCGGACGGGCTGGAGCGTGATCTCGGTGGCCAGGTCCGGGTCGGCGATGGCCCGGAGGATGGTGCCCGTGCCGCGGATCTCCCGGTACTCGGGCAGAGACCGTCCGGCCTGGCGCATGAACCACACCGGGGTGTGCTCGGTGGGCAGGCCTCGGCAGGCCCGCACGAACACGGACTCCTGGTGGGGTCGGGCGGGGAGGATGGCCGACATCGCGGAGTAGTCAACCACGCCGGTCCTAGGGTGCCGACATGCGGCGATCCATCGACGACGACCAGGTCCCGCTCCCGCCGTCGGACGACGCCGAGGACCTGACGCCGGTCAACTGGGCCCTGTCGATCTGCGACGACTACGACGACGCGGAACCCCGGCTGCAACTGACCGTCGAGGAGGTGGGCGCGGCCGGCACGGGACTGGTGGCCCACCTCGACCCCCGGCGGGCCCGTCGGCTCCGCGTGGCGCTCGCCTCGGCGCTCAAGGAGATCGGCGAGGACCCGGGCCGCTGACCGGGCCGCTGACCCAGGCCGCGGGCTCAGTAGCCCAGGTCCACGTCGACCAGCCCGATGAGCGGCTCGCCGTCGATCCACCGCCGGACGTTGGTGGTGATCCGCTCGGCCAGCAGCGGCCGGGCCATCTCGGGCGTGTTGCCGACGTGCGGCGTGATGATGCAGTTGGGAAGGTCCCACAACAGGTGCCCGTCGGGCAGGGGCTCGGGATCGGTCACGTCCAGCCCCGCCCCGCCGATCACACCCCGTCGCAACGCGTCGACCAGGTCGTCGGTGACCACGTGGCCGCCCCGGGCCACGTTCACCAGCCACGTGTCGGGTGACATGAGCGCCAGCCGTCGGGCGTCGATGATACCTGCCGTCCCGGGGGTGAGGGCCAACGCCAGCACCACCAGCTGCGCGCCCTCGATGGCGGCGTCGACGTCGTCGGGGCCGACCGTGCGGTCGGCCCCGTGCAGCTGGTCCGGACGGCGCCGGACGACCGTCGTGTGGGTCCCGAACGGTGCCAACAACCGCAGCAGCACCTCGGTGATGCCGCCACCTCCGAGCACCGTCACCCGTGCCCCCCGGAGGTTGGTGCCCACGGCCCCGTGCTGGCGCCACCGGTCGGCCCGGGCGTACCTCCCGAGCCCCCGCATGCCGGCCAGCGCCAGGGTGAGGGCCAACTCGGCCACCGGCTCGGCGTAGACGCCCTTGCCGCAGGACCAGGTCCTCCGGTCGTCGAGGACGCCGACGTACGGCTCGATCCCCGCCCAGGGCAGCTGGACCCACCGCAGGTGGTCGCCGTGCTCGGCCACGACACGGCGAAGCCCGTCGGGGTCGTTCGGGGCCGCCCACAACAGCGCCTCGGCATCGGCAGGATCGACCAGGGTGGCGCCGCCGGCGGCGACCGCCTCGGCCAGCCAGGGGTCGATCCCCGCTGGTCCCACGGCGATCCGGCCGGTGTTCTGCATCGCCTCAGCACAGCACACGCCGGCGGCGGGTGCCGCCTGTCGGTCGCCGAGGGCCGGGCTGTACACTGGCAAATTCCCCTTTCCGGCGGGACGGGTGCCCCGAGGGAAGCGGGGGACCACCGTCCGCCGGCAGGAGAACGAGTGCCGAACCACCCCGAGCTCGACGCGGAACAGGCCTACATCGACCACGCGTACGAGTGCCTGGAGCAGACCAAGCGGGCCGTCGAGGCCATGCGGGGCACCGTCGAGGCCGGCGCGGGCGGGACGTTCCAGAACCGCTTCGAGCGTGACGTCGTGCACGACCGGGTCGAGGCCCGGCTCCAACAGCTCGAACTGGGCGACCTGTCCCTCGTGTTCGGTCGCATCGACACCGAACCGCCGGCCGACGGCGATCCCACCACCAACGACTCGATCCCGCTCTCCGGACCCGGTTCCGCCGGGCCGGCGGGCGGGGAGAGCTACTACATCGGCCGTCTCGC
>Ga0315287_10003028_pt1 | contig 16118 bp, 19 predicted proteins | sample YL17G11_0_MG_FD_205037 | JGI IMG/M metagenome (GOLD analysis project Ga0315287, IMG submission 205037) | Sediment microbial communities from Yellowstone Lake, YNP, Wyoming, USA - YL17G11_0 | ecosystem: Environmental > Aquatic > Freshwater > Lake > Sediment | place: USA: Wyoming | collected... | reverse complement strand
CAGCCCTCATAGACCTCCCTCGGTAGCTCCTCCGCCTCTTCGTTGCCGACTTGAGCCCTCATCTGGCGCAGTCGCTCGAAGTAGTGCGGGTTGTGAATGATGCCGCGGATGCGCTCGCCGGTGGCGTAAGAAAACGGCACGTCGCACTGCGTGCAGTACATTTGGTCGCAGCCCGAAACGCGATTGATGGACATGCCGCAACCGGGACATGCTCGACTGTCTTGCAGAATGGCTTTGATGGTCTCCACCGTGTCCGGATCGCAGCGGTGGTTCGCTTCCTTGAGTTCACGGCACGAGGGACAGAAATGCTTCAGGCAGGTGCCGCACTTGTACTGAGTGCTCAGAAACCCTTTGCACTCTTCCGAAGGACACGCCGCCACGAAGGCTCTCCTCTCGTGAACCTCCCGCTCTCGCGTTCCAGAGGTTCTGAAATTCCACAGAGCGGACGTGGCTGCTTGATGATCACTTCTCAGGTGCTGTTGCACGCGGCACGCGTTCTTGTAGGCGCGATAAGCGTCCTGTCGAGCGGTTTCGAGCTGCAGTCGCGTGGCTTCACGCTCCACTTGCGGTTGTGTAGCAGGGATCAAAGACCTCTCTCTGTCGAAGAGAACGTTCTGTCTGTGCTTTTTGAGCTCTCCGTTCCTCCAGGTGGGCGTCAGGTGCTCGTCCAGGAAAGCTCGATTGAAATGCAGTCCGCAGTTCATGCAGCTCGGGTCGCTGAGGGACGAGCACAGATAGGTCTTGATGCAGCGCACGCACGCACCGTACGAGCACGCCGGACACCGCACCGAAGGGCGCAGCTTGGGGGTAAACTGGTCGCAGCAAACCGGACATGACTCCGTTTCCGACGCCTTCTCTTTGCGAGGCATCTTTTTTCCTCAGTCCTCACAGGAGAAGGCAGCAAAGCAACGCGCAGAGACGTCCACAGGATCCTTGGATCGACTCGAACTGGATTTGAGGATAAACTGGCGCACGCGCTTTCACACCACGAAGCCATCGCGTTCAAAAGAGAGATCCTTGTCAACCGGGTATTGGGGCGCATATTCTTTTATACTTAACAACGCCATGGGGTGCATTCGATCAAAGCCTTTGCGCGTTACCCCACTAATATGGCAAAAGAATCCGATGACGTCCGAAACGAGTTCAAGCTCGGACGGGCTACTAGCATCGGGATGGCTGGTTGTTGATAAAAACGGAGTGTTGACCGCGCAATCTCATGAGATCGTGCAGATGCTGGGGTCATCACACATCGGCTTGGAGTTGAAGGCGATCATGAACGACGCCTTGGCGACGCTTCATCTTGCGCACATACTCCCGGCTTACTCTCGGACTCTAGACCGCTCCACTTGGAACCATGTGATAGGGCAGCACGTTCGTCGGAGGAGCTCTTTAAAAGATGTCCAAGGCAACGCCGTGGACATAGAAGTTACTGTCGGGGTAGAAGCCTTGAACTCACCAGAAGACTACCAATTTCTTCTTCGAATCTCCCCTCTCCAGATCCATCGTGCGGGGCTAGACTTCAATCGGAGACGTCTCTTAGCTCTGCGCCTCAGCCTCAGGGGCACGCAGCAAACACGCAAGGCCTCGATGGCGATCTTGGTCATAGACATCGTCAATTCTACCGAGGTGTTGATAAATAGTCCCAATAAGTCTTACATTCACCATGTGGCACTGCAAACTGCGGTGAAGCACCTGCTCATCGGCCACTACGACCCACTGGTGACGCTCTACGAAACTGTGGGTGACTCGATGCTCTTCGTCACACTTCCTGGAGAAGCGCCTGCCTTAGTTCGGCGACCGAAGTGTAAGACCTTGGTAGACTTCGCCAGCGATCTGATGAAAGAATCCACACGTATAGAGGTCCCCATACGGTGTTCGGCGTCCTTCGGAGAGATTCTCTGCACCGTCATGGACGGACAGGTTCGGCTCTTCGGGGCGCCATTGACGACAGCATGTCGCTTGCAGTCCTTTGTGACACCTTCTCAAGGCACCGGAGTCTACAGCAGTATGATGCTGTGCGATACCTTTTATCAGGAGCTGCTCAGTGAAATGAAGCAGATGCCGTTCGATGAGAAGCCGAGTGCGCGAGAGCTTCGTTGTCACCTCAAGGGCTTCGGGGAGGACGTAGTCTGCAGGTGTCTTGATATCGGCACTTCGTTTGGCAGACAGGAGTCATGAGCCTCAATCTCAAAGCACTCGAGCGCTTTGGGATGTGGAGATCCCAGTGTGCAGTTATTGCAAAATACTAAAAGCTTCATGAGTCCTATATGTCGACCGCAAAAACCTGGAGATCCATGCAACAATGGTCATTGTACTGTTGGCTACGTTTGCGATCAAACGAATAAGTGCCAGACTTCGTCGCCGACTTCGCCGACTCCGCCGACTCCGCCGACTCCGCCGACTCCACCGACTCCACCGGCTCCGGCGCCTACATCTTCTTCCACTTATCTCGTGGATTGGGTGTATGCGCATATGCTGCTGGTGGGGGGTATCGCGGCTGCTGTCGTCTTGCTCCTAGTGCTTCTTATGTTTGTTTGAAACAATACATATCACCTGCGTCAAAAGCCACCCCAGCATCGTAATTGTGTCTGTAACCGACAGTGTAATGCCGCAAGACGACGAGGCACGGCTAAAAAAGCAAGCCGCCTCACAAAGCTCTCAACAGCTCCGCGGCTCCAGTGCAAACGTTTTAAGGGCATTCGGTGCGCACGGCTTTGGTCACATGCACGAAGTTGAGCGCGGCGCACCAATTTTTGCCGTGGAAGTGGTAGGTGGCACCCCATGGATTCGTGATGCGAATGTGAAAGCTGTTGATCACGTTGATGCCCGTGCTGGCCTGCTCCGTCTTGTAGTAGCGCTCGAGCTTGAAGTTCGAAAATAAGGCCACCGCCGCGAAGTAGCGGCTCTTCACGTCGTTGCCGTTTCGGTGCGTGATCGTGGCGCTCATGTGCTCCAAGCCGAAGTCCAGAAGAACATAGCCGGGCCCCTCTATGGTGATATGATAGGGCGCGACGAGGGCTGCCGAAGTCCCACAGAGGTCTAGCGCCGTCTGCCATGGCCAGATGTTGGCACCCGGTCGAAAGCCCATGATCTCCGCGAGACGTGGCTGCATCGAGCCCGGTGGCGTCGGGTAGTACAAGTTGAGGGCTCCGTTGTACACAGGCCACGGCGCCGCAAAGGTGCCGGGGAAAATGGCCGCGCACGGCAGGGGTGCCAGTGGCGTGAGCTGAGTCGTCCACTTCGGCAGCGGAGAGGGGGGGGGCGGCATCAGGCCCGCTTGCGTGGTGGTGGCTATGGTCCAGATGAAGCCGCACTCGATGGGCACGGCGACCAAATACTCCGAAGGGATGGTGCCCACGGGGACCTGAAGCTCTTTGCCTCCTGGAGAGAGCGCGACCGGAATGGTGCCGCTCTGGCTGCCTTGCAGACGGCCCGTGGCTTGAAAGACGAGCGTCTTCATGTGCTGCGTCGCCTCGCCCCCAAACATCTGAAGCAGCTGCACGCGCGTCGGAAGAGGCGCGTAGTAGCGCAGCGATCCCCTCTGGAAGGTGTCCAGCTTGAGGTCGAAGTCGAAGCCGAGCTGCGCGCCGAGGCGAGTCTCACCCCAGAAGACGCGAAAGGGCTTCGGTCCGAAGATCACGAAGGTGTCCTGCTCGAAATCGAACCTCACGGGATGGGGTAGCGCGGCGTTCTCGAACTGCTGGGAAAGGTGGAGCGCGATGGCCTTCGGGTCGTAGAGCAAGGCGCTGTCCACGACGACGGTGTGGAAAGGTGGCGACGTCGCTTCGTCGAAAAAGTTCACGTAGACTTTGCACGTGGGAATGGTGCCGAACTGCCCTAGAGGGTTGACGAGCACGTCGATCTGCTGCCGCAGAGCGTTGTAGTCGTAGTTCCCGATGGGGACGGTTCTTTCGACGGAGCCCGGGAAGCGCGTGCTGCGCATGGGTTGCAGCGCGACGACTCCTCTCATGCAGGGGAAGTAGAGAGCGTTGAGGAGATTGGGCTCGTTGACTTCCAAGAAAAGCACGTTCTCGGAGCAAGCCTGGGGCTGCAGCAGCAGCACCATCTCCGCAGCTTCGTAGGAAAATCTAAGGGGGAGTTGGATGGATGCGTCGGAAAAGAACGCGTTGAGGCCCATGCAAAGATGCTCGGGGCCGCAGAAGGTGCGGACGCCGGCGGCCGTGCAAGCGAGCACGGCCCTGTAGCCCGGCTGGATGTGCGTCGGTGCACCGACGGTGAGCACGACGTCTTCGGACGGAACCGCCGAAACCGGCAGCGCCTTCGCGGAGGGGTCGTAAATGATAGAGGACGGGATAGTGCCCAGGGAGTTGCTCACAAGTCCGTGCGCCGCCACCGCGCCCACACAAGCGTCCACGCGCCAGACCCCGCAGTACCCTTGCATGCCTTGGTATACCACGGAAGTGTAAGGGGCTGGGAGACAGACGAGGGCTTTGACTTTTCCCTCCGGGGCCCTGAAGTATAGCGTCCTCGAGCTCTGCGGAGGAAAGGTCAGGCCGACGTCGAAAAAGAAAGTGCTCCACGCGTGCTCTACGAGGAACTGTGAGTAGGGCAGTTCCAAAAAGCCGACGGAAATGAGCTGCACCTCGTACCTTTGTTTGAGGTCGAGAACGAAGTCGTTCGGTTCGGGGTAGACTTGAATGTCTCGATTGGCAGAGTTGATCACGACGAGCGTCTCCGACGGCTTGGACATTGTTGTTGCCTTTCTTTTACTGCGCCTGCGCGGAGAAATGGGTATCTCAACGCTTGGTGCGTTAAAAGTCCTCTGAGAACGCCCGTCGACGATATAAATGTCTTCTTGCTCCGAAGACATGGAATCGAATGCACCGGCCGACCAGCTCGTGCTGCGGTTTTCATTCAGCCCCAATGGACACTGGGCCAGCTACTTCGAAGAAGGCGAAGTGTCCTACGAAGGTGGCGACACGTATCGCTTCGAAGCGAAGGTCCAGGGACAGCCGCTGATCCTGACGTTTCTCTCACGAGCCGCGACGGCCGAGTACCTGGAGTTGGCGTTGAACCGCCATACGGTGCAAATGCTCCGGAAGAACGACAACTTCACCTTGAACTCCTTAGAGGGAGGTGGATACAGCGCTTTCATGCGCTATCTCCTCATACTAAGGGACGCGCGTGTCTTCGCATGAGCCAGCCCAGTCGAGTGGGTCCCGGGAACTTTCTCAACTCACCTGCGAGCTTTCTTCCATTCCCTTTCATTATTTCTGCACAAATAAAGGTATGACGGCCGAGCAGAATGCGTGCATAGTAACGGAAGAACGAACTGAAGCTCCACTGGACATCCACGCAACGGAGACTCCGACACTGCCCTTCTCCGTGGCTTGCTTGCCGTCCGATTATATAACGTCCGTGCTCGAGAAAATCCCCTTCGCCGAAGACTCGGACATCATCGAGGCCTACCTCGGCTACGGGCCTCATAACGTGCCCTGTTACAAGCAGTGGAGCCGTGTAATGGAAGAGTGCTCGTAGGTATTGTAAACCTCATCGAAGCCCTGCCGCCTTTCTCGCGGTCGCCACTTCTTTCCGCGCCTTACTGCTCGCGGCATCAGCTGCGAGCTTTTGCAGCTCTTCCACATGAGCAGCTCCAAGCTTCACCACGGTCTCTTTGCACTCCTCTAAGTGTTTTCTCACTTTTTGGAGGTTTTTGTTGAGTTGGTCCTTACTTTTTAGGCTGTCCGCTATTATCGACTGGACTGCTTTTACTGCATGCTGCAGGGCTGACAGATCGTCCTCCAAAATCTTCTCGTTTTTTCGCAGGCTTTGTATTTGCGTTTCCACGTGGGCTTCGATATGCTCGATTTTCCGACAGCGGGCTTGTTGGACTTTTATTTTGAGGGTGATGCCCCTGTCCTTCATCCAGCCGGGCAAGTATTTATCAACTCCAGAAGCTTCGTAGGCGGTGGGGCTTTTAGGAGGTGCGAACGAGTCTATGTCGTCGTCCGATTCGTGAGTGCTCACGCTGCTCATGCTGCTCATGCGCTTTGACAGACCGTCTCAAAAAAAGAGTTCATCACAGGAAGAAAGCCCAAAAAGAGCCTTCGGTCAACGCCTCGGCGGTGGACACCTCGTCAACCAAACAAAGCTCTCTTCCCATGGAACTTTCCGCGTGGGCCTTCTTGTCACTTCTCTTAGTCGCGCTGCTTTTCGTCTTCTCTTCTAGAGTCTCGCGGGAAAGAGTGAAGCCATCTTCTCGGACCTTTATACATCCCATCGTGCTCGTGTGCGAGAACGAAAAGTGTCACGGTCGCGCGATGCAGCTTGCCAAGTGGCCTGACAGCGTCCGAGTCGCGAAAACGTGCAGCTTGGAATCCGGCGAGAGGCTCACTTTGGCGATCAGTTCTAGTTTAGATCTCTTCCCCGAGTGGGACAAGACGGCGCGCCGGAATTCCTCAAACGGCGACATCGTCTCTCATAGCATCAGACGATCTTTGCGCGCCCTGGCGAACCCTCTCTCACCCTTGCCACTCGGTCACACTCCCGACGCAGCGAGCCTCGAGACGCCCGACGTGCGTCTTCTCCTGGGCTCCAGCGATCTCGTGGCGGCGGCTCTTTCCTTTGTGGCGGAGAACGACAGTGGAGCTGCCTCCGCGTGCGACATAGCTAGGTGGTTGGAGAGCTGCAGCATGCGACTGGGAACATCCGACCGAGAGATTGCGTACCAAGCAGGCGAAAGCCTCGACGGGTGAACAGAAACGCAGCGTTAATGCTTTACGCACATTGTCTGCAGAATGACGGTCGACGCCCTCCGGATGCTTTTCTTGTGTAGAGATTGATATCACAATAGGATGAACACACACGGCCATAAAATGCTACATAACTGACTTAATTCGGCGAGGAGATTGGGTTCGACTTTTCAGACGCTCTCGTAGAAAACGAGGAAGATGTCGGAGAGCGACTGGTTCGGCGCACCATGCGAGCTGCTTTCCGCACCGTCCGCCATCGTGGGGAGATCCTACGCGGAGCCCAGGAGAGCGCGCAGGCCGCCGGCTCTCTCCAGCTCGTACGCTCCACAACCCGCGCCCCCTCCCAAGAAAACGAAGTCTACCTCGAAGTCTTCGACCACGGGCGCTGGCAACATTATGATGCCCGATCGAGCGGCCGACCTGCCCGACGCGGTTCATCTACGCCACGGCAGATACCTCAAGAACGGTCAAGTGGTGGCGGTGCCGCAACTCGTCAAGGACTGGGAGGAAGAGCTGCAGGACGATAACAACGAGCTTCTGGCGGTGGAACTAGCCGCTCCTGGTGGCGCGTGGTTCGAAGACGAAGAGGTGAGCTTCGTGAGGGTGGAGGTGGAGGGCGGCTCTCATCGACTGTTGCCTATTGGTCCGTTGAGAGATCACGTGCGCGGCAACGTGCGGCTCCTGGCGCGGCCGGTGGGTTCTCTCCGGAAGCTCAACGTGCCCTGTCGCCTCCCTCGAGCACCTCTGCACGTCGTAGCTCTTTTGTCCATGTCCGACGTCGTACATCTGCTGGTGTCCGACGAAGACCGCGCCATCACGGAAGCTGCAAAGAGCTAGTGCGCGACGTCCGAAGGCGCATCATGTCTTCCAGAGAGGCGCCGCCGCGATTTTTATCCTTTGGGCCGTCTTCATAGCGCTCGTCCGGTGAGATGCTTATGCCGAAGCCCATGCCTCCTCCTCCGGAGAGGTCGTCGTCTTCGGTGAGGGAGGCTCCGGCGCTGCAGCTCCTCGCTCCTCCTACTAAGCCGGCCGGCATTCCTTGCACGCCGAGCTTTACGTGCGCCTCCATGGCTTTGAAGGCGGCGGTGCCCGTGAGGAGCTTGAAGTCGGGCAGCTCCACCAGACTTGGGACGCCTTTGAGCCAAGCCGGTTTAGGGCCGTTTATCTTGTCGACGTCTTGAACGATGATGTCCAGACACTTGGAAGAAAGACGCACCAGACTGTCGCAGGAAGGTATGCCTTTTCTGACGTACAAGACGTACTTGGCATAGTCTATTTCGTTGGACGAGACTTGGCGGGTTTCTTCGTTGGAGGGCGTTTGAGCCTCCATTTCCTCAATGGGATATCGATTCCTCTCGGTTTCTTCCGCACCATGTTAAAAAGCATGGCTTCTGTGAGCGACGCCTTGGCGGGCTGCTGCCTCTGCGGCGCCGTCATCGTCTTCTCCGTGCTGCGATGCTCCTTGAAGAATCTCCACGATCCCGTGACCTTGAAAAAGTCGGACAGACTGGCCGTCAATGCCGCGGCTTGTTTTCTCTGGCCGGCGCTCATGCTCGTGCTTTTGAAAGTCACGAAACAGAGCCTCGGTCTCGTGAGCTTGATGACCTTTCTCATGGTGCTCCTGTACCTCTGCCAAGAAGTGAGAGCGGTCGTTCCCTACGTCGGACCCTTGAAGGAGTACCAAGGCGGAGACACGCTGTTGGAGAGGTCGACGCAGATCTCGACGGCCGCATTCGCCGCCGGCACCATTCTTCTGTCGACGAGCAAGGAAATCTCGGCGCAGGTGGCGCCTTTTGTTTTTTTAGCCTTGCTTTTGTCAGTAGTCAGCACAGTCCCCAGCGGGTCTTATCGTAAGGGCGGCATGGACAGGCGGGCGACTTGGGAAAGCGCGCAAAAAGCAGCGATTGCGATGGGGGCCGGCATGCTGGCTGTAGCCATTGGCATTTGTGTGGACGCCAATCTATGGGCCCCCGCGTAAGAGGCCGGGCCTGCCCCCGACGGACCAGATGCCGGCAAGGGTCGCTACGGTCTCTTGGGGCATGTAAAGAATGCAGCAATCATCTTTGTCCCGTGCGCCGTTTCAGATGCCATCGTATACGTGCAATCCTCTCCCCGGCGTTTTCTGTGCAGGCAGAGTTCCAGCAGGCTCATGGGGTCGTCCGGATGGCGGCGGGGACTTCCAGGAGAAGATGCGGCTCAAAAGGAAGCGAGACGCTGAAACGCACGCCGAGATGCTGTGCTTCATGACAGATGGCGTCCTCTCCTGCGATCGACGCTCCCCTGTTGAAGAGAGAGATGTAGAGCCCTCATCAAAAAGAAGCGACGATCGAGAAGCAAAACGAGAAGAAGCAGAACGAGTGGACGCGGAACGAGAAGAAGCGGAACGGGAAGCGGAGCGAGTAAGGAAGCGCGACAAGGAGCTAGCAGAGAACGCCGAGCGAGAAATAGCAGCTTCCGCACCTGCGGAACCCGACCACCGACTGCCGTTCCAGCGCTACAAGCCCACTATACTCGACCACTATGTTGGCAACAACAAATCTAGAGAGGATGCCGTGCAGTGGTTGCGAAAGTGGAAGACCACCACGGCTCTGCAGCGACCCAAGAGAGCAGCGGAAGCTATGATGCTTTTCTATGGGCACTCTGGAACCGGCAAGTCGGTCTGGGCTCGCTACGTAGCTATGCTGGAAAATTTTTCCATCGCGACCTACACGCCTGGCGACGGAGGCAGCCACGACGTTCAAAAGCTCGATTTCTGGCTGAAGTCGCAGCCTTCGAGAAACCTTAAAGGTCAGCCTATGGCCGTGATACTGGACGACGTCGACGAACTCTTCAGATCGTGTCCGGCGGCGAAGGACATCCGCGTGAGCTGCCCCATCATCGCGACCGCCGCTGAAGCGCCGGAAGCATCTCTTCGCACAAGGTGCTCCAAAGCTTTGAAGTTTTCAAGGATTGGTCCCCATAATGCGTCAAAAATAGTGCTGCGCCTGATGCCACGGGCGAGTCCAGCCAATGTCAAAACGATTGTAGAACGGGCCAACGGAGACATCAGACAGATCATGCTGCGCAGCAGCTTTGGCTTCTGGAACGTAGCCGGGGCGGCGGACGCACACGAGACGAGCTTCGGCTGCGCGCAAGAAACGCTCAACGGAACCGACAAGTTAGGGGACGACTTCGGGGAAGACATGTTATCTCAGCGTCTGGTGCATCACAATTTTAACAGATGCTGCTCCGACGACACCTTTTTCGAAGCCTACACGGGCTTCTTGCAGGACGCGTCCACTCTGGATGTCTGCTCTGCAACGCGGGTCTTACCGTTCGCCGCTCGATGCTGGCGCACACGGAAGAGTGGGCCCTGGATGGACGAGTTACCGAGAAACGCAAGAGAAGAACGTCCGGTCGAGGACTCCACAAAGCACGCTGAAGCCGACGACGCCAAACTCGATGAGAAGAGAGCGTGGGTTTCTCGCAAGCCGAGATTCAAATCAGGGATGCAGTTTGCATGTAGCCTGCTGGCGGCGAAGCTAGGAGACTCGTTGGCTTTGGAAGCACGCAAAAAATACAGGTGCGGCGACCTCCTCTCGGACGCCTGCCTGTCTCCAGGCATGCGTCTGGCCGCCGAACACGTCGACGAAATTGCCGGCTACTTGCAGGACTTCGCGTGAAGCTCAAACAAACGCGACCCTGGGATCTCCGGCGGCGGTTTGGACGACGAAGTCGGTCTCTTCGATGGCGTTTTTCGCTGCATTATACTTGCGTCTGAAGAGGCAGGCGTCGGAGGATGCGTTGGCGTGAAGCGGCAAAAACAACTGGAGCGTGTCGAGCGCATGGAGCTCTCCTTCGTCTTCCAGAAGCTTGCACAACACGGGCTGGGAAGCAGCTTGCGCTTGCTTCGCTATGAGGTTTTCAGTGGCACGAACTTCTCGTTGGACGCTCGTGGAAAATTCTTGGAACGCGCCATCCAAACGAGAGAGGGCCCGCTCGCAGGCTTCAAGTTTCGATGCACTCTGCCCGTCGGTGGTCTGAGAAATCTTGCTGTACTCTTCGCGCAGAGAGCTGAGGGACATTTCTATGCCTTTGACGGTGTTGTCCTGCCCGCTCAACCTCAGCCCCACAGCGTCCAAACGTCCCTTGCAGGCTGCAAGGTCCTCCTTTATCTCAGCGTCCGACGAGTATCCTGCGAGTGCCGCCAAGGTCGTGCCTTCCCCTGAAGGGAGCGCCGGAGCAGTGAGTCGAACGACCTCTGCTTTCGCTACAGGAGGAGACTGCAAGTAGCTTCCGATGCTGTGACCTTGCGGGACGTTGACGACTTCCATTGGCGGTCCCTGACCGATGGGCATCGCCCATGGTTTGGGACTCACCCGCTGGGGCGCCTGATTTGGGCTTCTGGACATGTCCACTCCCTGCGGTCTGCCTCCGATGCCGCGGAAACTGGTTCTGTCGCGTTGAAGTCCATTTTGGCGAACAAAGCCGAGAGCACCTACCTCGCTGCGAGAGCTAGCAGCCATGGGGTTTCTTCAGAGGGAGCTTCCGAGTCTTCGGTAAAATGAACGACGCACCCAAAGTGATCCGCGTCTCTTGAAAAGGCATGCGGCGACTCGTAGGAGCAGGAGTGCTCTGCGTCTCGAAGAACGCGCGCAGCGAGATCGTGGTGCTCCTGGGAAAGGAAAGAGAAGTGCCCGGATGGAAGCACGGCAGCTTGAAGTGGTGCGGCTTCTCAGGGAGGGCGGAGGAAGGGGAGACGCCCCTCGCCAGCGCGTCCAGAGAGTTCCTCGAAGAAAGCTGCTCGACGGTGATGCTCACCGAAAACGCCACGGTGCCTGCGAGAGCGGATGAAGTGTCTCTGGCGCTGCAAACGGCGACGCCCGTGTCGCATACAGTGAAAGCTCCCCCGCCGTCGGAGGAGTATCTCTACCACGTGACGTACTTGTGCAAGGTGCCCTTCGACAAGGGAGCACCAGAAAGGTTTCTCAGAGTTCAAGAAGACCTGAAAAGGGTGGACGCCGTCTTCAGGGCGTTCTACCGACTCAAAAAAGCCTTGGAAAACGTGCCGCGCTTCTTTTTCCCCGGCTTCTCTGTCGCGGAGGGCTTCGTGACCGTCAACGTGCGGACGGACGTGCGAGAAAACCTCGTCTTCGTGGAGTTCTTCGACAGACATAGCGCAGAACCGTCCACCATGAAGACTTGGAAAACGCAAGTGTCGCCCCTCGTCGCCAAGGAAGCGGCGGAGCTGAGCGAAGCCTGGGCGGAAGTCACCTCATTCGTTGAAAAAGAATGCGACAGCCTCATCTTTTCACACCCTGCCGTGCTGTTGACTCGACATCAGAATGTCCTCATTTCCGCATACGTCAACCGGTGCTACTTGGAGAAGACTGAGCTGGCGTGGTTCCGACTGGAGGACCTCGAGGCGGCCGACAGATGGAAGACTAGAGAAGAGTTTCGGAGACACTTTTTGGACGCCCTTCGCAGCTTTGGCCCCCAGATTAGAACGTTGTTTGCCGATGACCTCGAACTGTCTCATGAAGACAATCTCTCCACCCTCGTGGAAGAACAAGAAACCGCGCCTCTCGCCTGCGTCTGCTGAAAGGTGCCTTGCGGCGCCTCAAATTCTTTTGAAGATCATGAGCTTTTGCCACACAAGAGGGGTGGCAAAAATATCGACGCTGTGCAGGAGCACTCGCTCGCTCTCGGGGGAGCTTTGCCCAGCCGCCTTCGCTCTGCAAGTCGCTCTCGTCACGGGGCAGCTGCAGCGAAGAAACATAGATGAGAAGGCTCTGGAAGCGGCGAGCGGGATGCAGTGTCTCTTTTCGCACACGCCGTCGTTTCTTTTCATTGGGAACGCTCCGCTGAGGTGCCTTTTGTGTCGTCTCTCTCGGACTTCTCCCGTCTACCGCTGGGGAAAGGGCGGAGAATCGACCTACGTCTGCTGCCTTTGTCTTTTTCAGCTTTCTCTCGTGAAACCCTCTTGCTGCCGACGAGCCTCTGGCTGCGGTGCATGGTCGTATTTGCACGCGCATCTTCGCGAGACCCAGCGTTCCGGAGTTCCGGTGCGCGAGGTCAAACTTCAAATTCGCGTGCTGCTCCAATAATAGCGATGCAGCAGCAGGTTCCGGAAGAGGCGCCGGTCAAACTTGAAACTATCGCGCTTCTGTATGATCAAAGGGCATGGAGAGGCTTTTGTGTGACCTAAAAATCATTGGCAGCCAGCGCGCAGGAGACCGTATCTATCAGAACGGCGGCTCTCTACAGATCATGCACCCGAGCGTGATTGGCTCCATGTGGCGCCTCGCTCGGGGGGAGTCGCGCTTCACCTCCGTCTCGGCCGTCACAGCGTGCCTTTCGGAAGCGCTCGTTTTGGCGGACGAATACACTTTGGCGTGGAAGCGATCCTTGAACTCCAAAGGAGACTCGGGGGACCCTGTTTCATCGGACAGGCTGAAAGAACGCGCCGTGCATTTCATTTTCGAAGTTGAAGGCGCCGTCGTGGGGCTGCGCCACATGAAGCTCACTTACGCGGAGGATCTCAGCATCTCGGCGCGCATCGGCGTGCTCATGGAGCGCATCGTCACGCAGCTCAACATCTTGAAGGACATACTCGGCATCACCCGAGCCCAGTCGCCGTCCCTCAGCCACCTGTACCCACCGGGTGAGGTGCTCGTTCTTTCGCTTGGAAGCTGAAAATGCTCAGCCCATGGTGAAGTTTCTTTCGTGGCAGCAGTAAAGCGCCATGCCAGCTCCTTGGGCGTCCACGTCGCGACGAATGGGCACCTCTTCTCCAGCGGCCCTCGCAAATCAGGTACAACAGGCCAGCAACGTCTCCTGGGAGAACAACAACGACAGAGAGAGCTTGGCGAGTGTTTTGGAAAAGAGCAACGGCAACACCATTCATATTCACATGAACTGCAACGGGAGCGGCGGTGGACCAGCCAACTGCGGGGGCTTTCCCGGAGGAGCGTACCCCGTCGGGCCCTTAGGATACAACCCCTCCTTTGTCCCCACGCTGCCTGGCATGTGGCCACTGCCTCCATTGTCTTACGGCAACGGCTTCTACCCACCTGGCTTCGTATTTGGCTGCCCGTCGGGACCCGTCCTTCTCCCCCCCGTGGTCAATCAATGCGGAGGAACGGTGCCAGCGGGCTGGTAAAAGGAGTGGCAATCCTCGCGGGGTCGCGAACATTTTGTCGCGGAGAAAGTAAACGGAAGTCATGTCCTGCGGAGCCGCAAACGTAAATTCCAAATACCCAGGCTCAGAATTCGATAAGCTCTTCGCCTCTCGCTTCAACGAACTCGATAGCTTGATCTCGTCCTCTCCCTCGAGCCCAGTGATCCCTGCCGCCGTGTTTGCCAGGAGCTCTTCTTGTCGCGACTGCAGCGCGCTGCAGATGCCCTCGGAGGGCCGCAGCCAAAGCGTGCTGCAGTGGCTCGCGTTCTTTCTTCTCGTGGTCGGCATCTCTCTTCTTCTGATGTACATCTTCAACAGACTCAAGAAGACCCGCAAGAGCCACAACCTCTTCGGATCCATGGTGCTGCCCAGCGTCGGACAGAAGAGCGCCGGAGGCACCGTGGCGACGCCGCCCAGGGCCACCACTGGTCAGGCCAAGACGCCTCTCGGCGCCGGTGCGTCGGAGTCGACGGGACGCGTGAAGATCATCAAAGATCCGGCTCAGATCGTGCCTAGCACGGCCGCAAAGATTCAGATCAACATGTTCTTTGCGACTTGGTGCGGCCACTGCACCGCCATGAAACCGCAGTTCATGGAACTGGCCGAGAAGCACCCCGATCTCGACTTCGCGCTCGTGGAAAACACCGTCATGCAGCAGCATCCAGAGGCAGACAGTTTCGGCGTGAGGGGCTTTCCCCACGTGGCCGCTTTCTTGGGCAAAAAGCAGCTGGGGACCCTCGTGGGGAACCAAGGCCCAGAGAAGCTCCTTGAGTTCGTTTCAAAGATGAAAGCTATGGCGCGGAAGTAAAGGGACGTGCCGCGCGCCGTAGGCTCGAGTCGCTCAGATGTCTAGGTGTCAGACGCTAGCGTCTTTCTCCAAGTACCTTCCCTCCGCTCTAGCTCACACTCTCGAACACGCGTGCCAGACCCACTCCTTGACGTCCAAAACCGCCTACGAGAGAATCGCTCTACGCTGCCTCTACCTCTTGGAGCACGGACTCCTCGATGCGAACCGCATCGGTGAGCTCGGGGCGCTTACGGTGGCGTCCGTACCTCTAGAAACCATCGTGCCTTCTCTGCCGGCGCGCACCGAAATCGTCGCCAGAGAAGAAAAGCGCCGAAAGAGTTCCGCGCTCCTCAAAGACCTGACGCAGGGGGGCGAGGCGGAGGCCTTTCCGGACTCGGGCGTGCGCTGCAAAAAGTGCGGCTCCAACGACATCACGCACGAGTTTCTTCAGACGCGCTCCGCCGACGAGGGCACCACCATCTTTTGCACTTGCACCAGCTGCAAAAAGCGCTGGAAGATGTGAAGGCCGCGTTGAAAGGCTCCAGGATGCGTCGCTGCGACAGATCAAAGGGTATTCCAACTCGAGCCTCTTGAAAAGATGGAAGACTTTGTCACGGTGGCCGCCGAAATAAGTCGGCAGATCGAGGACAAGCAGCGAGCGCTCAAGACTTCCGGCGAACAGGAACAGAGACGCATACAAAGCCTCACCGAGCTTCTGCAACGCATAGGCGTCTGCAGCGACGCCTTCGATGAGGAAGACAAGAAGGCCGTGCTGGCAGAGATCGCCTCCAGGGAAGCCGCGCTTCAGCTAGTGCAGAGAGAAGCGAAGCGCCAAGAAGAGGTGAGGCGACAGAAGGAAGCCATTCTCATGCAGCTTCACACGGTGCTGACGATGAGAACGAAGACTTTGGAGCAGGTCGACGAAGAGAGCTCCGTGCTAAAAGACCACGAAAATCTGCTCGCCTTCTTTGCGCGGAAACAAGTGCATCTCACAGACATGCTGAAACAGCGCATGCGCGAACTCGTGGACTCGATACCCAAAGTGTGAAGAACGAAGACGATCCCAGCGACGAGATTGTCCTTGCCGTCCTGGTGTCTGTCAAGGGTGTTTCGGAACGCGGGCTCAAAGAGTGGCTGGGGAAGAGGCGGGGTCTCTCGGTCTGGCAGGCTTACCTCGCGACATGTCCGGATGAATTCAAGAATTCAATCCAAGAAGAGCAGCGGGCACTGGCCGCTCGATGCAAGAGACGGCGCAAGTAGTAACAGAACGTCCGGCACATCCTTCGCATTTCAAGAACCTCCAGTAAGGCGGACCGTGAGCGGATACCGGGTTGTGCAGTCTCTCTCTCTCTTTTGCCCATATGTCGATCGAGGAGTCCGCGTAGTAAGAAAAAGAGATGCAGGACTTGCAGAACGTTGCGAACGCAGCTCTCATCACGCCACAGATGCCCGCTCACGT
>Ga0315287_10003027_pt1 | contig 16122 bp, 13 predicted proteins | sample YL17G11_0_MG_FD_205037 | JGI IMG/M metagenome (GOLD analysis project Ga0315287, IMG submission 205037) | Sediment microbial communities from Yellowstone Lake, YNP, Wyoming, USA - YL17G11_0 | ecosystem: Environmental > Aquatic > Freshwater > Lake > Sediment | place: USA: Wyoming | collected... | reverse complement strand
TCGCCCGCGAGAGCGAGCATCCGCCTGTCGAGGCCAAAGCCGGCCTCGTGGTCGCCGTAGAAGGCCACGACCGTGTCCGACAGCATGCCCCTCTTCTCCAGCTCTGCGACGAACGTGGCAAGGGCTCTATCGACGTAGTGCATGGCGTGGAGGTAGTTGCCGAGAGGCGCGTCGCGCAGCTCCCCCACGTCGAGCACCTTGTGGCGCTGGGGAAAGGCCTCGAACGGATGGTGGAGGCCGAGGGTGATGAGGAAGGCGAAGAACGGCCTCGGCAGGTCCTCCAGAATCGGCACCATCCTGCCCAGGAAGACCCCATCGGCGAGGCCCCAGCCGATGGTCTCGCCGCTGCCGAGGTCGGGCCCGAAGAGCGAGCGCGAGAAGCCGTAGCGCGGATGGAGGACGCCGCGGTTCCAGAACCCCGCCTCGAAGGGGTGCGCGGAGATCGTCTCGTAGCCGGCCTCGCGCAGCACCGTCGCCAGGGTGACGAAGTGGTTGTCGGGGCGGCGAAAGGCAACAGCCCCCCGTTCCAGGGCGGGGAGCGAGTTCAAGGCGATGAACTCCGCATCGGAGCTGCGGCCGTGCGCAGTCTGGTCGAAGACGAGAGGGAAATACAGGCCTCGCGAGCGGGCGCCGTCGAGGAACGGCATGACCGGAGCGCCGGAGACCCGGGCGTGGACGACCCACTCCTGGAGCGACTCGACCTGGACGAGGATGAGGTTGCGCCCTCGCGCCGCGCCGGCCCACGCACCTGCGGTGTCCGGCCGCGCCGCACGCGTCGCGAAGAACACGTCGACGGCGCGTCGCCGCTCGTCCGAGAGCGGCTCGGCTGCCAGCGCCTCGCGGAGCTCCCGCATGGCGTCGAAGAGGTGGGTGTTGAGCACCCCCCAACGCTCCACCAGCGCTGGTTGGGAGAACACCTGCTCCGCCAGCACCGGGTCGGCGAGCGCCCGCGACAACATCGTCACGGCCAGCGTCGCCGGCGCCATCACGGCGACAAGGACAGCGGTGATCGCGAGCCACCTCGTCCGCCGCCAGGTGAGCGACGGCCGCCCCGGCGCCGGCCAGAGCACGGCGCCGACCGCGGCGGCGACCGCAACAGGCAGGAGCAGGCCGTCGATGGGCTCGAGGAGAGCCGCCACGCTGCCCTCGACCCGGCCGACCTGGCGCCAGGCGAGAACGGCCGCGACCGGAACGAGCGTGCCGAACCAGCGCAGGTGAAGCAGGTCGGCGAGCACCAGGCCGCTGACCGCCACCGTGGTCGCGGCGCCGATCCACCGTCGCCAGCGCAGCGGCGCGAGTGCCGTCGGCACGGCGATCAGGGCCGCCCCACCCAGGGCCGTCAGGCCCGCTCCCCGCCACAACTGCCTCCCCGCCAGCTCGGAGAACGTTACGGCAGCGACCAGGGCGCCGCCCCAGGCGAGGAGAACGGGAAGCACGGCGTGCGCGGTCGGGCCGATACCTTCACGTCCCGCACGACGCAGCGCGAGAGGCACGCCAATGGCGACCACGGCGAAGGCGACCTGGAGGAACGAGCAGCGCCATGCGACGAGAACCGTGTGCCGCCCCGACCCCCGGCCGGCCGGCGACCCGTACCAGCGGACCTGCTCGCGGACCATCTCCCACGCGAGGATCCAGCGCCCGGTTTGCGTCGGCGCCGCGACGCGAGCCGAGAAGGTGACGATCTCGCCGGGAGCGACCGCCTGCGGCAGGTTGGCGCGCAGACCGTCCTTGACGACGACGCGCCCGTCGGGGGAAAGCCAGTGGTAGGAGAGGTGATCCCCGGTGGCCTCCGACCAGGTCTCGGTGCCGACGTTGCGCACGACGACGCTCAGGTCGTGGTTGCGGTTGGCCCAGAAGACGGGCCGCCCCCCGCCGGAGACCAGCTCCCAGGCGAGCGGCGACGGATCGGCGACGGCCGTCGCGGCCGCGAGCAGGAGCAGCGCCGGCCAGGTGACGCGCATCGGTGGCGATGCTAGCAGAGAGCCGGGCTACCCTCCGGAGGGTGTTGTCGGCGACGGCTGCTGGCTGAGCAGGCGCTCCACGGGCGCGGTGCCGACGCCGTGGCGGAAGACCATCTGACCGCCGAGATGCCCGGTACGAACGACAAGTGCAACTACCACGGCGAACGCCCCGATGTACAGCCACGCCGCCACGCCGGAAGAGCGTCCCCCACGCGCCAAAGCCAGCCGGACCAGTGCCAGCATGACGAGGCCGACCATCACCGCAATGCCGAGATCCTCGTGCGTGTCGAGAATGCCGGCCGCATCGGGCGGGACGACGGCCTCGTCAGCAGCGAGGCGACCGGTGACGTAGGCGGCCAGCGCACCGAGTGCCGCGAGTCCCACCAGAACGCCTCCTGCCGGCGCAAGGCCGGCAAGGCGCCGGTGCCGTGAGATGACCTCGAAGAGAAACGCGACCATTGCGAGGGCGATGGGAAAGTGGACAATGGCCGGGTGGAGCGGGTCAGGCAGAAAGTTCATGGCACACCTCCGGACACCAACGCACAGAGAGACGACACGTAAACTATAGCGAAATGCATCTCAACACCGTCCTCCGCAGACTTGGGCTCAGCCGCACCGCGGCCGGGCTTGTCGCGCTCCTCGGTACCTACCTCGGTCTGCTGTGGGTCTTGCGCCCCCTCACGCCGTTCGAGTGGGACGAGGTCCTCTTCCTGCGCTCCATGCATCTCTACGACCCGGCCGCGCACTTCCCACACCCCCCGGGTTATCCGGTATTCGTCGCGGCGGGGCGCGCCCTTTGCCTCCTCCTTTCGGATCCGCTCGCCGCGCTGCACCTGGTGACCGTGCTTGCGGTCGGTGTCGCCCTGGCCTCGCTCTGGCGCCTCGCCCGCTCTCTGGGGGCCGAGCGCCTGCCCGCGACCGCGGCGGCGGCTCTCTTGGCGGCGGTGCCCGCCTTCGCCTTTCTCTCCAACGTGGGCATGTCCGACGTCGCGGGCGCCGCCGCGGCGATCGTCGCCGTCCTCGCTCTCGTGCCGGCCCTCGACGAGCCGCGACGACTCCCGCTCGCCGCCGCCGTCGTCGCGCTGGCCGGCGGCGTGCGGCCGCAGCTCGTGGCCGTGTTGCTGCCCGTGGCCGTGGTCGCTCTCGCTCGCACGGTCCGCGGTCGTCACTGGAAGGCTCTTGCCCTCGCCGCGGCCGCGTGGAGTGTCGTCACCCTGGCGTGCTGGCTGCCGCCGATCCTCATCTCCGGGCGGGCCGAGTACGTCGCGGAGTTTGTCGCCCAGAGCCGCTACGTCGCCACGGTGGAGGCGGGCTATCGCCTTCCCGCGGCGCGGATCTTGTCGGTGCTCCGATCCTGGCTCGTGGATCCGTTGGGTGAAGCTCCCGGCGCCGTCCTCTTCTGGGCGCTGGTGGTCACCGGCACGGTGCGCTGGTGGCGGCGCGGCGCGCGGCGGCTCGTCTTCGTGGCGGGAGCGACGGCGCTGAGCTGGCTGCTGGTGGCGATGTGGACCCACAACATGACCGTGGCGGTCCGCTACGTCCTGCCGGCACTGCCCTTTCTGTGCCTCCTCGCCGCCGGAAGCTTCGCGGCCAGGGCACCTCGGCGCCAGCTCGCCTCCGCAGCAATCCTGGTAGCAGTGTGCGCGGTGTCGTTCGGCTGGCTCGCGCCCGCCCTGCTACTCCGCAGCCGCCAGCCTGCGCCGCTCTGGGAGATGCTCACCCTGGTCGGGCAGCGGTTCGACGCGGGCCGCACGCAGGTTGTCTTCGAGGGGGACTTCACGCCTCACGTCGAGTACCTGCTGCTCGGCCCCACCCACCGCCTCTGGGACCACGGCGGCCCGTATCGCTGCACGATGGCGCGGCCGGCGACGCTGTACGAGCCCCCCGACCCCGACACGCAGCTCGTCTTCGTCACCTCCGATCCCAGCCCCGGGCAGCAGTTGGTGGCGAGCGCACGCTGGTCGTGCGAGCCGCTTCACCGGCTCTCCCGGGGTCGCTACGAGAGGTGCGTGGTCGCCTTGCCCCCACCCCGGGGCGCACCGCGCTACTCCCCCGACTTCCACGAGTTCCGCGGTCAGCTCTGGCTGGTCGGAACTGGGCTCGTTGCCCTCGGTGTGGACGCCGCGCCGCAGTTCGCCAGGGTCCGCGCCGCCGTGGACTCCGTTGCCGTCAGCGTGCGGGGCGGGCCACCCCGGACGCTACCCCCCGGCGGCGAGACGCTCGCTCTGGTATGGCCGAGCCCGGATCCGGCGCTCCGCATCAGCGGCCCCAAGGAGTCCTGGGTGCGCCTCGCCGCCATCGAGTGGCTGCCCCTGACCGAGGCGACGCGGCACCTCGTGGAAGAACGGGTATCCAGTTCGGAGCTGTTCATTCCGGTTGCTGCCCACGCCCCCGGGCACTACGGCACGTTCTGGGTCACTGACGCGCTCCTTTCCAACCCCGACACCGCCTCACCGGCGCGCGTAACGTTGTCCTTTTCCAGCCGCGGGCAGACGCGGCGTGCACCAACTCCGCTCGAGAGAGAGGTCCCACCTGCCGGCACGGTCCTGCTCTCCGACCTCCTCGCCGAACTGGTGTCCGGGCGTGACGTCGGTAGCGTGCGGCTGTGGTCGAAGACCCCCTTCGTCGCCGCATGGCGGACGTACAACGCAAAGCTCCCCCCCGACCAGCCACGCCCGTCGTTTCTGCCGGCGATCTCGGAGCGCCGCTCCCGCCAAGCCGGCGTCTTCCCCGAACTCCCGTTCCTCGACGCCCCACATGGGCTTCGCTCCACGGTCTCTTTTCTCAACACGTCCGCCCAGGCGGTCGAGGTACGCCTCCACATCGCGCGGCGCGGGGAGCAAAGCCAGACGAGCAGCACGACGCTGGACCTCGAACCCTACTGCTCGGACGGGTTTGACACCGTCGCCGACTCCGCCGGCATCTCGCCCGACCCGGTCACCGTCGCGGTTTCGTTCGAGGCGTCCGCACCCGTCTTCGCCTGGGCCACGATCATCGAGAACCGCACCGGTGCGATCAGCTACGTCCTTCCCGAACCGCGACCCTAGGCCGGGATCGGAGCGGCAGGGCTGAGCCGTCCGGTCGCACCACCCGGCCGGCGGCGAAGACGGCGCACCCCGCGGGCGGCTTGCGCCAGCCCACGGGGTGTCTTCCCAGCGAACGGATCCGCGAGGGGCTACTTGCCGAGGATGATGAAGGCGATGAGCAAGGCGTAGATGACCAGCGACTCGATGAAGGCGACGCCGATGATCATCGTGATGCGCACCGGGCCGGCCGCCCCCGGGTTGCGCCCCATGCTCGTGCACGCCGCGGCGATGGTGCGCGCCTGGCCGAACGCCCCGGCAAACGCGGCGAGACCAAGGACCAGCGCCGCCGCCAGAAACTTGCCGATGTCCCTCTGGGCGCTACCCGCGACGGCGGCTCCCTCCTCGGTCGAGGCCAGCGCCGGCGACACCGCCGCCAGCAGTATGACTGCCACCACCAGAAAGAATGCGAACCTCTTCATGACAACCTCCCCAAACCAGTTGATCTCGAGCTCAGTGTTCCTCGGCCACGGCCGTGGAAATGTAGACCGCGGTCAGCATGATGAAGATGAACGCCTGGATGGTCGCCCCGAGCAGACCCAGGGCCATCATCGGCCAGGGCACGACAAAGGGGATGAGCCCCAGGAAGATCCCGGTCGCCGTGTGCTCCCCGAAGATGTTGCCGAACAGTCGGAGGGCGAGCGAGAGAACCCTCGCGAGGTGCGAGATGATCTCGAGCGGCACCATGAGCGGAAACAGCCACCACACCGGTCCGACGAACTGCTTGGCGTAACCCAGAACGCCCTGACGCCTGATCCCGACGATGTTGTAGAAGAGGAACGCGGTCAGTGAGAGGGCGAAGGTCGTGCTGGTGTTGGCCGTTGGAGGCATGAGAAAGAACACCAACCCAAAGAGGTTCGAGAGAAAGATGAAGAACGCCAGGCTGGTGATGATCGGGACGAAGTCCTTGCCGCGGCCGTGGCCGATGACGTCGTCGGTGAGGTTGCGAAACGCCGAGAGCAGCAACTCGAGGATCTGCTGCACCACCGAGGGCCGGTCGAGGGAGTAGCTCCGCCGCGCCACGATCAGCAACACCGACACGAAAAGCAGGACCAGGAAAGCCATCAGGACGTGGTCCGGCAGCCACGCGCCCGGCGTCTCGCCCAACCCCATGGCCCGACTCCACCACTCGGGCGGAGCACCGAAGAGCGCCACGAGGAGCGCATTCACCGGGTGAAACAGGAACGAGACCTCGTGACTCACTCCCCTACTCCTCCCGACCCTCGCCGTGCTCACGGCCGAGCCCCGCCACGGCCAACGCGACGAGGAAGCACCCCATGCCCGCCGCCACTGCCCACAACTCCACGTACTGCCGCAACACGAAGACGACCGCGAACAGCAGGCCCCACAGCCCCATCCGCGCGACGATCAGCGCCGCCGTGCCGCGTGAGACCTGCGCGCGCCCCGGCTGAAGCATCCTCACCATCACATGTTCCAGCCAAAGGCTATTGATGATACCGACCGCGGCTGTTACGGTCAACACGAGCCCGGCGATCGGCCGGCCGAGCAGCGTCGTGACCAGACCCGCCAACGTGGCGAGCACCAGCCCGACCCACGCCGCATGTCGCGCGATCATTCCGCTCCGCCGCCCGCCGCGCGATCCTCCTCGCGACCCACGCGTAGCGCGGTGCGGATCGCCTCGAGGAAGCCGGCGACGACGCCGAGCCCCCCTCCGATCCAGCGACCCCACGACGCGGTGCCGACGAGCCGGTCGAAGGCCCAGCCGAGCCCATAGCCGATGACAATCGCGAGCGGCAGGATGGTCGCGATGAGATACGCGTCGGAGATGCGGTGGAAGGTGCGAGCGCGCGCGCGGCGCTCCTCGCTCACCGCACCCCCAGCAACGTCGCCGTGGCCTGCGCCGCCGCCGCGAACGGCGTCGGGTACACGCCGATGACCAGGACGACCACGGCACAGGCCGCAACGACGCGCTCGGTCCATGGCGCCACGACCAACTCGGCGGGCTCGGCCTCGGCACCGTCACGCAGGTACATCTGCAGAACGATGCGGAAGTAGTAGTAGAGCGACACCGCGGACATCAACACCGCGAGCACGACGAGCCAGACGTAGCCGGCCTGGACCGCCGCCGCGAACAGGTAGAGCTTACCCATAAACCCCCCCGTGGGCGGGATCCCGCCCAGGGAGAGCATGAACAGCAGCATGCCGAACGCGGCCACGGGGTGCTTGCGCGCGAGACCGGCGTAGTCGGTCACGGTCTCACCCGCGAAGCCGCGCGACTCGAGGAGGATAACGAAGCCGAACGCGCCCAGGTTGGTGAAGGTGTAGACCAGCATGTAGAACATCACGCTGTGGATGCCGGCCGCGGTGCCGGCGACCAGGCCGAGGAGCGCGTACCCGCCATGGGCGATCGACGAGTACGCCAGCATCCGCTTGACGTTGTCCTGCGTCAACGCCGCGATGTTGCCCCACACCATCGTCAGCGCCGCCGCGCCACCCACGAGCCAGCGCCAGTCCGGAGTCAGCGGCGCCAACCCGCCGGCGAAAACCCGCAGGAAGATGGCGAACGCTGCCGCCTTGGGTCCAACGGACATGAAGGCGGTGATTGGTGTCGGCGCCCCTTCGTAGACGTCCGGCGTCCACACGTGGAAGGGCACCGCCGCCACCTTGAAGAGGAACCCGCACGCCAGGAGAGCGACGGCGACGAGAGCGGGCACGGAAGGACCGACGGCGAGCCGTGCCGCGACCGTCGCGAGATCGAGCGTACCGGTCGCGCCGTAGAGCAGTGACAGGCCGAAGAGCAACACACCCGAGGACAGCGCCCCGAGAACGAAGTACTTGGCGGCGGCCTCGTTTGACTTGATCTCGCGGCGGAAATAGCCGGCCAGGATGTAGGTGGACAGCGCCATGAGCTCGAGGGCGACGTAGATCGACGCCAGGTGCACGCCCGAGGCCATCACCATCATGCCGACTGTGGCGAAGAGGATGAGCGCGTGGTACTCGCCGGGGCGGGTGTCGTGGCGCTCGAGGTAGCCGAGCGAGAGCAGGACGGTCAACGTCGAGGAGATGAGCACGATCGCCTTGAAGAACACGGCGAAGGGGTCGAGCACGATCATGCCGAAGAAGGCGCTCTCGCCGCCGAGGCCGCGCGCCGCGACAGCGGCGAGGGTCGCTCCCGTCACCAGGAGCGAGCCGACCGCGGCCGCGCCAATGATGCGGCGGGCACGCGTGCCCGTGGCCAGACCGGCAACGAGGATGACCATTGCCAGACCGCTGAGGACCAGCTCGGGCAGCAGCAGGAACAGGTCGACGCCCATGACGCCCCCTTTAGTGCCCGCGGGTCTCGTGGCCGGCGGTTGGCGCCGGAGCGCTCGGTAGCTGCGCCATTGGCCGTTTCAGATAGTCGGGGTCGACGGCCTCGACCACGCGGCGGACCGAAGGCTCGATGATGCGGAAGAACGGCTTGGGGTAGAGCCCGATCCAGAAGCACAGGACGATGATCGGGATCAGCGTCCACTGCTCGCGCAGGTTGACGTCCTTGAGCGTCTTGTTCTCCTCAACCGTGATCTCGCCGAAGAATGTCCGCTGGTAGAGCCACAGCATGTACGCCGCGCCGAGCACGATCCCGCTGGCGCCGAGAACGGCCCACAGCGTCGAGTGGTCGAACGCGCCGATCAGGATCGTGAACTCGCCGATGAAGCCGTTGAGAGTGGGCAGACCGATCGAGGCCATGGTGATGATCATGAAGAGCATCGCGTACACCGGCATAACCTTGGCGAGGCCACCGTAGTCCGCGATCATCCGGGTGTGCCGGCGCTCGTAGATGATGCCGACGAGCAAGAACAGGCCGCCGGTGGACAGGCCGTGGTTGATCATCTGCAGCACCGACCCCGACAACCCGTGCGGGTTGAGCGCGAACATGCCGAGCATGACGAAGCCGAGGTGCGACACCGACGAGTACGCCACCAGCTTCTTCATGTCCTTCTGCGCCATGGCGACGAGGGCGCCGTAGATGATCCCGACGAGCGCCAGCGCCCCCATCCACGGCACCGCCCAGCGCGTGGCCTCGGGCAGGAGCGGCAGCGAGAAGCGGATGAAGCCGTACGTGCCCATCTTCAGCAGGACGCCGGCCAGGATGACGGAGCCAGCGGTCGGCGCTTCGACGTGCGCGTCGGGCAGCCAGGTGTGAAACGGGAACATCGGCACCTTGATGGCGAACCCGACGAAGAAAGCGAGGAAGACCCATTTCTGCAGCCCGAAGGGGAGCTGCGGGGCGATCTTGAACAGCTCGGTGACGTCGAAGGTGGCGGGGTTGCCCAGCCCGGGCAGGCCGATGGCGGCGAGCCCCGTCGAGTTGTAGAAGTACAGGGCCAGGATACCGACCAGCATGAGCACGCTTCCGAACAGGGTGTAGAGGAAGAACTTGATCGCGGCGTAGAGCTTGCGCGGCCCGCCCCAGACCCCGATGAGGAAGTACATCGGGACCAGCATGACCTCCCAGAAGACGTAGAAGAGGATGAAGTCGAGCGACATGAAGACGCCGAGCATGCCGGTTTCGAGGACGAGGAGGAAGACGTAGTACTCCTTCTCGCGGTGCTTGATCGCCGAGAACGACGAGTACACCGAGATGAACGACAGCAGCGTGGTGAGCAGGATGAGCAGCACCGAGATGCCGTCGACCCCGAAGTGGTAGCTCGACCCCACCGAAGGGATCCAGGGCGCCTTGAAGACGAACTGGAACTGCGGGCCGTCGGGCTGGTAGAGGAACCACAGCGGCACCGAGGCAAAGAACGTCAGCCCCGCCGCCACCGTGGCCACCGCCTTGATGGCCCTCGTCTGCTCGCGCTTGAGGAGGAAAACGATGGCCAGAGATCCGATCAGCGGCAGGTAACAGATGATGTTCAAAAGGTTGGTCACGAACGCCATCGCAGTCCCCCTACAGGGCCCGGCCGAGGAACAGCGCGGCCGCGACCATCAGCACGAAACCCACAGCCATGACCAGGGCGTACCCCTGGACGACGCCCCACTGCACCCGCCGCAGGGCCCGGCTCCACGCGCCGTAGATCCTCGCCAGCAGGTTCACGGCGCCGTCCACCACGTTGAGATCGAAGAGACCCGACAAGAACGACGTCCCCACCGTCACGTGGCGGGTGCCGTTGACCGCGCCGTCCACCACCAGCGCGTCGAACTCCCACGAAGCCTGCGCCAGCTTCATCGTCCCCGCCACGGCCGTCGCGTCGTAGAGCTCGTCGACGTAGTACTTGTTGGCGACGAGGTTGTAGAGGGTGGGGTTGGCGGCGGCGAAGCGATCGGGGCGGGTGAAGGCCTGCTCGCCGAAGTAGAAGCGGCGGGCGAGGAGGATTCCCGCGAGCGCGACCGCCACCGAGAGAGCGATCAGCGTCCACTCGATCCCGAGCGAGGCGTGGTGGGCGAGCTCCACCGCCGGCGCCACGGGTTCGAGGAAGTGCTCGAACCAGTTGAGGTCGACGTTGAGCGTCACCGCCTTGCCCACGCCGACGAACCCGACCACGATCGAGCCCACCGCCAGGATGCGCAGCGGCCACGTCATGCTCCCCGGCGACTCGTGGAGGTGGTGGGCCTGATCTATCTGGTTCGGGGGGGCATCGTGCCGCTCCTCCCCCCCACCCGGCACGAAGGCCCCCCCGGGCCCCCCGTGCGCACCGGAAGTGAATCCCGGCGCGCCCTGCGCCCCGCGGAAGGTCCCGTGGAACGTCATGTACACCGCGCGGAACATGTAGAACGCGGTGAGGAACGCCCCCGCCACCCCGAGCGCCCACAAGCCGAGGTAGACCCGGCCGAAGCCGCCGAGGTCGGCCGCCCCCGCCGCGAACACCTTGCCGAGGATCTCGTCCTTGGAGAAGAACCCGGCGAAGATCGGGATCCCCGCCAGCGCCAGCGTCGCCACCACGAACGTCCAGTACGTGGTCGGCAGCTGCTTCTTCAGCCCACCCATCCTGCGCATGTCCTGTTCCCCGCCCATGGCGTGGATGACGGAGCCTGAGCCGAGGAACAGGCAGGCCTTGAAGAAGGCGTGGGTGAAGACGTGGAAGATCGCCGCGGCGAACGCCCCCGCCCCGGCGGCCAGGAACATGTACCCGAGCTGGGAGACCGTCGAGTACGCCAGCACCTTCTTGATGTCGTTCTGCGCCAGGCCGATGGTCGCCGCAAACACCGCCGTCACCCCGCCCACGACCGCGACCACGAGCAGCGCCGTCGGCGAGAGCGCAAACAGGAAGTTCGCCCGCGCCACCATGTAGACGCCCGCCGTGACCATGGTGGCGGCATGGATCAGCGCCGAGACCGGCGTCGGCCCCGCCATGGCGTCGGGCAGCCAGACGTACAGGGGGAGCTGCGCCGATTTGCCGATCGCCCCGACGAAGAGCAGCAGCGCGATCGGCGTCGCCCACGAGGCGTACCGCCCCGGATCCGCCGCCACCGCCGCCTCCATGGCGGCGAAGTCAACCGTGCCGAAGACCTTGAAGGCGAGGAAGATGGCGAGGAGGAAGCCGAAGTCCCCGATGCGGTTGACGATGAACGCCTTCTTGCCCGCCGAAGCACACCACTCCTTCTCGAAGTAGAACCCGATCAGGAGGTAGCTGCACAGCCCAACGCCCTCCCAGCCGACGAAGAGGACGAGGAGGTTGGCCCCGAGGACCAGCGTGAGCATCGCGAACATGAAGAGGTTGAGGTAGGCGAAGTACCGCGCGTACGACCGCCGCGTCTCCCCGTGCATGTACCCCACCGAGTAGACGTGGATCAGGAACCCCACGAACGTGACGAAGAACAGCATCACCGCCGACAACGCATCCACACGCAACGCAAAGTCGACGACGACGTCGCCGGCGGCGAGCCAGCGGAACAGCGTCTGGGTGAAGATCCCGGCGTGAGCGGTGCCGAACTCGGCGAGGATGGCGAGGGAGACGAGGAGCGAAGCACCCACCGACGCGAGCCCCACGGCGCTGGTGGCGCGGTGGGAGAAGTGGCGGGCGCCGGCGAGCAGCACGGCGGCGCCCGCGAGGGGGAGGACCGGGACGAGCCAGAGCAGGGAAAGCATCGCGGCCTCCTACCAGCGCAGGACATTGAGACGGTCGACGTCGATGGACTGCGAGCGGCGGTAGATCGCCACCAGGAGCGCCAGCCCGACCGCGACCTCGGCGGCGGCCACCGCCATGACGAAGAAGACGACGACCTGGCCGTCGAGCTGGCCGTGCTGCCGGGAGAAGGCGACGAGGGCGATGTTGGCGGCGTTGAGCATGACCTCGATGCCGAGGAGGACGGAGACGCCGTTGCGGCGCAGCAGCACGCCGGCGGCGCCGATCGCGAAGAGAACCGACGAGAGGGCGAGGAAATGGCCGGTGGGAATCATGTCAGTGCTTCCTCTTGACCAGGACCAGCGCTCCCACCATGGCCGCGAGCAGGAGCACCGAGACCAGCTCGAAGGCGAAGAGGTACGGGCCGACCAGCATCCTGCCGATCGCCACCGCGGTGCCTTCGGGTGCCGACGGTTGCGACGCCGATGGATGAGCCGCGAGGAGCGCGAGGCCGCCAACAGCGGTGACGCCGGCGAGAACGAGGCCGCCGACGCGCTGGAACGGGCGGGGGATGTCGACCGGGCCGTCGCCGGGTGCGTTGAGGAGCATGACGACGAAGAGGAAGAGCACCAGGATTGCGCCCGCGTAGATGAGGATCTGGGCGGCGGCGAGGAAGGAGGCGCCGAGCAGGGCGTAGTTCACCGCTACGCAGAAGAAGGTGACGACCAGGGAGAGCACGTTGACGACCGGGTTGCGGTGCGCGACCGCCACCACGGCCGAGGCCACCGCGACCGTTCCGGCCAGATAGAAGACGATCAGCTCCATAACGCCCTCCCTGAAAAAACAGGGGACTGGGGACCGGGGTCCGGGGTCCGGGATCCGGCGCCTGACTGGCTAGCGGGCGAGAGGGTCGTGGTCATCACAGCCATCCGGCCGCGAGGCCGACGCCGACCCAGACCAGGTTTACGACGGCGAGGGGCAAGAGACCCTTCCAGCCCAGGGCCATGAGCTGGTCGTAGCGGAAGCGTGGCAGCGACCAGCGCACCCAAACGAAGACCCAGAGGAAGAAGCTCATCTTGATCGCGAAGACGACGGCCGAGGCGACGAGGAGGGGCCACCCGGAGAGGAGGTGCATTCCCGGGAACGTCCACCCGCCGAAGAACAGGGTGACGAGCAGCGCCGACACCGTCGCCATGTTGAGATATTCGCTCATGAAGAAAGCGGCGAACTTCATCGCCGAGTACTCGACGTGGTACCCAGCGACCAGCTCGGTCTCGGCCTCGGCGAGGTCGAAGGGAAGCCGGTTGGTCTCCGCGAACGCCGCCGTGATGAAGACGACGAAGCCGAGGAACTGCGGGATCACGTTCCAGCCGTGCTCGGCCTGGTGCTGGACGACATGGTCGAGGCGCAGCGACCCCGTGGCCATGAGCACCCCGAGCACCGCGACGGTCATGGCCAGCTCGTAGGAGATGAGCTGCGCCGAAGAGCGCAAGGCGCCGAGGAGCGAGTACTTGTTGTTGGAGCCCCACCCCGCGAGGACGATGCCGTACACGGAGAGCGAGGACAGCGCGAGCAGGTAGAGCACGCCCACGTCGAGGTGGGATGCGACCATCAGGCCGTCGAGCGGCACGCCGAACACCTCGACGTCGCTCCCCGCCCCGAACGGGATGACGATGAAGGTTACCAGCGCGACAGAGATCGCGAGGAGCGGAGCGAGCAGGTAGAGGCCCTTGTTCGCGGCGCCCGGAGTGACATCTTCCTTGAAGAGGAGCTTGACCACGTCGATGATCGGTTGAAAGAGCCCGAGCGGGCCGACCCGGTTGGGGCCGAGGCGGTCCTGGATGAACGCCGCGCCGCGGCGCTCGACCCACACCATGATCGGGACGGAGGTCAGCATCGCCACCGCGATGACGAGCAGCTTGCCGGCCGTGACGGCGACCTCAGCCCACATGCGTGTGCTCCCGAATGGGCTCGGCCGCAGCTGGGGCGAGCGCGTCCCAGTCGAGGCCCGCGAAGTCCACGTCGGCCCCGACCATGGCGGTGAAGGCGTCGGCGACCGTCGCGACCGCAGCGTGCGCGCCGCCGAGCTCGCGGCCGAGCAGGGCCAGGATGTGCCACAGGGGACGCGTTTCGCCCGGCGGGGCGAACGCCGGCGCGAATCGCTGCACCGCCCCGGTCGACGAGGTGAAGGTTCCTTCGTCGCAAGCGAGCGACGCCGTGGGGAGGAGCCACCTCGCCACGCCGTTGGCGCGGTGGTCGGTGCGACCGCAGACGAGCGTCGCTCCGACCCGGAGGAGCTGGAGAGCCTCCGCGCCGGCGAGGAACGGATGAGCGAGAGGGTCGAGCACGACAGTGACGTCCGCGGCCCCGTTGAGGAACCGTGAGATCCCCTCGGCGTCCGCGGTGCGCAGGCCGAGGCGCCTGGCCCCGGCGGCGTTGGGGTGAGCGTCGGTGGAGTGCCGCCACTCGCCTCGCCCGTTCTTCATGCGCCGGCCGTCACCCTCCCACACCGGCACGACGAGCTCCGCCCTGAGCTGCTCGACGAAGAGTCGCCGGGCGAGGAAGAGCGCCTCGTTGGAGAGGTTGGCCGAAGCGACGACGCGCACTGTCCGGGCGGCGGCAAGCTCTTTTGCCACGCTGCGCAGCGTCTCCGGCCACGACAGGCGTCGCTCTGCGCCGGCCTCGCGCCGGGTCGGGTGCAACACGGCGTGGTCGTTGAGCGAGTCGGCGAGAAAGCGGCCGTGGTCGCAGAGCCAGGTCGCGTTGATGGCGGGGTTCTCCCGCGGCGTGAAGCGGTAGGCCACGCGTTCGTGGTGATCGAGCCAGAGGTTGCAGCCGATCGAGCAGCCGGGGCAGATCGAGGGCGTCGAGCGCAATCGCCAGGCGCGCTTGCGGAAACGGAACGCCCTGACGGTCAGAGCCCCCACCGGGCAGACGTCGGCGGCGCAGCCCGACATCGGATCGTCGAAGGGGCGACCGGCGAAGGTGTCGATGAAGGCGGAGTTGCCCCGTCGCTTGTAGGTGAGCTGCGCCGTACCGGAGATCTCCTCGGTGAAGCGGATGCATCGCGAGCAATGGATGCAGCGGTTCTGGTTCTGGATCACGTGCGGCCCGATGAGCCGGCGCTCGTAGCCCGGGAAGGTGCGGCGGGTCTCCGCCATGTGGGTGAAGTCGCTGCCCTCGTCGAAGGAGTGGTCCTGGAGCAGGCACTCGCCGGCCTGGTCGCACACCGGGCAGTCGAGGGGGTGGTTGGCGAGGAGGAACTCCATCACGGCCGTCCGGGCTTCCCTGACGCGCTCCGAGGTCTCGGATTTCACTACCATGCCCTCGACGGCGGGCGTGGCGCACGCGATCGCCAGCCTCGGCTGCCCCTCGATCTCGACCATGCAGATGCGGCACTGGCCGACCACCGTGAGGTAGGGGTGGTAGCAGAAATACGGAACGGCGACGCCCGCGGCTCTTGCCGCCTCGATGAGGTTCGTGCCGGCCGCAACCTTGACCTCGCGGCCATCGATGGTGAGCTTCGCCATGACCTCGGCTCCTCCTACTCCCCGAACCCGGGGCGGGGCCCGGCCCACGGCAGCACTGGCAGCTTCCTCTGCGGTGAAGGCGTCGCCGAGCCGAGCGCGCGATCGAACTCCTCGCGGAACGTCTTGACCAGGCTCGAGATCGGCAAGGCGTAGGCATCGCCGAGGGGGCAGATCGTCATCCCGGCCGAGGAGAAGCGGCAGATGCGTAGCAGCGCCTCGGCGTCGCCGAGTCGCCCGTGCCCGTGCAGGATGCGCTCGAGGATGTCGACGGTCCAGTCAGAGCCCTCGCGGCACGGCGTGCACTGCCCGCACGACTCGTGGGCGTAAAAGTGGGCGAGGTTGGCGGCGACGTCCACCATGTCGACCGAGTCGTCGAGGACGATGACCCCTCCGGAACCCAGCATGCTGCCCGCTTCGGCGCAGGCGTCGAAATCGGCGCGGACGTCGAGGTGTGCCGCGGTGAGCACCGGCGCCGAGGAGCCGCCGGGGAAGAACCCCTTCAGGGCGTGGCCGTCACGGACGCCGCCGCAATGCTCGT
>Ga0315287_10003024_pt1 | contig 16130 bp, 23 predicted proteins | sample YL17G11_0_MG_FD_205037 | JGI IMG/M metagenome (GOLD analysis project Ga0315287, IMG submission 205037) | Sediment microbial communities from Yellowstone Lake, YNP, Wyoming, USA - YL17G11_0 | ecosystem: Environmental > Aquatic > Freshwater > Lake > Sediment | place: USA: Wyoming | collected... | reverse complement strand
GGACTTCTTTTTTCTCTTTTACTGGTTGCACTTTTTCAGCTGCTTCTTTTCTCTCTTTGATGTTCTTTAGGATATCTGCCCGCTTTCTTTCAACGATTTTCTTCAAAATATCCTGACGTTTGGATTCTTTTTGGACTGGTTCTTCCTCTTCCTCTGTTTCATCTTCGACGTCTTCTTCGTCTTCAACGTCTTCAACGTCTTCGTCTTCAACGTCTTCTTCGTCTTCAACTTCAATTTCAAATTCTTCTTCTGGAAGTTCCTTTTCGTCGTCCTCTTTTAGTGCCTTTTTGGTTTTTGAATCCATTTCCGCCTTCTCTTTTACGAGTTTGCGTCTTTCGAGAATTTTCTTTTTAATTTCCTCGATTTTTTCTTTTCTGTCAAGAGACTTTCTGCGAGAATCTGCCATCACCTTGATCTGTTTATCCTTTCTCTCGATGTCGGCAACTTCTTCCAATACTTGCTCGTCATAGGCCTTGATGATTTCTTCTGTTGTCATTTTCATTGTCATTCCTCCTTACCTGTACTCGGCGATATTGACCAATCCGCCTACAGCTGTCATAATCCAAACTTCCTGTAGTGGTTCTAACCAAACACTCCACATTCCGCCTGCGGGAACAGCCAAAGTGGTTCCGCCCAAAATAACAGCGTTCACAGGAGTAGTTGCGATAGCCGCACTGTCGCCAAGATAAATGTTGCTGCCTGTGCGATTCCAAATAGTCAATTTCTCACGAACAGGGATAACATTGGTGAATGTGCCCGTTGCTGCGCCTGTAAAAACATAAGATGTCCCACCAGATGCTGCTGCGCGTTTAACATTGTTGAATGTGCCTGCCGTCGCTGATGTCCACGTGATCGATCCGTAATACATAACTTCTGTTGCAAAACCTTCTGTAATTGTGATTGCTCCTGCTTTTGGAAGGGATGCGGTAGGAAGCCCTTGGAATTGCCCACCTGCGGGTGCTGACGGTGATGCGAATTTGGAATAGCTTGACCACGGCAGGTTTCCTACCAATGTGTCAAACGTGATCTGAGTTGTGGTTACAGCGGCGATTGCGTCTACACCAAAAGAGGTTAGCGCTGCGTTTGTGATTTTTCTTGCTACACCACCAGCATTAAAAGTCAAGGTATAAATGATCGCATCTTGGAAGGTGTCCTTCTCAAATTCATGCCGATTGTAATTAGCTTCAATAAGTTTCATAGCCATCTGTTACCTCCACTCCGCTACTGCGACCGGCCCTGTAGCGCGCCCACCCACTTGGATAATTACGTAAACTCTGTTTCTTGGGCCTAACGGAATTACTACTGATTCGTTAAACGCTAATGGTAATGCGTTTGTCCCATTGATATCAATGGTTGGGTTAAATCCGTAAAAAAGATTGAAGGTGCTGTTGGATGCGTAGTTGTAAAGTGCGACATTCTCACGATGATTAAAAATGTGCTCAAAGCGAATAGGGATGTTGTTTACGGTTCCATTGTGTGCGGCTGCAGTCGTTCCGTCGTATGCTCTGAAGCAGTACAACAGATTACCTGCGGTTTTCCCAACATTGGTATAGGTTACGCCGCCATACCAAACCCATTCATTCTCGATGAAAACAACGCCCGTTTCGGGAACTTGTCCTGGTCTGTCCAAACTGATAAACGGAATTGTTAATGCGTTAATCGCTACGTTCGTGTTAATTAATGAAAATGCGTCGCCCCAATAAATTGGGACATTTGCCAGGTGGATTGCTGCTGTCGTTCCTTCCCACCCACGCTTGCATGACGTGAAAGACCCTGCCGTCGCTGATGTCCAAGTGATCGCACCGTATTGGATTTTTTCGGTTCCGCAAAGAAAAACCCCTGCTGGGGGAACGGTTCCTGTTAAAGTAGTAAATCCTAACGTTACTGCCGTCGCTGACCAGTTTCCCGCTGCAACTATAGGAGAAACTGACTGGCGAAGCACTCTGACTTCGCGGATGGCACCAGGTGTAACACTGGCTGTAAAGGTCTGCACGTAAAGTTCTTGAATCGTATCATTCACGTATTCAAATCGTGCCATAAATTAAGCCTCCTTGAGCTAAAAAATTTTAAATAATAATTTGCTCACCTATATTTATGATTTTTCTGTTTTCTCTTCTGCGCTTTTGCCTTTTTCTTGGTAATAATCCCACACGTTCGTTTTATAATGATGGATATAGTTCTGATCCAGCAGTGTTTCATCAAGAAATCCCTGCGCCCCTTCGAACATATACGATATCTCGCCCTTCGTTCCTGATACGATATCGACGATCTTTTTGAGGCTCTTGCGAAATTTATCTTGCCCGACGACCTCTGCGAAACTTTCAGCGGCTTCAAGATTTTGCAGGATTTTTTTGGAAACAAATAGATCGCCTTCCTTATACTTTGCTTGGTTTTTGCCCCAAGTATTCATCATACTATTGAGGTCGATAATTTTTGCCTTTGGCCCTGGACGCAAATAATTTCTTGGATTATAAGGTATGGGCCTCTGTGGCATGCGTTGTTGTGCCATTGTTATTCTCCTTTTAAAATTCTTTCATAAGTTTTAATCAGTGCTTCTAAAAATTGGGAACGGCGGCGAACTCCACTTAAAGTTGTTAATCAGGTCGGTTTCTAACGTTTCCTTTTCTTCTTTTCCTTCTGTTTTCAGCGTTTCGCCATTTAATGAAACTGCGTTATTAAATCCTGGCAAACTTTGAAACTTTGACCTGACCTCACCCAAATTGATCTTACATAATGCGAGTGTGTATTCGCGGATAAATCGTTCATTAAGCAATTCGTCAGTCGATGCTGAGCGGAATATTTCAACGAACAATTTCAATAATGAATCGTCGGGCACGGGTGCGATATGCAACACTTTTGTGTTGGAATTGAAAAATAACCGGAACTTCGATACTGTGATGTATTTCAAATAATGAAGCCATTGCTGCAACATATAAAATGAAACCATATCGAATGATTTCAACGACAATACATCACTCGCCGCATATCCTGATAATTGCGCCAATACCCATGCTGAAACCGTCTGACTCGTTTTATCGTAACCTACCTGCATTACGTAATCGGGTAAAGTGTAATCCGACGTGCCAGCAACCAAATCAATAACAATAAAATCTCTCGTATTACCCCGACTTGTCGCATATTCTCGAAACAATTGCATAGCGTCATAAAGATTTGTCTCTATTTGAGAGTCAGCAAGTTCGACTCTTGTTTTCGGCGCCCCTAATTTTGTGCGGATGTAATCTTTGAATTCTATTACCGTTTTGATTTGTTCGCTTACGGCCATTACACTTTACCCTTATTCTTTACCCTGTCTGCCCGTGCTTGCCACGGTTGTTTCACCGATCCACGGATTGTAACCTTCAGCGACTTTTGGTGCTTCTGTGATTACTCTTCCCTTCTTTGCTGCTTCTTCGACTGGCTCTTTCGTCAACTCTTTGTTTTTGTCGGGCTGTTTTACTTCACTAATAAGCCCTTTTTCTGCCTTCTTTTTTGCTCCGTCTTTCCCTTCTTTAACTACGTTAACTACCCTCAAATAACTTGCGTATTGCTTTTCCAACCCTTCTTGAACCAAAAATTTGTGTTCGCCTGGCATAAATTTGATGGGCACTGCGTTGTTTAGGAAAATTGTGACCTCACGATTCTTGTAATTCTGATACATCGGCATTTGTTGCCTCCTTTAAATCATTTTTCGACAAGGACGTTTTCGATCATTGATAAAAAACTTTTCAAATCAGGATCGCCCTCGTTTTCTTTTACAATGTTATTTATTGTTTTTGCTTGTTTTTGTTTGACAACTATGTTTCTAATAGGTAGGGTTGGTAGTTTTGTAAGTGTAGGGATATCAATATTTTTGATTATTGGTGCTGGCAAATCGTGAATTACCTGGACATTAAAGTCCTTAATGTTAGGTGCTGGCAGATCGTGAATAACAGGAATTATTATTGGTTTCGGTGGTGCCATTTCTATTGGATGAATAATAGGAACATCAATAGGTTTTGGAATTGTCATCGGTATTTCTTTCGGTCTAGGTTCAAACATCACGGTTTCACCTGTCCAGACCACACCTTCGTCTTTTCTTACTTGTTGTGGGAATAAATCTTCCAAATTTTCAACTTGAGTTTCGAAATAACCGTCAACGGGCACAGTTATCATTATTCCTTTAAATCTTAACAAGACATCTCTACCAGTTTTTGATGTGTAACGCGGCATTTTTAAGGAAAAATTATTTAACTTCTATTCCTTTGTTTTTTGCATATCTAATGAATTCTTCTGCTTCTTCTTTTTCTTCTTTTTCTTTGTCCGTTTTCTTTTTGTGGGGTCTTTGGAAATAATCGGGATCGTTTAAATCACCAAGAACACCATTTAACCATTGTTTCCAAGCGTGTAAATTATCTTCCTCTCCCTGGTTCGCTTTAAGGAAAAAATGATATTCAGCGTCGATTTCTGCTTTTTCTTCAGGGGTCAATTGGTCGTATTTTCCCTGTTTTAGTTTTTCCAAAGTCTGCAAAAAATTTTCATTGATTTTAAACTTCATAATATTATTTATGGTTTTTCTTGTTCCTTCCAAGCTTTAAATAAATTTCGAATCATTGTTTTAAGGTCTTCCTTCTTTTCGGGAAGCTCCTTAATCAGTATTTTTTGTTTCGATTTCTGTTCTCGTTCCGACTTCGCAATCGCATTGGTCGAGAGCCATAAAACGACGGCCAACGGGTCGAAAACGAATACCAATATTAAAATCAAGATAGTAACGATGGAATCCATGCTTGTCGAAAATAATCTTGATAAATAACGAAGAGGGCCGACATCGACTGTCCTGCCCTGTTCTTTAATATTAAAACTGTCTTTTTTTAAGGTATCTAATTTTGCATTTTCTGCTGATATTCCGTTGTATGCGTTATCAATGCGTGTATTAATTTCCTTGATTTCAGCGTCAGATTGCTTGATATCGTTTCTTGCCTGATCGATCATTCGGCGGTTCAGCGCCTCTTGGGCGCGGTTTAAACGCGCTTCCTGGGCTGTTCTTTGCTGATTTATGGTGTTTGATCTTAATTTATCACTGGTAATCTGATCGCGGTAATTCTTGACTCGTTCAGCAACTAAATCTTGTTGCTCGACGTTATAAACTTCTTTGGTGACGGTTGTATTCACTACGTCCGATGACTTTTGATAAGCGTTAGCGAGATATCCGTATACGCCCAAACTCGTAACAAACATCAGCACTATAATCGCACCAAATAAATATTTTCGAATTAATTTCGGTATTTTTTTACTGTAATTGTAAACCATTGATACCGACAAAATTTTCGCCATTTCCAATGCAGAAGTCATAATAATTACTGCAAATCGTGACCCCGCGAACAAAGTCGAGAGTCCATAAACAGAAAAAATGGCACTACAAGCTGCTACAATTAAAGAGGCAGCACCCGAAATATGATAAAATCGTAATCTTCGCATCTTACTGTTATTTATCAATTTTCATCATCCTGACCGTAATATCGGGAATGATAAATTCAAATTGATGAAGTATTTTTTGTGCCAAATGTCGCATCATCGGGTGGGCGGCAAGCGTATTTCTCATTTCTAAAAAATGAAACCAACTGCGTAAATTCATTGTTGCATAAATAGTCGTTTTCAATCCCAACGGTAAAAAATCCCGTGCGTGTTCAGGGGTCATGCCACCATCGATAAGTCGTCGATAATTTTCAAACATTCTTTCGGCGTTTTTCTTGTCCACCGTATCCATTTCCTTATCGGTGATGAATGCTGGTGATTTTTTGGTGTAATTAACGTATCTGGAACTTTCCTGCACGTAGGATGCGTGCCGATGGCGCACCAGTTCATTCGCAATCGCACGGTTCGTAATGATTTTAAAAGTTATGATTTCGTGTTCCAGAATGCCCAAATGTTTATTACGAATAATCATATCGATAAATTGAATCGTCGTTGCGTCGTTGATTGCCTTATCGTGGGAAAGATATGCCGTTCTGCCGATTTCTTCGAGCTTCTTCAATAACTGCATTTCGTTTTTGTAAGGCCAGAATTTTAACTCGACGGACTGAATCATCAATCCCACCACCAACCGATTCGTTCTGCCATAATCTTGAAAAATAATCTACACACTTTTTTTAAGCGTTCATCGCCCTTCGCAGACATTTCGTGGTATATTTTATCCTTTTCGGGGGATTCCCAATATAAGGTAAATTCTGCAAACCCCTTTTCATCGAACGGCCCGGTATGAGATTTTGGGAAACAATCCTCTGGAATATATTTTAAGGTATCGTCCTCAATGATCTCTTCCAAAAGCTTAACACAGATATTGACATCTCGTTTTTGAACATAACCGCCTTCAAAATGTTTTTCCCAAAAGATCGACCGTTTCTGTAACCTTTTCATTTTACGGAGCAAAAGTGTATAAATAAATGCCCCATCAAAATCCCTCTGTTTCCAGATTTCGGGAAAATAATAAACAAGATTCGTTATGCCGTCTTTGAGATTATGATAAATGTTGCGGGGGTTTATTTTGCCCCAAATTCTATAGATGTTCATGATAATCCATTACCTCTTTTATTTTCTCTTCCCAAAATTCGTTAATTTTGGCAATCATAAACGGCAATTCCAATTCGTTCCAGCGTTCACCGATGAATTTTTTAAAAAATTCTTTTTTTGCTCTTTCTATAAAATTCATCTTCCCTCTTTAATTTCTTTTCTTGTATCATAATCCAAAACTGGATATTTAAATGCTTCAGCCATTTGTTTATAATCCTTTTTTAATTCCTCTAAAGTTTCCCCCGTTGGTTCCATCGGGCCTTCTGTAATAGCATACGGTTTTTTTTGTTTGTCCTTATAAAACGCTTCGTGAATTCCAAATTGAAATTCATTGCCATATTTTTTTCTTACAATTCTATAATTCCAGCCCATTTTTATTCCTTCCTCCATTTTATATTATATCACTTTTTGAGGCGTTTGTCAAGCTGGTTTCATTATTTCCTCCACTCATATATAAACACTTTTATTCCTTTTTTGTTTGCCAGATCAATCGTGTGCTTCGTTCCTCTGCTCACTCCGTCCCAGATTGCGACCAATGCGTCTGCCTTTTCGACCATTTCAGCATTGCGAAGGTAGCCAGCCTTCTTACCATATTTATTCCAATTCGCGGGATATCGTTCAATGGGAATATTATGTTCCTTCGCCCAACGTTCGCCCAGTTTATCTGCTCCTTCGGCGCAACCACTTAAAATAATTGTAGGTTTAAGTTGCGAAAAATTCATCGCATTGAATACGGTCGAATAATCAGTAATGGTTCTGGAGCCAGCGATGATTGTTCTCATACCTATATTATACCACACTTTGTTATAAAAATGATAAATAAAAGTGTGAAGTTCAAAATAGTCGAATCATTGGAAGTCATTTTCGAGGCACTGGCTGAGGATTACGTCGTAAAACAAGTGGGAAATACCACCGTCAGGGATTGGATGATCGAAAATCACTACCTTCATCGCGTGCCTGCGATTCAATTCGCATTCGGCCTGTTCAAAGAGGATAAAATGGTCGGCGCTTGTACTTACGCGCCGCCGCCCGTAATGTTGAACAAAGCATTCCAACCGTTCCCGACGTTCGACCTGAATCGGATCGCACTGGTCAAACACGATGAAAGAAATCTGGTTTCATATTTTATTTCACAAACTCTGAAGCAATTCCCGGTTTCCCCCGCAATCATCGTTTCCTACGCTGATCCGGCAGAAGGCCACGCAGGCTATATCTATCAGGCGCTGAATTTTGTTTATACGGGCAAGGGCAGAAAGACTGGGAAATTTATGATCGATGGGCAGGAAGTTCCTTACCAGACGATGACGCGGCGATACGGCACGCAGTCGATCCCGAAATTGAAACAGATGGGCGTTGATGTCAAAGTCGAACAAACAGAAGGTAAGCACCGTTATTTTACGTTCGTCGGGGATAAGCGTCAGCGGCGGGATATGTTAAAACTGATTCAAGACAAATACGAGATATTGGGATATCCTAAGATTTAGGAATATTTTTCTTGTTTTTTGGGTAGTATCTTTTTGAACAAATCATCTAAAAACCGAATCTGTTATGTTTCTCGATAGTGTAATCTGGCAGTTGTGTCGGCACATTGCTGACTTCTATTACCCCGTTCGAAAGCGTATGCCAATAGCAAGGACACCCTTTTGGGTAATAAACTTTCCAGCGGCGATCCCACGGCCAATTTGTCATTTTTTCTCTTATCAATGTTTTGCAACACCCACAAAGAACTCTTCTTTTTCTCATTTTTATCCTACTTATATTATACCACACTCTGTCATAAAAATGGGCAATAAAAAAGGCGGCCGAAACCGCCTTTTTTATTTATGCGCTAAATTTTAGAGAGCGCTGTTACGAACTGACACGACCGCGTAGTATTTTTCTGTGTCAAGGAGCTGAGTTACGACTGCGTATCTCGAACCCAAGCTGAGTAATGGATGGAAGTCGTGTGGCGAAATGGTCTTCATCATCATGACAGGAATGTACGGACAAAAAAGTATACCGGAATCGAAACTCTTCTTGCCTTTGTAACCCATCAAAATGTAACCGATTTCTTTGTCAACGTTGTTTGCGGGTGCTTCCCAATAAAGATCGAGATATACTTTCACTTTACCGGATTCCACCGTGCCTAGGAACACAACGCCTTCTCCGCCTTCGTATGGTTCAAAACCGTCAACCGGCTGAGCCGCACCAAAGTCGAATGCTTTGATTGCTGAAAGGATCGATGCGACTTCTGAACTCACGACCATCCAATTTGCCCGACCACGCCGAGTCTGATGACCGATGTAGTTGAGCGCTTTGACGATTGCGTGGTAAAGAGTCTTGTACTTTTCTTCTTGCCAACGACCATCTGTGCTTGCGATATCCCATGTGAATAGGCCGTTTGTCGTTCCCAAATTGTAAGCGGCGAGGATCAACTCACGGTCGATCTCTGCCTGAATCTGGTAGGACAAGAAATCAACAATTTCCTGTTCGAGATTGAGTGAATGCACTTTCTTGATGTCATCCACCGCTTCTTGCGACCAGTTTGCTTTCAATTTTCTTGTTCTTGCTTCGATAAGACGATTGATGATCTTCAACTGACCTTCTGAGTATGGGTTGGCGGTTGCGCCGAGTGCGCCGAGTGGAACTGCTTGTGTTGCGCCTGTGTAGGTCAAGTCGGAAACGATTTCACCACGGTCATTACGAAGTCCGAAACCACCGGTGTTTGCCGCTGCGGTATCGGTTGCATCCTCGTAGGTTGCGTTGTTGTAATCGCCTGAATACACTGGGTTCATCGAAGTTGTGCCAGGAATAAATGCCTGGTCGTTAGCGGTCGTTGTGTAAACACGGCCGGTAACTGGGTCAGTCCAGGTTACGGTCGAGCCATAAACCCAACGAAGGGTAAATGCCATACCAACTGGGCCTTCCATTGCCTGCACGCCGAAAATCTCATTTGCGATCAACTGCGGCATAATACGACGAACCATAGGGATCATCAATTTTGGGAATTTGTCGATGTCTCCACCTGAGACACCTGGCGTAAATCCATAACCTGATGTGGTAGATTCACGCAATGATGTCCGCATTTCGCCTTCTTGGTTCTCAAGAAGAATTGCGGTTGTGTTTGCGGTCTCTTCGTTCTTGATTCCCTTCAAGAGCCTAGACCACTTTTCTCTGAGCCTTTTAATTTTCTGTTCACCTGCTCCGTACATAAATTAGCCTCCTTTAGACTTTTTCTGCTTTGTCAACGCCTGCTGAAATGGCCCATTCTTCTATTTCTGAAGCGAACGACGTAGATTCGCCCAGCAGCCTTCGTTTCTGTAGCATCCCGGTGTCATTCATTGGTTTTACACCACCAACGCCTTCTCTTACGTAGGAGCGTGATACGGGTTTCTCTCGTTCTTTATTTTCTTTCATCTCGATAAACTTTTGTATTTCGCTTTTTCCTTCTTCGAAACCTAGTTTTTCATAATATTTGAATAAGTGTTCTTTCTCTTGTCTATCCAAAACTGAATTTTCCAACATAATCGTAACTTCTGTATTTTCCTTCTCTGTTTTGACCTGTCCTTCAAAGTGGACTGCTTTCTTTTCAGCGTCCACTACCTTCTTTTCTGCGACTTTCAGCGCTTCGGTCAATTTCTTGACTGCTGCTGATTCGATGTCAACCAGATGCTTGGCGAATACGTCCTTGTAATTCGAGAAAACATTCCCGACGGCGTTGATCTTCTTGATATCATCGTCCATCTTCAGGGGAAGAATTTTCTCATTCATCTTATTGACTGCTTCGTCAAGTTTTGCCAATTTCTTTTCGAACTGAGTTAGCTTCTCCGTCAAAGGTTTGGAGATTGCTGCTTCAATATTCGGGATGTCAGGAATTTTGATTGCTGCGATTTCCTTTGCCTTTTCCTCGAATAACTTTTCAAATTTATCACTAAACTGTTTTGACTCTTCCAATGCGCCTTGCAACTCGTAATTCCGTTTCTGGTATTCCTCTAATTTTTCCTTCAAAGGCTTAACCTCTTCGGCAATTGCTTCTTTCTTCTGCAATTCAAACGTGGTTGCGAACGCTTGAACCTGATTGTCGTCCAGCTCAACACCTGCTTTTTCAAATAAATTTTTAATGGTATTCAGCTTCTCAGTCAACTTTTTCTTCATAATTAGTTGCTCCTAAGTATTATTTATGTTTTTTATTAATATTCTTTATTATTTTTCTTAATATTTTCTTCTGCCCATAACGGCTGAAGATTTGTGTAATGGCACGCTTTTAAAAATTCATCCCTATTTTCGAGATTAAATTTAGATAAAGGTCGTATATGGTCAATATGCCAGCCATAAATATTATGATTTTTCCAAGTCATACCCGGTTTAAACTTACTTTCTAAATATATTTTTAATTCTGGAATAGAACAACCCAAATCGTTAATTGCAGAACCTAATTTTTGACCATCACGCATTGCTATGTATAATCTATTTCGTAAATTCTTAGAAAGTTTATAACTAATATCTGTTTTTAATTTATTATTTTCATATTGTTTTCTTTCTTCTTTACGATTTTCATTATATTTTTTAGCATACTCTTTTCGTTCTTTTTTATGGGTTTGATAATACTCTTTTTGATATTCTTTATGATTTCTGTTATATTCCCTTTGATATTCTTTTTTATTCATTTTTCTATGTTAAAAATGTCATTATTTGCTATTTTTATTCTCCGGTTTCTGCAAAATTATCAGATAGTCCCAAAACATTCTTTCGATATTCAGGCCATTTTGGGCCAGTAAAATATTTAGTTACCTTGCCGTCTTTTTCAGAATCGAGAAGCCCCGCCATTAAAAGAGGGCTCCATAATCCCGATGATCCCCAACCCCTTGCCTGTTCCTTGCTTAAATTTTTACCCAAGACATCGTTGAGAATTTCCATCTTCGTTAACCCTTCTGGATTGTCCTCTAATGCTAAAAGAATTTTAAGATATTGTCTGGGCTGTCCTGCTTTATCGAACGGGGAAAGAAAATTTTCGCCGTGCGCTCCACTACGATTACTTAAATCTTTTTCAATAGCAGACGGTTCTGATCCCAAAGTTTTTCTTAATTGTTTTTTGGCTAGCCGTTTTCTGGTAAAATCAGGATCAACTGGAAGATCATAAACTCCTGCTTCTTTCAGGAATTGCTTTTCTTCCTTGGTTCCGTATTTTTCGATATCTTCTTTGTTTATTTTTTTTAATCCGGGTTTTGCATGCACGTAAGAAAGGTCATCACCTAATTCTTCTGGGGTTGTGATTGGTTTGCTGCCATTATTTTCTCGGTATTTATTAAGAGCGTCTAGTTTACTTTCCCCATAAACTATCCCCACGATGCAATTAGGATCATCCCCACCAGAATTGAATTCACATTCATTGGCAATAATTTGGTACATCCTGGGGTCTGATTTGGAGTATTCAGCCCACGTATCTTGTAATTTTTTTTGAATATTTAAATGTATTTCTTTTCTTCTTTTTGATCCAAACAATTCCTTAATCTCTTCCTTGGTTCCGTATTTCTCGATATCTTCTTTTAACATTTCCTTTTCCTCCTCCGTAGCATATTTATCAATATCCTCTCCGTGGACACCTTTAATTGTCCCTTTATTTGCCGATGCGTAAAAAACTTCTTCACCTTTCTTTTTTCCATATTGCTTATGCATCGCTTTACGAATTTTTTTACCTTTTTTTGTTAACGGCATATTACTTCCTAATGGTAACGGAAATGGTTGCCTTTTCTGCTTGAAACCAATGTTTAGCAAACTCCATAACTATTTCCGGATTGTATTTTGAACAACTAAAAACGTCCAAATAAACTGCGTTGATTTGGTTTACGAAATGTGCTGATATTAAACTCGTTTCGATTAATTGCGTCATTGAAAAGCCAGTAACTCTTGGATCATCGCCGAAATCGACAACCGTCGTTTCCCCAAATCGTTTCATTTTAATCAGGTCGCATAGTTTAACAATAAATTCTTTAATGTAGTCTGCGTCTCGAATAGAGTCGGCGTCGCAATCGTAAAGGTTAATAGATGAGAGTAATCCCCAATAATCATTTTTCTCTATTTGTCTGCGTTTGAAAAAGTTCATTTAATCATCTCTTTTTTGTCACCGCGCAGCATTTCGGATGCGGAGTATTTCTGTGCACCGAACTTGCGAATTAAGAACGCTAGCGCTTTATTATTGTCAACGGTTTCTCCACAGGAATACAAATCTAGACTGACAAATCCCAACTCCGGCCAACTGTGAAACCCGTAATAACTTTCGGCGATAATCACCACTCCTGAAACGCCTTGTTCGCCAAATTTGTGAAAAAGAGAATTGACGGCGTGGGCACCTGCGATTACTGTTGCTTCCTTCATAACTTCTTCAACGTGAGCAATGTCGTTTACCCGGTCGTATTCACAGCCATAGAGCTCGGCTAACAAATGACGACCCAAATGCTCCATCTCGCGTTATTCAACCTCCCAATCAAAAAGTGTTTCGCTAAGATTAATTAAATCTGCAGCGTTCCATCTTTTTTCTGTAACTTGTTTTTCTATTGGTTTTTCCACTGCTTCTTTTTCTTTTACAGGATTTACGAATTTACCAATGCTCGGCTCGCTGACCAAATCGAAACTGGCGATGCTGAAATCGCTGACCTCATTGACTTTGACGTTTTCACCTGTTTCCTCGTCAATGATTTCCTTTTCGGCGATCTCACCCAACCCTCTTGAAGAAAGCCCGATGATAACACCTTGGCGCATCAGCGTTGCGGCGATATTGCCCATTGGCGTGCCTTCGAGAATTCTTGCCTTCCCCATAACTTCGCCTTTTTCGTTTATTTTGAGGTTGTCTTCAATAATGAATGCGGCATTGCGAAGATTGACAGAAGCGTCTTCAGGGTGATCGAGTTCGCCCAGTCCGCGTTTTGCTTCGATGAAATTCTTATTGTAATCCTTGACGGCTTTTTCCATAACTGCTAACGGATAAATTCTGCCGTTGAGATTGCGCTTACCCGCCAATCCGAAAATTCCTTCGAAATAAACTTCGTTATTTTTTTTGTCAATAGTCGGCTTAACTTGCGAAACGGTTTCCATTAGAACTTGTCTAGACATCTGTAAGTCTCCTCAATATTTATTTATGGGAAAAACAAAAATGATTTGATTTTTTTCGATTTTCTTCTGCCCATAACGGCTGAAGATTTGTGTAATGATTTGCCTTTAAAAATTCATCTCTATCTTGAAGATTAAATGAGGACAGGGGTTTAATGTGGTCAATATGCCAACCCGTTTGCCCCCAGTTATCCCAAGACATTCCTTCTTGGAATTTGGATTCTAGATAAATTTTTAATTCTGGAACGGAACACCCCAAATCTTTGACTGCTGACCCTAATTTTTGATTATTATGTATTGCTTTGTTTAATCTTTCTCTTAATCCACAAAGAATTTTAAAATTAATATCGGTTTTTCTTTTTAATTTTTGATAATCTTTTTGATATTCTCTATTCCATTTTTTCATTTTTTCTTTATTATTTTTTAAATATTCTTTCTGGTAAGCGCCCATTGCGTCTTTATGGTTTTGATAATATTTTTTACCAGCTTCTTTTCTTTCTTCTTTATGATTTTGATAATATTTTTTGTGATTTTTACTTTGTGCCGATTTTTTTTCTTCTTCTGTAAAATATTTTTTTATTGACATATTTTCCTATTATCCTATTATCCTGCTGCTGGTGCTGCGGGAGTCGCTTCGCCACCTGCTACTTCGGTTCCTGTTGTTGCTGCCGCTTCTTCCGGTGGAGTTTCTTCGAGTGTTTTTTCACCTTCTTCACCTGTTGACGGCACTTCTCCCATTCCACCTCCGCCCATCATGCCACCGCCGCCAGCTGCGCCTTCTTCACCACCGCCCATGCCTGTTAACATTTTCTGCTCTTTCTGTAACCAACGGAAATTCTCACGGAGTTCTTCATCAGACCACTTCAAATATTTCTTTGCAAGAAAAATAAACGACATTAACGGATTCGTTCCATTCAATTGTGCAAAAGCGCCCATGCGATATTCTTCGACTTCTGCTGCTTTCAATTCTGAATATGGATTAACATAACTGAATTTAACCTGAACCTGATGTTTTTTGAGTTTAAATTTGTCGATCAGTCCACGGAAAAAAAGATGTCGATAAAATAACTCTTGAATGAACTGCTCGATAAATCTTCCTTGAAGTCGTTTAATAAATTTCGAAAATTTAATTTCGTCGCGCATAATTTCACCAGAACGACTACCTGTTGACTGGGTTGTGTATTCCGCACTTGCATTTGGAATATTCATGCGGCCGATAGGAATTTTCATTGCGCGATAAACTTTTCCCAAAAAATAACGAATTTCATCCATTGACTCCCACGCAATATCTTTTTCTTGAACGGTGTCAACAGTACATAATTCTTGACCACCTTCCATTACTGGGAAGAAATAATCGTCAAGCATCGTAATCGGGTTGAATCCGACAATTTCGCCTTTTTCACTATCGTAGGAAATATCCTCTCTTAATCTCTGACGAAAATCGTAAAGATAACGTTCGATATCCTTCGGTGCCATTTTACCGACATAAACTTTAAATATTCGGCGAAGGGGAGATCGCGACAATTTGTAAATAACAGTTGCGTCTTCGATCAAATTCAATCGGCGCCAATCTTTTTTGGCAAATTCCAAAATAGAAAAATATTCACCATCATAAAAATAATCACAGTCTAAACGAAGAATTTCTTCTTCAAGATATTTGTATCCCTCTTCCGCTTGTTCATTGTCTTTAACAACGAAATATCTTTTTTCCCCTTCCTGTTTGCTTTCGTCTTTATGGGTTGATTTTTCTGCCATATATTTCGTAACCAGCCAAGGTTGGAGTTCTTCTAAACTTTCCACCCCTGATGCTTTATCCAAAGAGAAATTAATCTTGAAAAGAATAACACCTTGAACCAGCCATTTATAAACCCAACTCCAAACTGTGTTAAAATCCCCTAAACGTAAACGGTTAATAACCAAATCACGAAATTCAGCAATCAGAATATCACGTTTTGGCTGACTGACATCTTCGTCAAATTTCATCATAAACAGTCGTTTGTCTTCGTCCTCTTGCACAATTTCATCGACAATTTCAGTCAATGCGTAATTGATTTCGGGATCGGCCGCCATTCGGTAATATTCACGGACTCTTTCTTTCGATGCGTGTTTAACGAGATAGGAACCGTAAACATAATCGGTGTATTGTCGAGTCAGGGTAGAGTCGCCCCTTCCGAATAATCCGTCACTTGCATACGGGGTAACTACGTCCTCTTTTTTGATGAGTTCGGCCGCGTCGGGCTGTCTGCCAAACAAGGAGAAAATTCTGCGAATTCTGCCTTTTCTCGCAGTTAAGTTTTGGACTTTACGTTCTTCTTTTGTTAATTGTGCCATTTATTTAATCCCCTTTGGTAAATTCTTGATAAGAGTATTCATAACATTATTTATTCAAAAACGATATTTATCGTTTATTCATTTGGTTTATAACGGCCCCGAACTTCTTTTTTGACTCTTCAAGTTTAAGTGGTGAGATGGGTTTGACAGGTGTATTGATTTCTATT
>Ga0315287_10003023_pt1 | contig 16131 bp, 17 predicted proteins | sample YL17G11_0_MG_FD_205037 | JGI IMG/M metagenome (GOLD analysis project Ga0315287, IMG submission 205037) | Sediment microbial communities from Yellowstone Lake, YNP, Wyoming, USA - YL17G11_0 | ecosystem: Environmental > Aquatic > Freshwater > Lake > Sediment | place: USA: Wyoming | collected... | reverse complement strand
AACCCGGCCCGGTACTGCTGCGGCACAATTCAAAGATGATGTACTGCTTGAAGAAAAAAAACGCAGATGGGAAATTTTAGAAAAATTAGTGAACAGAAAAACCTCAACCCCTGTCGGGACCAAAAATAAGCTAATCATTGTCTTGGGCCCGACCGCAAGCGGAAAAAGCGATTTGGCAATAAAAATAGCCCAACGCCTAAACGGAGAAATAATATCTGCGGATTCTTGCCAAATTTATAAAGGAATGGACATTGGCACGGGAAAAATAATTAAAAAAGAAATGCGAGGCATTCCTCATTATATGATAGACGTGGTTAATCCAAAAAAACAATTCAGCGTTGCTGAATATAAAAAAAGAGCAGATGAAGCAATTAAAAAAATAATTAACATGGGCAAAGTTCCGATTCTTTGTGGCGGAACCGGATTTTATATTCAAGCAATTGTTGATGGAATTGTGATTCCGGAAGTAACGCCCGATTGGAAGTTGAGAAAAAAACTGGAGCAAAAAACTGAAAAAGAATTATTTGTACAACTGAAAAAACTTGATCCGGATCGAGCTAAAAATATTGATGCCAAAAACAAACGCAGATTAATCAGGGCGATAGAAATTATTTTAAAAACGGGGAAGCCGATTCCGCAAACAAAAACCGAGCCACAATATGATGTTTTGTATCTTGGCGTAAAAAAATCTCTGCCCGAATTAAAACAAAAAATTAATCAGAGGGTTGATAAAATGATTAAAGCGGGGCTGGAAAAAGAAGTAAAAAACCTGGTTAAAAGATATGGCTGGACAACGATTTTAAAAAATACGATCGGCTACAAAGAGTTTCGAGAAAAAAATCCCGTAAGCGCAATAAAACTTCATACACTTCAGTATTCAAAAAGACAAATGACCTGGTTTAATAAATATCCCGGCAAAAAAGTGCATTGGGTAAAAAATAAAACGGAAGCCAAAAAACTAGTTAATGGCTTTATCCAATCTTGACAAATTTATATAATAGGTATATAATTTATATGTATCCTTTAGGATGCACATTTTAATTAGGGAGGTTTTTATGACCGCTCTTCAAATGTTCCGCAAGGGAATGATCAGGCCTGGTTGCCTGATCAAGTGTGTCAAGAATGTCGGGGTCGATAAGACCCACAGGATTTTCGTAAAGGGTCGCCCATACCGCGTGACCCTAACCTTCACGGGGGGAATGGCGCTCAAGGCTGAAGGTGGGCACATTACCCTGATCTGGATGCCCAAAATATTCAAAAAAAACCTTGTCTCTCCCTCCTGGTCCAGTTTCGGTCCAGTTGCAGACTGAAAAATTATGGCAGAGAACGCAAACGGGCGAATCGAGCAATCGATTCGCCCATCTTTTTTATAAAAATTTTATAACCACAATCTAATTGGATGTCGGCGGTTTTTTCCCTTTCAATTTCGGAAATCTTTCTATTACCAGGTCCCTTATAAACATATTGACTAATTCATCATATTGCTGAGTTCGTTCTTTCGGCGAAAGGCTTACATTAAAATTTTCCATTAATTTTTCGGTCTGTCGCTTGGCCTCTTCGCATATATCCTTCCAGTCTTTTTCTGAAATTTCTCTCATCCTGTCTGACGGACTTTTTATATCTTCTGGAAGAGAAATTGTTCTTTCTGTTGTCTGCCCGGACGCTGAATGTATTTTAAACCTTCCTTCTTTATCGGCTGACTCTATTTCGCTAGAAAAATTGGGTCCACTTTCCATTTTTTATTTTTTACCCTTAATTAATTGTTTATCCTAATTTTCTCTTAATAATCTCTCCCAGAATATTTGGGTTTGCCTTACCTTTTGATTCACGCATGGCCAAACCAATTAAAAACTGAAGCGCGGTATTTTTGCCCTTCTTGTAATCTTCAACCGGTTGAGGATTATTTTTTATTACCTTATCGATAATTGTTTCCAGTTCTCCGACATTACTCACCTGCTTCAAATTTTTCGATTCGATAATCTGTGACGGGTCGCCACCAACCCTAAACATTTCCTTCAAAACTTCCTGCGCTCCGCTTGAAGAAATGTCGCCAATAAAAGTTAAATAAATTAATTCTGCAAAATTTTCCGGAGTTATTTTAATTTCGCCCGATGTCGGCACAAATTTCGGAAACTCGGTAATAATGTAATTTGCGGTCAACTTAATTAATGGCTCTAAATCGGTCTTTATTTTTCCGGATTCCAGCCACGCTCGCAATTCACTCACCGCATGCTCAAAAAAATCTCCAAATTTTTTAAATGTCACAAAAATATCTGTAGCCATGCCCCCGATATCATAATATTCTTTTTTAAATCTTTCCCGTCTTGCCTGCGGAAGCTCCGGAAGCTCGGCTTGTAATTCTTTTACCAATTCTTGAGAAATATTCAATGGCGGCAAATCCGGCTCTGGAAAATATCTGTAATCATCAGATGTTTCTTTGGTCCTTTGGGAAAACGTTTCCTGTTTTGCGTCATTCCAACCCCTGGTTTCATGATCAATTTTTTTATCTTCCTCCAATGTCCCTTGTTGCCTGACGATTTCATATTCAATTGCTTTTTCAACCGCTTTAAATGAATTAAGGTTTTTTACTTCAACTTTCGTTCCCATATTTAAAGAAATATTTGCCTCAACGCGCATTTGTCCTTTTTCCATATCAGCATCGGAAATTCCTAAATACCTAAAAATTAACTGTAAATCTTGAGCGAATTTTTTCGCCTGTTCAGCGCTATGAACATCCGGCTCTGTAACCAATTCCATAAGTGGCATTCCGGCACGATTATAATCAACCAAAGAATGACCCCCCTGCCTACCGGCAGGCAGGTTTTCGTGCATTAATCTGCCCGTGTCTTCTTCTAAATGAATTCTTCTGATTCTGACATCGTCCAATTTACCTTCGCAACACAAAGGTGATTCAAATTGTGAAATCTGATATCCTTTAGGTAAATCGGGATAAAAATAATTTTTCCTTTCAAACCAAGTTTTTTCAGTGATCTTACAATTTAGGGCTAATCCGGTTTTTATCACGCTGTGTATTGCTTCTTCGTTTATAACCGGCATTGAGCCCGGCTGAGCTGTACAAACCGGACAAATATTGGTGTTCGGCTCCTTTTCTAACGGATCGTTTAAGCAAGAACAAAACATTTTTGTCTTGGTCTTTAATTCTACGTGAACCTCTAATCCAATTGTCGGCTCATATTTATTCGCCATGATTTTATCCTAACACTTCAAAAATAATAAAAAAAGGCCTCTCATTCAGAGAGGCCCTTGACTCCTTGTCCGTACTGATACTGATCGTCTATAATATCTCCCCCTTCTCGGCTCCAATTTTTCTGCCATTCCTCTATCTTAAAAATTTTTATACCACCGTCCTTTGTTGAACAAATGACTCGTTTGAAGCCGGCATTAATAATCATCTTCTTGCAGATGAAGCACGGAAAAGCATCCATAAGAGACCCGTCGGGGTTGCATCCCCAAATGTACATATCTCCATTCAGCAAACTTACCCCAGCCCTGGCAGCATTAATGATTGAATTCTGTTCTGCATGAACGCTCCGGCATAATTCGTATCGCTGACCAGATGGAATTTTCAGCCGGTCTCTTAAGCAAAAACCGTGCTGAAGACTGTCTTTTGTTTTCCTTGGCGCCCCGACATATCCTGTTGAAACGATCTGATCATCCCTAACTATAAGGGCTCCCAACTTTCTGCGATAACAGGTTCCTCTGTCAGAAACCTTCTTAGCAATCCCTAAATAATATTCTTCTTTACAGGCTCTTTCTTTCAAGGTACAACCTCCTTTTAAATTTAAAATCTCACCTTAATGGTGAGATTTTATACTATCAGATTAAATCAATAATATCAAGACCCGCTTTTCAAATAATCCGTTGCTGCCAAAACCGCCTTTGCACCCTCGCCACAAGCAATCGTAATTTGCTCGTATTTGATATCCGTAATATCTCCTGCGGCAAATATTCCCGGGGTTTTTGTATAATTATCTTTATCGATTACAATTTCTCCGATATTATTCAGTTCAACCAATTTCTCCGCAAAATCAACCTTGGCGGCCATACCCACAGAGATAAACACGCCTTTAACCTGAATTTCCGTATCTTTACTGGTTTTTCTGTCTTCATAAATTAAACTTTCGACAAATTTATCGCCTTTGATTTCTTTAACCGCGATATTGGTAATAAACTCAACTTTCCCGCTTTGAGCAAGTTTTTCTTTGGTAATAATATCCCCCTTCGTTTCCGGAAAAAATTCCAAAATATAAACCTTATTGGCATATTTTATCATGTCCATTGCCACGCCAAACCCGGCATTTCCACCGCCAACAATCGCCACATCTTTATCTTTAAACATCGGCGCATCACAAGTAGAACAAATGCTTACACCCTTACCCTTGAATTTTTCTTCACCCGGAATATTTAATGTTCGCGGAACCTTACCCGTGGCAATAATTACTGATTTCGCTTCATATTCTTCTTCGCTATCGCGAACAGAAAAATTATCGCCTTTTTTCTCCAAATTTATAACTTCCCTATTTTGTTTAATTTCCAATTCAAATTGTTTCAGGTGTTCGGTCATATTTTTCATCAAATCCATACCGGAAATCTTTTTTACACCAGGCCAATTCTCGATTTCATTGGCCTTAACAATTTGACCGCCCCAATCTTTGGTAATTAAAAGTGTTTTTAATTTTTTTCTTGCAGCATAAATACCGGCAGTTATTCCAGCCGGCCCTCCGCCGATAATTATTAAATCGTAAACCATAAAAATTTAATCTTTAATTTTTAATAACTGTTTTATTCTTTCTTGGTTAAAGCCAACAATTATTTCTCCATCTATGTCTACAACAGGCACTCCATATTGACCAGACCTTTCAATCATTTCTTTTTGTGCCACCAAATCCTGGGAAACATCAATATCTTGAAACTCCACATTGTGTTCTTTTAAATAACCCTTTAATGCCACACAATATGGACAGCTTGGGGTCGAAAAAACTCTTGTCATAATTTAATTCCTTCTTTGATTTTATTCATTATATCATCGACCTTTTCCTCCAGCTCTTTCTGCAATTCTTCCTCTCCCTGTCTTATTGCTTTTTCGATCGCCCGCTTCATTGCTTCCTCGGCTTTGTTTAAATAATTTTTATAAACCTCGTTTAATTTTTCGGCTAATTCAATTTTACCTTGTCCAACCATCTCTTGAGCCTCATAGACTCTTTCTTCTGCAAATTCTCTGTATTTATCGGCTCGCTTGGCAACGTCGAAAGTAAAAAATATTACTGATTTTTCGTGCCAGATTTTTAAGAAGTATAACTTGTTATCGGGCATTAATTTGGATAAATAATTTTCCGGAAACGGCGTTAATGCACTAACAACTAAAAATATTACAATTGTAAAAAACAAAAATAAAATAAATCTTCTCATATTTTAATTATAGCTTTAAATATTTCCCGGGTAAACATGTCTTAAGCCAACCCTTTTACCGATTTCCACGGCTTGGTAAATTTTCTCTACTGGTGTTAGCGAAACATCTAATAATTTATACTGTGGAAAAAATCTGCTGATATGCCATGGCGTATCATCACTCAATTCGTTTTTAATAAATTTGGCTATTTCCGCTAATTCTTTTTCTGAATCGTTTTTGCCGGGGATTATCAATGTTGTAATTTCCAAATGTATGCCCCGCCTTTTGATGTCTATTAAATTGTCCAAAACCGGCCTTAGTTTGGCTCCGCAAATATTTTTATAAAAATCTTCAGAAAATCCTTTCAGGTCAACATTTATGGCGTCTAAATATGGACTGATTAAATCCAGTGTTTCTTTGGTCATATAACCATTAGAAACCCAAATATTTTTCAATCCCTTCTCGTGCGCTAATTTCATACAATCCAAGGCAAATTCCACAAAAACGGTTGGCTCGGTATAGGTGTATGAAATGCTCGGGCAATTATTATCCATGGCATCCTGAACAATTTGTTCCGGGGTTTTATTTGTCCCGACCCCTGTCGGGATCCCGACTGCGGTCGGGACCTGTGAAATATCTGCATTTTGACAATGCAAACATTTAAAATTGCATCCAATTGTGGCAATCGACAAAGAAAAAGTCCCTTGCAAAAAATGATACAAGGGCTTTTTCTCAATTGGATCAATATGTTCGGCAATTATTTTGCCGTAAACCAAACTGTATAATTTTCCGTTTTGATTTTCTCGCACTCCGCAAATTCCTCTTTTTCCTTCCAATATAATACATTTATGATTACAGGCATTGCATTGAACTTTGCCATCGCCTGATTTTTTATAAAGCAAGGCCTCTTTCATGTTCTATTGGGGAGTTTCGCATCCTCCTGCCGGAGTTGTTCCAGAATCAGTACCCAGGGCCGTAGAACACTCGGTCGGTGCAGTATTAAATCCTGAACAAATAGCGGTTTTGTAGCCCTCTGAGGTTCTTGCATCAGTATATTCCGTATCATTGATTATTAATTGTGGCGAACCACTAACACTGTATTTTTTAGCTAAATCAACCTCACTTTGCAATAAAGCAGTCGCTTCTTTCTTCTGGCAGGTTTTAATTTCGTTAACATTTACTCCAGTTGCCGAAGCCACTCCCTCCCAACAAGCGTCAACGTTTTGTGCAGTGCAAGAAGCATTTATTTGTTTTACAAATCCCCAAAACTTGTCTTTTTGATATTTTTGTACACACAACTCTCTAACATCCTGATTTACTTCTTGAATTCCATGCATTGAACAATATTTGCCGCCACTCATGCAGTAATCCGCACCGCCACCTTGATAATTTTCATAAATTACATAATGCAATTTAATATCAACTTTATCTTTCAGTAGATTAACAACTGGCATCATTAATTCTTCTGCCTGGTTGCCATAGGGACAAAAACTCATTACAAATAAATTGGCGACTGTTTTGTCGGTCTTGGGAATATCTCCGGTTGTATTGGTGTTGGTATCGGTATTTGTGTCTGTATTTGTATTTGCTTGCTCTTCAACAATCGCTACGCCACTTGGAAATATCACTTTTCCATCCAAGGAAATATATGAAGTCATTTCCTGATCTCCAATTTTCAATTGTAATTTATACACACCGCTCTCTTTAACAATATCCCCTGTCAATGTAGCGGTTGCCTGGCCAGCCAATACGCCATTAATATAATTTATGGCTATTTCTCCGGCCTTTTTAGAGGAAATTCCTCTATTACTATAAAGCCCCTGGGCAATTGCCAAAACAACCAAAATTACAACCACGGGAATCAAAATTTTGTTTAAGCCAATCTTATTAATTTTGTCTAAAACTCTCTTTATAACTTTTTTCATGCTTTATTTACTTATATTTATTAATCGCATCTTTTAATGCTTCAGTGACTAGCTGAGCACAATGAATTTTTAATGGAGGTAATGTTCCCAATTCATTAGAAACATCCTGAAAACCTATTTTTAATGCCTGTTCCATTGTTTTGCCTTTTACTAATTCACAAATCATATCCGAAGAAGCAATGGCCGAAGCACAACCCAGGGTTTCGAATTTAATATCTTTTATTTTTTTGCTTTTCTCGTCAATTTTTAAATATAGAGTGAGTAAGTCTCCGCAACGCGGATTACCAGCCTTTCCAATTATGTCCGGGTTATTAATTTTACCAAAAAAATTTGGATTGGTAAAATGCTGCATTATTTTTTTGTTGTATATAGCCATAATAATTTGAAATTCTAATTTATCTACCCGATATCTTTCTCAGTTTATCAACCACCCTGGGTAGCACCTTAATAAATCGATCTATTTCTGCAACGGTTGTATATTTCCCTAAACTCACCCTTAAACTGGAATGTGCGTCTAGCTCGATAAGCCCCATGGCAATCAAAACATGCGATGGCAAAAGCGCTGTTGAAGTACAAGCAGAACCAGTAGAAACCGCAAATCCTTCTTGGTCCAACGTAATAACCAAGCTTTCTCCCTCAACTCCCAAAAAACTAAAATTAACAATATTCGGCAATCTATCTTCTGGTTTTCTGGGGGCATTAACTTTGCTTCCCTGAACATTTTTAATTACCCCGACGACTAGCTTGTCTTTTAGCGCTTCCATCTTTTTAAATTCTGCTTTGGTGTTTTTGATTTTGGAAATCGCCTCTCCCATTCCCACAATCCCCGCAACGTTTTCGGTTCCTGCCCTTAAACTCCATTCGTGACTCCCCCCGGTAATCAAGGGTAGAATTGGCGTTCCTTCTCTAACATACAAAATCCCGACGCCCTTCGGACCGTAAATCTTGTGCGCCGAAAGAGTTAGTAAATCTATTTTTAATTCATCAACATTACAATTTAACCAATTTGCTGCCTGTACGGCATCAACATGAAAATATGTGTGATGCTCTTTGTTTTTATTTATATCGGAAATTATTTGACCTATTTTTTTAATTGGCTGAACCGCCCCCACTTCATTATTGGCATACATAACAGAAACCAAATCGGTTTCTGGGAGAATTTCTGCTCGAAGGTCATCCAAGTTAATCAAACCGTCGGGTCCAACGGGCAAATATGTCACCCTAACCCCATCTCGCTCTAAGTCCTTACAGGTTTCCAGTACTGCCTTGTGTTCTATTTTTGTGGTAACGATGTGTACCCTATCCCCTGCTTGTTTTTTGCGTTTTAAGGCTTTTATTGAGCCCCGGATTGCAAGATTATCACTCTCTGATGCTGAACCCGTGAAAACAATTTCTGTTGCCTTGCAGCTCAAAAATTTAGCAACTTTTTCCCTGGCCATATCAATCGCTTCACTGGTTTCTTGACCGAATTTATGGATAGACGAAGGATTACCATATTTGGTTTCTAGATATGGCATCATTTTCTTTAAAACATTCGAATCCAAGGGTGTGGTCGCGGCATAATCCAAATAAGTTTTTTGTCTGCTCATGTGTTTATATTACCAAAAGCCCCAAACCCACACAAATCAACAGAATGGCGATAATCTTTTGAAATATAACCTCCCTGCCAAAATGCTCTTTGAGACTTGGGATCTTTTTAAACAATAATAAAGCTATAATTAACACAAAAACGTATTGTAATCCATTGAGGGCATTAGTCAAACTTACACTGCTGCCCAAAAATACGGCAAAATAAAGAAATAAACTTCCCACCGCATTCAAAACCCTGCTAAGCATAAAAAATCCTGTTGTTTTGGGCTTCGCCTCCTTGGTTTTGGAAAATATCAATTCCCTGTTTTTTTTCGAAAGCAACAAAGTCAAAGCAATTATGGCAACTCCGGCCCTTACCCAAACCAACCCGCTGACAAAATTTGTTCCCAAAAATAAATATTTGGTTGTGACCCAAAAAAACGCAAAAAGAAATGCTGCTCCGATGGCCAAGCCCCAAGTGTTGCTCTCGGATAAATGTTTTCTTTTAAACCCGATAACAAAACTGCCCAAAACCAACAAAACAAAAGCTATAATTTGTTGAGTGGTTAAAAACTCTTTTATTATCAGGGAGCTTAAAATCAAAACAAAAACCGAAGTCATGGCACCAACAAACGGAACAATCCTCGAAACCTCGCCCTTGTTTAGCGCCTTATAAAAAAACAAAAACGCCCCAATCTGTGCAACGCCGGAAATTAAACTCCAAAATACTTCTGATTTATTCGGCATTGTAAAATCCAGGCCTGGAATTATAATGCCTATCGGAATCAATATCAAAACGAATATTCCCAAAAAACCCACCCAAAAAGCATAAACAATCGGAGTGGGCATTGGCTTACTGATAATGTATTTATCCACTATAAAAACGACTGCGTAAAAAAGATGTGCCAATACCAAAAGTAATATCCAAATCATAATGCGTTATTTTTACAAATTTCAGAATAAGCTTTTGAACTCGGGCGGGGAATTCTTTTTAAATCGTTTTCATAATCAATCTCAACCAAACCAAACCTCGGCCCAAAACCTCTATGCAATTCCAAATTATCAATTAAAGACCAATGAAAATAACCCCTTACATCAATTCCGTCTTCAATTGCCTTATGAATCCATTTTAAATGATTAATGATAAAGTTTTTCCGCTTTTCGTCTTTCGCATCGGCAAGACCATTTTCCGTAATATAAATGGGCCTGTTGTATCCTTTTAAAGTTTTTAATAATTTATAAATTCCTTGCGGGTTTATTTTCCAATTTAAATCAGAAATACTTCCCAATTTAATTGGTAAAATATCAAAAACAGAGGAACTAAAATAATAATTCAAACCGATAAAATCCTGAAAGTCTTTTATCTGATCAAGGAATTGATAATTCCAATAATATTCTGAAAAAAACCTCAAAATTCCCTTATATGAAATACACATTTGGGATACTCCGACCTGGCTATCGGGATTAATTTTGTGTATGACTTCGTATGATTTTTTATGGGCTTCGGCAATACCCTTAAGAACTTGCTGCGATTTATAAAAACTTTTTTCAAACGGCGGCCAGTTACCTCTTAAAAAAGAATGCGAAGCATAAACATTCGCTTCGTTTATGGTGATCCAAAATTTTACCAAGTCCTTATACTCTAATACAATTTTTTCTACAAATCTTTCAAAATACTTTGCTGCGTCTGCATTCAACCATCCATCCTTTTTAACAAACCATATAGGCAAAAAGAAATGATATAGAGTTACAAACGGTTCCATCCCTCTTTTTTTTAAGGCCAAAATTACATTCCTATAGTGTTCAATTTCTTTTTGGTCAAATTTTCCTTCCTCTGGCTCAATACGCGCCCACTCGATTGAAAACCGATGGGCGTTGTTGTTCATTGATTTTGCCAAGTCAAAATCCTCTTCAAATCTATGATAATGATCGCAGGCAATTCCTGCGTCGTATTTTTTGCCAGCTACACTCCAATCGTTTCTTATTCCCCCCTCTACCTGATATGATGATGTGGCTGTTCCCCAATAAAAATTCTCGGGAAATTTTAACATTATTGTACAATAAGAATATTATTATAATTATCGGTCAAAACCGTTTCTGCTTGCTTTGTTTTAATGTCTAATCTCACAATTTTAAACATATTAATTTCGTCTCCTTCGGCCCTTTCCAAAAAATACAAATAATTACTTGAACCATTAAATGCCATTTGGCTTATATAGCTTCCGGTATACAAAATCGTATCTGTTTCTTTATATAGGTCAACCAAATGAATAGTTTCTTTTAATACCTGCTCTTTGGTTGTTTCCTGCTCTGTATAGAAAAAACCCTTTTCGTTGTCGAGCCAAAGTTTATCGCTTATTCTATCGGTGGTTAAGATGGCCTTATATTCTTTTTTTTCAAAATCCCCTAAATATAATTCTGTAATTTCTTTATTGTCTTTTTGGTTATAAATTTCATAAAGAAACATTCCGCCACTTGAAGAAAATTCTATATTTTGGCAATTGGTCAAATTATCGTCACAGCCCTTCGGAATAATATAATCAATTTTTTTGGTTTTGGTGTTTATTCTGCCAATGCTTTTGATATTTACGTCAAAAATTCCCTGAAAATAGATATAATCTCCGTACCAGCGCCTCAACAAAACTACATTTTCATCAAATCCGACTGATAGCTGTGCGTTTTCGCCATCAGCCCTGCTTATCCACAAATTCCTTTTTGCTCCGCTTTGCTCTATTTCTTCATAGGTTGATTCCTTAGCCCCTTCTATCCAAGCAATACTATTGCTGTCTGGAGAAAAAAGTAAAGACGAGGAATCAATTGACTGATTAATCTTTTTATCCGTACCAGTTTTTAGGTTTATTAAAATTGGATCATAAAAGATTCTGCTTGCAATCAAACCATTTGATAAACTCGCTATTTGTTCTTCTTTGATCTTTTTGAAATAAATCAATTGGCGTCCGTCCGGAGAGACAAAAGAGTGTTTTGGCGGTACAAATTTCCCCAAATCTGCTTCTTGAGCAGCAACAGCAACAATTTTTTCACCCTCTCCCTTACCATTCAATAAAAATAAATTTGCCTTGCTGTTATCTGTTCTGTAATAAAAAACTCCTTCACCCAATTTGGGCGTAAGGACCTTCCATAGCAAAATTCCAATAATAATGCCGATTAAAACCGCAACTAAAATAAAAAAACTTAAGCGTTTTTTCTCCATGAAATCAATATATCACAAAATTAACCCTCGTTCAAGTATTTATCCACAAATCTATTGACAAATCTTCTAAATCTGCTATACTTTAATTAAATTAAGTTCTTTCAAGGAGGGATTATTTGCTTGTCTAGACAAGAGGCCAACGTGTCATCGAGGATGGAAACCCACAAAAAGGAGGGCAAAACCAACCTAAAGCACGGCTAGCTTAAGCTGCCGAAACCAAAAGGCCTCAATGAGGCCGTGAGACACTCCCAGACCCAACATAGGGTCGAAGAGAACCTCAATCAAAACGGGGGAGACTTCTACGGAAGGCTCCCCCATACTTATTTCCAATTGATTGTTTAAATTATTTCCACTTAATTGGGAAGTAATTTTTTTTACCCTTACGAATAATAATATAATCGTGCAATCTGTCTTTTTTAGTTAAATTGGTTTCCGTATCATTAATAAGCCTCCCGTTTACGGTGGTTGAATCACTAATAACAAACTCCTTCGCCTCTCTTCTGGACTCTGCGATATTGGTATCAACCAAAAGGTCCACTATATTAACTACTTCTTTATTTTTAATTTCAAAATGGAACGCGCTTCCAAAGGCACTTTCGGTATCTTTTTTCGATAGATTTTTAATATCCCCTCCAAACAAGGCCCTAGTAATTTCCTCTGCCCCCTTAAGCTCTTTTTCTCCATGCACCAATTTGGTCACTTCTTGTGCCAAAACACGCTGGGCAACACGATTTTGGGGATTTTTGACCACTTCTTCGTTTTCCAGTCTTAAAATTTCTTCATGAGGCAAAAAAGTGAAATATTTCAGAAAACTGATTACATCTTTATCTTCAACATTAATCCAAAATTGATAAAATTGATAAGGGCTGGTTTTTTTGGCATCAAGCCAAATTGTGCCCGATTCTGTTTTGCCAAATTTTGTACCATCGGATTTGGTTATTAAAGGAATAGTTAATGCATATGTTTCTGCCTGGGATATTTTTCTGATTAGGTCTATTCCGGCTGTAATATTTCCCCATTGATCACTGCCACCAATTTGTAAATCACAGCCATGATCTTCGTGCAAACGAAGAAAATCATAAGATTGTAACAACATATAGCTGAATTCCGTAAAAGAAATTCCTGCCTCGATTCGGGATTTAATTGACTCCTTGGCAAGCATCGCGCCGACGGAAAAGTGTTTGCCGATATCGCGGATAAAATCGATCATTTTAATTTCTCCAAGCCAATCGAGATTACCGATAACTTTTACCCTTCCCTTTATATCAACAGATATTATTCTTTCCATTTGTTCTTTGATGCCCTTAGACCAATCGGCTACTGTTTTTTTGGAACTTAAAACTCTTTCTGCTTTTTTACCACTCGGATCGCCAATCAAACTTGTGCCATTGCCCAAAAGCGCAATTGGCTGATGGTTGGCCAATTGAAATCGTTTTAAGGTAATGAGCGGTAAAAGATTGCCAATTTGTAAGCTATCTGCTGTTACATCAAATCCGCAATACAAAACACACGGCTTTTCTCCTAAGCGCTTGTATAAAACATCATAATCCGTAGATTGATTTAATAATCCCCTAAATTTTAAATCGTCCAAAATATGCATATTTTTATAATTTAATTTATGTTGGTGCTGCGGGACCTGGATTCTCCGCCTCTCCGACGGATGCGCCGACGAGGCGCAGAACTTTATCGAGTTTAGTCCTGCCAGACTAGGATTCGAACCTAGATACTGGGCTTCAAAGGCCCATGTCCTACCATTAGACGATCTGGCAAGACTAAACTCGATAAATTAATCTTTAAAATAATTTTCTAATTTATCTTTTAAAACTTCTTTTCCGTAGCCACTTTTAAAAAACTTTTCCGATTTATATGCATCAAACTTATTAATGTGGGCCTCATAAAAAATTAATTTAAAAGGCCCATTATCTTTGGTATATTTCCCACCCTGACCAGAATTATGTTCTTTAAACCTTCTTCTTAAATCATCGGTAACTCCAACATACAATCTTGCATTCTTTTTACTTTGTAAAACATATGAATACCACATAATTTTGTCCCCGCCTCTCCGGCGGGTCGCCGATGAGGCGACTACCATTAGACGATCCCGCAAATATAAACGCTTACCTTCCGCATATTGCCATTGTGGCAAGTTCTACATTTATTTGCGGAAAAGATGAACGCTTCATTTGATATAAGGTATCAAGCAAAACCTCAACTATTTTAGATAATTCAGCCAGGGTAAACTCATCTGCTTGTTTCAAGGCCGTATTTAGTTGTTCTGCGCTCAATTCTTCTTTTATTAATCTTGAAAGGTCTTTGTCGGTCCTTAAAAGCATTAATTTTCTTGAGTAATTTATTAACGACTCGGTGAATTGCACCAAATCATATCCCTGATTTATAAATTTGTCAATAAAAGCCAATGCTTCTTTGGAATTTTTTTTTGCCAATAAGTCGATAAATTTAATAGCTAAATTAATATCAACAATCCCTAAAATATTTTCAATGTCTTCAATTGTAATCTCCTTGTCCCCACTAAATGCTATCACCTGCCCCAACATACTTTCTGCATCTCTCATAAACCCTTCTGAGTTTAAAGCAATAATTCTTAATGCCTTTTCACTGATTTTAACTCCTTCTTTTTTGGCAACCATCTCCAGTTTTTTCATCACATCCGGCAAGGAAAGTTTTTTAAAATCAAACTTCTGAACCCGGGACAAAATGGTCGGTAACATTTTATGCGCTTCGGTTGTGGCTAAAATAAAAATTGCGTGGGCCGGAGGCTCTTCCAGGGTTTTAAGCAAAGCATTAAAGGCCTCTTTGGTTAATTGGTGCGCCTCATCAATAACAAAAACCTTGTATTTGCTGTGGGTCGGGGCAAATCTAATCCGTTCCCTTAACTCTCTGACTTCATCAATCCCTCGATTTGACGCAGCGTCAATTTCAATCAAATCCATTGCTCTGTTTTCCATAATTTCCACGCAAGATTCGCACTTATTGCATGGTTCGTAGCTGGAATCATCTGTACAGTTTACCGCCTTAGCCAATAATCTGGCAACGGTGGTTTTCCCTGTTCCGCGCGGTCCGGCGAATAAATAAGCATGTGCAACCCTGCCACTAGAGATGGCACTGATAAGAGTTTTAACTACGTGCTCTTGACCCACTACTTCGGAAAATTTTTGGGGCCTATACTTGCGGTATATTACTTGGTTGTTCTCCATCTTTTTTATCAAACACTATAAATTTATAGCCTATAAAATTCCATATCATTGAGATTACCGTAGCAATTGCTGCGGCAACGAGGCCCCACTGATCGCTATTCAGACCCCCCAATGAAGGAACGGATTTAAAAATAAACGAAGCAATTCCGACATTAACCAAAAAACCAATAATCGAAACCACTATGAATTGCATAAATTCCTTACCCATTTTTTCTGTTGTTTTTCTTTTAAATGTCCAGAACTTATTCCAAAGATAACTATTAGCAGTTGCGATAATAAAGGAAATCGCCTTTAACAAAGTATAAAGAATAATGGCTATGGAAAAAACCTCAAATAAAGTTTTATCCGAATTAATACCGGAGCGCTTAAAAGTAAAAATAAGAAAACTTAATATCCCCCAATCAACCAAGGTGTTCAGACCGCCAACTAAGATAAATTTTGCCACCTCGTAAGCAACAATAACCTTTTTGCTGATTATACTTGCCAAATAAATAAAAATCAAACACGCAATCGGAAAAATTATCGGCAAGGCCAGGGTTATTAGTCCGTGAACCCTATCATATAAATCCGGATTCAAAACTCCTTTGACTACCGCCAAAATCAACCAGGCCGCAATTTCGCCCAATATCAAAACCGCAATAAAATCACTCTTTTTCATAATCAATAATTAAATTAATAATTAATAAACTTATCTAAAATTTGGAGTTTCCGGCAAAGTATCAGCGCCGCCGGTTAATGATTTACTGGAAATTTTTGACCTCTCAAAAATTTCTTTTTCTACCACAATTTTGTCTCTTCCAT
>Ga0315287_10003022_pt1 | contig 16131 bp, 17 predicted proteins | sample YL17G11_0_MG_FD_205037 | JGI IMG/M metagenome (GOLD analysis project Ga0315287, IMG submission 205037) | Sediment microbial communities from Yellowstone Lake, YNP, Wyoming, USA - YL17G11_0 | ecosystem: Environmental > Aquatic > Freshwater > Lake > Sediment | place: USA: Wyoming | collected... | reverse complement strand
TCAAAGGCGGCCCGTAAGCTCGCGCCCAGCCCGCTGGAATGGACAGGCGTCGCGGCGCGCAGGGCGGCATGGAAGGCGGTGTGCGGGTGGGGGCCCCGGTCCAGGGCTGTCAGCGGGGTGGCCGGGTCGCACGTGACGAGGGCGTAGGCGTCAGACGAGGAGGCCGGGTCGCGGGAGCGGGCCTGGAAAAAAATGAAAAGGCAGCGGCGCGAGGTTGAGGATAGGGGTCAGCGGCGGCGGCGGCGGCACCTCCATTCCTGTCACCTCTCCCCGCCTTACCTTGACATAATGCTCCACGATGGCTTTTGCCTGGTCCAGCAGGCTGAGACCGACCCCGGACCGGGCCGCCATGGAGGCGGAGGTGTCGAGGACGAAGATGACGAGCATTTTTCTCCTTTTTTTTTTCGGCAGAAATGCGAGTGCTTTGTCGAGAGGAAATGACAGTCACTCCCTGACCCCGGCCCCGCCCCCGGTCCCCGGCCCCGCCCGCCGCTCCCCGCGTGTGCTGCCGCCCCGTTAGCCCGCAAGCCGTCTGGCTGCCGCCTAGCGCCGCCTCTCCGCCCGCATGGCGGCCACCGGGTCGTCCTGGGAGACGTCCTCCAGGTAGGCCAGGTCGCCCTCATAGGCGGCCGGGTCGACGTTGGTGATGCCCTTCGACCCGCCTGCCCCGTGCAGTTCGCACACCATATCACTCAGCCGGCTTGGCCGCCCGCACGCCCGACACCCATCCCGCCTTGCCATCGCCCGTGAAAGCATTGCTGCCCCTCCCCACGACGACGCACGTCCCACGTTCCGACCCGTCCCCGCACACGGGCGGCGTGCCCTTGCCCTGGCAGAACCGGTACCCGGCCGCCTCCTCCGTCACGGACTGGATGCAGGCGGGCAGGGAGGCGCCGGCCGTCGTCGCCAGGGCGGGCCCCTCCAAAAACTGGGCCTTGGGCGGGCCCAGCGGGAGTGGCGGGCCGGCGGGGAGGGCGGGGCCGGCGGGGCCAGCGGCAGCAGGGACGGCCGCGGGCGCAGGCGCAGGCTCCGCCTCCTTGGCCTCGACCGCCAGCTCCACCACCGCCGTCGCCACGGGCGTCGCGGACACGGGCCGCGTGGCCGGCTTGGTGGTCGGGGGCGGGGTGGGAGGGGAGGTAGTGGGGGGTGGGGTCGTCGGCGCGGCCGGCGTGGCGGGCGGCACCGCCGGCGTCGTCGTCGGCGGCGGGGGCGGGGGCGGGGGCGTGGTCGGCGGCGGCACGGCGGGCACCGTCACGGGCGGCACCGGGCTGACGCTGGGGCGGGGGTTTGTGGGCGCCCCCCCGGGCGCTGGCGGCACCACGGCGGCAGCCGGCTCAACCCCTGCCGCGCCCGCGGCGGCCACGACCGGCGGTGCCGCCACCGCCGCCTTGGGCGCGGCCACCTCCTCCCTGGCCGCCTTCACGGCGGCCGGCTTGCAGCCCCACCCCACGGAGAAGCCGTCAAAGGCCGCGCCGTCGGGCAGGGACCCCACCGGGGCTTCCAGGAACGCCCCCGTGCCCAGGGTGCACGTCCTGGGGAGGGCGCGCGGCCCGCCCGCGCGCGCGTTGTCGCACCCGCCCGTGCCAGCGCAGTGTGTGTAGAACGTGCAGTCCGGGTTGTTGTCGCACAGCTCGGCGCAGGCGCCCTGTTGAGGGTGGTGAGAGAGGAAAAGGAAGAATAGTTTGGGGAGATGAGGGGGAGGGAGAGCGGGAGGGGTCTTGAGCGACCTGGCAGGATGGTGCACCTCTCTCTCCTGCGCCGCCCACTCTCACCCTCCCGTCCTCACCACACACGCACCGCATCATTAACCCCTGGTGCTGTGCCCAGGTACCGATCGCCATGCCCAATGGTGTTGCCCTTGACGATCTCGCACACGAGCGCAGCCGCGGAACGCGCCGCGAGAAGGGAGGCCGCGGCAAGAAGGAGGCGCATAGTAAAGAGGGAGCAGTGGAGGAAAGATGGAGAACAGGGAACTTCAATTGGCACGCCCGGTCGTGTGCTTCAATAGTCAGAGCACACACGGTTGGGGTGAAATTGTGGGGCGTGCCAGGGATGAGAGAGGTGGGAATCGTCGGAGGGCGCGGATAGATGGAGCAAATGCTAAGTGAATGGCACCGGCCATGCAAACGCTCGTCGCTGTTTTCATTCTTTTCATTCCCCCCCGACACACGCCCGCCCTCGCCCTCGCGCCCTCTCAATTGCCCCGCCATGGGAGTCACATGGCGGGCAACGTGGCCGGGCGAAGTGCAGGCACCGCGCGTCAGACTCCGGGACCCACCCCCGCACTGGGCCCGCCCCAAAAGAGCGGCGCCGGGGCCGCTGGCCTCCTCGTCGACGCGCGGCGCTGTACAGCAACGCCGCGCCGACCCGGCCGCCCAGGGACAACCCGCCCTCCCACCACCGGGGATGGGAGGGCCTGTATCACCGCCGGTGATGCGGGCGCCACTGGAGCCAGTGGCCCCCGTGGCGCCCGCCGTGCGGCCCCAACTCCCCCTGCTGGTGCGCTTGGCCGTCGCCGGCCTGTGGCCGGAACGCCTGCTGGGCCGCGTCGCCGCCCTGGCCGCCGAGGCGCGCGCATACGCGGCGATGGCCCGCCCCATCAACCTGGCGCCCTCGCTCGCGCTCACCCTCGTTGGCGCGGGCGCGGGCGCGCCCGCCGGCTGGGGGGCCGCCCTCTCCACCCCGGCCGTCTGGGGCGTCGCGGCCGCCTCGGCCGCTATATCCTTTGGCTCCTGCGTCGTGAACGACTATTTCGACCGGGCGGCCGACGCCCTGAACGCGCCGGGCAAGCCCCTGCCCTCGGGCGCGGTCCCTCCCGACGGCGCGCTCTTGTTCGGGGGCGGCCTCTACTTTTGCGTGCTCATCGGGGCGGCCGCCCTGGAGAGCGCGGCGCTGCGCGGGATTGTGGCGGGGAGTGTGGCCATCACCCTGGCCTACACGCCCGTCCTCAAACGCCTGCCCCTGGTGAAGAATGCGGCGGTCGCGGCCGTTATTGCCCTGGCCCCTGCCGCGGGCGCGCTGGCCGCTGCGTGCGCAGGCCCAGGTGCGGCGGGTGCGCTGGGGGCTGCTGCGCGCGCAGGGGGTGGTGCGGCGACAACACCAACGCTCCTCCTCCCGCCCGCCGTCGCCCGCACCGTCGCCTTTGTCTTTTGCGCCATCGTCGGCCGGGAGGTGCTCATGGACGTCGGAGACGTCGCTGGCGATGCTGCAGCGGGCGTGGCGACGCTGCCCGTGGTCGCAGGCGCGCGGGCAGGCCTGGTCGCGTCGGCCTTGGCTCTGGCCGCCGCCGCGTCCCTGCTCGTAGGCGGCATCGTCAACGCGCAGGGCGCCGCGCGCGCCGCGCAGGCGGCGGCCGCCGTCGGCGTGGCCCCCGCCCTCGGCGCCGCGGCCGTCGCCCTGGCCGCCGCGCTCGCCTGCGCTGCCCTGGTGTCCCCTCCACTGCGCGCGCTGTTTGGTGGGCCGGCCGGCCGCACCCGGGCCGCGCTGGGGCCGGGCATAGACGGCCTGCTCGCGCCCGTCGGGGCGGGGTGCTTGCTGCTGGCGGGGCTGGCTTAGAGAATGGAGGCTTAGAGAGAGAGAGACGGCCAGAAAGGCGGTCTATTTTTTTAATGGTAGGAAAGGAGAAGCAAGGCAACAAAAAGAGAACTCAAGAGTGAGACAAAGTGAAAGCCCGACGGCGGCCGTGGGCGGGGGGCAGAGCGTTTTTCTCAATCGACGACCACCTCAGCCTGGTGGCGGTGGCGGTGGCGGGACCCGCCGCCCTCCTTCACCAGCACCGCCCCGCTGGTGCGGCCCGTGCACCAGATGCCGACGCCGCCGACCTTCGGGTACGCCCCCATCTTGCCATCGCACTGGCGGCGCAGGGACCAGTGGGAAGGACAGGGTTGGGGCGCGCCCTCCATCCCGCACGCCGCGCCCTCTTCCCCATCCTCCTCCTCCGGAATCAGGTGGGTCATGGCTAGCCCTTTGCATATGTGGAGCGGGCTCCAGAGGCCGTGGCAAGAGCCGTCCAGGTGGCCGTGCCCGCCCGTCGGGTGGTTGACAATCTCCAGATCACCGACGCAGGGGAGCAGGGGGTTGAGGGGCGCGCCGTTGCAGGTGATGGCCGGGGAGCCGCCAGACACAGGGGTGCGGGCAAAGGCGGGCGACAGGGCGGCCAGGGCGCGGCGGAGCAGGCCGCGGCCGCCCTCACCCGGCACAGCCCACCCCGCATTGCTGGGCAAGGACACGCCGACCTCCTTGAGCGCCGCCCGGGCGGCGGCCGCAAAGGCGGGCGTGGCCGGGTCGGGCAGTGCGGCCGACCCGCCCCCATCCTTCAACGCCCAGCCCTCACCCCACATGCCGTCGGACGAAAACCGGGCGGCCGCGTGCCAGGCCGGCTCATCATTCTTGCCGTGGCTGCGGTCGAGGCCGTGGTCGCTGCCTCCTTCCTGCTGCTCCTCCCGCCGGGGTGGCGCCCGCACCATCACGCTCACCCCGAGCGCTCCCGTCCCGTGCCAGGCGGTCTTGCCGGGCGTCCCGGGGTGCGGGGCCGACCCGTAATGGTGGAGCAGGCCGTCGCACGAGACGACCCTGGCCCCGCACGGCGCACGCAGGATAGTCATCGTCCCCACGCACTTGGCGCAGCCGGACGCCTCGCCTTTAGACCAGTGCGCCGAGAAGGTGCCGTAGCAGGTCGACTTGTTGACGCCGCCGGCGAAGCGGCCGCCGCTGAACGCAGAGGCGGCCGCCGAGGTCAGGGCGGGGGGGTCGGCGGCCGTGGCCGCATTGTGCCGCCCACCGCCGCCGCCGCCCCAGGCGACGGTCACCCAGTCACCGTCGCAGGTGTGGGAGCAGTCGCCGGCAAGGTTATCGGCCAGGGCCAGGGTGGCGGAGGAGAGGGCGGCCGGGAAGGGGGTGGCCGTGGCTGAGAGGTGGGTGGTTTGTCTTGTGATGAGAGGGCGGGTTTTTTGGTGTCTCTCTCTCTCATCCAAGTCTCCGATGGCCTTCCCTGGTCTTCCCACACTTTCCACACTCACCAGATGCCAGGCTGACCAGGACAATGACCAGCACGGCTGCGCGAGCGCGGGTCATGGTAGGCGAGGAGGGTTGAGTTTGAAAAGAGTCAAGACGCGCGCGCGGTGGATGAATGCGAGCACCTATGTGTGGGCGACGTGTCTGCGCCAGTCCATTCTCTCATTTCACCCCCCACTCTCCAGCCCCTCCACCATCCGCCACTCCGCCTCCGCCCGCACCCGGAGCAGGGCCTCCGCCGCCCCGCGCTGCACGCCCAGGGCAGCCTCCGCCCGCGCCGCCGCCGCTTCCGCGGCCTCCGCCCGGCGGCACGCGTCGGCCGCCCGGGCGGCGGCAACTTGGCCCGCCGCGGCCTCACCCGCTGCCGCGGCCCGGGCGGCCCGGGCCGCGGCCTCTGCCGCCCGGGCGGCGGAGGCGGAGGCATGCACCTCCGCTTCAGCAGCAGTGGTGCGGGCCACAGCCGCGGCCGCGGCCTCGTCCGCGTCCCGCCTGCCGGCCTCGGCCGCCCGGGCCGCCGCCGCCGACGACGCCGCGCCCACTGCGGCCGCCTCCCTGCCCGCCACCGCGGCGGACGCCTCGCGGGCCATGCCGTCCGCACGGGCGTGCGCCGCGGCGGCCGCGCCTGCCGCGGCGCGCCGCGCCACAGCCGCGCCCGCCTCAGCCGCCTCCGCCCGGGCCAGGGCCGCCCCGACCGCCGCCTCGAGCCCCGCCCGCACCTCATCAAACCAGGGCCCCCGCTGCTCCTTTGCGGCCTCCGCGGACGCGGCCTCCGCGGCCGCTGCGGCCTCTGCCGCGGTCGCCCGGACGAGCAGGGCCACGTTGTCTGTGATCAGGGCTGCCAGCGCGTGGCGGGTCCGCTCGGCTGCGGCCTCCCCGTCGGCCGCGGCGGCCTTGGCGGCCGCGGCGACTGCGAGCGTGGGCGACGGAGGAGGCAGGAAGGAAGCGGTGCCGCCGCCGCCGCCGCCGCTGCTGCTGGGCCGGCCACCGCTCCAGGAGGTGGCCCGGCTGGCAGGGTGGCTGTCAGGAGGCAGTGGCAAGGAGGACGATAGGCCCATCGTGGGCGGTGGTGTCACCGGGCCAGCCGCTGTCGTCCGGCGGGAGGAGGGCGCGGGCGACCCCAGGAAGGCTGCCGGCAGTTTCATGAGGTGCGCGGAGGACGCCGCCGAGGCCGCGCCCGCCGCGGCCACCGCGTCCTCCAACACTGCCACGGAACAGGCCAGCGCATCCGCCGCCCGCCGCCACTCCCGGCGTTTGGCCAGGGAGGGGATGAAGGCCTTGAAGGAGAGAGCAGTGAGAGGAGTGAGGGAGAGGGGAGAGGGGAGAGAGCAGTTTCAACCCCCCCCTCTTTCTTATCTCATCCATCACACCTCATCCGCCAGCAGCAGCCCCTGAGCCATGGCCGCCGCGGCTGCCACCGCCCGTGCCGCGGCGGCCGGGGTGGGCACGGGGTGGTGGTGGTGGCCGCCGCCGCGGGTGGAGGCGGAGGAGGAGGACGACAGGGGGCGGGTCATGAGGGGGTGGGAGGGATGACAAAATGGGAGGCAGGCAGGCGTGCACTCCTTTTCTTAGCCGCCGGCGGCATTCGCTTGTGTGGGGACCGGGGTCTCCATCGCGAAGGCCTTTGCGTCTTAAAACTCCACACACACACGCACGCACATCCCTGTCACTCTGCCATGGCAGTGGGGTTGGCCCGCCCCATGGGGCTGACTGGCGCGAGAGGTGAGAAAAAGAGACGCCGGCACTCCAACCCGGCGCGTCTGGTTTTATTTTTGCAGGGCTAAATTATCGCGCACGAGGCGATTTCCTTCCTCGTCGGGACAGTCTCCCTGCTACATTGAACACACGGAGAGCGGTGGGGATGTGTGGTGCTAGCTACCGCGTGTGTGGGAGAGGGCGGCCTTCATTATCACACACCGCCCTTTTCCATCCCCCTCGCCTTCCTCACATCATTACCGCAGCCCGCCGGCCCCTGCCCGCCCGGCCCCGCCCAGCGGCCGCAGCCTCAGCCACCCCCCCCAGCCGCCCTCCACCTCCCACCCTGGCCCGGACCCTGCAGGACAATTATCTCCCCCTTGCCCTGCTGGGCGGCATGGGCTTGGGCTTTGTCGCCCCCACCGCCGGCGCGGCGGCGTCCGCCGCGGGCGCCGCGTCCTGGGCGACGGCCGGCATCTTTCTTATATCCGGGCTGCGCCTCAGCGTGGGCGACGCGCTCAGGGCGGCCGCCTCCTGGCGGGAGGTCGCCTTCGGCCTGTTGTCCATCCTCCTCATCTCCCCCCTGCTGGCCGCCCCGCTCGCCGGCGCCCTGCCCGTCAATCCGCCCGCCCTGGCGGCCGGCCTCTCCGTCTTCTTCTGCATGCCGACCACCCTGTCGTCTGGCGTGGCCCTCACGGCCGCGGCGGGTGGGGACGCCGCGCTGGCGCTGCTCCTGACGGTGGGCTCCAACCTTTTAGGGTGCCTGACCGCGCCGCTGGTGCTTTCCTTGATTCTAGGGAGGGGAGGGGCGGGCGGGGCGGCCGCCGCCATCGACCCGACGCCCCTGCTCCGCTCCCTGGCGGTCTGCATCGCGGCCCCCCTGCTGGCTGGGGCAGCCGCGCGGGCCGCGTCGCCGGGGCGCGTCGCCAGAGCAGTGGACGCCAACAGGGCACCCCTCGCCTACGCGTCGGCCAGTTTGTTAGCGTCCGTCCCCTGTATGCAGGTGAGTGTGGCCATACTTGCGGGCGCGGCCGTCCCGCCCGCCGCCCTGGCCCTGACCGCCGCCGCCGGCCTCGCGCTCCATGCCGGCCTCATCCTCCTCAACGGGGCCGCCGTCGCGGCCCTGGGCCTGGGGCGGGGCAGCCCGGCCGCAGGTGAGCAGCTTGTGGATGAGTGGGGGCGGAGGCGAGCGGGGCTGGCAGCCTGGCTCCGCGGCGCGGGCCCACCGCCTGGCGGGCCGGCCGGCCTCGCCCTCCTCCTGGTCTGCTCCCAAAAGACGCTGCCGATCGCGGTGTCTGTCCTGGGCCGCCTGCTCCCGCCGGGCACGGCCGGCCTGGCGGCCGTGCCGTGCGTGGCGGTGCACCTCGGGCAGATCCTGGTGGACGGCGCGCTGGTCGCCCGGTGGAAGGGAGGGTGACCGGGTTTTCCTCACCTCTCCACCCACTCACGACACCACAGTCTCGGCCCAGCGGACGGCCCTGACCCTGGTGTGCGCCCAGAAGACGCTCACAGTAGCCGCGCCCGCGGTCGGGTGGGTGTTGGGCGGCGGCGGGGGTGGTGCAGCCGCCCCGGCCATCGCCTTGCTGCCGTGCGTGGCGGTCCACCTGGCCCAGACGGTGTTTGATGGGTGGCTGGTGGCGCGGGGCTGGGTGTAGAGTAGGCTGTAGAAGCGCGCGTGCGTGAAACACCACTTTGTCGTTCACAAAGACCAGCCGACTCAGGGCGTGAACGGCGTGGAAGTCAAACACCACCGACCGTGTTGCATTGTAAAAGTCGGCAAGTACATACAAATCGCGCAAAAAGTGGTTTGAGGTTAATTCCTACACACGCAGCGTTTCCTTCCCCCCCTTTCTCTCTCTCACCCCGTCACCGTCGCCGTCTCGGGCGCGCCCGACCCGGGCGCCGCCTGCAACGCCGGCGGCGGCGGCCCCGCACCGCTCCCAACCCCTCCACCACCCATGACAACAAAGTCGCGCGCCCCGTCCCCGTCCGCCCCGCCCCCCCACCCGGCCAGCGAGGTCGGGTAGATCGAGCCCAGCAGGGCCCGGATGAAGGCCGGGCGGGCGGCCGGCGGGGCGGCCGGGTCGATGGCGTGCGCGCGGGCCAGGTCGGCGGCGCGGGCCTGGGGAGGGAAGAGGGTGGGAGATGGCGGGACAGAGGCGTGTGAGGGCTTTGAGAGAGCGAAAAAAAAAAAAGGCGCCGCCCCGCTCGTCCAAAACCCTTACCCTCCTCCGCACGCTGTGGGCCGCGCGGCCGCGTGCGCTCCCTCTCTCTTCTCCGCCCACGGCTCCCCGCATCCCTGTTTTACCTCCATCTCGCCCAGGTAGCCCTCCATGGCGCCCGCCCGCTCGGCGGCCCGGGCAGCCGCGGCGGCCGCCCGGTCCGCCGGCGTCGGTGAGGCGGGAGGAGGGCTCAAGGGGCGACGAGCAGGGTACACAGCACGTGAGCTTAATTCCCGTTTGCCCTCCCTGGAGGGCGACCGCCTCCTCCTCCGCCCACCCCCATCTCCTCTTCGCCGCCTGCCACCACCATCACTGCTGCTGCTCCTGCGGGAGGGCGACCGGGACGACCGCCGCCGCCGGTGGCGGGAGCGGGGCGGGGTAGCGGAGGGCGACCGGTGGCGGCGGCGGCGGGACCCGTCGTGGCGGTCGTGGCCGCGCCCGCGGTCGCGGTCACGGCTGGCGCCCCGCCGCCGGGACGACCGGCTCCGGCTCCGGCTCCGGCTCCGGCTCTGGCTCCGGCTCCGGCTCCGGCTCCGGCTCCGGCTCCGACTGGCCCCCCGCCGCCCGCGGCGCCCGAGGGCGGCGCCGGCGTCCGGGCTGTGCGAGCGCCTCTGGGAGTGCCCCCTCCCCCCCCGCGCCGGGCTGGTGGCCGGGGGCGGCCGGCCGGCGGCCGGCGGGGGCGGCGGCGGCGGCGGCGGCGGCGGGGGGAGCGGCCTGGAAGCCCCGGCCAGCAGCCCCGCCCGGGCCGGGTCGTGGAAGCGGCCCTCCGCCCGCCAGGCCTCCAGGATGGCGGGGTGCGAGAACTGCGTCTCCCACACTGGCCGCGGGGCCGCCGGCGGCAGCGCGCCCCCGCCGCCCCCAAACCCCTCCGCCAAACAGCGGAGCCCCGTCGCCAGGTTGGGGAAGGGCGGCCGCCACGCGACCGCCCGGGCGTCGTTGGCCACGCGGAGGGCGGCGGTCGGGGCGAAGGAGGCCCGGTAGTACAGGATGAGGCGGGCGGGCAGGATGTCGGGCAGGCCGGGGAGGCGGGCATCCTTTTACGAGGGGGGGGAGACGAAGAAGAAGAAAAAAGGGGGGGGGGGGGGGGGTTAGAGAGAGAGAGAGAGAGAGAGAGAGAGGCGTGCCAGGCAGCCGGTGCGCGAGAAGGAGAGAGAGAGAGAGGGAGAGCGGGGCCGCGTGTGCGGGAGGCGTGTGCGTGTGGTGTGTGTGTGCGCAGGTTGAGGAGGTCGAGAAAAAAAAAGCGGGGGGTTGAAAAGAAATCGGCCAGCGGCGTGTTTTTTTTTTTGTCCCTCCCTCTGCATCTCACCAGTGCCTCATCCTTCCAGCGGACGAGCGTATTCATATGGCGCGCTTTGTGTGTGGCTGCACGCGCACGTGCATGTGTGTGTGTGTGTGTGTGTGTGTGTGTGTGTGTGTGTGCGTGCGTACGCGCGGCGGCACGCGAAAGAGAGAGAGAAAAAAAAAGAGCGACCCCACCGCGGTCGAAGCAAAAAGCTTCCCTATGAAGACCTTCAATCTCACAAACTGGAACCCCGCGCCGCCCACGAGAAGTGAGCAACATAAAAGAGCAAATTAATCCGAAACCTGCATCCATCACACACACGCACCCCACCACGCCCTCCACCCGCGCCGCCGCCCCGGACCTCTCCCCCCGGACTCGTCACAGTGAGTGATGGCAAGACTCAGAGGCCTCCACAGTCCCCCCGCCCCCCCCCCCCCCCTTTCCCCCTTTTTATATCCTCACAGCCGCGGCTCGCTCAGGCCCCGCCGCACGCCCGCAATCGTCTGCAGGCGCCAATCCCTCGGCAGGGCCTCACTGTCCACCGCGTCCGCCTGCCAGGCCGGGCGGAAGAGGACGGTCGAAAGGTAGCGCTCGCCCGCAGAGGGGAGGACGCACACGCCCAGTTTCCCCGCGTTCTCGCCCCGCCGCGCCCAGGCCAGGGCGGCCACGACGGCCGCCCCGGAGGAGATACCGACCAGCAGGCCCTCCTCGGTCGCCAGGCGCCGGGCCATGGCGATCGCATCCCTCGACGTGACCGGCACCACCTCGTCCACCAGGCCCCGGTCCAGGTTGCCCGGGATGAACCCTGCCCCGATGCCCTGGACCTGGTGGAAGCCCGGGGGACCGCCCGAGAGGACGGCGGACTCGGCCGGCTCCACCGCCACCAGCTCGACGCCCGGGTTGCGCTCGCGCAGGAAGCGGCCCGCACCCGAAATGGTGCCGCCCGTGCCCACGCCCGCGATCAGGGCCGCCACGGTGCCGCCGCTGTCCCGCCAGATCTCGGGCCCCGTCGTCAGGTAGTGCGCCTCCGGGTTGGCCGGGTTGTCAAACTGGCGCAGGATGTGGGCGGCCCCGGGCGGGGCCGCCGCGAGCAGGGCGTCGGCCTTGCGAATCGCGCCCGTCATCCCTTCCCGCCCGTCCGTGAGCACGACCGTCGCCCCGAACGCCCGGAACAGGACCCGCCGCTCCGTCGACATGGTGTCCGGCATGACCAGCGTCAGGGCGTACCCCTTGGCGGCCGCGATGAAGGCCAGGCCCACGCCCGTATTCCCGGACGTCGGCTCGATCAGGGTCGTCCTGCCCGGGCTGATCAGCCCGGCTTCCTCGGCCCGGGCGACCATGTGCGCGGCGATGCGGTCCTTGACGCTTGCGCACGGTTCGGCCGTCTCCAGCTTGGCAGCCAGGCGGGCGACGCACCGGTCGGTGACCCGGTTGAGGAAGACCTTTGCATTGGTGTGAGGACCAAAAAGAGGAGAGGTGAGGAGGTGGGCTAGATGAGGGTCGAGAGCGAGCGTGTGGTCCAGCGAGGCATGGGGGGGTTGAGGGGGAAGAGAGAGGGCGGCCGCGCCGCCTCTGCATCGCTGCCTCCTCCAAACCTCACCATCGGCGTCCCTCCCACGAGATCAACGACATCGCTGCGGACGAGTTCGGGCGCGCGGCCGCGGCCGTCGGTGGCAGCAGAGACGCTGCCGCCGCCGCACCTTTTGCGGCGCATGCTTATTCCGTGGCTGCTGGGTGCCCGCCCCAGCGCGGTGCGGGGGGCGTGCATTTTGAAGAGGAGGGAGGCACCCCTCAACACCCTCCGGTAGCTGCTGTGCAGGGCTCCGTGCTGACGACGCGCGCCAGGCGGAAGAGAGAAGTGAAGACAGAGAGACACCGAGAGCGCACCCTCCTCTTTTCACACTCCTCATTCGACTCAACCCGGCCCCTCACCCTGACCCAAATGCGCGACAACCCATTCGCCACCTCCGGGGGCGACCCCTTTGCCAAGGAGGGTGATGCCGAGGCGCCCGCGGCGTCAGGTATGCCAGGTCGAGAGGAGAGGGCGCGCAAGGGCAGTTTCGGCACCCCTTCACTCGTCGTACCCGCGCGTGTCTTTTCCTCACGGCCGCACACGCACACTCACATTCACACACATACGCACACGCATTAGGTTACGGCGAGGCCGGCTGGGGCAATGGCGCCGCCCCCGCCTGGGGTGGGGCAGGCGCGTCCACGGCGGACGCGCCGCCCGTCATCAGCGTGACGGACGACGTGAGTTGTGTTGGGAAAAAAAGAGAGAGAGTGTGGTGGTTGTCTCTCTCCTCTCTGAGACGCGCGCGCGCGCTGCGGGTGACACAACGCACGTGGGTGTGACGCCAAACAAGCTGTGTGTGTGCCCTGTCGACAGGGCGGTGCGGGCACGTGGCGTGCGGGGCCTTCGCCAGCAGGGCGAGACGAAGGCGGGCGCACGCGCCGATGCGCTCTCAACCTCGACCTTGACCTCGCGCTCCCCCCCCCTGCAGCGCACTCATTCACACACTCCCCTCCCTCCACCCCCACCCTCCTTGCCTAGGCCGCCCTCGCCGCCGCCCGGGCCGACCTGGCCGCCCGCGAGCGCGCCCTGGCCGCCCGGGAAGCCGCCGTCCGCCGGGCGGAGGCCGAGGTCCGCCGCAGTGGGGGCGCCGCAGGCGCGGCCGCCTCGCGCGGCCCCGAAAAAAACTGGCCCCGCTGCTGTCCGATCGCCCACCACGACATCGATGGCGAGGTCCCCGCGGGCGCGCAGGCCGCCGTCCGGGCGGGGTACCGAGCCTTCCTGGGCCTCCTCATCTGCCTGACCTACAACCTCGCCGGCGTTGCGGCCATGTTTTTCGCGCACAAGATGGCGGTCGCTAAGTTCCCGGCCCTGCTCATGGCGGCCATCTACTTCTTCGCGGGCGTGCCAGGGGCGTGGGTGCTGTGGTATATGCGCCTGTACGGGGCGGCGCTGAAGGACCGGGCCATCTCGTACGCCGCCTTTTTCATCTTCTTCCTCGCCCACTTCGTGTTTTGCGTGTGGTCCGCGGTCGGCCCCCCCTTTGCGTCGGGCTGGTCGCACACGGGCCTGATCGTCGGCGTGTCCGCCCTCTCCACCAACGTCTTCACCGGCGTCGTCTACATCATCGGCGGCGTGCTGTGGGCGGTGGAATCGCTCTGGTCGCTCTGGGCGGCCCGGGCCGCGTACTCCGCCTTCCGGGGCCAGGGCGCCGACCGGCGCTTGAAGCAGGAGCTCGCGGCGGCGGGCGCGCAGGCGGGGGCGCGCGTGGCGGCGGCGGGGGCGGGGGCGCGGGTGTGAGATGGGGGGCGAGCAAGCAGGCGAGGGAGAGGTAATGGGGGGTGTTGCGTGGTGCGGGAGAGAGAGGAAGAGGGGCGCAGAGGCGTTGGTTAAATGGTCACACAGGGCCAGGCCCCCTGTGTGAAGGAAAAAGCGAAAAAACATATTTCTACCGCCGCTTGTACTCGCACGGCCGCAGCGCCGGCCAACCCCCACTCCCGCCCTTGCTGCCCGCCCGCCCCCTCCCTGTCCCACCACCCCCTGCCCCCTCGTCCCCAGCCCCTCCCTCCCCTTGCTTCTCAAACTCAAAGACCACAAACATGCGGTTGGACGCGTCGGCGGGCTTGGCCAGCACGCACCCCAGGCGGCCGGTGACCGCCCGGACGAAGGGGCGGGTGTCGTCGAGCGCGGCCGGCGCGGGGGCGGCCCCGCCCGGGCCACCCCGGGCACGACCACCGCCCCCCCGCGCGGCGGCGGCTGGTGAGGAGAAGCGGGACCTCACCTCGGCCACCCACAGCAGGCCGCCCGGCCGCAGCACGCGCGCCGCCTCCCGCAGCGTGGCCGGGTAGTCCGTGCCCATGAGGGCCAGGCACAGGACGACCGCGTCCTGGGAGGCCGAGGCCAGGGGCACACCCCCGGCCGTGTTGGCGGCGGTGATGCGACGGGCCGCGTCGCCGACCAGGTCGAGGGACGTCACGTCCCACCCGCCCATGCCGGCCAGGTGCACGTTGGCCAGGGCCGCGTCCCCGCACCCAAAGTCGGCGATGGCCACGGGCGGGCGGCGACCGGCGAAGCGGGCTTTCAGGGCCGCCGCCGCCGCCTCGACGGGCTGGGCGGGCCACCCCCGCGTCGCGGCCCGGAAGCCCGCATGGTACTGGTCAAAGAGGCCCGGGTCGGCCCCGATCAGGGCCGCCCCGTCCGCGCCCGACCGGGTGTACAGGGCCTCATTCAGCCAGCGGAAGGCGCCGCCGGCGAGGGAGCCGCGGAGGCGGGCGAGGGAGGAGGAGGGGGGGGCGTGCCTGGTTGGTGGTGGGGCAGCAGCAGCAGCAGCAGCAGCTGCGGCCGGCCCGTCCGCGGGCGCGCCCTCCCCCGCCCCCGCCTCCTCCTCCTCGACGGCGGCAGCGGCAGTAGCAGGCGTCACAGCCGCCGCAGCGACGGGCGGCACTGTCACCGCCGCCTTGCCCTGCCCGTTTTTGAACTTGTTCTTCTTGGAGGCTGGGCGGGTGGCCGGGCCGGCGGCGGCCGCGTTTTCGGCCGCCGCCGCGGTGGCCGCTTTCTTGGCCGCCTTCTTCGCGACCCTCCGCTCAGCCTTGGCAGCAGCGACAGCCGCAGCATCGACAGGCGCAGGCGGTGGCGCGGCAGCCGCCCCGGCTTCTCTCTTCCTCTGAGCCTCCTCTCGCCGCGCTTTCTTGGCAGCCCGGGCGGCGCAGGTCGGGCCGGGGGCTGCCGCCCCGCCGTCCGCCGCTTCCTTCACCCTCACCACCGGCACCACGCCCGCCGTCATGGCCGTCAACGCGGCCGCGTGGGCGGCCGCCCGCTTCTTGGCGGTGCGGGAGGAGCCGCCCCCGTCGAGCGGGGCGGCGGGCGGGTAGAGAGCCGGAGAGGAGAGTGAGCATGCGGCGGCCGCGCCGTCCATGAACGTGTGCGCCTCGTCGCCGCCGCACCGGCCGCCAACCTCTTCTTCGTCCTGGCCATCCCAGGCCGGAATGGGGAAGAGCATGTGAGGGGCGGGGAAGCCAGTCCCACGCGCTCTTGAAGGAAGGGGTGAGAGAGAGAGGAAGGAAGGAGAAGAGAGTGGGGAAGGAGAGAAAAAGAGAGAGAAGAGGCGGCTGTCGGGCGGGCGGCTGCCGCGCTCCTCCCTTTTATTACCTCCAAAACGGCTCCATTTGCGACACATCCCGACGGGACTACTCGCACGCACGCTCGCCCACGCCCAGGTACGCGCATTCCCCCCCAGACCACCCAGCCGCACCCTCTGACCCGGGGCCTTCCTACGTGCCCGGAGAACTGGGTGCGAGCGGCCGGGGTGGCTCCCACTCTCTCCAGCTGCTTTTTGTTTGTTTTCGAGCGCGCTTGTCTCCGCGGCCGAGAGAGACCTCTTTTGTCTCTCTCGCCCCACGCCCGCTCTCCCCCTCCTGACACCCACACCCACACCCACACCCACACGCACCCTCCTCACACCCTCCAGGTCCACGCCTGAACCCCCTGTGAAAGGGAGCGTGCCCGTAAACCACGTTTGGGCGAGGCATCCGCCGCCCGAATTTAACCCGACCCCCGCTCGCGCTCCATCGGCCCCCCAAACGACTCTCGACTCTCTCTCTCTTTCACGCGCCCACACCATGCCCATGCCCGAGCGCATCAACGGCCTGCCCGTGAAAACGGGGGCCTGGGATGATGCAGAGGATGACCTGCTGGCCAACTGGCAGGCGGAGCTGGGGAACCGGTGAGGGGGAGGGGCGGGGGTAAAGATGGGGAAGGGACGCGCCATCGCGCAAGCAAAAGCAGCAGCCCGACAGCTCTCGAGCGGGGGGGGGGGGGGGGGGGGGGCGCGGCGCGGGGGCGCCGCGGGCGGCCCCGGCCCCCCGCGCCCCCCCGGCCCCCCCCGCCGCCCGGGCGCGGCGGCCGCCCCC
>Ga0315287_10003021_pt1 | contig 16132 bp, 13 predicted proteins | sample YL17G11_0_MG_FD_205037 | JGI IMG/M metagenome (GOLD analysis project Ga0315287, IMG submission 205037) | Sediment microbial communities from Yellowstone Lake, YNP, Wyoming, USA - YL17G11_0 | ecosystem: Environmental > Aquatic > Freshwater > Lake > Sediment | place: USA: Wyoming | collected... | reverse complement strand
GGAAACTCCCGCTAGGAGCCCGCTGAACAACCTCCGATTTCGAGGCTCATCAGCGGAATAACCGCAGGTCAAAGACTTACGCAAATAGTAAAACGGCGTTATTCAGCGCCCTCCTAGGTGACACGAACCGCCGCCCGGCAGTATCCGTCAGGAGTCCTGAACCCAGGACTTGAGTGCGGACAGCTGGGAAGGGGAAAGGGAATTGCACCATTGCTATGCCGTCTCCAAATCTCAACCGCGAAGAGAACGCTCATCCAGTGACAGCTGTGGGAAATCGATTGTTGCTTCATTTTCAATCGCACGTTCGACTGAGCCAGCCCGACGGCTGGCGCGGGCTGGACTGGAGCGGACCTTCATAGGCCACCAGAACCAGCGTCCCAGCATCGCGGCAATCGACGGCATCAAGAATGACCGCACCACCAGCGTGTCGAACAGCAAACCGAGAGCGATAGTGGTGCCCATCTGGCCGACCACCAGCAGGTCACCGACAATCATGGCCGCCATCGTGAATGCGAACACCAAACCCGCGAGGGTCACGGTCCTTCCGGTGCCGCTCATGGCACGGATCATGCCCGTCTTCAGTCCTGCGCCTATCTCTTCCTTCATACGTGAGACAAGGAGCAAATTGTAGTCGGCCCCGACGGCCAGTAGAATAATGGCCGACGTAAGCAACACCATCCAGTGCAGGTTGACGCCGATCATGTGCTGCCACAAAAGCACGGACAGACCGAATGCGGCCCCCAGAGAGGCCACGACCGTGCCCACGATCACTAGCGCAGCAATAAGGCTTCGGGTGATCAGCAAGATGATCGAAAAGACGATGCACAGCGATGCGATCCCTGCGATTATCAAGTCATAATTCCAAGCATCCTGCAAATCCTTCAAGACCGCCGCCACGCCGGCTATGTGGATCGTGGAGTTCACCAAAGGCGTCGCCTTGAGGGACTCCTCAGCAGCCGTCCGTATCTGGTCGATCCGCGCGATGCCCTGTTCTGAGGCCGGATTCCCACGATGGGTGATGATGAACCGCGCCGCCTTCCCGTCCGGTGACAGGAACAGCTTCATTACCCGCTGGAAATCGGGATTGCGCACCGCTTCGCGAGGGAGATAGAAGGAGTCGGCGGTTTGCGCCGTGTCGAAATCCTGCCCCATGGCAGCCGCGCCAGCCCCCAAGTCCCCCATCTGCCCGAGAATCCCAGACATGGTGCTGTAGGCGGTCAGCATCATGGTCTGCAGGCTCTTCAAAGTGTCAATCTGCGGCGGCAGCAACTCGACCAGCTGTGGAGCGACCGTGTCGATGTTCTGCAAATCCGGCCTGAGCTGGTCCAGCTTGTCGGTGATTCTGTTCATCCCGTCCGAGGCCTCCAGCCCAGCCTCGCGCCCATCTCTCATCGCCGAGCAGGTGGCGATACTGTCGCACAGTGCGCCGGATAAGACGCGGTCGTAACGGTTGAATGAATCATTCAATCTCACAATGTCGCCACGCACCTCATTGGTTATACCCAATATTTCATCGGTGGCGCCGATCATATGGTGCGCGCTCGTGGTCAGTTGTTGCATTTTGGTATATGCGGTCTCCATCGTGGCGATGGTTCCGTCAAGCCCATCGGCTTGTGTTCGCATATCTTCAAGTCGGTCTTTGACAAATTGCAAATTCTGTTGCTGGCCGGCAGCCTGCATGCTGAGTAAGAATGGTATGGACGTGTGCTTGAGAGGCGATCCTTCGGGACGAGTGATGCTCTGCACCCGGGCAACCCCTTCGACATCGAGGATGCCGTTGGCCAGTTTGTTCAACACCAGAAGGTCCGCCGAATTCCGCATATCGCGATCGGACTCGATCATCAGGAATTCGGGCATCATCCGCGCCTCTGAGAAGTGGCGGTCGGCGGCCGCCCATCCGATACTGGCGGGCCCATCGTTGGTAATGTACAAGCGGTCGTCGTAGCCCACCTGGTACCCCGACATTGCAAGCAATCCCGCCAAGGTGACGGCGGCGGAGGCTACGAAGATCGGCACCGGCCAGCGCACGATCGCCGTCCCCACTCGCCGCCAGCCGCGAGTCGACATCGTCCGCTTGGGCTCCAGGAGTCCGAATCGGCTGGCCACGGCGATAACTGCGGGGATCAGCGTGAGTGCGACCGCAATCGCGATGAGCATTCCCAAAGCGCACGGAGGGCCCATCGTCTGAAAAATCGGCAGCCGGGTGAAACTGAGGCAAAATGACGCCGCGGCGATAGTCAACCCGGAGGCCAAGATCACGTGCGCGACCCCCCGGTAAGCGGAGTAATAGGCTGACTCCCGATCCTCGCCGGCCTGGCGTGCCTCGTGGTAACGCCCGATGAGGAATATCGAATAGTCTGTTATCGCGGCGATGGTGAGAGCTACCAGGATGCTGATAGAAAAAGCCGAAAGGCCAATAGCGCCGACATGGCCCAGGGCGGCAACGACCCCCCGGACCGCGGCCAAGGCGATACCCACGATGGCCATCACCAGCACAACCGTCGTCACCGACCGGTAAGCCAGCAACAACATGATGGTGATCACGGCAACGGCAGCGATCGTGATTTTCACGGCGTCATGATCGCCGGTGTCAGTCAGATCTGTTGACAGCGGTGTGGGACCAGTGATGTAGGCCTTGACACCGTCCGGCGCGGGTGTCCGCTGCACGATATCGCGAATAGCGGCGACGGATTGATTTGCTGAATTCTCGCCTTGGTTGCCAACCAGATTCAACTGAACATACGCGGCCTTGCCGTCAGCGCTTTGCGCTGCTTGCGCGGTCAGCGGGTCCCCCCAGAAATCCTGGATGCGCTGCACATGTGCCGTATCAGCGCGGAACTTACGAATTAGGTCGTCGTAGTACTGGTGAGCAGCGTCACCGAGCGGATGATCGCCCTCAAGGAGGACCGTCGCACTGCCGTCGTTGCTAGGTTCCTTGAATGCTTCACTGATCTCCTTCCTCGCCAAGAAGGACGGCGCGTCTTGATAGCTCAACGACACGGCACGTTCTCTTGCGACCTGCTCGAGCGAAGGCACGCCGAGACTGACCAGAAGAGTGACCGCCAACCACCCAAGAATGACCGGCACCGCAAACTTTCGGAGGATTCTGGCAAGCAGTGGTCCGTGGTGGCTTCTGTCTTCGATTCTCATGCACCCTGTACTAGGCAATAGGTGAACGCATTCACTTCGTCCGTGACTTTCTCGGCCTTTGTCTCTCCGTCCACCACGATGCGGCAACCAATACTCTCGCTATCGCCCTGCGCCACAACGCTGCCGATGACCGCGGGCGAATCCGACGTAATCGTCAACGACCATGGCAAGGACGCTCCTTCGACTTGTCGCGGCGCAGAATCGACATCGAAATAGCTAATATCTGCCACGGTGCCCGCCGGGCCGAATACCTCATAAACGAGCTGCTTCTGGCGGAGAGACTTGGTGCCCCTGGCTTCACCCTCAGCGTATGACGCGCGCTTCTCGGATCCGAGAGCGCTGACCATCGACACCGCGTAACCTCCGGCCCCGATCACGAGCACAATGACCACCGGTATCCAAACCCGACCCAGAAGTTTGACAATCCCCACCCGCTGCACCCGCTCAGACCCCTTCACCGCATTCCCGAGCGATTGTACGGGTCGATGGCAGGAGCGAGCCGTCAGGATATTGCATAGTCCGACAACGGGAAGCGGTCCTGCGCCCTCACCGCATTCCGGACCGAGGTAGGCCGGAACAGCGCGGGCTCACCAGTCGGACTGAACCAGTACGACCGCGACGTTGCACAGCTGCCCAGCCGGAATACCGAATTTTCGAGCCGATCGGTCACGTTCTTCAAGAATCGGGCGTTGGCTTCCTCGGTGACTTCGAAGGTCGTTGCGCCGCGGCTCTGCAGTTCGCCGAAAAGACGGCGCATGTGACGCATCTGGTATTCCACCGTGTTGAACCACGACAAACCCACCCATGCGTATGGGCTGGCCATGTTCAGAAAGTTGGGGAACTGAGGAACCGAAATACCCTCATAGGCCTGGAAACCTGCCTCGCGCCACCATTTCCCCAGGTTGCGACCTTCGCGTCCGATGACTTCGATGGCCGGTAAGTTGCTTTCCCACACGTCGTACCCAGTGGCCAGAACTAGGGCGTCGACTGTCCGCTTGGTCCCATCGCACGCGACGATTCCGTCGGACTCGATGCGTTCAATACCGCTGGTTTCCAGGTGCACATTCGGCTTGGTAAACGACTGATAATATGAATTCGATATCGATGGACGCTTGCAGCCGAAGTCGTATTCTGGCGTCAGCTTGCGGGACAGTTCCTTGTTGCGCACCAACAGCCGCCGCTGAATTCGCGAGCCAGCCTTGATGGCCTTGTTGACCACCTTAAAGTGCCGGAAGTTCCACATCGTGATGACGTTGGCGATGTCCATGAAGGCGTCAGTGCCAAATCGCAATGCCCGTTGGGTCAGGGGCACCTTGGCGAAGAGCCGTTGCACGATGCGCGGGAACCTGATGTCGGCCTTCGGCATCACCCAGATCGGCGTGCGTTGATAGACGGTCAGCTCAGACGCCTCGTTGGCGAGTTCGGGGACTACCTGGATACCGGTCGAGCCGGTGCCGATCACCGCCGCCCTGCATCCGGCGAAAGAGTAGCTGTCGTCCCACAGGGCGGTATGGATGACGCGCCCGGCAAAACTGTCGATTCCGGGAATATCAGGTGTCTTCGGTTGGGAAAGATAGCCGGTCGCGACGATCAGAAACTGTGTGCTTATCGGCTCACCGCCCGCCAACGAAACCCGCCAGACCCGCGCGTCTTCATCCCACTGGGCGCCTTCGACAGTGGAGTTGAATCTCATGTGCCGGCGAACGTCATACTTGTCCGCGACGTGCTCGGCGTAGTGCTTCATCTCCGCCCCCGGCGGGAAGAGGCGCGACCAGTGCGGGTTCGGCTCGAACCAGTAGGAATAGGTGGTCGCCGGCTGATCGACCGCCAAGCCCGGGTATCGGTTGACGTGCCACGTCCCGCCCAGATCGTCCTCGCGGTCGACGATCACGATGTCGTCGTAGCCAAGGCGCTTCATCTGGATCGCGGCACCTATGCCGCCGAAACCTGCGCCAACGATCATCACGTCGAACTGCTGCTCACCCATAAGAACTACACGGTACCTTCTCGCCGCGAAGTGATCCGGTCAGGGTGCGCCAGAAAAACCGAGCCTTCACTGTGGATTGGGGCCCGCGAACACTCAGCGGGCCTGCGCGGTGTGGGACTATGCCGGCCGTGTCCACGGTTCGTGCGATACTGCCGCGGTGGTCACCCCAAATCGCTTGGTATCCAGCCCGTTCCTCAACCGCCTGGTAACGAACCCGGTTGTCTTCCATCTGCTATTCACCTCGTTCGTTACGAAACGGTTCGCCTCCCAAACGCACCTACTCGGCGATGATGACTGGCTGTTCTTGAACTACGGCTATGAGGAGGATCCTCCGATGGCCCTGCCGCTGGAGGCGTCCGACGAACCGCACCGGTACTTCATCCAGCTCTACCACCGCACAGCGGCCCAGGTGGATCTCAGCGGCAAGACGGTGCTGGAAGTCAGCTGCGGCCACGGCGGCGGATCGTCGTATCTCACCCGCACGCTGAAGCCCGCCTACTACACGGGGCTGGACCTGAACCCGGCGGGCATCGAGTTCTGCAAGAAGCGACACCCGCTACCCGGCTTGGAATTCGTCCATGGTGACGCCCAGAGCCTGCCGTTCCCCGACGACTCCTTCGATGCGGTGGTCAATGTCGAAGCCTCGCACCTCTATCCTGACGTTCCCCGTTTCCTCGCCGAAGTGTCGCGCGTGCTGCGCCCGGGAGGGCATTTCCTGTACGCCGATTTCCGCCGGCGCAGCGCTGTCGGCGACTGGGACGCGGCGTTGGCCGATACCCCGCTGCGGATGCTTTCGAAGACGGTCATCGATGCCGATGTGCTGCGCGGGAATGAGAAGAATCGGCCGCGTAAACACGAGCTGATCAATCACCACGGCGCGGCGCTGCAGCGTGGCTTCACCCGCTTCTCCACCGATCTGACCGACTGGGCCTTCAACGGCGCGTTGCGAAGTGGGGAGTTCACCTACCGGGTGTACTCCTTCGTCAAGGAGTGACGTCGGGTCCCCGTCCAGAGAGATGGTCTCGCCGTCGTGACGACGAGGCCATTCGATTCCGCTCGGCCGAGTTGCACATACGGACAACTTCTGAACCGTAGGTGCCGGTGGGTTACGGTGACTGCCGGTAACCCGCGACGGTCCAAGGATCTTCACACTAGGGAGTGATTTCCATGATGCTGACTCGCTGGCTCCGATTCCGCGCCAGCCTCATGAAGATCGGCCTGGACGGCGTCACCGGGGTTGCCCGAGACAAGGCCGCCGCGTACAGCTCAGTCTTGACGGGCAGGGAAACGGCTCCACTCACTGACTTCGACCCGTTCTCGACCGAAGCGAAGCGGGATCCGTACCCGGGATACCGGGCGCTGCTGACCGGCCAGAACGTGCCGAACGTGTGGTATAGCCGAAAGCGCGGGATCTGGATCGTTTCAGGCTACGACGACGTGCGGAGGGCGTTGCGCGACCACGACGCGTTCTCCTCGGCGGAGAGTCAAGCCCGGTACCGGGTGCATCTGCAGTCCATGAATGCGGCCGACCCGCCTGAGCACACTCGGCTGCGCAAATTCGTATCCCGGGCCTTCACACCGCGGGCGATGGCAGAATGGCAATCGGTCATCAATGAAGTCGCCGACGAGCTCGTTGACGCCATGATTGCGCGCGGTAGAACCGAACTGGTGTCCGATCTCGCCAAACCGCTGCCCAACCGGTTAATCGCCACGATGCTGGGAATACCGAAACAGGATCACGCACAGTTCCTCGTCTGGTCCGATGCGATGGCCGAAGCGGCCTTCGCGCCGTTGACCGGACACGGAATCGCTCTGAGCGCACGCTCAGCCCGCGCGACAGCGGCAATGCGGCGCAACCTTGACCGCCTCATCACCCAACGCCGCCGTCATCCCGGTGATGACCTGATATCGATGATGACCGCTTCCGATGGCGACGATGTGCTGACCGACGACGAGGTCTTCTGGAGCGCTGCCATGCTCATCGGTGCCGGCAGCGAGACGACGACGAATCTCTTGTCGGGACTGTTCCTGACCCTCGCGCAGCAACCCGAGCTGTACGCCCGACTGCGTGAGCGCCCCGAGCTGATTCCCGGCGCGATCGAGGAACAGCTCCGCTTCGTCGCACCTGTTCAGGGGTTCTACCGAACTGCCACCCGCGACTACACCATGGGTGAGACCACGATCCCGGCCGGTGCACGCGTTCTGCTTCTGTTCGCCGCGGCGGGCCGCGACCCGCGCCACTACGACGATCCGGACACCTTCGACCTGAACCGCAACCCGTCCGACCACCTCGCCTTCGGTTTTGGCATCCACTACTGCCTCGGCACACCTCTGAGCCGTCTGGAAGTCAGCCGAGTCTTGACGCAACTGCTTCCGCGGGTCGAGTCCATCCGGTTCGACGGGGACTACCGGTACCTCGACAACCCGACGATGCGCGGACTGGCGCACCTGCCACTTGAGTTGGTGCCTGCCAGACCGGGCGCTACTGGAAGCGGCACGACCACGGGCGTCGTCAGTGACGCCTGAATCTCTCGAAAGCCCATGATTCGCAAGGCCTTACAGCCCGCGCGTGCCGAGCCAGGTGTGGATTCGTTCAGCGACGGCAGCCCACCCCGGCTCCAGCATCATGTTGTGACCCATGTTGGGGAAGAACTCTGCCTCGGTGCGATACGCGCGCGCCGTCGCACAGACTTCCTCTCGGGTGTGGGCGCCATCATCATCGGCGCCTAGGACCAACAGCGGGGTGGTCACCCGTTTTGGCCTGGGCAAGCTGAGCACGAGGCAGTCGATGCCGACGCGCGCGCTATCCTCTTGGAGCCTTGCCGCGTAATCAACAACGTCCGAATCCGGGGTGTGTGCAGAGAAGAATCGCTCACGCGCGAGTTGTGGGGTGCTGATATACGGCAACGCCTTGCCGGTGAGTGTCATCTTGGTGAAATGCCAAGGGTGGGCCCTTATCCAGCGCAGGGCGGATCCAAGGTTGCCCTGCGGAGGCATGGACGTCATCAACACACCGGCAGGCGAGTCGTTCGACTCCAGGTACTTCTGCACGATAAGTCCGCCCATAGAGTGACCGATAACCACCGGCGTTGTGGGCAGGCTGTCGGCGACCACGGTGACGTCCTCGACGAAGTCGGCGACCGAACAGGCACGTAGCGGCCTTTCAGTCGGGCTGTCGCCATGGCCTCGCAAGCTGAGCGCCAGAGCGCGATAACCCTTGTCGGCGAAGAAACCTAGAAAGTTTTCATCCCAACACCACGCCGCATGCCAGGCCCCGTGGACGAAGAGCAGCGGGACAGGGTGGGATTCACTGACGGCTCCCCTGTCGATCACCTCAAGCATTCGCACACGATCATCTTTTGCGCCCTGGGCACCTTGCGTGCCTCCCCTGGGTGAAGGTTGCTCTTTGGAGAACCGCAAAACTATCACGGAATAGACTCGACCACAGATTCAGTTTCCCAGCCCCAAGGAGCCCTGATCCAATGAATGCCCAACCGGTCGCGTTGGTCACGGGCGCGACGAGCGGCATCGGTGAGGCCACCGCCTACCGGTTGCAGGCCAAGAATCATCTGGTGTTCGCGGTCGGCCGCAATCCCGCTGCCCTCGATGGCCTGCGGTCACGAGGCTTCCAAGCCCGCACGCTCGATGTCACCGATGAGGCCGCTGTGACCCGACTCGTCAATGAGATCAACACCGACTACGGGGGTGTGGACGTCCTCGTCAACAGCGCCGGATTTCCGCTTCGAGGCCCTCTTGAACAGGTGGCGCTGAACGAGGCTCGAAGCCTCTTCGAGACCCATGTGGTTGGTCCGCTCCACCTTTCGCAGGCCGTCTTGCCTGGGATGCGCGCTCGTCGAGCGGGCATCATCGTCAACATCGGCAGCACCGGCGGGAGATTCACCTCCCCCGGCGCAGGCGCTTACCACATCAGCAAGTACGGCCTCGAGGCTCTATCGCTCGCGCTTCGGGCGGAACTGATGCAGTTTGGCGTACGCGTCGTGTTGATCGATCCAACCGGGGTACGTACCCGATTCGTCGAAGCGCAACTCGAAGAAACGCGTTCGTACGCCGATGACGATCCGTACGGCGAGTTCAAGCGCCGCTACGATGAGGCCGCACTCGCGCTGACCAAGACGCCCGGCGTAATGATCAACGCCGATACCGTCGCCCGCGCCGTTATGCGAGTGGTCGAGTCCAGGAACCCAAAACCCCGCTACATCGTGGGGTTATCGGGCCACGCAACGATGCTGGCGCGAACGCTGTTGACCGACCGGATGTGGGAGCGTGTCGTGATGATGGGCTTGCGCGGCTAGCTTCTTGCTCCATTCGAGCCCTGAATATCGCTGCATATCGCTGCGCTGCAGAACAACACAACCCAGGGTCGCTAACAGGCTGGGCGAGGCGCGCGAAGTCAGCGGCGATTGTCGGGTGCGACTCGACGTCCACAGCACCGATCATCCGTCGGCACAGCCCATTTGGCCACCTCAGCGCCCCTGACGCCCTGCGCAGGCAACACCTTCTTAGCGGATGCGCCCACGCCCGAAGTGCGCTGTCCACTTGCGGCTTCCCAGTCACAGACAAGCGCGGCAGCCGTCTGGCGAGCGCCTCGGGATGCTCCAGGCATTCAATCATGCTGCGTGGCAGACACCCGCTTGCGCCCCCCAGCCTCCCACCGGGCTCAATTCTCATCATTTGCGACGGAGCGCAACCACCCTGAGAGCCGCCCGCGGATGCAGCTAGGCCACGTTCGCAGACAACACAGCCACCGACTCAGGCGATGCCGCATCTGCGGTCGGCAGTGCGAGACTCGTGCTCGCCACATTCAGAGTGCCCAGTGACCAGACCGTTTCGTAGGTCACCGCCGAGGCGACCAGTTGCAACGTCACCGTCTCCCCCGGACGGAGGGTGTGCGCAACCATTTCCATCGGAATGCTTACCGTGTGCTCCTGCCCGTCCAATATGACGGGGACGGGAGTGACTTGGTTGCCCAGCACTATGCCGGTGGTGTCGTCGACGAGCTGGGCGAAGACGTGGCGGGCAGTACCTGTGCCGGAATAGGTGACGGTCAACTCGGGTGCGCCCACAATATAGCGGCTCGTCGTCGCCGCCGGAACAACGAGATTGACTGCGTTGATCGCCTTCGCACCGCCGATGGTCAGCACGCCGAGGAGTGGTCCCGAGCCGCCAATGAACGGAAGCAGCGGTAGGTGGCCGCCCGTGCTGCTCGAGGCGACGATCGGAGTCCCCGGGGAAATCGGGTAGACGTTCGACGAGAAGTACTGCCCATGTTGGTCGACCCACTCGAACTGCGGGCCGGTCGAAACCGATTCGCCCTTCACGTACCGGTCGAGCCAATCGAGGGTTCGCTGCTCGATCAGCGCGCCATCGCGAAGGTCGAACAAATTGTTCACGCAGACGCCATGTCCGCCGCAGAACCACAGCACCTTTGTCGGGACACCGTTGGCAATCAAGGCTTTCGCATTGTCGTCAGCCTCCTGCAGGGTGTAGATCGAGTCGACCGTGCCCTGGAAAAGCAATGTTGGCGCGGTGATGTTGTTCAACAGGTCACGGGGGCCGCCAGGGCCGCGCTCGGCCAGCAGCGCTTGGTCAGTCTGCGTCAGCATGCCGGTCACGACTCCGTAGATGACGGCCGGGAGGATTCGCGGATTCGCCTCTGCCCCTTCACGTACGAGAGCGCTGGCGAGGATGGTTGCCCAGCTGCTTTTGAACGCCTCGCTCTTGTACAACGAGCTGTTCAAAGTGTTCCAGGCGATCGTCGGCACGATCGCGTCGACCCGGTGGTCGATGGCGGCGGTCACCAGTTGAATACCGCCGCCGTACGATCCGCCAACCATGCCGATCAGTGGATCATCAAGATCGCCCGGGTAGTCGGGCTGGACCTCGGGCTGGGTGGCCAACCAACTGATGATCGCCGAAACATCGCGCCCTTCGAAGTCCGGCGAGTCGACCTCTAACACCCCACCTGAGCTATATTCGCCGCGCGGGTCCCAGGTGACGACGTTGTAGCCCGCTCGACGCAGCGTCGCGATACTCACCACACCCACAGTGTCGGTGATGAAATCCTCCAACAGCGCACCGTCGAGGTTCGTCGCGCCAGGGAGCGCGAAACCTGGACCGACCAGGACCGTGGGCGCCTTCTGCTCTGCCTGAAGACCGAGCGCCGGCATGAAGTGGGTATAGATCTGGGTGTCGTCAAACGAGATCACGTTCACGTCTCGCGGCAACGGGCTGCCGGCCGGCAGACCCACCTGCACCGGGTAACCGGTCAACGGATGGACAAGGTCGCTGATGATCGGAATTTGATGAATGGCCGCGACAATCGGGGTCGCGAACACCGGCCCAACGATCGGCAGTTGCTGCAACCACGCCAGAGGCGCCGTCTGCGGGATGGCGACGATCGGGGTGGGTTGGTCGACCGCCACGGATTCGGCGGTCGGGGAATTCGTCACGGGGTTGGCCGCTGCGTTGAGGGTCGACGTCCGGCCGAAGGACTCTCGCCGCGCGGCTGCCAGCAGCGTCCACATCGCCAGTGGCTCCACCGGCGCGGCCGGGGCGTTGCCGGCGAAGAGGCTAACGAAGGAGCTCAACACACTCGATATCGCGACTGCCATTGAATTGACTGAATTGACGGGATTCTGCGACGCTGCGGCTGTCGGCACGGCCAGCCGCTGCCACACAGTGGCCGGCGCGTTCAACTCCGGGGTCGTGAGGGCCGTCCCAGACAGAAGTGTCACGGCGGACGTCGGCACCGCATTCGCATGGATGCCGCGGGCATCGACCGGGCTCGCTGCCACGATCGGATCTGAGCGCGCTGCCGGGGTCTGCGCATCTGTCAAATCAGTTGTTGGTGTCGATCCGGCTGCGGGACGGGTGGTGCTAGCCAGGGACCCGCAAGGGGAAGCAGGTTTGGATCGATTGCCCTGCTTCGATGGTGTCGAGTTCTGCGAATCCGCGGTGTGCGGGTGCGACACCGTTTCGCTCGCAACAGTTGTCGGAGAAGACGTTTGCGGAGCCAAAGAGCCCCGGGCCTTGGGTCGCGATGTTCTGCCGGAGTCGCTCGCTAAAACGTTAGGTGGTGGCTGGGAATTTGTTTCCGTTGATGTTGACCCGGCGTTGGACGGAGAGGTCGACGGTCCGGTATGCAAGTCAGCTTGCTTCGACGACATGGACGACGTCGAGGTCGATATCGATGGGGCGCCGTCGTTTGATGGTGACGAACTCGTCGACGACGAGTTAGAACCGGACGGGGCCGATGGGTCGGCCGACGCCACACCGTAACCGGATACCACCGCCGCGGAGATTCCCAACGCCGCAGCCACTCCGCCAACTCGACCAACACATACCTGTGAACGCATGCCTATCTCCGTAATCTATGGAGCCCGTGCCCGACAGCCCTTTGCTGAGATATTGGTCGCCGGAGAAGTTGCAGACGCGAGGTCCGTGGGCACGAGGTGAAGAGCGGGTCACCGGTCCCCGATACTCGGACCTTGCCGATCGCCGGTGCTGTGCTCGTGTTTGAAGTCGGCGATACCCCCCCGCTTAGGTCCCGGCTACTGATCTCGGGTCCCCACGGGCCGCTCGTAGGTGTCGAGCCAGGTGCGGTTCCCGTAGGCATCCCGGTGGGCCACCTGCTCGACCGGCTTGCGGGTGGTGGGCCCATAGCGTCCGCGTGGCCAACCGAGTGGGACGATGCAGATCGGGGTCAGTGCGCCCGGTAGTCCAAGGATCCGACGCGCCGACGTCTGGCTCCACAGCGGCAAGGTGATCAGTGACGCGCCTAGGCCCATCGCGCGGGCAGCGAGCAGCAGGTTTTGCACGCTGGGATAGATCGAACCCCAGTATGCCGACTCGGCAACGTGCGGCATCCGCACCAATGGCAGCTTTCCATCCCGGGCACCCAGGCGCAGACAGGCCACAACCAGTACTGGGATTTCGGTAAAATGGTCGATCTGCCACTGAACCGAACGAGCGATCTTGGCCATCGACTCGTCCTCGGCAACGGCGCGCCGCAGCACCACATCCCGCTGGATCTTCCACGCCTGGCGGTATCGCTTGGCGAGCAATTCCTTGACGCGGACGTCTCTAACGACGATGAACTCCCAGTTCTGCCCGTCATTTCCGGTCGGCGCGCGCAGCGCCAGCTCGATGCATTTCAGCACCAGTACGTCGTCGACCGGGTCGGGAAGAAGCCGACGCACGGCGCGTTGGGTCATCATCGCCGCCTGCAACGGCATGTCCAGTCGAGCCAGCGCCTCGGCGGTCGTGGGAACCCCGGGCGGGTTGTGTGAGGGGTCGGGTGTGTCAGGCACGCTCGGCAATCCAATTGTCGGTGAAGCGATGAATGTCGGCGAACCCCTCGGCAAACTGGCCTGCGACGTAGCTCTCGATCTTGCCACCCACCAACGGGACGTTGAACTCCACCGTCGCCGACAGGCTCAGTTGCGATCCGTTTCTACAGGGGGCCAGCACGGCCGTCCCGGCGCCTGAGCCCGGAGCGCCGACCACCGCTACTCCGATTTCCCCGCGAACCCGGCCGTCACCGACCGGGCTCCACAGCTCGGTACTGCGCACATTCAGATCACCGCGATACAGCTTGGCCAGCATGCCCGGCAGGGCACCGCGCCGCAGATCCTCGATGACAACTACCGTCACCGTGCCGTCCGCATCTATGTCCAGCGAGTCCAGTGACTTGGCGCCGCCAAAGGCGGCGAGCCGATCCAACCAATAGTGCCGATTGCCGAACGCCGCTTGTACCTCATCGACAGTGGCCGGCGATTCGAACGACACCTCCAATGAGCGAGGCATGTCACTTCCCCTACTTTGCGAACAATCGATCAACCAGACTGGCGGCGAACTTTCGGGTCTGCTCGATCTGCTCGGGCTGGACGTTGGTGGGCGGGAGTCGCACGCCCAGATACTTGTCGCGATACTTCCCCGAACCCAGATAACTGGTGAGCGACAGCATCGAGCGAACCGAGTCACCCGGATAGGTGAAATGGATTTCGTCGACGAACTTGCCACCCTGCTCCTGGGCGAGCTCGCGCACCGCGGTGAGGTTCTCCAGCCAGTACTGACGGCACACCACGAACACGGCGAACGGCTTACCGGATAGCAGCGTGCGCGCCTCGGACGACATCAGGAAGGACCGCATGGGCATGCTCACCGTCTGCCACCAGGTCGGTGAGCCGATGCAGATCAGGTCGTAGTCGCCGTCTCGAACCGTATCCGGGGTTCGGATCTCGCCGATGTCGCCGCGTTTCTGAGCGGACAGGACGCTGAGCATGTCGGGCCACACACGCCGCAACGGGAAACGGGAGAATCGCTCGGCATACCGCCGATCGGTGAACTGGATCTGAGCCATGTCGACCGCACAACCCCGTTCGCGGAACACCTCGCCGGCGGCCTCCAGCACCTTGAGCGACTGCCCCGTGTATGTGTAGTACAGCAGCAAGACCCGTGGTGGATTTCCGTTGCGTCCCTCGCCGGTCACATCCGTCACCGCACCTCCAGAACCTTTGCTGCCGGGTGGAATCTCGTGGTTGAGATCGTATATCCATGAGCCGTCGGTGTTTTCTTTGAGGCCCGTTGCCCGCCTCTCGCTGCTCGACCCGGTGCGATTTTCGCGGATCACACCCACTAAACTTTGACACTGTGACGGACAAGGTGCGCGTCGACCTCAGCGGCCCCGCACAGACTATGCTGACGACCCTGTACTGCAAGGCGCTGGACGCCGAGTCCGAACAGCCGATCTTGGGCGACAGGTTCGCAAGTGCAGCAGTCGGCCGGATCGATTTCGATTGGGACGAACTCAAAGTCGCCGATCGGTGGACACCCCTGGTGACGGTGCGCACCGCGCAGTACGACATCTGGGCATCCCAATTCCTGGCTGCTCACTCGCGTGCCACCGTGATCCATCTGGGCTGCGGTCTGGACAGCCGGGTGTTCCGGCTGGATCCCGGCCCGGAGGTGCAATGGTACGACGTCGACTACCCGGACGTAATCGCGCTGCGCGAGCGGCTCTATCCGACCCGTCCGGGTTACCACCTTGTCGCTACTTCGGCGACCGATCCTTCCTGGCTCGACGAAATCCCGGCCGACGGCCCGGTACTGCTGTTGGCGGAGGGCATCAGCATGTATCTGACGGAGTGTGACGGAATCGCGCTGCTGCAACACGTCGTCGATCGATTCCCATCGGGTGAAATTCAGATCGACTTCTACAACTGGCTCGCAGTCCGGTCGCAGAAGACACACAAGCTACAGCGACAATCCGGTTCGACGCTCCATTGGGCCGTCAACAGGCCGGCGGACATCCTGGGCCGGGTTTCCGGGATCCGGTTGCTGGCAGCCGCGACCTTCTTCGATGCGACGACCTTCAGCCAGACGTCGGCTGGTTTCCGGTTTGCGGGGCGCCTGGTTCGTGCGGTCCCTCCGGTTCGCAGAATGCTGCAGTACCACCGATACGCATTCGGGCCCGTTAGTTGACACCGTTTTCGGCGTACTGCTCAGCGACCGCGCACAACAGCGCACGGATCGTCTCAACCGACTTTTCCGGCTCCGGCCCGAACGAGTGGTATTCCACGTTGAGCTGACCGGCGTAAATCTGAGTGAAGTAGATCTCGATGCCGGAACTGACGGCGAAGTACAACTCGCCCTGCGTGCTGATCACCTCAAGACCGGGAGGTGTGCGCACGGGCGGGACCAGACCATTGTCAGAGAGCAGCACGACATCGGGCAAGCCCGGCGCGTTCCCGACGTACTGCGGGCTGAAATGCAGGCGGGACTGCTGGATCACCCCGTCGGCGAGATCCGCCTTGAACGTCTCGAAAATGCCCCGGGCGAGCTCGACAACATCTGTCTTGCGGTCGATTTCGCCGAGATAGGTCGTCAATCCCACCGGGTTGGTGCACCCGGTCGCGGACACCGGCGGTGAGAGGAAGTACCGCAGATCCACCGTGTAGATCAGCGGGATCGGGA
>Ga0315287_10003017_pt1 | contig 16137 bp, 12 predicted proteins | sample YL17G11_0_MG_FD_205037 | JGI IMG/M metagenome (GOLD analysis project Ga0315287, IMG submission 205037) | Sediment microbial communities from Yellowstone Lake, YNP, Wyoming, USA - YL17G11_0 | ecosystem: Environmental > Aquatic > Freshwater > Lake > Sediment | place: USA: Wyoming | collected... | reverse complement strand
GTCGCTGTGCACCTCCGTCAACGAGGTCATCTGCCACGGGATCCCCGACGACACCAGGCTCGAGGACGGCGACATCGTCAACATCGACATCACGGCGTTCGTTGGCGGCGTCCACGGCGACACCGATGCCACCTACCTCGTCGGCGACGTCGACGCCGAGTCGCGGCTGCTCGTGGAGCGCACGCGTGAGGCGATGATGCGCGGGATCAAGGCGGTGGCCCCGGGACGGCCGCTCAACGTGGTGGGTCGGGTGATCGAGGCCTACGCCCGCAGGTTCGGCTATGGCGTCGTACGGGACTTCACCGGCCACGGGATCGGGGCCGCGTTCCACTCCGGCCTGGTCGTCCCCCACTTCGACGACCCGTCACTGTCCGTGGTCATGGTCGAGGGCATGACGTTCACCATCGAGCCGATGCTGACACTGGGCTCCATCGACTACCAGATCTGGGACGACGGATGGACCGTGGTCACCCGCGATCGCCGTCGCTCGGCGCAGTTCGAGCACACCGTGCTGGTCACGCCTAGCGGGGCCGAGATCCTCACCCAGGCCTAAGGGTTCGGCCTCGATCGTCCGATACGGCACGCATGCGAGCCAAGCGCCCCGCCACGTCCACCGCAGCCTCCTGCCAGCGCTGCACAGCTGTCCTGCTGGCCGCGGCACCTCGGTGCACCCTGTGCGGCTGGCCGGCCGGTGAGGCCTACCCCGCGCTGCACGAGGACGACCTGGCAGCGCAGCCCCCGGTCGAGGCCGACGTCCCCGAGACGACCCCGGTCGAGGACCACCACGTTCAGCTCGACGCGCTGACTGCTCTGATGGCACGCCAGCAGCCCTCGGCACTAGAGCCGGAGGCCGTGCAGGCCGAGCTCGACGAGGAGGCAATGAGCGACGCGGAGGTCGACGAGCCCGCCGCGGAGTCGGTGGAGCCGGCCGAGGCCGTCCACGAGCTGGTAGGTGCTGCCGCCGTGCTCGCACCGACCGCTCCCCTCGACCCGCTGACCGCTCCGCTGGAGACCCTCGTGGACGGCGACGCTGCCACCGCGTGGGTCGACGAACCGACGTCCCAGCCGCCTGCTCGGTCCGAGGCCGCCGCGGTCGGACTGCCCGCCGGCAACACCGCCGGCAACACCGACGGCAACACCCACGTCGCCGGCCTGCTCGAGGTGGCTTCGGCGCCCGAGTCGGCTGACCCCGCCGACGACGAGTGGGTGGCGGCTGCACCGGTCCTTCCAGCCCCGGCAGGGGTGCGCACGCCGTTGCGCGGCCTCGGCCGTCAGGCCACCTGGGCCGTCGTGGCCGTCGCCGCTCTCACCGTGGTCGTGACCATGCTCGGCTACCTGGCGCTGCTGTCGCTCGGCAATGGTGTCGAAGCCTCGCTCGGCGGGCAGGACCCCACCGCCGGCGTGGGCCTCGCGGCCCTGCTCGGGGTGGCTGCGGCCGGCCTCGGCGTGGTCGACCTGGCGGCGTGGATCGCTGCGGGTGTGCTGTTCTTGCTGTGGGTCCGTGCGGCGCGCGCCAACCTGACGGCGTCCTCTCCGGTGCGCCAGCGCTGGTCGCCCACGTGGTCGGTCGTCGGTTGGCTCATCCCGGTGTTCAACATCGTGCTCGGCTGGCAGGTCCTGGAGGACCTCTGGCAAGGCAGCGAGCCCAGCGGTCGTGAGGTCTCGCAGACCGGTCAGCGGCCCGTGCTGGCGCTCGTGTGGATGGCGAGCTTCGCGACCTTCACGGCCACCTACGTCATCGGCCGCTTCGTCGACGCCCCGTTCGCCCTGTCACTCGTGGCGCTCGTGGCGCTGGTGGCAGCCGCCTACGCGCTCGTCGGCTGCATCAGGCAGATCTCGACCTGGCAGGACTCCACGCCCGCCTGAGCGCTCACCACTCGACGAGCTTCCACACCTCCGGCCGACGGTCCGGCTCGCGATCGACCTCGGCGAACATCGACACCGACGCAACCACGTGGGCTCTGGACTCCTCCTCCCGCCCCGCGAGGTGCAGCAGGTCGGCCAGGTTGGCATGCAACGCAGCCAGTCGGTGCCGGTCACCGTGGCGCTCACCGAGAGCCAACGCCCGCTCGGCGGTGACGATGGCCGTGTCCAGCTCCCCCTGGTCGGCCTCGATGCGGGCTCGGTTGTTCAGCACCGCGACGAGCGGGCCCGGGTCCTCGAGCTCCTGGGCACACGCCTGAGCCACCGCGAGCAACCCCAGTGCCTCAGCCGGCTCGCCGCGCCGGACCGCGAGCACCGCGAGGACGTTCGCGGCCTGAGCGCGCGCTGCCGCATCGGCAGCCTGCTCCGCCAACGTCATCGCCTCGGAGGCGGCGGCAGCGGCGTCGTCCGGCCTGCCGAGTCGCAGGTTCACCAGGGCAACATCGGACAAGATACCTGCGCGCTGCTGGGCTTCGTCCGCCCCAAGGCTGTGAGCCAGCGCCGCTTGCAGGTGGTCCAGCGCCAGCTCCCACTCCCCCTGCCGGTGGAAGACCTCGGCCAGCTTGTGCTCAGCCCCCACCGACGCGGCGACGTCGGCCGCGATCGACACCGCGATCTCGTAGTCCTCGACGGCTGCGGAGTACTGCCCCAGGTGCAGCCGGGCGTCGCCGAGCGCGCGGTGAGTCGTCGCCGGGTCCGCGCCGAGGGCGACCGCCGACTCCAGCTGCGCGACGGCCGTTGCGTGGGCGTACAGGCGCCGTGCGTCGTCGGCAGCTGCCAGATACATCAGGGCCGCCTCATCCGAACGACCGGCGAGCTCCAGCTGCCGGCCCACCGTCGCGGCGGCCGCGCTGTGCGGGTGGCGCTCCCGACGCTGTGCCAGCACGTCGGCGGCCCGGGAGTGCAGGAGGCGTCGTCGCGCCACGGCTGTCCGGTCGATGACGGCCCGCCTCAGGCCGTCGTGCGGGAAGTCGTAGTCCAGCCCGGTCGGACCCGCTGTGAGCAGCCGACGGCGTAGCGCGTCGTCGAGGGCGTCAGCGACCTCCGACTCCGACCGACCACTCACCAGCTGCAGCAGTGCTGGGTCGGCGGGGTTCGCCAAGACCCCGATCGTCGACAGCACCTGCATCGTGGTGTCCGGGGCGCCGTCCAGCCGGGCACCCACCACCGCGTCGACGTTTCGGCGCCCAGTGGGGCTGCCCGAGTCCGGTTCGTCGGCAGCGAGGACATGCTCGACGACGAGCAGCGGAACACCGCCGGTGCGCAGCAGCACCGACTCGACGTCCGGCGGCGCCGGCGCGCCCAGCGCCGTCAGGAGGTCGGCCACCTCGGCCTTGTCCAGCGCACCGAGGCGCAGCAGCTGACCGTTGCCGGCCCGCAGCGCGTCACCGACGGCCTCGACCACACTCGCCCGGTGGTCGGCCGTGCGCCAGCTGACCACGAACAGGGACCCGGGCGGTGGGCGCAGCAGCAGGAATGTCAGGAGGTCGACCGACTCGTCGTCGAACCACTCCACGTCCTCGCACCAGACCACGAGCCGACCATCGCCCGTCGAGGGCGTGAGCAGCGTGCGCACCGAGTCGAACAGCCGAGTGAGGGCCCCGGGCGTGTCCAAGGCCGAGGGGGTCTGCCCGTCGCCCGCGACATCGGGAACCAGAGCCGACAGCCGGTTCCGGTCCTGGTCGGCGAGCCCGGCGTGCATGTCCGGCACCGACAGCGCGGACCGGACGAGGTCCGCCGCGGCAGCCAGCGCCAGGCGTCGTTCGCCCTCGTGCCCCCTCACCCGCACCACGGGACCAACCGAGCCGCGCGCCACGAACTCCGCCACCAGCCGGGTCTTGCCGGTGCCGGTCTCACCGACCACGGCGACCACGGCCGAGGTCTCGTGCAACGACCGCCACGCCGAGTCGAGGGCATCGAGCTCGACCGTGCGGCCGACGAACGGTTCGGCGTCGACCGCGACCGTCAGGTGACCGGCTCGGCCACGCTTCGGCTCGCGTCGCTTGGGTGCGACCTTCGCCGACTGTCGAGCAGCAGGTGGGTACTCGTTGCGGCGGATCGCCTCGTACAAGGCGGTGGTCTCCGGCAGCGGGGCCACGCCGAGCTCACGGTCGAGCACGGCCACGCACTGCCGGTACTGCTGCAGTGCACCCGGGCGCTGTCCGGCCGAAGCGAGGGTCTGCATCAGCAGCCGGTGGGCCGGCTCGTGGAGGCGGTCCAAGGACAGGCGCTGCTGGGCGTAGCGCGTCGCAGTGGCGAAGTCCCCCACGTCACTCAGCTCGGCCACGAGCCGGGCCAGGACGGTGTCCAGCTCCGCACGCAAAGTGCTGCGGGTCTCATCGGACCAGTCCTCGAACTCCGGGCTGTCGCGCAACGAGAACCCCGCCAGGAAGTCGCCGGTCCACAGCGCAACCGCGGCCTCGCGGGACGAGCGGTCGATGCCGGCGGCGAGCTCACGGAACCGCAGGACGTCACAGGACGTGCGCGAGGCGTCGACGCGGACCTGGGAGCGCTCGGCGACCAGTGCATCGCCCACGGCCGAAGCGCTCACGAGGGTTCGCCGCAGCGAGCCCCTCGCGCGCGCAGAGTCGGACTCCGGCCACAGCAGGGCCGCGAGCTCCTCACGCGACCAGGCGCGCCCGGACACGGCCAGCACGGCGAGCAGGGCCATCGCCTTGCGCGTGTCGAACCGGACTGCCGCCCCGTCCCGCTCGGCTCGGGGGGCGCCGAGCAGCGTCAGGTGCAGCTGGGACAACCCACCCTCCCGTTCGTTCTCGCGCCGAGCCGCCGAGCCACCGAGAAACCCTCTCGGCCACGCCGGCCAGGCGCCATAGTGTCGGGAAATCGTCCGTGCGGTGGCCCAAGCTGGAATCCCGTAACGCTTTCGGAACGGAAGGCCCGTCATGGTGGACCTCGACCAGCCGGCAGCTCAACCCGCCGGCGACCCAGCGAAGCCGACCCCGACAGGAGGGACGATGACCAGCTCGGTCGACGTCGAGGCGCAAGCCCCCGTGAGCGCGACCTCCGGCGAGCCGGAGCCGGCAGCTTCGACCGACGGGCGGCTGACCCGGCTCTCGGGGCGGCTGCGCCGTCGTGGTGAGGCCGGTGCACCACCGGCACCGACCCCGGCCCCGACCGGCCCGGACATCGAGATCGCACCGAACGACCCGATCCTCGCCTACCTGCAGGACAGCCCGGGCGTCGTCGACATCCGTTCCCTCCATCTGGACTCCCCCGCGCTCTCGGCCATGCGCGAGGCGGGCATCGTGCTCGTCGTCCCCCTGGTGACCTCCGGGGAGCTCGTCGGCCTGCTGCAGCTGGGTCCGCGGCTGTCCGAGCGCGACTACTCCAAGGACGACCGGCAGCTGCTCGAGTCGCTGGCCAGGTATGCCGCCCCGGCGCTGCGGCTCGGGCAGCTTGTCCGCGAGCAGGAGGTCGAGGCACGTGACCGGGAGCGCATCGAGCAGGAGCTCCACGTCGCGCAGCTCATCCAGCAGCAGTTCCTGCCCAAGACGCTCCCGGATCTGCCCACGTGGCGGATCGCGGCCTTCTATCGGCCGGCTCGAACCGTCGGCGGTGACTTCTACGACTTCATTCCGCTGGAGGATGGCCGGGTCATGGTCGTCACCGGCGACGTCACCGACAAAGGCGTGCCTGCTGCTCTGGTGATGTCCAGCACCCACGCGCTGCTGCGGGACAACGGCACCCGGCTGAAGTCACCGGCCGCCGTGCTCGCCCGCGTGAACGACCTGCTCTGCGAGGACATCCCCGCCCACATGTTCGTCACCTGCCTGGCCATGGTGCTCGACCCACCGACGGGTCAGGTGGTGCTCGCCAACGCCGGCCACAACCTCCCCTATGTGAGAGGGGTCGACGGCGAGGTGCGCGAGCTGCGAGCCACGGGCATGCCCCTCGGCCTGATGCCCGGCATGACCTACGAGCAGAGCTCGGCCACGATCGCACCGGGCGAGCAGCTGCTGCTGTACAGCGACGGCCTCGTCGAGCAGCACGACGCCGCCGGCGAGATGTTCGGTTTCGGCCGCGCGAAGGAGCTGGTCGCGAGCGCTCGCGCAGGGGACGAGCTCACCGACAGCTGCATGTCCGCCCTCACCGAGTTCACCGGCCCGGACGTCGAGCAGGAGGACGACATCACCCTCGTCGCCCTCCGCCGCACCGAAGGTGCCGGGATGAGTCTGACCGACCCCACCCTGGTCACGTCGTTCTCGGTGTCGAGCGTGCAGGGAAACGAGCGTGAGGCGCTGCGCCGGGTCGCGGAGTCGCTCGACGGCCGGTGGCTCAGCACCGACCAGCTGGACCGGCTGAAGACCGCCGTGGCCGAGGCCACCATGAACGCCATCGAGCACGGCAACCACAACCAGGCCGAGCTCGACGTCGACATCGTGGTGAGGGACACCGACGACGAAGTCGTCGTCACCGTCAGCGACAGCGGCGGGGCCGGTGCGCCCGTGGGCCCGACGCACCCCGATCTTGAGCTCAAGCTCGCCGGCCTGCAGACGCCGAGGGGCTGGGGGCTGTTCCTCATCGAGAACATGGTCGACGAGGCCGAGCAGTTCAACGACGGCGACCGGCACATCGTCCGCCTCGTCGTCCGACGCAGTGACGAACCGGGCTCGGACGAGCCCACCGAGGAGGCTCCCAGTGCCTGACTACGACGTCGACGTCAAGGGCGACCCACCGGTCGCGGTCCTTGCCCTGACCGGGCGGATCGACAGCGAGGCCCTCGCAGGACTCACGGCCGCCTACGAGCAGGCCGTCGCCGACAACCCGCCGGTGGTGCTGCTCGACTTCCACGGGGTGGACTACATCAACTCGACGGGCATCGCGCTCATCGTCGGGATTCTCGGCCGGGCCCGGGCGGAGCAGCGGCGGGTCTTCGCCTCCGGACTGACCGACCACTACGCACACATCTTCACCATCACCCGGTTGTCCGACTTCATCCAGATCTACTCCGACGTCGACAGCGCCGTCGCCGGCGCAACCATCCACTGAGACAAGCGAGGAGCGCCTCATGAACGAGCCCATCGTCTCGATGGACGTCCGGCACCCCGAGGACAGCATCGCGGTGATCGACATCAAGGGCGAGGTCACCGCGTCGTGCGAGGGCGTCTTGATGCAGGCCTACGAACAGGCCGCCACCAGCGGCACCGCACTCATCATCTTGAACTTCACCGACCTCGAGTACATGAACAGCAGCGGGATCGGGATGCTCGTCACCCTGCTCGTGCGGGCCAACCGGCAGCACCAGAAGCTGGCCGCCTACGGGCTCACCGACCACTACCGGCAGATCTTCGAGCTGACCCGCCTCGACGAGGCGATCAGCATCCACGACGACGAGTCAAGCGCCCTCGCGGCGGCCTGACCGTGGGCAGGAGCACGACATGACCGACAAGGAACTCCCGAGGAACGCTGCCAGCTGGGCCACCAACGTCGGTCCGCTCGAGGTCAGCCCCGAGCACGCCGCAGCGGGGTACAACATCAGCGGCCGCCGCGTGACGGGTCCGCAGCAGGGCTTCGGCCGGCTGTGGCAGCGCACGTACACCACGAACCTGGGCAGCGCCATCACGCCGAAGGACCTCGTCACCGACTGGAAGCTGCACTTCGGTGACTTCTGGCCCAAGGGGGCCACTTTCCACACCGCCATCACCGGCGTGACCCCGGGCGTGGTCGCTCCGATCGGCATCAACGCCGCCCCAGGGATGGAGCTCGCGACTGGAATCCTGGTGCTGTACGCCGACGACGAGTCGTTCACGTTCATGACTCCCGAGGGGCACATGTTCGCGGGCATGATCACCTTCGCCGCCGAGGCCGTTGCCGGCACGACAGAGGCGTCGATCAAGATCCTGATCCGTCCCAACGACCCGCTCTACGAGCTCGGCTGGCCGGTCATGCGCCGTCGCGAGGACACCTTCTGGTCGGCAACCCTGGTGAACCTCGCCGCCAAGCACGGGATGCCCGACGCCGAGGTCACCGAGGAGACGGTGTGTGTCGACCGCAAGCGCCTGTGGTCCAACTGGCGGAACGTGCGGCACAACGCGGGCGTCCGCTCAGGCCTGCACATCGTGACCAAGCCGTTCCGTCCGAAGGCGAAGGCCTGACCGACCAGGGGGAACCGTGAGGACGACGCAAGGGCTGCGCGCGCCCGGCGTCGTCCTCACACTGTCGGTGGCAGGCCTGCTGCTCGCGGACCTGATGACGTTGGTGACCTGGCGGGCGGGATACAGCCAGACCTACGAGTACTGGCGGGAAGCTTCCATCGGCCCGCTGGCGTACGGACTGGTGGGGTGGACCATCGCCGTGCGCGTCCCCGGCAACCGCCTTGGCCCCTTGATGATGGCCGTCCTCGCGGTGGGGGCCGTCCAGGGTCTCGCGGGCAACCTCGCGATCGTGGCGGTGCACGAGGGCTGGTCGACCGCTTCCGCAGTGACCCTGGCGGGGATCTTCCACGCGGCTCAGACCGTTGGTGTCGGCCTCATCGTGGCGGTGCTGCTCCTCGTTCCGACAGGCCAAACCCTGTCCCGCTTCTTTCACCGCTGCCTGCTCGTCCTCGTCGCCAGCACGGCTGTGGCAGCCGGCGTCGAGCTGCTGGCCGGAACGACGTACGACCAGCTGCACGGCGGTCCCTCTGGGGAGCACCTCGCGCCCTCGGTGATGATCCCCGTCCTCTCGACTTTGGAGAGCGTGGCCGCCGGCGCGCTGTTGGGGGTGGTCATCCTCGCCATGGTCGGTCTCGTCCTGCGCTGGGTCAGGAGCTCCGGCGACGAGCGGCGTCAGGTGACCTGGGTGGTGCTCGGCGGTCTTGCCGGACCGTTGCTGATCTGGCTCACGGCGATCGCCTCACCGTGGTTGCCGGCGTGGGTGGACAACGGGTCAGACACCTGGGCGGTCGCCGGCGTCATGCTGCCGCTGGGCATCGCCGTCGCAGTCCTTCGGCACGGGCTCTACCAGCTGGACCGGGTGTTGAGCCGCACCGTCACGTACACCATCGTCACCGCCGTGCTCCTGTCGCTCTACGTCGTCATCGTGACCGCGGTCAGTCGATTGGTCCCCGCACAGGACAACCTGGCCGTGGCTGCCGCGACCCTGGCCGCTGCAGCAGCGGCTCGACCCGCGCTGCGGCGCATCCAGGCTGCGGTGGACCTGCGGTTCAACCGCAGCCGGTACGACGGTGAGCGAGCAGTGCACGACTTCGGCTCGCGCCTGCGGACCGTCGTCGACCCCGAGACGGTGCAGCACGAGCTGAACGACGCCGTGGTCGCCACGGTGCAGCCGGCACACGTGACGCTGTGGCTGCGGGGCCAGCCATGACCGCGGCGCCCACGACGAGCGAAGGCCGGTCGGTGTTCGCGCTGGCAACGGCTGTGGCCGTGAGCTCCGGGGTGTTGCTCGCACTCGGTCTCGTCGAGGCCAACAGCTACGGACGCACTGGCGACTGGTGGCAGTGGGCACCCACGGCGTTGACGTTCACCGTCGTGGGGTGGCTGGTCGCCAGCAGGCAGCCACGTCACCCGATCGGCTGGCTCATGCTCGCGTTCGGAACACTGTTCGCCAGCGAGGTGGCCACGTTGGTGTACTCGGTGGGCGTGGACGACCGGCTGACCGGCGCCGTCGGTGTCAGCGCTCTCGCTGACTGGGCAGGGTGGTGGCGCATCCTCCACGTCGACCTGCTGGTCGTCCTGTTGGCCTTGATCCTGTTGCTGTTCCCCGACGGGCACCTGCCGTCGTCTCGGTGGCGGCCGGTGCTGTGGTCGCTGGTCGCCGTGGGCGGGGCGACGGTGGTGCTGCTCGCGCTGTCCGACGTCAACTTCACCCAGGTCGGACAGGACGGGAACTACCTGCACCTGGTCGACCCGGTGCGGCTGCTGGATCCGGCGACGTTCCGACCGGTCTACCACGCACTTCAGGTGCTCGAGCTGCTCGGCCTGGGCGCAGCAGCCGCTTCGCTCGTCGTGCGGTTCCGCGCGGCGGTCTCGCCGCAACGGGAGCAGGTCAAGTGGGTCACCTGGGCAGCGGCGCTGATGGCCCTGTCGATCGTCGCCGTCCAGCTGACGCCCCTTCACGGACTGGTCTCGGACACCACCATCGTCGCGGCGGTGGGGATCCCGCTGGTCGGGCTGAGCATCGGCATCGCCGTGCTTCGGTTCCGGCTGTTCGACATCGACCGGATCATCAGCCGAACGGCTTCTTACGCGGTCATCACGGGGTTGGTTGTGGCCACCTACGCCGTGGTTGTCACCCTGGCGACCAGGCTGGCCCCCGACTCCTCGAAGCTTGCCGTAGCGGCGGCCACGCTCGCGGCCGCTGCCGTGGCCCAACCTGGTCTGCGTCGCGTGCAGTCCCTGGTCGACCGCCGCTTCAACCGCCCCAGGTTCGACGCCCAGCACGCCCTGGAGGAGTTCGGCGCCGGGCTGCGCAACGCGGTCGACACCGACCTCGTGCGCGGTCAGCTCGTCTCAGCGGTGCAAAGCACCTTGCAGCCGTCGCAGATCGACGTGTGGACCAGGGAGTCCGGGTGATGCGGACCCGACCGGCGGACGCACCCGCCACGACCATCGCGCTCACCGCCGCGACGCTGTCACTGTGCCTGGTGCTCCTCGTCGTCGCACCGGGAGTGGCCGACCGGGCCACCGTGTGCGTCCCGCTGGGGTTCCTTGCGCTAGGTGCACTGATCTCGGTCCGACAGCCGGGGAACACCGAGGGTCTGCTGCTCGAGCTGATCGGACTGTCCTGGGCCGTCATCTTGCTCCTGCCCTTCGACGGCGGCTGGGTGGTCCCAGTGGGTCTCATGGGCAGCCACTTGTTGCTGCGCTTCCCCGACGGGCGGCTGCCGTCGCCGCGCTGGCGACCGGTCTCCTGGCTTGCGACGGCCGTCGTGGTCGTGCTGCCCGTGCTGGTGACCACAGCCTCGCAGGTGTCGGACAGCACCACCCCGCCCGGGGGCAGCAACCCCTACTACGTTGCCTGGACCGAGCCACTGGCAGCGTTGATCCTCTTACTTCCGGCAGTCATGCTCATCAGTGCCACCTCGTTGTGGGTGCGATACCGGCGTGCCGACGATGTGCAGCGTCACCAGATCCGCTGGCTGGTCTATGCCGCTGCGATCGTCGTGGGCTGGTACGTCCTCGTGTTCGCCGTCTCCCTGTCATACGACGCGCTCGTCGGTCTCGACAGCGGCCAGTCCAGCTGGTTCGGCACCGGGTATCCCGCGTGGCTGCTGGCGATGCAGCTGCTCGCCCTGGTGTCGTTCCTGTTCATCCCGGCCGCCTTCGCGGTGGCGATCCTGCGGTACCGCTTGTACGACATCGACCGGCTGATCAGCCGCACTCTGTCCTACGCCGCCGTCTCTGGCCTTGTACTGGTCACGTACGCGCTCGTGGTCACCTCGGTAACCCGGCTGCTGCCCGACTCCAGCACACTCGCGGTCGCTGCCGCGACCCTCGCTGCCGCGGCACTGGCTCGGCCGCTGCTGCGCCGAGTCCAGGACGTGGTCGACCGGCGGTTCGACCGAAGCCGTTACAACGCCGAGCTCGCCGTCGAGCAGTTCGGCGCACGACTGCGCAGCGAGATCCGCCTCGACGAGGTCCAGGCGCTGCTGCTCGGCACGGTGCAGGGCACGCTCCAGCCCTCTGTCACAGGCCTGCTGGTGGTGAGGACCACGTGAGCCGGCAGAGCTGGGCCAACGCCACCGCGGCAGCGATCACGGTCCTGACCATAGGGTCCACGGTTGTCGCCATCGTGGTGCTCACCCTCGACTTCGGGGCAGGGCCAGCGGTCGCGCCGTCTCCCCTTCATCAGATCGGGGACCGCATCGGCTGGGCCGCCACGCTCACCCTCTACCTCGCGCTCACCGTGGTGCTGCTGCTACGACGACCGGACAACCGCATCCCCTGGCTGCTCGCGGTCTTCGTCGGCGTCACCGCCCTCGGCCAGCTCGCGGACGCCGCCCGAGTTGCAGTAGACCCCCAGTCTGTGGCCGGTGCGCTCAGCGAGTGGTATGGCCAGTGGTGGTTCGCCGCGATGGTGGGCTGCCTGCTGCTGCTGTTCCACCTCTTCCCCACCGGCCACTTCGTCACCGGACGCTGGCGCTGGGGCTCGTACAGCGCTGTCGTGGCGGTGTGTGTCATCCCCACGCTCATGACCGATTCGCTGTCGAGCTCGACCCGGCGCGCCGTTCAGCTGGGCGTCCCCGACTGGCTTCACGAGGTCTTCGTTGCGCTGACTGCCGTGACCTGGGTCGTCGCGCTGCTTGCGATTGTCCCTGTCCTGACCGTCCGGTTGCGGCAGAGCACGAGTGCCCAGCGCCAACAGGTGAAGTGGTTCATCTTCGCGGTGAGTGCCGCACTCGCCGTGTGGTTCTTCCTCGAGCCCAGGTGGGGGCTGTTCGGCCACGTCAGCATCGCGCTGCCGGGTGTCGGCATCGCGGTGGCCATGCTTCGGTACCGCTTGTACGACATCGACCGGCTGATCAGTCGCACTCTTTCGTACGCCATCGTGAGCCTCCTCGTGCTGGTCATCTACGCCAGCGTGGTGCTCACAGCCAGTCGAGTCGTGGCCGCCAACTCCACCTTGGTCACTGCAGGAGCCACACTTGCCGCCGCTGCGCTAGCCCGGCCGCTGCTGCGCCGAGTCCAGGACGTGGTCGACCGGCGGTTCGACCGAAGCCGTTATGACGCAGAGCTCGCCGTCGAGCAGTTCGGCGCACGACTGCGCAGCGAGGTCGACCTGGACCAGGTCGAGGCACTGTTGCTGGCGACAGTGGACCGCACCTTGCAGCCCACGACCGTCCGGCTGCTCGGGGTGGAGTCACCATGACCCGCCCGGGCGTTCGCGCCACCGTCTGGGCGTTCGCACTCGTCGGGCTGGCCGTCACCGGCGCCGCGCTCGCCTTCCCGGAGACTCCTGGCGACCAGCAGCCACCGCTGGGGAACGCCCTGTTTGGCGACGTCTACCTGGCGCTCGGCTGCATCGTGTTCTGGCAGCGTCCGCACCAGGTGCTGCCGCGGGTGATGATCGGTCTCGGTCTCATCGGCCTCGGCGGGACGCTCGTGCAGATCGTCGGCGTGCAATTCGGCGACGTTGAACTGGCTCAATCGCTGGCGTGGCTGAGTGTCGCCAGCTACCTCGCCTTCGGATTCGGTGTCGGTCTGCTGGTCCACCTGTTCCCCACCGGCCAGCCACCCTCGCCAGGATGGCGCTGGCCGGTGCGCGCACTCATCGCCGGGACCGCGGGCCTGATCATCGGCGAAGCCCTTGGACTCGCTGCGTCACGAGGTCCGCTCGTTGCCGTTGGTGCCTTCACGTTAGGCGCGCTCTACGGCGTCGGCCTGTTGTCGGCCATCCCCAGCCTCGGCTGGCGCTTCTGGCGATCGCGCGGGGCTGAGCGCGCGCAGGTGAAGTGGTTCCTGTTCGCAGTCGTCGTTGCGACCGTCAGTTGGCTCACCGCCAGCGCTGCGGGAGCTGTACTGACACTGGTGCTGCCGCCGCTGGCCATCACGGTGGCACTGACTCGGTACCGCCTCTACGATGTCGACCGGCTCATCAGCCGCACGGCCTCGTACGCGGTGGTCTCCGGGCTGCTGCTGGCGACCTACGCCGTCGTCGTCACCAGTGTCACCCGCCTGCTACCCGAATCCAGCAAGCTTCCCGTCGCCGCAGCCACCCTCGCGGCGGCTGCGCTGGCACGCCCCGTGCTGCGCCGAGTCCAAGGCAGCGTCGACCGGCGGTTCAACCGCGCGGGCTACGACGCGCAGCAGACGGTCGAACGATTCGGGGGACGGCTGCGCGACGAGGTCGCCACCGATCTGGTCATGGCAGACCTCCGCACGGTGGTCGCCCAGACCCTGACGCCGACCACCGTGTCGGTCTGGTTGAGGGACGCCTGATGTCTCGTTCCCGGACGCTCGTCCTCGTGCTGGTCCTGGTGAGCCTGCCCGGCTTCCTGCTCGGCAGCGCGTGGTCACTGAGCCATGCGCCTGACAGCACAGCGTTGGCAGCCGTTGTGCTCCAGAGTCTGGGATTCACAGCCGTCGGTGTCGTAGCGGTTCTGCTCACGGTGCGTCGGCCGGACAACTCGATCGGTTGGACCTTCCTCGGAGTGTGGACCTACTACGTCGTGTTCCTGCTGGTCACCACGTATGCCCAGTGGACCACGCTGTACCACCCCCAAGCACCTGCGGAGGTACTCGCCACGTGGTTCGTCAACTGGGGCTGGGTCCCACTCTTCGGAGTTCTGGGTTTCTACCCGTTGCTGCTGTTCCCCACCGGGCGCCCGATGTCACCTCGGCTCGACCCGCTGGTCGTTGTCGGCGGACTGGTGATCGCTGCCTGGACGGCGGCCTTCGCGTTCCAGTCCGACCAGTACTCCGATGCGTTCGGTGTGATGTCGGCTGGCGGGAACCCCTACGCCGCTCCGGCCGGTCAGACCGTGGTCAACGCGCTGCCCATGGTCCTCGCCTTCGCCTACACGGCGCTCGTCGTGACTGCGTTGGTGACGCTCGTGATGCGCTTCAGACGAGGCGACCCCACGACCCGTGCCCAGCTCAAGTGGTTCGTCCTGGGGGCAGCGTGCTGGTTGCCGGTGCTGCTCTACCCAGGCGACCACGGCGGGGGTGGGTTCATCGACGTCCTCGCCGGCCTCGCCATCGCTGCGGTTCCCGTGGCCATGGGCGTTGCGATCCTGCGGTACCGGCTGTACGACATCGACCGCGTCATCAGTCGCGCCCTGTCCTACGCTGTGGTGACGGGAGTCTTGCTGGCGACCTACGCCGTGGTCGTGACCGCGACCACACGCCTGCTCCCCGACTCCTCCAACCTGGCCGTAGCTGCCGCCACGCTCGCCGCAGCAGCTGTGGCGCAGCCGGTGCTCAGGCAGGTTCGGCACGTCGTGGACCGGAGGTTCAACCGCTCCCGGTACGACGCGGAGCAGACCGTCGACGCGTTCGGCGCGCGGCTTCGGAACGAGGTCGAGGAACAACTCGTCCTGGACGACCTGCGGCGTGTCGTCGGGACGACGCTCGAGCCACAGCTGCTCGGCGTGTGGGTGCGAGGTGCGCCGTGACGTGGCGCCCGTCCTGGCCGACACTGGCGCGGCGGACCCTGCTTGCGATCTTCCTCGCCGGGCTCGTTATCGGCTGGCTAGCCGGCTCGCGACCGGATCGCCAGCAGCTGGTCCTGTTCCCCATCGCCGCTTACGCCGCCGTCGGCGCCGTGGTCTCGGCCAGGCACCCTCGCAACCCCATCGGATGGCTCTTCCTGTGCGTCGCCGCGCTGACCGGGCTGTCCGGGGCAGCGGACGGGGCGATGACTCGCGGAATCGAGTCCGCCGACGTGAACGCGTGGTACGCAGTCTGGGGAGCCTGGGTGACGTCGTGGTTCTGGTTCCCATTGTTCGCCGCTGCCACCGTCTTCACGCTTCTGCTCTTCCCTGACGGACTGCTGTCACCTCGGTGGCGCCCGGTGCTTTGGGTGGCTGGCGCAGCCACCGGCCTGCTGACCCTTCTGGGTGCCCTGTCACCACAGCTGCAGGTCGGTGACACCCTGCCGCCGCCGTGCGTCCCGCCGTACCAGTACCTCGCTGTCAGCAGCGAATGCAAGATCACGGTCGACAACCCCCTCGGTGCGCCTGAGGTCAGCGATGCGGTCGCGGCCGTGCTGGTCACGGCGATCGTCACGACGCTGGCGGTCTGCCTCACCGTGGCTGTCGTCGGTGCCGTGCTACGGGCTCGTCGATCCACCGGAGTAGCGCGCCTGCAGATGCGCTGGTTCGCGTTCGCAGCCACCGTGCTGTTCGCCTGGATCCTGTTCAGCGCGCTGTTCGTGAAGGGTGACCCGCCCCCGATCTGGAGTGAGGCGGGCTTCGCGCTGGCCTGGGCCCTCATTCCCACCTCGTGCGGCGTAGCGATCACCCGCTACCGGCTGTACGACATCGACCGCATCATCAGCCGGACGACCTCCTACGCCATCGTCACTCTCGCCGTCCTGGCCGTCTACGCGGCGGTCGTCACCAGTGTCACCCGCCTGCTGCCCGACTCCAGCAGTCTTGCCGTAGCCGCAGCCACCCTGGTAGCAGCCGCGCTGGCTCGCCCTCTGCTGCGCCGAGTGCAGGACAGCGTCGACCGACGGTTCAACCGTGCACGCTACGACGCCCAACGCACCGTCGAGACCTTCGGCGCGCGACTGCGTAACGAGATCGACACC
>Ga0315287_10003016_pt1 | contig 16138 bp, 13 predicted proteins | sample YL17G11_0_MG_FD_205037 | JGI IMG/M metagenome (GOLD analysis project Ga0315287, IMG submission 205037) | Sediment microbial communities from Yellowstone Lake, YNP, Wyoming, USA - YL17G11_0 | ecosystem: Environmental > Aquatic > Freshwater > Lake > Sediment | place: USA: Wyoming | collected... | reverse complement strand
GTCGGCCACCAAGGCTGACCTGTATCAATTACTCGACGACCTGGAAAACTACCTAAATCTCGCCGCTTGACCGCCTTGAAATCTGCGAAAGTTTAGTTAAAGGAGTCATCGGTATTGCGGAATGGAAACCAGTATCCGCTGAGCCGGTAATAACTGACCGACCGGAGGCGAGCAATCATAAGATCGCGGTCTCCGACCATGCCGCGACCGAGCAACTGATCCGCTTGTTGTTCAAGCGCGAGCGGAGGCTTGGCATATTTCACGGGCCGCCTCCGCAAGAAAAAAAAGAGCCGCCGAGAGATAGCGTGCCTTGCGGCAGAGGCCCGGCGGCTTTGCTAATAGAAGTATATCGGGCGTCTTGAGGCTCAGCAAGTACAAAACCGGGCCAGCCGTCAGGATTTTTCAGGTCAACCTGTAAGCAATCCTTACAAGCTGGCCTACCGACATGGCCCGCATGTTCATAACCACTTGTAACGCAGAGGGTTGCGTCCGAAACAAACCCACTACCGGGCAAAGGGGAGGATAAATCAGCGTCGGTCATGGCCGTTCCTCCGGAATGCGCGTGGCAATGCTTCTCCGTGGCAGCCGTCATTATAGCCCGGCGGGGAGTGGACGGAAGAAGGGGAGAGTCGAGGGTCGAGGGTGAAGAGTGGATGGTGGGGGCCGCCCGCCCTCACCCCCGGCCCCTCTCCCAATGGGCGAGGGGAGTGCCGCGTAGCTTTTCCAATAGGGCGAGGGGAGTGCGGCACTTCTGCGGCCACTTGTCCGGCGGGCCGTTCTGTGTCATATTGCCTGTTTTGCCGTTGCGCCCGGCGACGGGCAGGAGCAGCCAGCGCGTGGAAATCTGGCCAGCCATCGACCTCCGTGGGGGGAAATGCGTCCGCCTTCGGCAGGGTGACTACCGGCAGGAGACCGTCTTCGGCGAAGACCCGGCCGCCATGGCCCGGCATTGGGTCGGCCTGGGGGCGAAGTGCCTGCACCTGGTCGATCTGGACGGGGCCCGCGATGGCCGGCCGGCCAATCTCCGCAGCGTGCGGGCGATTGTCGAGGCGGCGGGCGTGCCCTGCGAGCTTGGCGGCGGGGTGCGCAACGAGGAGACCATTCAGGAGCTGATCGAACTGGGGCTTGGGCGGCTGGTGATTGGCACCTTGGCCCTGCGCGAGCCCGACTGGTTCCGCCGGATGTGCCGGAAGTATCCCGGCCGGCTGGTGTTGGGGATCGACGCCCGAGGCGGCCGCGTGGCCACCGACGGCTGGCTTGCCACCAGCGACGTGGCGGCCACGGAGTTGGCGGGCCGGTTTGCCGGCGAGCCGATCGCGGCGGTAGTATACACCGACATTGCGGCCGACGGGATGATGGCCGGGCCGAACGTCGCGGCGATGAAAGCGATGAGGGACGCGGTCGAGTGGCCCGTGGTGGCCTCCGGCGGCGTGACGACCCGCGAGGACGTCGTCCGGCTGGCGGCCGTGCCGATGGCCGGCTGCATCATTGGCCGGGCGTTGTACGAGGGGACGCTGACGCTGGCCGAGGCGTTGGCGGCGGCGGAAGGGAAGACGGACTGTGCGGAATTCTGTGTCACCAGGAAATTGAAAATGAGACTTTAGCGAGGATATCGGGTTTGAACACCCCTGCCGGCTCGTCCGGCAGGTGAACAAGTTTGCCAGGCTAGCGGGGGAATCTGCGTATTCCCCGGCCCCTGCCAGCTTGTCTGGCGGGTGAGGAAGTTTTTTCGGCTGGTCCGGGCGGGGCCGCACGAACTCCTTCACCTGCCGGACAAGCCGGCAGGGGTCGCAAGGAATTCTCGGCCGGTTCCTAGCTTTCAAACTCGTTCACCCGCCAGGCAAGCTGGCGGGGGTCATAGCCAACCCGATATCCATGCTACAGTCTCTTGAAAGATGAAACTTGCAGATTGAAACACAAGGACACTTTTCATGCCCAAGTACCAAGTCGAGCAAATTCGCAACATTGCCTTCTGCGGCCACGGCTCGGCCGGCAAGACCACGCTGGTCGACAAGATTCTGACCAGCACCGGCACGATCACCCGCCCAGCCAGCGTGGACGACGGCACGAGCATCTGTGACTTCGACGAGGAAGAGAAGCACCACAGGTACACCATCGAATCCACCGTCGTGCATTTCGAGCACGCCGGCAGGCATTTCCACATGATCGACACGCCGGGCTATCCCGACTACATCGGCCAGGCGATCGGGGCGATGCGCGGCGTCGATACAGTGGCCATCGTCATCAACGCCCACGCGGGCATCGAAGTCAACACGCGGCGGGTGTTCACCGAGGCCAAGAAGGCGGGCCTGGGGCGAATGATCGTTCTGAGCCGGATGGACGGCGACAACATCGACTTCGCCGCCCTGGTCGAGAGCATTCAGGAACTCTTCGGCAAGGGGTGCCTGCTGCTGAACGTGCCGCTGGGCCAGGGGGCCGAGTTCCGCGGCGTGGCCAACACGCTCAAGCCGCCCGCCGACACGGCCGGCGCTCTGATCGACCCGTCGGCAATCGGCGAGTCGCTGCTGGAGACGATCATCGAGGTGGACGAAGCGGTGACGGAGCGGTACTTCGAAGGCACGCCGCCCACCGAGGAGGAAATCGCCCGGCTGATCGTCAAGGCCGTGGCGCAAGGGTCGCTGATTCCGATGGTGTGCGTATCGGGCAAGACGGGCGTCGGGCTGCCCGAGTTGATCGACGCCCTGGGGCTGTGCGCGCTGCCGCCGGACGCCATCGTCCGCACGGCCAAAAACGCCGCCGGCGAGGAGGTGGAAGTGAAGGCCGACCCGGCCGGGCCGCTGGTCGCCCAGGTCTTCAAGACCCGCATCGACCCCTTCGTGCAGAAGCTCAACTTCATCCGCGTCTTCTCCGGCACGCTGAAGAAGGACTCGACGGTGCCGGTCGTCGGCGTGCGCAAGCCGGTCAAGCTGGCCGCGCTTTTGCACATGCAGGCCGGCGAGACCGAGCCGATCGACGACATCGGCCCCGGCGGCATCGCGGCCGTGGCCAAGGTAGAAGACCTGCACACTGGCAGGTGCTTGGGCGAGTTGGAATTGCCGCCCATTCCCTTTCCCACGCCGATGGTCGGTCTGGCCGCCAGCCCCAAGAGCCGCGGCGACGAAGGCAAGCTCTCCGGCGCGCTGCAAAAGATTTGCGAAGAGGACCCCACCTTCCGCCGCGACCTCGATCCGCAGACCAAGGAAATGGTCATCACCGGCATGAGCGAACTGCACTTGCAGGTCATCCGCGAGCGGCTCAAGCGGCGCGACAAGGTCGAGGTGGAAACCCGCGAGCCGAAAATCCCCTACCGCGAAACCATTCAGACCAACGCCGAAGGCATGTACCGCCACAAGAAGCAGACGGGCGGGCGGGGGCAGTTCGGCGAGGTCCACATCCGCATGTTGCCCCTGCCCAAGGACGTGAACGTCGAGGAGTGGGCCGTCAAATCCCGCTTCCCCTCGCTGAAGGAGATTCACTACGACGAGGCGAATCACTTCCTGTGGATCGACTCGGTGGTCGGCGGCACGATCCCCAGCAACTTCATGCCCGCCGTGGAGAAGGGCTTTCGCGATCGGCTGGAGCGGGGCGTGATCGCCGGCTACAAGGTGCAGAACGTGTGCGTCGAGGTCCACTTCGGCAAGCACCACCCGGTCGATAGCTCGGAGCAGGCGTTCAAGACGGCGGCGTCGATGGCCTTCCGCAACGTCTTTCAACAGGCCAAGCCGTCGCTGCTGGAGCCGATCGTGCGGATCGAGGTGACGGTGCCCACCGCCAACGTGGGCGACATCAACAGCGACATGTCGGGCCGGCGCGGCCGCGTGCTGAGCATGGACTCGGCCGGCGGCGACCTGCAAACGGTGATTGCCGAAGTGCCCCTGGCGGAAGTGACCACCTACGCCCGCAGCCTGTCGAGCATCACCGGCGGGCGGGGCAGCTACACGATCGAGTTGAGCCACTACGACATCGTGCCCGGCAACGTCCTGCAAGAGATCATCGCCAAGGCGCAGATGAAGGAAGAGGAAGAGGAATAGGGGCGAGGGGCGCGGGAGTTCAAGGATCGACCATAGCCGGCGGCTAGCCGCCGCCGGAAGGTGCGCTCAGTTTTGACCGTTGACGTCAACGGCGGTTCCTGGCGCCGTTTCCAACCCGTTCAATTTCTGCTGCCGCGGAGGTGTGTATGATGTATCTCCTATGCATCTTGGCAATCTGTGCGGACCCGAAACCTACGGCAGGAACAATTATTTCGACGGCCGAATCCGCAACCATTGACTATTGGGAGTTCACGCCATTTCCCAAGGTGACGTATTGGAAGATCGACTTCGACAAGGCGGACTTGCAGGCGGTCGCGCCGCTTGTTGGGAAAGCGAAACCCGAAAGTCCGCGGCCAGCAGTCTATGGAATGAGTAAGTATGACGGCGTCCTCAGGACACGCCACGGTGATTATGCTCTGGTGATCGGTGAGGATAAGCGTGGTGGCAAGACGGGCGAAAAGGTTCTCATCTTGCTTCGTCCCCTAAAGAACGATATTCCCGATTTCGACCAGCAATTGAGGTTTCTGCTCGAAGACAGGGAAGCCATTCAGTTCCTTAACCGTTTCTACCCTGAACTGGAGAAACGAGCGAAAGCACGGAAGCCATTTAAGGTTACAGAGAAATGACCGGCGGGGGGAGAAAGGGACAGGCGCGCTTATTGTTGCGGCTTCGCGTGAAATCCGATTTGCGGCCGCGAGGTTTGGGGCGGAATCATTAGTTGCCGGATGGCATCGAAGACCGTCTTGAACTGAGCGTCGTACTTTTGCTCCATGGCGTCGAGCTTCCGGGCGAACTCGGCGTGCGCACCGAGCATCTCGCGCATCCGCACAAAGGAGCGAACCACCAGGATGCTCGCATGGATGGCTGTCGGGCTGTTGAGCACATTGGCAGCCATTACCGCGCCGTACTCGGTGAAAACGAAAGGCAGCTTTCGTCGCCCTCCGCGGCCTGTCTTTGATGTTGCATTTTGCATCATCAAAGTCGCAAACTCTTGCTGCGTAAGGTAGATCGTCCGGGCGAGTCTATCAGGAAACGACTTTCTTCGCCAAGTCAGCGGGAAATCCCCAGGAAACGGGGGTTGGTCATTGTGCCTCTGCTGCGCACCAGCGTCAAGTCTCCCTCAATTTCCCCCATCCCACGGTCGAAAAAGATACCGAGCGGCTTGATTTTGCCCGCCCTTGCGCCTATCATAGCAGTGACGGCAGACTTTGCCAGGATTCACTCGATGAGCGTGTTCCACCCAACCTGCTTCCGTTGTCGCTGCTGCTGTAGCTGTCCGGTCTGAACGGCCGGACAGCCCTCTGCCCCTTTCCAGTCTTGCGTACTGCTGCTTTTGGGCCGTTCCGTGCTTATGATTAGAGACGCGGAGCGTCCCGGCCGGTGCGTTCCCACGCGGAGCGTGGGAACGAGAACATAGTATGCCGAAAATGAGGAAATGATCGCCATGGCGACCGACATTCGAATCAAAGAGAACTTGCCGTTGTTGACCGAGCGGATCGTCGACACGTATGCCGAGGTGGGCAGCATCAACCACCTGGGCCACTGCCCGCTGCCAAACTACGACACGATCATCGCCGCCGCCGAGGACCTCAAGGAGATTCTCTATCCCGGTTATCGCCGCCGCGACGGCCTGCACCTGGGCAACGTCACCTATCACGTCGGCGACTTGATCGACCGGCTGCACGACACGTTGACGGTGCAGATCGGGCGGGCGATCCGCCACGAGGCGACCAAGGGCGGCAGGTGCGATCCGCGGCAGACGCCCGACTTCGAGACCCTCGGCCAGGCGAAGACCGTCGAGTTCCTCGAACAACTGCCGGAGCTGCGCAAGATTCTGGCCATGGACGTGCAGGCGGCCTACGACGGCGACCCGGCCTGCAAATCGCTGGACGAAGTGATCTTCTGCTATCCCGGCCTGGAGGCGATCACCGTCTACCGGCTGGCCCATATTTTGCACGAGCTGGGCGTTCCGCTGATCCCACGGGCGATGACCGAGTGGGCCCACAGCCGGACGGGCATCGACATCCATCCCGGCGCAAAGATCGCCCACTATTTCTTTATCGACCACGGCACGGGCGTGGTCATCGGCGAGACCACGGAGATCGGCAACTGGGTGAAGCTGTACCAGGGCGTCACGCTCGGCGCCTTGAGCTTCGCCACCGACGCCGAGGGCAATCTGGTCCGCGGCGCCAAGCGCCACCCGACCATCGAGGAACGCGTGGTCATATACGCCAACGCCACGATCCTCGGCGGCGCCACGATCGTCGGCCACGGCTCGGTGATCGGTTCGAGCGTGTGGCTTACCCGCTCGGTGGCGCCGGGCACGACGGTGACCATGGAAAGCCCGAAACTTCGCATCCGCGGCGAAGAGCCGGAAGAGTTCGCCTGGACGATCTGAGCAAAAGGTGTCAGGAACATTCCTGACACCTTTTCTCCCCTACTTGACGCTCCATTTCACGTTCGACCTCAGCACGTACACGTGGACGTGCGGTCTCAAATCTCGCGTGCGACCGGGCTTGTACGTAAAGAATACCTGTTCGGGGAACGACTCCGCCACGGCGTGCTCCAACCGGTCCTGCCCTGATCCGCGCCACGCGAACACGAGGATGAACTGCTGCGAGAAGTCAACCTGCTTGACCAACTTGGCCAGTTCTTTCTCGCCGAACTGCTCGGCTGCTTCCTTCTCCGAATGGAGCACAAGCGGCTTCCTCCAACTCGACGCCTCGAACACACTGGACTTCGGCACAACCTTTTCGCACTCCTTGATCGGCGGCGCCTGCGTTTTACCCGCCTGCGACACTCCTGCAACACCCGGCTCGCCGCTGGAATCCGAAGATGCCGAAGACGAGACCTGCGGTGGTGAGCCTGGCGCGAAGCCCGGTTGTCCTGCTGGCGCGGAGCCCGGCTGCTCTCGCGGAGTTTTGGGGCGAGGCTTGCTGGGCGGAACCTTTACGCCCGGCAACGGCTTGCCGTTGACGGTTTGCACTCCTTCTCGGGGGATGCACAACATCAGGTAGCCGAACCCAGGCCCGCCAATCAACGTGCTCATCGCATCGCCGCGCACGTTTCCTTTTCCGTCATGCGTCGGCGTGCAACCCACGCTATTCGGACCGTCGGCGGTGAACACCAACACCATCTGTTTCTGGAAATCCACTGCCGGCACGTTCTCATGCCCGCGCCATGCCTTCCAGAGTTTGGCCCACCTCTCTTGGTCGAGGATGAAGTTCTCGGCAGGCTCGACTTTACGGAGTGCGCCGTCGGCCAGTTTCCCGCCCCAACTCTGCACGATCTTGACGGGCCGGGCTTTGGATGGCTTGGGCTTTCCTTCGTCCCCGTTCGCCGCCGCCAGGTACAACGTCGCCAAGATGAGCGTGAACGCCGCCAGGAGTTTGGAAACCCTCATACGATATCCTCCTCTGTAACCATTCACGAGGTTCTTCCCCTTATCGTGGCCAAGGTCCTTGCGTGCGAACCGTTCCCGAAACGGCCATTATAGCAATTTTGCCTGCGGCTTAAGAGGTGGTTCGGGAGTGGATTGCGAATATTTTAGGGATTCTTGGGGCGCCGTTTAGGGTCTGTAATGCAATAAGTTGGAGGTTTAAACGTAGGACGGATTTCCTAATCCGTCCAGTTTTTGGGGACAGATTAGGAAATCCGTCCTACAAGATTGCACAAGTTATTCTTTTACGGCCACTTAGCCGCCCGTTAACAGGCGGGAGCCCCCCGCCACCCTTTGACAACGTCAGTCGTAGTAGTATAATTCGATTACTGTAGGTTTTCGCGTCCTGGTTGAAACCGGAACTCGCCGCACAAAGTACACACCAAGGAGCACGATGATGTCGCCCAGTATGAACCGGCGGACTCTGCTGAAGGAATCGCTGGCCGCCACTGCCGCCGGCGCGCTTGCGTGGCACTCGACCGCAGACAACGTCTTTGCCGAGGACGAGGCCGCGAAACCGGCCGCCGCGAACGTCGCAACCGCCCCGGCCAATGCGTTGCCGATGGGCCAGATCGGCAAGCTGAAGGTAAGCCGGATGTTGTTGGGCGGCAATCTGCTCACCCACTATACGCACAGCCGCGATCTGCAGTACGTGTACAACCTGACTGCCCATTACAACACCGACGAGAAGATCATGGAGACCTTGGCGTTGGCGGAGCAGCACGGCATCAATACGCTTTCCATGCACAACCCGCCGCACGCGATGAGCGTGCTGAAGAAATACCGCAAGCAAGGCGGCAAGATTCAGTGGATCATCTGCCCCACCGCGTGGCCGACGCAAGACATGGAAGCCTACACGGCGCAGGTGAAGGAACTCATCGACGCCGGATGCGAGGCCATCTACCTCTGGGGCGTCATCTCCGATCAGTTGGTGCCGCAAGATCATGTCGATCTTGTCGTCAAGGCCGTTGAAGTGGCGAAGAAGCTCGGCGTGCCCTCGGGCGTTGGCTGCCACGATTTGCGGGTAGTCGCGGAGTGCGAGAAGAACGGCGTGCCGGCCGACTTCTACATCAAGACCTTCCATCATCACGGGTATCGCTCCGGGCCGAAGCCGGAGCAGCTCAAAGGCGCGACCGCCGAGGCGGCCCCCGCCTACTGGTGCAAGGATCCGCAAGGGACGATCGACCTGATGAAGACCGTGGAGAAGCCGTGGTTCGCCTTCAAGGTAATGGCCGCCGGGGCGATTCCGCCGAAGGACGCTTTCCGCTACGCCTTCAATAACGGCGCCGACCATATTCTGGCGGGCATGTTCGACTTCGAGATTGCCGAGGACGTGGAGATCGCCAAAGCCGCCATCGCCGCCGCCGCGACGCGTGCCCGGCCTTGGAGAAGCTAAGGGAACAAAAGCTCACAACACCAGCAACGCCACGCCGAGGATCGAGAGGATCGCGCCGCCGACGGCCCGAAGGCTCACCTTCTCGTGGTACAGCAGGATGACGAAGGGCAGGATCAGCACGGGCATGGTGCTGATGATCGTGGCCACCACGCCGGCGTGGCAGTGGCGCAGCGCGATCAAGGACATCACCACGCCCGCAAACGGACCCACCACCGCGCCAAAAGTGACAACAGCCATCGCCCGGGCGTTATGCGCGGCGGCGAGCATGGCCGGCCAGCGTCGCCAGAGGGTGACGAGCACGACGTAGCCGATCATCGAGCCCAGCAGGCGGATCAGCGTGGCCGCCCCGGCGTCGTACTGGCCGATGCCCTGCTTGCTCAGCACGAGTCCGATGGCTTGGCCGGCGGCGGCGATTACGGCCAGCACAATGCCCCAAGTCAACTGTCGCGGCGGGCGGGGCTGGGCGTCGGCGTCGGGCTGTTCTAGAACCACCCAGCCTACTCCCACCACCGTGACCAGCATGGCCAGCCAGTGCCGCGGGGTCAGATTGTCACCCAGCCACACGTAAGAGAGGATGGCGGCCATGGGCGGCACCAGCGATTGGACCAACAGGGTCAACCGCGGGCCGATCAGCAGAAACGCCTTGAAAAGGCAGATGTCGGCCAGGAAGAAGCCGAAGAAGCCGGACAGCCCGAGGATCAGCCACGTCAATGGATCGGCGTCGGTCGGCAGCGCCAGGCCGCGCACCAGTTGCCCGTAGACCGCCAGAAAGACGCCGGCGATCAGCAGGCGAATGAAGCTGACGGCCACCGCCCCGATGTGCTTGCCGGCCGAGGTCCAGGCCAAGACCGAGAGGGTCCAGAGTATGGCCGTGGCCATCGCCGCCAGTTCGCCCGTGTATGGTTCCATGTAGGGCCATGATAGCGGAAAACGCGGCCGGCCGCACCCCGTCGGCTATGCAATAACGTGCAACAACGGTAGAATGCGGTCCTTGGAACTTGTCCAAGAACAACATCGTAGAACGGAATTCATTCCGTTTGAGCGGATTAAAATCCGCTCTACAAGGAGACCCACATGGGCCAGACTCGCGTGCATCGCATTCTCGACGACGTGGGCTCGATCGCCTTTGCCGGCGTGTTCGACACCCTTTCGGCCAAGATCGCCCGGCAGGTCGGATTTCCGCTGGCGTTCATTTCGGGCTACTCGGTGGCGGCCACGGCCATCGGCGAGCCGGACCTCGGCCTGCTGACGCAAACGGAGATGATCGATCGGGCCCGGCGGATTTGCGGCAGCGTCGATATCCCGATTATCGTCGACGCCGACACGGGCTACGGCAACCCGCTGAACGTCTACCGCACGATCAAGGAACTGATCGCCGCGGGCGCGGCCGGCTGCTTCCTCGAAGATCAGGTGTGGCCGAAGAAATGCGGGCACATGCGGGGCAAGCGGGTGGTGGAGCGGGAGGAGTACGTGCAGAAGATCCGCGCCGCCGTGGAAGCCCGCGGCCAAAGCGACTTCTTCATCGTCGCCCGGACCGACGCCCTGGCCCCGGTGGGCATCGACGAGGCGATCGCGCGGGTCGCGGCGGCCTGCGAGGCGGGGGCCGACGCCAGTTTCGTCGAGGCCCCGCCCTCGGTCGAGTTGCTGGCCGAGATCGGCCGCCGCTCTCCGAAGCCGATGGTGGCCAACATGATCGAAGGGGGCAAGACGCCCGTCTTGCCCAAGGAAAAGCTGGCCGCGATGGGCTTCCAACTAATCCTCTATCCGCTGGCCGCGTTGTTCGCTTCGGCCCACGCCATCACCACGGTCTACAAGAAGCTTCTGGCCGACGGCACGACCCTCGGCGCAGCAGCCGGCCAGACGCCGTTCGGCGAGTTCAACGCGCTGATCGGCGTGGACGAGAAGTACGCGCTCGCCGAGCGGTTTGGAGTGCAGTAGGACGGATTTCCTAATCCGTCCTCGAAAACCGGACGGATTAGGAAATCCGTCCTACGTGTAAACCAACAGCATATTGTCTTACAAGCTCTTACTGTTTGTGAAACGCATAACCAACTCAAAGAGGGAGCACCCAACATGGGCGGATTCTTCGGCGTCGCCTCGAAAACCGATTGTGTGGCCGATCTATATTACGGCACTGACTACCACAGCCATCTGGGGACGATGCGGGGCGGCATGGCCACGCAGAACCCAAACGGCATCGTTCGCTTCATCCACGATATCACCAACTCCCAGTTCCGCAGCAAATTCGAGGACGACCTGGAAAAGATGCACGGCAGCGTGGGCATCGGGGTCATCAGCGACTACGAGGACCAGCCGCTGATTATCAGCTCGCACCTCGGCGCCTACGCGCTGGTCACCGTGGGACGAATCCTCAACCTCGACGAACTGGCCGCCGAAGCGTTTCGCGGGCGCACCACGCACTTCTCCGAAATGGGCGGCAGCGGCATCAATCCCACCGAGTTGGCGGCCACGTTGATCAACCGGGGCGACAGCTTCGCCGACGGCATCCGACTGGCCCAGGAGGCGATCAAAGGTTCCTGCTCCCTGTTGCTGCTGGCCGACGGCGCGATCTACGCGGCCCGCGACCGGCTGGGCCGCACGCCCGTGGTCATCGGCCGCAAGCCCTATGCGTATGCCGCGACGATGGAGACCTGCGCCTTTCCGAATCTCGACTACGAGGTGGACCGCTACCTTGGACCGGGCGAAGTGGTCCGCATAACGCCGGACGGCGTCGAGACGTTGAAGGCCCCCGGCGAAGAGATGCAGATTTGCGCGTTTCTGTGGGTCTACTACGGATATCCGGCGTCGTGTTACGAAGGGATCAACGTCGAGGCGGCCCGCAACCGGTGCGGCGAGGCGCTGGCCCGCTCGGATAATCGCGAAATCGACCTGGCGGCCGGCATCCCCGACTCCGGCACGGGGCACGCCATCGGCTACGCCAACGGGTCGGGCATTCCTTACGGGCGGCCGTTCGTCAAATACACGCCGACCTGGCCGCGGAGCTTCATGCCGCAGGAGCAGCGGGTCCGCGATCTGGTGGCGCGCATGAAACTCATCCCCATCCGCGAGTTGATCCGGGGAAAACGCGTATTGTTCTGCGAAGACTCGATCGTTCGCGGCACGCAATTGCGCGACACGATATGTCGGCTGTACGACTGCGGCGCCACGGAAGTCCACATGCGGCCCGCCTGCCCGCCGTTGGTCTACGGCTGCAAGTTCCTCAATTTCTCCCGGTCGAAGTCGGAGTTGGACCTGGCCGCGCGGAAGGCGATCAAGGAACTGGAGGGCGACGACGACGCGCACCTGGACGACTACGCCGACCCGGCCTCCGAGCGGCACGCCGTCATGGTGGAGCGGATCCGGCAGCAACTTGGGCTGACGTCGCTGAAATACCAAAAGCTCGGCGACCTGGTGGCGGCGATCGGCCTGCCCAAGTGCCGGCTCTGCACCTATTGCTGGGACGGCGCCGAGTCGTGCCGCGAGCAGCTTTGGCTGGTGCCGCCAAGTTGAGTCAAGCGGCGAAAGATCGCCTGGACGGACCGACTTCGATCGACTACTCTTCCTCGTCGTCTTCCTCGTCCTCAAGGTCGGGATATTGCGGCGGCGACTTGCCGCGTTTCTCCACCACGCGCGGATACTTGCCCTCTGTCACCGGGGCATCAACATCTTCGACCGTGATCTCGTGCCACCACTCGTCGCCGTAATCAAACAGATAATAGAACACCTGCTTCGGCTTCAGCTTCAAGGAGGCGAGCTTTGTTTTGGCCGCGTTTGCCAGCTCAGGATCAGAAAAGGGGCCCTCATCTTGACACGTGAATGGGCTGGCGTACTCCACGCCTTTGCGCATCCGGAATCGTGAAGACGTCTTCCGGCCCGGCGGGGGAATGTAGAACGAGTACAGATGCTCATCGTCCCGGCCGAAGGCATCGAAGATCATTCCGTGAAGGTCGTCGAGCGTATCGTTGCCGCGCAGGGCGATCTTCCGCCAGATGCTCTTGCGGCCCGCCAAGGCCACTTTGAAGATGAAGATGGGTTGAACCATGTTCGGAATGCTCCTTCTTGCTTACTTCGCAACTGCCGCGGGTGTATTCACTCGGGGCTGACTGACCACTGAGAACCGACAACTACTTCACCACAAAATTCACCATTCGCCCCGGCACGACGATCGCCTTGACCACGGTCTTGCCGGCCAGCAGTTCGGCGATCTTGGCGTCGCCCCGCGCGGCCGACTCGAGCGCGGCCGCATCGGCGCCGGTGGCCACCTGAATCCGCCCGCGGAGCTTGCCATTGATCTGCACCGGCACCTCGATCGCGTCCTCCCGCAGCGCCGCTTCGTCGAACGCGGGCCAGGGCTCGTAGGCCAGCGTGTTGCCATGGCCCAACGCCTGCCAAAGCTCCTCGGCGATATGCGGGGCCAACGGCGACAGCAGCAGCACCAACTTCTCCATCGCCGCCTTCGGCCGCACTTCTGCCTTGAGGAAGAAGTTGGTGAACTCCATCATCCGCGCGATGGCCGTGTTGAACGACAGGTGCTCCAAGTCGGCCGTCACGGCCTTGATCGTCTTGTGCAATATGCGGTTCTGCTCGGCGGTGGGCTCGATGTCCCGCACGGCCGCGTGAAGCTGCATGGCTTCCGCTCGATCGTCGAGGATCATCCGCCACGCGCGGTCGAGGAATCCGCGCACGCCGCTGACGCCGTCCATGCTCCACGGCTTGACGGCCTCCAGCGGGCCCATGAACATCTCGTAAAGCCGCAGGGCGTCGGCCCCGTATTCCTTCACCACTTCGTCGGGATTGACCACGTTGCCGCGGCTCTTCGACATCTTCTCGTTGTTCGCGCCGAGAATCATCCCCTGATTGACGAGCTTGTGGAACGGCTCGGTCATGCTGACGTAGCCGCGATCGAATAGTACCTTGTGCCAGAAGCGGGCGTAGAGCAGGTGCAACACGGCGTGCTCGGCCCCGCCCACGTACAGATCGACCGGCATCCACGCCTTCTCGACCTGCGGATCGATCAACGCCTTGTCGTTGCGGGGGTCGAGGAATCGCAAGTAGTACCAGCACGAGCCGGCCCATTGCGGCATGGTGTTCGTCTCGCGCTTGTATCGCTTGCCGTCGAGCGCGACGTAGAGCCAATCGGCCGGCGCTTTGTCCAGCGGCGGGGTCGGCTCGTCGTGCGCGGCGTCGAAGGCCATCTTCGCCGGCAGATCCAAGGGCAGTTCCGCGGGCTTCAGGGCGCGGATGCGGCCGGTCGGCTTGCCCGCGGCGTCCAGTTCGTGCAGGATTGGGAACGGCTCGCCCCAAAAATGCTGCCGGCTGAAGAGCCAGTCGCGCAACTTGTAGTTGACCGCGCTGCGGCCGATGCCCTTCGCTGCCAAGTCTTCGGCAATCCTCTTCTTGAACTCGGGCGTTGTCAGGCCATCGTAGGGGCCGGAGTTGATTGCCACGCCGTCGGCAATAAATGCCACCCGGCCGGCCAGCAGTTCGTCGCGCGCGGAGCCGGCCGCCTCGCCCGGATCGACCACCGTGATGATCGGCAGGTCAAACAGCTTGGCGAACTCGAAGTCGCGGGTGTCGTGCGCCGGCACGGCCATGATCGCGCCCGTGCCGTAGCTGATCAGCACGTAGTCGGCCACCCAGATAGGAACCGGCTCGCCGTTGACGGGGTTGATCGCGTACGAGCCGGTGAAGACGCCCGTCTTCTCCTTGGCCAGGTCGGTGCGGTCGAGGTCGCTCTTGCGCGCGGCCTTTTCGCAATAGGCTTTCACCGCCTCGGCGCAGTCCGGCGCGGCCAGCCGTTGGACAAACGGATGCTCCGGGGCAATCACCATGTAGGTGGCGCCGAAGAGCGTGTCGGCCCGGGTGGTGTAAATCCGCAGCACCTCGTCGTCCGGCTTCCGCGGCCAGCCGGCGATCTTTCGATCGACCAGCCAGCCCTCGTATTCCTTCTGCGACGGCTGGCCGTCGGCATCCAAAAACGTGCCGATGAAGAAATCGACCTCCGCGCCCGTGCTGCGGCCAATCCAGTTCCGCTGCAAGAGCTTGATGCTTTCTGGCCAATCCAGCCCATCGAGGTCTTTTTCCAGCCTATCGGCATACGAGGTGATCCGCAGCATCCACTGCCGTAGTGGGATGCGCACGACCGGATGCCCGCCGCGCTCGCTCACTCCGCCGACAACCTCCTCGTTGGCCAGCACCGTGCCCAGCGCGGGGCACCAATTCACCGGCGCTTCGAGTTGATAGGCCAGGCGGTGCTCGTCGCGGTAGCGCTCGGTGGCCTGTTGGCCCTGCTCCGCGACTTCCTCGGGGATCGGCAGTTCGGCAATCGGCCGGCCGCGCTGTTGCGACTCGTCGAACCACGTGTCGAACAGCACCAGGAAAATGAACTGCGTCCAGCGGAAGTAATCAACGTCGGTCGTCGCCAACTCGCGCTGCCAGTCGTAAGAGAAGCCGAGCATCTGCAACTGGCGGCGGAAGGTGGCGATGTTCCGTTCGGTGGTGGCCCGCGGATGGGTGCCCGTCTTTTTGGCGTGCTGTTCGGCGGGCAGGCCGAAGGCGTCCCAGCCCATCGGGTGCATCACACTGACGCCCTTCATGCGGTTGAAGCGACAAACGATGTCGGTGGCCGTGTAGCCCTCGGGGTGTCCGACGTGCAGCCCATCGCCGCTTGGATAGGGGAACATGTCCAAAACATACAATTTACGGCCTTTGGGCAATTTGGGGCACGAAAAAGTGCCGTTTTCCTCCCAATACGCTTGCCATTTGGGTTCGATGACGGCGGGATTATAGCGGGGCATGAAACACTCCGACGTTTGGTATGTACTCGTCACGCTCCGCGTGACGCCATTATGTACTCGTCACGCACCGCGTGACGCCACTTCCTCACGCGGAGCCTGAGGAGTACGAAAAAACCAGAGGTCGATTCTATCGACTTGCGGCGGCGGCGGCAAATCCAGTCGCCGAATGTGTGCGGCAAGATTTTCCCTTGTGTCCTATCCCGCATTTTTCACCACAACGCGGCTTTGCCCGTGGCCGACGGCACGACGTGGTTCTGGGCTGGTTCTGGGGGTTAGCCCAAGTTACGGTGCTGCATAAGATTTGTCGCCGATTTTATTGAAAAAGGCGACGTAAGTCCAATAGTTTTGGACGGTCGGCGGTGGAAAGTCGATGTAGTGGAAATTCCGAGTCGGTCGAGCTTGCCAAACGATGGCCGGAAGACGATCCTGTAGCTCGCCACTGAGCGAGGGATCGGCCGTGTTTCTGCGACGCTAT
>Ga0315287_10003015_pt1 | contig 16141 bp, 12 predicted proteins | sample YL17G11_0_MG_FD_205037 | JGI IMG/M metagenome (GOLD analysis project Ga0315287, IMG submission 205037) | Sediment microbial communities from Yellowstone Lake, YNP, Wyoming, USA - YL17G11_0 | ecosystem: Environmental > Aquatic > Freshwater > Lake > Sediment | place: USA: Wyoming | collected... | reverse complement strand
CTCGCCGCAACGTTGCTCGGCACGCTCATGCTCGTGGCCGTCATCGAGCTCAGCGATGTCGCTGCCGTGCGGGCGGTCTTCCTCGTCGTCCTGTCACTGGTTGTTCTAACCGCCGGGCGAACGCGACGTTGGCTCCGTGCGCTGCTCTATACGCCGATCCTGATGCTGCTGGTAACCCACCAGGGGGGCCATACCCCGGTGCTCGAATACCTGCAATCCGCGTTGGTGGCGTGTGCCGCGGTGTTTGGCGTGGCGCTGCTCGGGCAGTGGCTGCTCTGGACGATTCGCCCCGACCCGGGCCACGCGCCCGCCTGACTGCGGTCAGCGACGTCCGGTCGCGTTACCTTGGCGGCCGTGCGGAATGCGCGATCAGCCCGTCGGTGAGAAGGAGCCGCCGCGCAATGTGCGCGGCGGGCTCCGGGGGGCGGACCTCCGGCGGGAGGAGGATCCAATTCGCTCCGCACCCCCAGGCTCCGTGTCCATGGCTGCACGCCGGTAACGACACGAGAGCCTCGAGGACTGTCTACGCCGATGAAGGCCAGCACATTGTGAGTTGCTTCACGAATCGCTCGCCTTCGTCTCGCGTGGTCAGTCCCCGCCGCTCGGGCCGTTGTGGCAATCGTAGCAGCCGACCGCCGTACCCTTCGCTACCGTGCGTGATCCCCAGTTGCGCTGCTCCGCGGTCCTGGACAAGACGCTGCCGCGGAAATTCCCGCCGTGGCACGCCGCGCACGCCTGGCGGCCCTGCTTCGCGACGTTGCCGTGTCCGCCGCTCCGCCAGCGCGAGTCTGCGACCACGTGCATGCCGTGCGGGCCGTTGAGGGCCAGAGCGAGAGTGCCTGCACCGTGGCAGGCGGTGCATTCGGTGATCGTCCCGGCATGGCCCTGCACCTGCCGCGCCGCAACGTTGTCGTTGTGGGCATCGGTCGGGTTCGGCCAGATCGCGTGCGTGCTGTTGTGGCAGCCTTCGCACGCGACGCCGCCGTGGCCCTTGCTGTAGCGGTAGAGCGCGTTGGTGTTCTCCGCGAAGCGTGAGTTCGCGGCCTTGCGCGGCGACGCGGCCGCGTCGGCCGAGTCGAAGGCAAGCAGGGTGCGGATGCCGTCCGTCGCCATCAGCGACGCGTCGGCGAGCGTGACGTGGCTGGTTGCATCGCCCGTATGGCAGGACTGGCAGCGAGGCAGGTCGGTCCATGGGCGACGTGCCTTGCCGTCGTTGGTGCCGTCGATGCTGCCGCCTGAGGCCAGCGCCGTCATGCCGCCGACGGCGCTCATGCCGCCGTGACAGTTCTGGCACGTGACCGCATTCGTCATTGCGCCCCGCAGGCATTGCGTGCTCTTGCCCGGATGGCACAGGTAGCACGATTGCGTCGCTGGCGACGGGGGCGTTCCGCCCTGCGAGACCCACCTGTCGGGATACGGCACACCGGCGGCCGTCAGCATCTTGTTGCTGTGATAGGCATGCATGGCGGACGACATCGTCGCCTTGCCGACCTGCGCGCCGCTCGGGCCGGTGCCCGCGAGATCTAGCGCCGCGGAGTAGTGGCAGCCCGCGCAGAGCACTGGCTTCGAAGCCATCAGGTTCGTGCCCATGCGGCTGTCGTGCAGCAGCAGGATGTTCTCGCGTGACTGCACCTCGAGGTTCGCATTGGCCGACCACGTGATGGTGCCGGGCTTCGCGGCGTTCGCCCCGGTCGCATGGCATTCCGAGCAGGTCGTCTCTTCGGAGACCGGCAGCACGACGTCGAGGGTGGCCAGCGACTGCCCCGATGTCCTGTCCGTGGCCGTCAGGCGCATGAGCGGATACCGGTTCCCGCGTCCGGCGTCATCCACCGGAACTATCGGTATGCCTTCCGCCTTGAACATGCCGCTCGAGGTCTTCCAACTGAACGATGTCTGGTCCGGGGTCGTCGCCTCGGCCGGCATGTAGAGTCCCTTCAGTCCCTGCCCCGGCGCCAGGTTCGCGCCATAGGTATGCGACACGTAGCGCCAGAAGTTGGTCTTGTCCAGGCTGCGGCTGTTGACCGAGCCGTTCGCGTCCGCCACTGCCGAATAGCGGAGCACGACGTTCGTGTCGCCGAGCAGCGAGGGCTTGCCGTTGGTATCGGTGCGCACGACCTGCGCATTCACGACGTTGTACGGCGGAAGGATCGAGAACACAGAGAAGTCTGCGTCCACGCAATGCATGCCGAGGTCGTTGGTCGCGACGATCTTGTACGCGGTTGCCTGTCCGCCACCGCCTGTGCCGCCACCAGTGCCGCCGCCGGGGTCCGTCTCTCCGCCGCCTCCGCCGCCCCCTCCGCAGCCTGTCACGGCCAGAGTCGTCGCAAAGAGAAGGGCGCCGGCGCGCTGCGAGCGATTACCGATTCGAGCAAGCATTGGATCCTCCGACCGGAGCCTTCGTGTTCCCCGTTAGACGGTCGAGGCGAGCGAAATCAATCGCGGCCGGCGCAATGCGAATGAGTCTCAGGCAGCTGCAGTCCGCAGGCCGAGCGCCCTCAGTAACGGTGCGGATGCTCCGCTCGCCTGGAATGCATGCCAGTCGCCTTCGTGCTGTGCAAGACGGTCAGCCAGCACCCACAGCACGACGCTGTTGAAGCCGAGTCCCATGTGGCTGCCGGGAACGCGGATGTTCTCGTGGTCCGCCGGATCTCCGTCGAGCGTCGCCTGCGACGGCGAAACGAAGCCGTCGAGATCCGAGTAGATGCAGGTCGACGGAACCGGAGGTGGCGCACGCATGGATCGCGAACGGGAGCGGGCCTGGTGTGCCAGCGGGCTGACGTTGCCGGAGATGGCGCGATACATCGCGCTCACGCCCGGGGGAGGCCGCGCGTCCGGATCGAGGCGCAACGGACTGCCAAGTGAAATCACGCAGCGCACACACTCGGAGGCGACGTGCGCCGCGTAGAACGCGAACACGCCACCAAGGCTCCACCCGATGAGGCTCACCTTGCGTCTTTGCCTGTGGTGCAGGAAACGGACCTTCTGCTCGATCACGTTCGAGACCTTGCGGCTGAAACCCCTGTTTCGGCCGAGACCCCAGGTCTCGACGTGGTAGTGGCGCGACTCGAGAAACCAGCGCAGCGGCGCCATCGAGACATCGCCTGCGCCGAACCCGGGCAACAGCAGTACCGGATGGCCGTCTCCGACCGGCGAGCGGCGCAGCAACGGCATCGCGAGCAGTGCCGCACCGGCCTCGATGCCGGCACGTGCTTCGAGAATCGCAAGCAACGCGCGCGGGACCTTCGCCATCACGCGCGCCTCTTTGCTCCTTGCCCCGTGCGGCGGCGTGCGGGTCTCGCCTTGCTGCTGCGCTTTGCGGCCGGACGCTTGCCGAGCAACCGAAGCTCCGCCCGCACGCCCTCCGCGAGGTCCCTGAGATCCGGCAGTGCGCTCCTCGCGCCCGTGAGCCCGAAGAAGAGCCGACCGTCGTAACTGTACACCGTGATGTTGAGCGCGCAGCCGTGGTACGGAATGGAGACCGGTGCATAGGTCAGGGCCTTCGCGCCCGCCACGTACAACGGCACCGGCGGACCCGCGACATTCGAGATGATGACGTTGGTCGGCAGCGGCAGGCGTCCGATCAGCTCCTGCCGGGTCATCAGGCGGGCGAGTCCGCCCAGCAGCCATGGCAGCCCGATCGACGGCAGGTCCTCGGGCATCATTGCCTTGGTGCGCTCGGCGCCCACCTTCGACTCCGCCGCCGATGCGTGGATGGCGCGCAGGCGTGCATGCCGGTCCTCGATGTCGGTATGCAGCGTCACCGACATGAATGAGACCTGGATCGAATGGTCCGTGTTGCCGGAGTCGCGAGTCGAGAACGGCACTGAAGTGACCAGCGGCGCGTCGGGCAGCGAGTCGTGCACGATGAGCCAGCGCCTGAGCGCGCCGGCACAGGCCGCGAGGATCACGTCGTTCACCGTCGCGTCGTGGGTACGCGCGACATTCTTCACCTCTTCGAGACCGCACTCCACCGATGCGAAGCTGCGCTCGCCGGTGATCGCTACGTTGAGCGGCGTGCGGGGCGCGGAAGGGATGCCCGCGACCAGTGAGCCAACGGCGTCGCGCAGGCTCCGTATCGCGTCAGTGGCGCCCGTGGTCGCCGCAGTGATGGCCCTCGGCAGCCGGAGCAATTCGGCGAACTGGTGACGCGCGCCGGCCCGGACGAGGTCGATGGTCGTCGGATGCTCGGCCGGAGGCGGCTTTGCAGCGCGGCGGTCCTTGCGGTCCGGATTCGGCTTGGTGTCCACGAACGACTTCAGGAAGAGCTGCGCGGAGGCTCCGTCGAGGCCCGCGTGGTGTGTCTTTATGTAGAGGGCCAGCCGGCCCCCTTCGAGGCCCTCGATGACGTGCAGTTCCCAGAGCGGCCGCGTGCGATCCATCAGGGGAGCGTGCAGGTCCGCGACGCATTCCTCGACCTGGTGCTGGCTGCCCGGTTCCGGCAGCGTCGTCCGGCGCACGTGGTAGTCGAGATCGACCTCACCATCGACCCAGATCGGGTTGACGACGTTGAACGGAAGGCTCGCGACCCTGCGGGTGAACACTTCGCTGCGCCCGAGCCGCGTGCCGATTTCCTTGCGAAAGCGGCTGAAGAACGTCGCGCGCTCGCGCGCCGACCGGGGCTCGAGGACGAACAATGCACCGACATGCATCGGCGTCGCGGCTGTCTCGAGCTGAAGGAATGCCGCGTCTACGGCCTTGACTGGTTTCATGCGATCTTCGGCGGTCTTGCGCCGCCGCCCTCCACGTAGAGCCTGCGCAGCTCCTTTTTCAGAACCTTGCCCTGCGGGCTCAGTGGCAGGGCGTTGACGATGTCCACCCGGCGCGGCACCTTGTATTTCGCGAGTCGCTCACGGCAGAAATCCGTGACCTGCACCGCATCGACCGTCCGCCCCGGGCGCGGCACGACCAGCGCAAGCCCGACCTCGCCCCAGCGCTCGTCGGGCACGCCGATGACGGCGCACAGGCCCACGTCGTCGAGCGAGGCGACGACGTCCTCGATCTCGGCCGGGTAGACGTTCTCGCCGCCGGAAATGAACATGTCCTTGATGCGGTCCACGACGTAGATCGTGCCCTCTCTGGTCATGCGGCCCGCATCCCCGGTGCGGAACCAGCCGCTCCTGGTGAACGCGGCCGCAGTTGCCTCGGGATCGTGCCAGTAGCCGGGTGTCACCCCGGGCCCGCGAACCTGGATTTCACCGACGCTGCCTCGCGGCAGTTCGCGCCCATGGTCATCGCCGATCTGCACCGTCACGTGCATCAGCGGATGGCCGGCCGAGCCGATCTGCTCGCGCGCCTTCTCGGGAGGCGTGAACGAGACGCTGAAAACCTCGGTCATGCCGAACGACTGCGACAACACCTGGCCGCGATCGGCCCACACTTCGAGCAGGTGCAGCGGTACCGGTGCCGCGCCGACGCCGGCGACCTCGAGAGTCGGGAATGTTGCCGTCGCGAACTCGGGCAGCTGGCTCATCATCGCGTAGGTCGTGGGGACTCCGACGGTGTGCGTGATCTCCATGCCGGGGTCCACCAGCAGGCGCAGGCATTCCCGCGGGTCGAACGTTTTCATCACCAGCACGGCGCCGCCGTAGTGGAACTGCGGCATCGCCAGGGCATTCAGACCCGCGGCGTGGAACAGCGGTGAATACGTCAGCGTGCGCGTGCCGGCCCGGACCCGCGCGTGCAGCGCCGCATGGATGACGATGTTGTTCGTCATGCGGTGCGTGTAGATCACGCCCTTGGGCCGTCCGGTCGTGCCGGACGTGTAGAGCAACATGTTGACGGTGTCGAAGTCCACGTCTTCCATCAGCACGCGCGGCTGGTGCGCCGCGATGAGCTGCTCGTAGCCGCAGGCGGCACTGTCCGGCACGCGACGGACGGCCGGCGTGTGCGACAGGGCGAGCTGGGGCGTGAACTCCTCGTCGTGGAGGATCACCCGTGGCCCGCAGTGCTCGACGATGGCCGCGGTCTCGTGGGGCGACAGCCGCCAGTTGACCGGCACGAAGATCGCTCCGAGCTTCCAGCAGGCGAACATCGTCTCGAAGTGGTCGGTGCTGTTCCGCGCGAGGAATCCCACCCGGTCCCCGTGCTCGACGCCGAAGCGCTCCCGCAGCGCAGTCGCGAGGCGTGTCGCGCGGTCGTCGAACTCGCGGTACGTCAGCCTGCGCCGGGTGGCGAGATCCACGGCAGCAAGACGGCCCGGATCGAATTCCGCGTAGTAGGCGAGCCAGTCGAAGGCGGGATCCATGCGAGTTCAGCCCGTCGCTCGTATCGGCCGATACTATACCTAGGCGGCGGCGAGGGCCTGCGCGAGGTCCTCCATCAGGTCGTCCACATGCTCGATGCCCACCGAGAGCCGGACCATGTCTTCGCTCACCCCGGATTTTTCCAGCTCGGCGGCGTTGAGTTGCCGATGCGTGGTGCTGGCCGGGTGACAAGCGAGCGACTTGGCGTCGCCGATGTTCACCAGCCGCACGAACAGCTTCAGCGCGTCCTGGAAGCGCGCGCCCGCTGTGCGCCCGCCCTCGATGCCGAAGCTCAGGATGCCGGACGCGCGCCCGCCCATGTACTTCTGCGCTAGTGCATGGCTCGGGTGGTCGGGCAGTCCGGCGTAGTTGACCCAGCGCACCTTCGGGTGGCTGTGCAGGTAGGTCGCGAGTCGCAGCGCGTTGCGGCAGATGCGGTCCATGCGCAGCGCCAGCGTCTCGATGCCCTGCAGGATCAGGAAGCTGTTGAACGGCGAGATCGCCGCGCCCATGTTGCGCAGCGGCACGACCCTCGCGCGTCCGATGTAGGCGGCGGGCCCGAAGGCTTCCGTGTATACGACGCCGTGGTACGAAATGTCCGGCGTGTTCAGGCGCGGGAACTTATCAGCGTGTTCGGCCCACGGGAATTTTCCGGAATCGACAATCGCGCCGCCGATGCTGGTGCCGTGGCCACCGAGGTACTTGGTCAGCGAATGCACGACGATGTCTGCGCCGTGTTCGAACGGTCGGCACAGGTAGGGCGTGGGGACAGTGTTGTCCACGATCAACGGGATGCCGTGCCGGTGCGCGACCTGTGCGAGTGCCTCGAAATCCGTGACGTTGCCAGCCGGGTTGCCGACCGACTCACAGAAGATCGCGCGGGTCTTCCCGTCGATGTGTTTCTCGAACGACGTCGGGTCGCGATGGTCGCCGAACTTTGCGCCGATGCCGTATTGCGGGAGCGTGTGCGCGAAGAGGTTATACGTACCGCCGTAGAGCGCAGACGAACTGATGATGTTCTGGCCGGCCTCGACGATCGTCTGGATCGCGTAGGTGATCGCAGCCTGGCCCGAAGCGAGCCCGAGTGCTCCCACGCCGCCTTCGAGCGCCGCCACGCGCTTCTCGAGCACGTCCGTCGTCGGGTTCATGATGCGCGTGTAGATGTTCCCTGCGACCTTGAGGTCGAACAGGTCCGCGCCGTGCTGCGTATCGTCGAACGCGTACGAGGTGGTTTGGTAAATAGGGACCGCCGCCGCCTTGGTGGTCGGGTCGGGGCTGTAGCCGGCGTGGACGGCGAGGGTTTCGAGTTTCATGGGCAACCTGCGGGAGTGATGGCAGTACCATTCTCCCGCAGGTCGGGACGCCCTGTCCCTCAGTGAGAACCACCGGGCATCAGGCTAGAACGACGCGGACAGCTGGACCCAGAACTTCGTGGTATCTGTGGCGAACCCGTCGGCCATGTAGTTTGCGTACTTGGCGAGCACCTCGTAACGGGTGCCGAACTTGTAGAGCGCCGAGGCATCCCATTCGGAGCCGTAGTCGTTGTTCGCCGCCTCGGCCTGGAAGTCGTGCCAGATCAGCTGCAGCGCGAGGCTGCCGAAGTTCGCCGATCCGCCGACGTAGAAGTCCTCCACGCCCAGCCGGGGCGTGACCGTGAACTTGTCTGCCCAGCCCTGGAATATGTGCAGCGTGGCGAGCGGCGTCTGGAACGCGCTCAGCGGCTGGGTGTTGCCGCCCAGCACTTCGTAGCCGACCTTGAGCCCGTAGTTACGGATGCCGAGCCCGGCCTGCAGCATGTAGTAGTCGGCGGTGTAGTCGGTTGGGTTGTCGCCGTAATCTGACTGCTCTGCATAGGAGCCGGCCCAGTCGAGTTTCGTAGTGTCGGAGAACTTGTAGTTCCCGGTGTAGTAGAAACCGTAGCTGTTGCTCGAGTTCGCCTTCGAATTGTCGAAGTCGAGCAGGTAGTCGAAAAGCGTGACTGCGCCAAATGCGCCGAGGTCGACCTTGGCGTTGAACAGGTTCGAATTTGAGTTGAAGTGTCCGGGGAAGATGCCCTTCTCCGGGCCGGTGACGCGGTTCACCTGGCCGACGTACGAGTAGAAGAGCTGCGTACGGGGCAGTGAGCCGAACTTGAGCGTACCGGCATCGTAGGTCTGCTCGTTCTGCCGCCACGCCACGTTGCCGATGAAGCGATGGTTGTCGAGCACGATGCTCTGGCGACCTCCGATCGCAGCGAACGCGCCCTTCTTGAACTGGACCCAGGACTGGTTCACCTCCGTGTAGCGCGGGTCGGCCACGACCGGGCGGTCGGTGACGCCATTGGTCGTGCTGTTGTACAGGTCGTACTGGCCCAGGATCGACACATTGGCCGCTTCGGCAAACGCCGTGAAGCCGTGCCAGTCGCCCGTCAGGTAGTTGAGGCGTGAGCGCAGCGTCGAGGCGTACGCGTCGTCCTTGAAGCCGTCCTGGTCGACGGTCTCGAACCGATAGCGGAAGTCGATGTGCGCCTTGCCGTTGATCAGTGCCGACTCGAACGAGTTCGGGGCGGAGGTCCCGGGAGTGCTCGTAGCGGCGGCGGGGGTGGCTGCAGGCGCTGGCGTAGTGGCGACGGGTGGAGTGTCCGCAGCGGTGGCTGCGGCGCTGCAGAGCAGCGCTGCGGCGATCGCGCTGGCGAGACAGTAACGGTTGACTTGGGTCATGGCGACTCCTGGCGCACCTGGCGCAACATCGATTCCGGATCGGACATGCGCGCACTGTGCGCCGCTCTTGAGAGACATCCCTTGATCTCGGTCAATCGCCGCAAGCCCATGATTGGACTCGTTCTATCCGCGGGTCTCGCGTTTGCTCCGGTCGTCCGTGGCGAACCCGCCACACACCCTGCGGCGCTGACGTTGGAGGCGGGGCCGGCGCTCGAGACCGTGACGGTGTACGCGCGGCGCATCCAGCCGCTGACTCGAGTCGCTGCAACCGTCACGGTCATCGACCAGGAGCAGATCCAGCGGGCACAGATGCAGGACGTGAAGCAGCTGGTCCGCTATGAGCCGGGGCTGAGCGTGCGCAGCGACCCATTCCGGTTCGGCCTGGACACGTTTACGGTGCGCGGCATGACCGGCAACCGGGTCTCCGTCGAGATCGACGGCATCCCTGCGGCGGGAGGCTTTTCAATCGGCAGCTACTCGGACTCCGGCCGGAGTTTCGTGGACCTCGCATTCGTCAAACGGGTCGAGGTCCTGCGGGGCCCGGCCTCATCGCTTTACGGCAGCGACGCGATCGGCGGGGTCGTCGCGATGACCACGCTGCGCCCGGACGACGTGATCGGCGCGCCTGGCGAATCGGGGCTGCGCACTGCCACGGGCTACACGGGCGACGACGGCGGCTGGAATGCTGCAGTACTCGGCGCAGGCACTGTTGCCGGCGCGAAAGTGCTGCTCGGTTACGTCTATCGGACCGGCAACGAACTCGAGAACGCGGCCGGCGTGCCCGCGGACCCACGCGATTACGTCAGCCAGTCGATTCTCGCCAAGGTTGAGTATGCCGAGGCGCCGGGCGGGCCGTTGACTGTGACGGCGGAGGGCGGCGGCCTGAAACAGGACACGTCGGTGGACGCGTTCGAGCGGCTGCAGGGCACGCGGTTCGTCAATACGGTGCTGCTTGGCGGCGACGACTCGGGAAGCCGGTTCAGCGTCGGCGCGGATCAGCGGCTCGACCCGTCGGACTGGTACGAAAGCGCGACGTGGCGGGCGTACTGGCAGGGCACCGACACCACCCAGAAGACAGCAGAACAGAGGTCAGCCGTTCCGCCGCGCACGCCGCCAGTGAGCATCGACCGGACGTTCCGCTACGACGACCGCACGCTCGGCGCCGAATTCACGGCTGTCCGCGCGCTGTCGAGCGGCGCCTGGAATCACGAGCTGACTTACGGTTTCGAGTACGCATGGACCCGCCTCGAGGAAATGAGAAACGGCCAGCAGACGAACCTCATCACGGGCGCGACGACGAAGACGATCCTCGGCGAGACTTTTCCGGTGCGTGACTTCCCGATCTCCGACGTGACCGACGCGGGGATCTTCGCGCAGGACGAGATCCGGATGGACGAGGGCCGCTGGTCCGTGATCCCGGCGCTGCGCCTCAACTACTATGACCTCAGTCCGCGACCGGATTCGCTGTACCGCGCGGACAATCCACACGTGCCCGTGGTCGGGCTGAACGACGTCTCGCTCTCCCCGAAGCTGGGCCTGACCTGGCAGGCCAGCGCGTCGCTGGTCGGCTTTTTCCAGTATTCCAATGGCTTTCGCGCTCCGCCGCCCGAGGACGTGAACATCGGGCTCGAGCTGCCGCTCTTCAACGTGCGCGCGGTGCCGAACCCCGACTTGAAACCAGAGCAGAGCAATGGCTTCGAACTCGGGACGCGCTGGAATTCTCCGGCGCTGTCGTTCACCGCGAGCGGCTACTACAACGACTACCACGACTTCATCGAGTCGAAGGTGAACCTCGGCGCGGACCCCGTCACGAAGGTGATCCTGTTCCAGTCGCAGAACATCGCGAGCGCACGCATCTACGGCACCGAGGTCTCGGCAACCGCACGGCTCGGCGGGTGGTCGCATCTTGCGAACGGGTGGCTTGTGCGTCTGTCGGCCGCGTACGCCCGCGGCGAAGATCTCGAGCGCGACCAGCCGTTGAACTCGGTGGACCCGGCGAGTGGTGTTGCGTCGCTCGGTTATGAAGCGGCCTCCGGTCGCTGGGGCGGGGAACTCGTGACAACGGTCGTCGCAGCCAAGCGCCGCGTGGATCGCAGTCGCGTGGACCTGTACCGCACCGATTCCTACGCGACCCTGGACATGCTGGGCCACGTGAACCTCGGGCACGGGCTATGGCTCGACGCGGGTCTGTTCAACCTCACTGACCGTGCCTACATCGAATGGGCCGACGTGCGTGGACGGCCTGCCGGCGATCCGTTGATCCCGTACTACACGCACCCGGGGCGCAACGTCTCGGTCACGCTGCGTTGGAGCCACTGAGTCGTCAGTAGGGTGTGCCGTCCCTTCGCGTGAACCGGTCCGGGTGCACGGCCGGATTCCAGAGCAGGTCCACGTCCGGATACACGGCGGTGTCGGCATCGTCTCGTGTGCCGACCTCCAGGTAGACCGCCGGCCGGCTGCTGCGGTTTACCAGCTGATGGCCGTCCTCGGTGCCGGCCTTGAACCCGGCGCAGGTGCCGGCAACCAGCGTCTGCTCGCCGGCGTCCATGCACAGCACGACCTCGCCTTCGAGCACGAAGACGAATTCTTCCTCGTGCGAATGCCAGTGACGCATCGAGGATTCCTTGCCGGGCGGCAGGGTCGTCAGGTTCACGCCGAACTTCGCCAGGCCGAGCGCATCGCCGAGCGAGCGCTTCTCGCGTGGCAGCACACGCGAACGAAACGGCTCCGGATAGCCGGAGTCAACGCGCGGCGACAAGGATCGCGGATCGAGAGCGGGGGACTTCAGGTTCATCGTGGACTCCAATGGCGGACGGCTGAGAGGGCGTTCTACACCCGGGCCGGTGCGTCGTCGAGAGCAGTGCCGGGCTTGGGATGCCGCGTGAAGCGGGCAGGCGAGGCCCGAGGAATCGTGCTACTTTCGCGCTGGAAGCAGCATTTCGCTGCCGATGAGGGGAGAAGATGAAAAACATGATACCGAGAGCGATTCTGGTCATGGTGCTGGGCGCGTCATCGATGTTCATGGCGGCGAGTGCCATGGCCGACGAATGGCCGCTCGCTCCGGGCAACTACTGGGAAGTCACGGGCGTCAAGATGAAGGACGGCGGCGGCCTGGCGTACGCGAACTTCCTTGCCAGCGAATGGCGTGACAATCAGGAGTTCGCAAAGTCGAAAGGCTGGGTCAAGAGCTACATGATCCTTTCGAACGTGAATGGCCGGGCCGGCGAGCCCGATCTCTACCTGGTCACGGTCACCGAGGACATCCCGTCGGCCGCGACGAGCGAGAAGCGGCAGGACGAGTACATGGCCTGGAAAAAGAAGACGCTGGCGCAGATGGAGAAGGAGAGTGGAAATCGTGCGGAGTTCCGCGAGGTCGTCAGCAGCCTGCTGCTGCAGGAGATGACGATCCGCAAGTAACAGGCAAAGCCTGATCGTTGCGTGCGCAGGCTGAGCTGCGCACGACCGTAGACCATTGACTACCCCGGCCCTGCGCCGGGGTAGTTTTTTTCGCACTGCAGCCCCGCTCGAGAGGTGAAACATGGGTCTGACCGCTTACCTGCTGCTGGCGCTCAAGGCGTCGGGTGCGCCGCTGCTGCCGCGAAAGTTGATGCGCCTCGGCAACGAAGAGTACGTGTTCTCGCTCGTCGTCATCAGTTCGCTGCTTGCGATCGTGACGGTGCCCGTTTGGCTCGCGGTGCTCGAGCCGCAATTCACCCGCCTGGACACGGTGGAACCGGCCAGGGTGGCGGTCGTACTCGGCAAGTCGTTTCTGCTGCCATTGCTCCTTGGCATGGCCGCACGCTGGTTGCTGCTGGACGCCAGCGACCGCGTGTCCGACGCGCTGCTCAAGTCGGTGGGCATAGTGTTCTCCGCGTGTGCCCTGACGCTGCTTGCGACACACTGGCAGCTGATCGCGGCCATTTTCGGCCTGCCGCTGCTGGCCCTTGGCGGGTTCACGCTTGCTGCGCTCTGCGTCGGGCACCTGATGGGAGGTCCGGATCCGAATGACCGCACCGGGATCGCGGTCACCTGCGCGACACGACACGTCGGCGTCGCCATGGTGATTGCAGCAGCGACGCCGGGGCCTCGCACGGTCGTGCTGATCGTGGCCTACATGCTTGCGTCGGCCCTCGTGATCATTCCGTACATGAAATGGCGCGGTCGGGTGACTCCAGCAGGGCTGAAAAGGTCGGCCTGAGGCGACCGGCAGGCTAACTGCCGTAGGTGTCCAGCAGGTAATCGCGGATCGCCGCCGATTCGAACATTGCGGTGCCGGTGTTCGGATCCACGAGATAGGGCACCTGCACCTTGCCGGCGCGTGCGAGCAGTTCGTTGCGATTTCGGCCCGCCACCGGCAGATCGGGAAACAGCGTGGCCCGAAGCCCGGGGGGGCCGAGGTCCTGCCAGCGGGCTTTGCCGGTGCTGCGGAGCAGGTACGGCAGCTCGAGTTCCGAGAGCAGTTCGCGCACTCGCCGCGAATAGGGGCTCGATTCGAAACTGAACAGTTCCAATGGCCGCTTCGGAGCCTTCGAGTGGCGGGCCTGGCTGCCCGCACGCAGCCGAGAGACGCCGGCGAGCACGGACGAGGAAACATCGAGCGGCCGCATTAGCCGCGTGGGCGCAGGGCGCCCGCCGTAGCGCCGGTAAAGGTAGTCGATGATGTCCGCCGACTCGTACAGCGACTCGCCGCTGTTCGGGTCTACGAGGAACGGGAACTGCTGCTTGCCGCCGAGCTTTGCGACCTTCGGTCGAAAACGCTTCCCGCCGTGCGGGGTCGGATAGATCATTGCGTCGAGATCGAGCTCGGTCAGCGCCTCGCGCACCAGGCGACAGAACGGGCAAGCCTCGAATTCGTACAGTTTCAGGTGCTTCTTCGGCTGCTTCGCGGCGGCGCGGGCATTAGTGCCGCGCCAGAACCGCAGCGTCGAGGTCAGCGTGGAGTTGAGGACGTCGAGCGTGTCGTTCATGAGTCCTTCCTGAGCAGCGCGGCGAGGTCGGCGAAGGGCGTCTGGGTCGCGCCGGGGGTTCGGTCCTCGCCGCTGAGCGTTGTGCCGGAGGCCTCCAGGTAGCGCTGGTGCTCGTTGTCGTGGCAGTAGAGGCACAGCAGTTCCCAGTTACTGCCGTCCGGGGGATTGTGGTCGTGGTTGTGGTTCTTGTGATGGACAGTGAGCTCGTGGACGCTGGTGTGGTCGAACTCGCGGGCGCAGCGGCCGCAGATCCACGGGTACATCTTCAACGCCTGGCCGCGGTAACTCTGGGCGCGGTCTTCGCCTGCACGACGCGCGTCGGCAACCAGGCGATCGAGGCGGGCGTGGTCGGGTTCGACTCGCTTGCGGGTGGTCATACGCGCATTGTGTGGCGGCGCGAAGCCCCCGGGAAGGGGCGCGGTGCGCTGTCGAGGCGCCGGACGAAAATCGGCCCCGCCCCTCGCGGGGCAGGGCCGAAAGCGGGCCCCGGAGGAGCCCGCGCAGGGAGGATCGTCAGTAGACGTCGTCTACGGTGTTGTGCACGTTGAACTTGCCGGTCGGCGTCACGATGCGCGGATCGTCGATGACGGCCTTGAGCGTGAGCGTCTTGTCGTCCACGACGACGAGGGCGGACCGCTGTTCCTTGCCGTTCCACACCGAGAACCAGACTTCGTCGCCGGCGGCGTTGTACTCAGGCTGCACGACGCGCTTCGGGCCTTCGCCGAGGTTCGCCCATTCGGCGATCGGCAGCACCTTGTAGCCAGCGTCGAGGTTGTCGATGTCGAACACGGCGACCGACTGCGAGATCTTCGGGTCCGGGTTCAACGGAGTGTCGACGTAGAGGTGCTTCGACTTCGGGTGCGATTTCACGAACAGCGAGCCGCCACCCTGGCCCTTGAGCACGCGCGCGACCTTCCAGGCCTGGTCCTTGTGCTTGACGGGGTCCGTGCCGATCAGCGTGATCTTCTCGTTGCCGAGCGCACTGGTCGTCCACACTGGGCCGTACTGCTTGTCCGTGAAGTTGGCGCCACGGCCCGGGTGCGGGATCTTGTCCACGTCCACCATTGCCGTGAGCTTCTGCTCCTTCGAGTCGATCACGGCCACCTTGTTCGACTGGTTCGCGGCCGTGAGGAAGTAGCGCTTGGTGACGTCCCAGCCGCCGTCGTGCAGGAAGCGGGCCGCGCCGATCGTCGTGGTCTTCAGGTTGTTGATGTCCTCATAGTTGACCAGCAGGATCTGGCCGGTCTCCTTGACGTTGACGATGAACTCCGGGTGCTCGTGCGAGGCCACGATTGCGGCCACGCGCGGTTCCGGGTGGTACTCCTGGGTGTCCACGGTCATGCCGCGCGTCGAGACGATCTTGAGCGGCTCGAGCGTCGCGCCGTCCATGATCGTGTACTGCGGCGGCCAGTAGGAGCCGGCGATCGCGTACTTGTCCTCGAATCCCTTGTACTTGGAGGTCTCGACGGAGCGCGCCTCGAGTCCCACCTTGATCTCCGCAACCACGCCGGGCTTCGGCATGAAGAGGTCGATAAGGTCGATCTTGCCGTCGCGGCCGATGGTGTAGATGTAGCGTCCGGAGCTCGACATGCGCGAGATGTGCACCGCGTAGCCGGTCTTGATCACCTCGATGATCTTCTTGGTGTCGCCGTCGACGAGCGCCACCTGGCCGCTGTCGCGCAGTGTCACTGCAAAGATGTTGTCGATGTTGTAGTTGTTCTGCTTGGTCGTCGGGCGGTCCTTGACCGGCACCATCACGGTCCAGCTCGCCTTGATCTCCTTCATGCCGAACTCTGGCGGCTGCGGCGGCTCGTGCTGGACGTAGCGCGCCATCAGGTCGACCTGCTCCGGCGTCAGCTCGCCGGACTTGCCCCAGCTCGGCATGCCGGCCGGCGAGCCCTGGTTGATGAACACCTTGAGGTATTCGGTGCCCTTCTTCTGCGTGATGTCGGGCGTCAGCGGCTTGCCGGTCGCGCCCTTGCGCAGCACCCCGTGACAGCCCGCGCAGCGCTCGAAGTAGATCTGCTGCGCCTGCTTGAATTCTGGCTCGGTGATGTCCGGTGCGCCCGGGGTCACCAGGATCTTGACGCCCTCGGCGCCCGCGGGCGACGGCGCGCCCTGGTACTTGAGCTCGGAGGTAGTCGTCGGATGCTGCGTCGGCGAGTCGGCCTTCTTCGGGGTTGCCGCCGCCTTCGCGCGCACGGCAGCTACCTGCGCCGTGGTTACGGCGCCG